>Ga0307478_10003325_pt1 | contig 11989 bp, 9 predicted proteins | sample atmos_gasesECM4C_2_FD_203713 | JGI IMG/M metagenome (GOLD analysis project Ga0307478, IMG submission 203713) | Hardwood forest soil microbial communities from Morgan-Monroe State Forest, Indiana, United States - atmos_gasesECM4C_05 | ecosystem: Environmental > Terrestrial > Soil > Temperate...
GCATGTCGAGAGCGCGAGGTGGATCCTCCTAACTGGGGTTTCACATCCTCAGATAATGACCAAATTGCCTCCCGCGCGATCGAGAGCGAACGCAGAGCCCTCTAATTGAGGGTTCATGCCGTCTTTGTATGCCTAATTGGCCTCTCGGTGAATGGGGAGAGCGGGAGGTGGATAGCCCTAATTGGGTTTTCACATCCTCCCGTAATGCCCAAATGGCACTCTCGCACGATGATCTGTCTGGTTTAAAAGGGGGCATAAATAATGTCAGTAAAGATGGTGGTATGTGCGATTACTCGCCTGTGTCGCATCAAAGGTAATACATCTATAAAAACATAAACAGTTAGTATATGGGATAATGTGAAATACTTACATTGAAATTACAGGCACGTGAGGCGGTAGATGTTAAGGGAAGTAAGGGAACTGATACGCTGGCACGTTCTTTCAACTATTTGGTTTTGTTTGAACTATCTCACGCCATATTTCACCAACAAATTTAATGATCACGTGATATATTTTTATAAATCGATTGATCGTTATCGATCTTTCTCTCTTTCTTCCTCTCGTCGTCATCGGTTCGTTTTTTGTTGAGTATGGCTAGGACTTCTCATAAAGCCCGTAAATCTACCGGTGGCACGGCTCCTCGTAAAACCGGGGTCGCCTTACACCCTCCCGCAGCTGTTGACAACGTCCTGGTTACTCAGCAACGGCGGCGGCAAGTGAGTATATTTGTATATACGTTAATGTCCATAAGTTACATCTTTTGTAGGAATATTGTTATATTTGCATTAACGGCGGTGACCTCTGGATGTGTGATAGATGCACCCGGGTTGTGTGTTCTAAACATATTCCCTTGCCCGAGGGCACCGATCTTCGTAATACTGTATACATTTGCGTTGCGTGCCATCTACAAGTCATGTCTGGACCCGTACCGTATTTCGTGAGTTTTTCTTTTTCGTTGTTGTTATGTATTTTGCTTTTTCTGGCGACTGTCTTAATAATATTTATTATCGTTGTCGCTAGGGTTTTTACCGGGGCAACGTCTCCATTTTGTCTCAACCGGCAGAATCTTGGATACCTGCACTCAATTCATGCCTGCACGTACAAGGAGATTATCAACTCAATGCTAGTTCTCAGTGCTTGGCTGACCCAATCCTCATTCTGCATTTCGTGCTCGTCTCCATAAATTCTAAGGGTAATCCTGCATCTTTGATTGCAGAAATGTTGGGCGGTTTCCTCGCAGAAGCAACTCTGGCGTACAAAGAAATCGTATTTGATCTCGCGACTGACCGACTTGTCCGTGATCACACCGAAGCGATGACCACCCTGGTTCGCACTCTGGAAGGGTAAGCGACTTTTTATTTATTTATGGTTTGTTCCATCTACTTATGTTCCTGTCAGACGAGGCTTCCAACGAGTGGTAATAATTATCACGAATCATTCTCATGACGACACGGGGGATCTATACATTGGCTCGGATTTGTGTACGACTGTCGATGAGGTAAGTACCTCTGCAATTGTAATATGTTAAACAAAGTACTTATTTGTGGCGGGCATATTAAGTTCATGAAATCGATTTTCCCTCCCGTTCTGGTTTATTATCTCCGACCCAAGGCCACCACACTCTTCATGTTGTGTTGCGGGGCTCTTGTTCGAGAGCGAGATAGCCTTATGGGTCTCCGGTCTGCAATTGATTAGTAAGTTCATTTTATATTTTTACGTTCAGTCTTATGTATTAAATGAGATGATTGTGATGCTATCAGCGTGTCTTTTGACAATATAATCGCCTTTACTGCCGTCGAATTCCACGCCGCGCTCACCACGCCGTTTTTTATCGACTTTACTAATTGTATCCTTGTCGAGGGATTTGATCTGGCGTCATCCATGAAACATATACTCACGGCGACTGCTCAATCTTCTGTTGCCCGCCACACTAACATTCTTCTCATGCATCGGGTTTCTGGCTCTTCGTCTATCGCCTCTACATTGTACGTATTCACCCACCCCAGGTGGCGTCCTTGGGGTCATCGTCTCTCTCCCGCATGTCCGGTTTGCGCCTCGCCGCATAGTTGGTCAAATGAGGTCAGAACTGGATCCACGTATAGCTTTGCTTGTAGATACCCATTTTGCAGAGGGTCTTGCAGTTTCGACAAGCCGGATGGGTTTGAATTGTACACTGACGACGTCAAGGGAGGTCGTTGGATGAAAAAGGACTACAGGTTTTGATGGATATGTATATATATATACGAATCTTTCTGCATCTGAAATAAAGTTGTATTCGATTTTTATTGTTCGTAGACAGCGTCAAGTGCGATGCTAAGTCTCTGAACAAATATCAGTTCGTCTTTTGAAATGTTTTAAAGTTTCCACTGTAGATTTTCGTGTCAGTCATTTAGCAAAAATATAATAATCTTTAACGTTTTTCGAATCATTCATATAAATAAATGTATCAAATTTAAATTTCCTTAAATACGATCACGCAACTGTAATAAGTGTTACTTATCATAAATCCTCACGCGATATCGTCGCTTAAATCATATGACATGAATTTTGCATATCTAGCTGAAAGATGATCCAACAAAAATGCTTGTAATGAGGTCGCTGACAACCGACGTCAAATATATTCGACGGTAGTGTCAAATACCTTCAATGACGGTGTTTCTTAGAGCTATTGAAGCGATTTGGAGCCTGCTAAACGCTCTCGATGGTGTTTCTGACTACCACCGTCGAACGTATTCGACCCTACCGTCGAATACGTTCGACGGTGGTGCTGCCTAAAGCTGTTGAAGCCCTTTGGGGCCCACCAAACGCTCTCGATGGTGTTTCTGACTACCACCGTCGAACGTATTCGACGCTACTGTCGAATACGTTCGACGGCGGTGTTGCCTAAAGCTGTTGAAGCCATTTTGGGCCCACTAAACGCTCGCGATGGTGCTGCTTAGAGTTATTGAAGCTACTTGGAACCCGCCAAATGCTTACAATGAGGTCGCTGACGGCCGTTGTCGAATACGTTAGACAGCGATACCGTTTAGAGCTATTGAAGCCACCTGAATCCCGCAGAACGCTTACAACGAGGTCATATGCACAATCGCAAAATATTGCTATGTTATTATAGTGGCTGTGCAAATTGCTATAATATTTTGATGTTTCCTTGCTCGGCAGCGTTTAAGTCAAATATAATATATGTTGGTGTTTCAAAGGTCTAATAGCGACTGTCCGCGATTTATATAGTGTATTATATGGTAATATGATACGATTATGATCCTAATTCGTAACTATACTTCGATGCCTATTAGACGTACTGCTTACGATCGTATCGATATACGTATACGATAATTAGTCGTGTTGTTTTTATTTATTTATTATTTATTATTATTATTATTATTTCTTCTTCGATATATATGTTATTATTCACCAGCGTTCGATCGATATTTAGTAAATTTCCATTAAGAGTATCCATATTCCTATACGTAGTAATATTTAAATTACTAAATCCATGTTTTTCACAATATCCTTTCCCGTACGCATTCCAATGGTACGTCGACGGTAGGCCAATTCGCTACGGTTCCGCGGTGTACCTTTACTCTATGAGCGTTAGGTTGCAGTCGCTAGAGGGAGCATTTAATCAATGAATAATATAACTATCAGCCGACTTACCCCGTTGAATCTTTTCTTCACGATTCTTACATATGTTCCACGGTAAATTTTTCCGTTTCGGTTATATTGAACGAATATGGCATCGTCGGCCTAAAAAAATTGTTAGACTCACTCGGTAGATGCGACGACCAATAATTACGTGGAAGCGATTGTTTCTATTACCCTGATAATCGAATGAACCAACAGTAAATTGATACAAAAAAGTAACGATACATACGATTGTGGGCATCGTTATAGTCGAATAGAAAGGGTCGAAGATGGTTTAGAGGACGCTGGAAGGTAACTGGAGAAATTTAGACTGAAAGGCGGTCGAATTGAGCGCTTATTGCAACTTAAGCGACGATATTTTGAGGAATATAAGGTAATTATACCTTTTTAAAAAATCAGAGAGTGAGCATGTGTCCAAAATAAAAAATAAAAAAACGCAGGGGACGTGTCAAAAGGTATAGAATATAAACGTATTATATTCTTGCAGAAGTAACTACATCTTCATCATTGCTGTTAGTGTATCTATTAGAAGATTCTCCCCGTCAATTTTATTTAACCGTATTATTGAATACGTTTGATAATGGTTGTCTGCAACTTTATTTAAAAAAGATCAGCGAGTTTTCGGTGGCTTCGATAATCGTAGCTAGCACTCTCCTTGAACGGGCGCGGTATGTGTCCTGCGTATGTGCTATAATCATTTAATTTTTCTAGAAGCGTTTCGATAAAGTATGGCGGTATACGAGTTTAATGTGTTTGTCGTTTATTATTAAAAAATCACAACCTTTCGCAATGTATAAATTTATTATTATTATTATTATTTTTCGTGTCTGAATGAATTTTATTTATCGTCTTTTTAATTACGATCATAGCATTTACGATGATATTAAATAAATTATAACGGTCATTCGAGGTGATGGCATCAGTTTGTGCGATTCATTTGCTTTTTAAATTTCGAACACGTGAATCGTACTTGTCCCGCTTAAAATAAAATAAAAATAAAATATCGCGTTGCCTGCAGCGTTTGAATAGGAGATACGAAAGTATTGTTTAATTGATACCATTATTTGTCGTTCATATTTATGTTGACCATCATACGCCTCGCCTCTAACATCTCTGTGTCTGAATCTTCGGTAATATATCCCACTTTTCTTTTGATCGCTGTAACTGTATTAGGCGTGTGATGGACACTTTTTATACGATCAGTTGTGGCTTGCTTTGAGGTAACTATAAGTGATTGTATCGATTTTCGTGTTTGATCGACTTACGTCTGTGAAATTACTGTCCAGGAGTGCCAGTGATCGTAGCTGAGATATCATCTTGTATCGTTTGTTCCGTATGGGTACTGCCACGAGTGTTGCTTGGATTTCTACAATGTCACCTACTCTGAATTGAGAAGGGTTCGCTGTTTTAAATCTATATGATATCAACGCCTAGTTCCAAGTTGAATTCTGTGGAGCTTACCGTAGAGTCTGGCTATTGGCCCCGTAATCTAGTGCGTAGTATAGCACTTTATTGTCTTCGCTGTGGAAGTGGGTGTCGTTTTTCATTGATCCCAGAATACGATTTGGATCGACCATGGGATCGAAAGGCATTTCGATTCCGTGTGGGTCGTCCCTACGTGAAGTAAAATAGCGAGTCGTAAAATCGACGGTGTTGAATTCTCTGGATCGACCGACATTGAAAGGATCCATGGAACCTTCGGGTATGTGACGGGACAGCACTTGTTGAAGGCGACGCAGCGTTTCAACGCTGTCTTCGAAGAGCGAAGTACCTAGTCCGGTTATCTGGACACTTTGTCGAAGATACGGTTGTTGTTGTTCGGACGGCCTATATATATATATATATATTACGTGAAAGAACCAAGGCTTTTTATGCGATTAACACTTACCTTCTTGTGACAGGCGGAAGGTCCTTGTGCACGATAATTCCCTGCATGCTTAGAACTAGTTCCTGTCCGGCGGTATCTGAATTTGGAATAATAAACCTCCAATAATTTGGTTTGGTGTTTAGAATCGCCGTAACACTGTCGATCTGTGGTGGATATCATCAATTGTGATATTATATGTACTAACCGTTTGGACGCTCACGATTTTGAAATTTGCGAGCTGATGTGCATCATGTTCGAACTTCCCTTCCTGGAACGCTTGCAACCTTTTTTCTGATTCAATTGCACTTATTAGTCAGATCAATACAAGAATCAACTAATATGTACTCACTCGCTCCTTCGTAATCGTAGTGGTTGTCCATTGTCGTAGAAGTAAGTTATTGGTGAAAACTGGACGATCTCGTTCGTTTGCGTTTATATATTTGTTGTGCCTGTCATAATATCGTAATTTAGTAGTCGGCGGTTGGTACCCTGATATCGTGTGTCGTTGCGAGGTTGTTTTGTCATTTTCGAGCATTCCTTTGTCTCTTTTTCAGTTTTCCCGTATATCATTGCTTCTTCCGATGTATATGAATTGTCCGCGTCTGATGCGCCACCGTTTGGTGTGCCTGGTATGGAGATCGAGGGCACAATCCCGTTGGAATAAGGTTCATAATGGTGACGAAGTGTAGTGTATTAACCGAGAGTTCCCTTTAAGGAAACGAAAACGGATAAACGTTATGATTCAGCAAATATGTGTTCCTTGTTGTAGGGATTGTAAACTAAATGCGTTGTCCTGTATTTTATCTCACTTATACTGTTTTATTGTTTATGTGTATCGTACGGAGTAATTCGTATAGGTATTTACTAAGCGATAGTTTTCCGCTTCTTTGAAAATTTCTTCCTCTCGAATTTCAAATTGACTACCTGGTTTGGAAGTTTGGAGAATCTTAACTTTAAAACTGTGCTTAATTCTTTCGTGTCGCCGTCGCCTTCACTTAAAACGAATGAAATAGATGGATTAAAAAGGATATAAAATCAGGCACCGCAGTAGTTCATTTGAACACGATGGTGGCGTTGTACTGGTGTCAATGGCATATGTTTACGTGCTCCGATATGTATCGTTCCTTACAGGCCTTTGCGGTCTCCGATTTCCGCTTTTTGATTCTTTTCCACCGATTCACTATACTACTTTAGCCTACTTATTGCGAGTAAGATATACCACTGTATGTCGCTCAACCTTTTCGTTAGCTTTTGTCATTTTTAATCCTACACGGTCACTGATTACTTTATATTTCCTGTACCAATCTGTGTTGACGTATTGGATTGCTTGATTTGAGTTCTAATTACGATCGGAGTTTAACGTTATACGCCGTTCGGCACATCAATTTATTTTGCTCGTTTTGTTCTTCTTCTTCATTTTTTTTTTTGTAGTCCCCGAGTTCCACATTTTTCATCTGCTTCTCCGCCGATTGTCGTTTCTGTGTCGGCTTTCGTTCATCTTCAGTTGTTATTTGCAGATGCTCATTTATCCTTAAATATATATCCCTTTGTCGCGAGTTTGTATTCTTCTCGCCGTCGCCCTCCCCTTTTTTTTTAGTGTCATCGCCAAATATTTGTCTCCCTCTTTTTATTCTCCTTCTTCCCCCTTTTTTTTTTCACCCCCTTGTTTCATCCTCGTTTAATCACTCCCCTTTTGTCTCGATATAGGTGACCAGAATAGCTTAAATACGACCTCTGATGAGTTGTATGTTCTGTCCAATTATCTGAATCAAACTCCTGCCTATCTTTGTAAATCACCCAACCTCCTTTTTAAACTCATTATCCAATTATCTGCCATGGCTAAAAAAACTCATGCTACCAATTCCAAGGCCAACGCCGTCACGTCGTGTGTGATATTATTTTGATTACACAATTATTTATTAACGTGTAGCGAGTACAGCCGTGGACGTGGACGTGGACGTCCTCCTACTAGAAAGTCGTACTCGTCTTCTCAATATGTTGACGACGAGGCCATGGAAGCGTAATTATTTTATTTTGGTTTATTCATTTATTATTAAAGTTTTACACGATTAAATAAGTGTCAACTCTTCGTCTGATGATGGCGTTAAAAGCGTGAAAAACGCTTCCAGGTACTTTATTTTAATTAACTTATGATTCTATTTTAATGTGTCTTTTTTTTTTTAAAAAAAAAGTCTGTTTAGTCGTTCTCATCCTCGTTCCGTCGGTAAAACCGATGTAACCAAAGAAGGTGCCTACGACAATAAACCGTAATTATTATTATTTTCTAGTATTTGAAACGTTTTTAATCAGTATCTTTTTTAATGTATCTGCAGCATTAATGCCTCTAGCGAAGACGATGATGGAAATATTAAAAGCTACAATGTGGCTAAAAGGTATTTTAATATATATATTCCTTTATAATTTATGATGTATACCTTCGTCTTAGTTCTATGCGCAGATCTAAAGTTCATATAGATTCGAACAATGATGACGCGTAAGTATATGTTTTAGTTTCGGATACGCGTTATTTATTTTTGATATTTCGTATGATTTCAGCATCAGTATATCCAGTGATGATGACGCCATTAGTATTAAAAGCGCTAAAACCACGAGAAGGTATTGTTATATTAAATTTGTCGCCAATCTTGATAGGTACTCACCCCTTTTATTTCACAGCGCAATGTCTGTTGACGACCAAGATGGAGTTTCTATGCTTTCTAGTGAAGGGTAAATGGATTATTTTTATTTGTTCCGGTGCACAAGTTCTTACATAGTCGTTTGGTTAACTCCTGCTCCGGCCCACAGAACCCTTGCTTCTTCTCGTGCCTCGATTACGTGAGCGTCATATATTTTATATATTTTACATTTTGGTGTAAGATGCTTACTTGTTTTTTAAGTCCAAAAAAGCGCAATGCATCCGAGATGGGATCCCCCGTCGTCAGTGACGACGATTTCGAGTAGGTTTTCGCCCACTTTTTATTTTTTTTGTATTTTATATATTTATTCAAAATATTGATTTAATCTTTGTAGTATGTTGTCTAGTCCTACTAAGTCTGTGCGTTTCAAGAAGAGTAGTGTTTCTGATACCCCTCTTAGAGGGGTACTCAAAAGGCCTGCTGATGTTGACATTACGAGGTAAGTTCGTTAATACTTTTAGTATGACTAAAATGTGTAACTCATCTTTGTCACGTATTTAGCAAATACGAAGGCTGGGATGATGATAACCTCTTTACTAGGTAATCTTTTTGCTTGCGTGTGTAATGGCGTTGAATAATCTTTTGATATGTGTTGCATGTGCAGTGATAAACCGATCTCTTCAAAGCCTTCGTCTTTCATGGGTCGTAATGCATCTAGAAAAAACAACGTCAAGAAGGGACCTTCCGAGTACGTACATGTTGATTATTCAAGTATACGGTTGACAGGGATTTTGTCATTAAGCCTTTCCCGAACCCCTTCAAAATTATCGTCGTCTAGAAAGCATATCGAGTCTAAAGACAAGGTCGACGAGGAGGGCGTTGGTCTATTATCTCCGATAGACGATGATGTTGTACGTATGAAAAGGTAACTTGATCTTACTTCAGTGACTACCTAAATTTATTGCGTATCGTGTCAGTGATCGCCGAATGGAGACGTTTAAAAAAGGAAAAGAACGTGCACTTGCCATTTCCGACGACGACGGCTTTCAAAAAGCTGAAAAGAGCGATATCCATGACCAGGCTGGTTCTGGCGATGATAATCCTCGAGAAACTGGAAGGGATAAAGGAAAATTTACCACGTCAGATGCTTCTGATGATGATTTTCAAGCATTTAATCAAGACTTCGCAACCAGGCATGTTTCAATCGTGTGTTGACGTTCGGATCATTGATATCTGGCATTCCAGCGAACCTGCTCCTGATGTCGATGAAACTGATATTGGCACGAGGGATCCGAAATTGGTGAAATCGTATAGGGGCTTGGTTAATATACGGTAAGTTTCTCGGCATGTGTCACTTCCATGCTCACTATGTTATCGCATCTAGTGCGGCTTGCGTGAAGACTTGGTCCACCAAACCAGCGGTGTTTCCCTTCTATTCTGGTATTCTGAAAGATATGCCTCGTATTCGCGAACGGTATTTATCTATTTGTATTGTAACACACACATCCTGACATCACATATATTTAGGACGCTATACGAAGCTGTCACTTTTAGCGGAATGGGCAAGTTCAAAAATCTATCACGCACTGATCCTGCCACTGTGTCTACTGGGTTCGGTAGTCAGTCTTATTTTCACGCCGTTGGGGGTGGACCTCCCATTATCTTCCTCTCTACTATTATCGTATCCGATTGCAACCTTTCGGAGCCCAAGTTGACGTACAACAATAAGTTGCAGAAGTCTATCGAAGGAGCGTGTTTGGAGGGTGAATGGGAGCGTCTTGTCGGCGCTGTCGGGCAGATAATTCGAGTTCGCGAGTTCGGGGGCCAGCTCATAGGCTGTAATTTAAGCTTCGGAACAGCTTACGCTTCTGTTGATTCCAGTAAGTTTCGTCTCTCGCATACTGTCATCATCTATTTCTTACAGATCGTCAGATATCCCATCTCCATCTGCTCGTCGTGGGGCACGTCGTTTCAATGGACATAATCCTTTCTCACGTGGTCCGGGTACTGGTGGTGCCGCGCTTAGCTGTCATGATATCAGTGAGATATAATTTTTCTTATCCAATCTCGTACTAACATACCTCAAAGTCCCTCTGTATGATGCACGTAAAACCAATGTCGGTTTTCATGAATTGTTATCACAGGTCGACAATCTCAGACTCATTGAGCACGAGATACCCAAGAACTCCTGTGCCGTCGTTGCGTACACAGTCAATACCTGGGGTAGGGAAGAGCCCATTAACGTATCATTTAACGTTAGGTGGGTTATGTTGTTAGGAGTTCCTAATGCAAAAAAATAGTCGATTTTTTGTTTTAACGGTGACGTATTAATATTGTATATGTTTTGTTTACTTCCCATGCTGGTTGCTTTTATCTCTGGTATTTATTTATTTATACCGACCACAATACTGTCTTTACTGTTATTATAATCATTCGCTTGTCTTTTTTGATCACAATACGGTCGTTACTGCTTTCATTCTTCGCTGACATAATACCGTCTTTACTCGATTTTCTGTGTTGTCCGCAATACTGTCGTTACTGGCATCTGTCATTATTATCATTATCTGTTGTTCAACCTGTATGTATATATTTTGGAGTATCTAAAATCAAACTTTTAGTATACTTATATTTTTAACAAAGTTGTGCTGGTGGCAATTTTGTCTGGCTGGGGCTTATACTTCATCGACTGATGTTCCTGTTTCTAATTTGATACAGTAATGATCGTCTCTCATTTTATATGATTGCCCTTCGTATAACGAACATAAATATCGCGACCACGACATAACAACATATTCGTTTATATACAAAAAGTACGAATCTAAAGTTATGTAGTAATTAGCCAATTATAAGTATTTGATAGCAGATCAGTCGTAAAGTTTAACAGATTTATACTGAATTACCGAGGAGTATAGTCGAGGATTTTACTTATGATTGGGTTACAAGCACTTTATGGCCGTCTAGACGTTTCAACGCTCCTAATATATATATATATATTTGCCGTCGAACCTATTCTACAATTATCTCGTTCCTTCGACAAAGTTGTATGGTATCACCATTGATATATATTCAACGGTAACAACATATAATCAATGGTAACTATCCGGATTCTGAACATTCAATGGCTGTTTAATTGCATCGACAACCATAGACTATCGAAACTCCAAATACCTTCATCCGATAGTGATCGCCTATGATTTTATTATCAGCTTATTTGACGTTTCGATATATATTGAAGCATTGAAACTAATGCTGCCCACGGCTGTTTAAAATGATGCAATTGCGTCTTACGTACGATGCTGCGAGATTGATCTGTCTACTTATGTATTGAGATTGTGTCGAGACTCACACAGAATGTATATACTGGGAAATAAAATAAAATGAAGTGGCAGTACACTGTAGTTCCGTGATGATCTTTCGGATATAAATTTTTATAATTCCGTAATCTCTTTGGTACTTTTGTTTGACGTTACCTCTTTTGACCATCAAGAAAACTTTTCACTTATCCACCACGATGTCGATCTCTAGACGCTGTTTAATATCCCTCTACGTCCTCCTCATGTTATTTTATATTGAACGTTCCACCTTCTTTATTCGTCTGACTGACTTGCGAGATATACGATGTTGCAGACGGACCATATCGAATATTCGTAAGCATAAATTTCCATATTTTAAAAGAAGTACAAAGTTTCTGACATATACCGAATGTACAGGGTTACAACCTTTTGATTATTCCGTAGCGTATTCGTCGCACACCCAATTTCTGGATATCGACAGTCGTGTTTTCGCTGCTCATAAAATGAGTTTCTTTCAATCGTATGATTCAGAGACAAAAGAACGTCTTGTT
>Ga0307478_10003327_pt1 | contig 11982 bp, 8 predicted proteins | sample atmos_gasesECM4C_2_FD_203713 | JGI IMG/M metagenome (GOLD analysis project Ga0307478, IMG submission 203713) | Hardwood forest soil microbial communities from Morgan-Monroe State Forest, Indiana, United States - atmos_gasesECM4C_05 | ecosystem: Environmental > Terrestrial > Soil > Temperate...
GTCAGGATGTGGTAATAGTAACCGCGGTAAGGAGTCGGAGCGCCGCCTCGGCTCGTCGTATCCCTCTCCGTAACCGCCGCCGCCACCAGAGGCCCAACCGGGCTCATGGGTTCGCTTCCGGCCGGCTTCCAATACAAGCCATTGTGCTGCCCATCATCGCTGAAGATTTTCCCCGCGTACTCGTTTTGGTGACCAGCAGAGTATTCCTTCTCGGCCGCTGCCAGTTCCTGGCAGACCCGGATGGTCGACATTTCATTCCTGCCAACTCGCCGGTACAGAATTTCCTTCTTCCCCGCTTCCGTGTCGAAATACCACGAACCGCCTTTGTTCACCAGCGGTATGGGTGAGGGCCAATTCTTCGCGCCGATATACAACACCGTGCTCCCGTCCGCCTCTTTCACCAGACGGTGCATTTCCTGATATTTCTCCACGAAATTAGCGCGGTTCTCGGCATCCTCGGCATCGTCTCCCGACGACACAATTTGCTTGCCCTCTGCTCCCAGAATGTCGAGCATCGTTTTTTCATCATTATTCCGCGCCGCCATCACCAGCGCCTGGCTCGCGTCTTCCGCCGATGAAAACGTTTTCTGCCCGGGCTGCTGCGCCATCGAACCGGCGCAAAAGCACATCGTAAAAACCGTGGCGATCGAGGCCACCTTAGTAAGATTGGCCCACTGAAATCTGTCGACGTTCAGCTTCGCTCTCCGCATACGCCTTCTCTCCATTTCAAAGTCTGCAAACTTCTGGAAACACAGTTCGATTTACCGGCGTCCGCCTCCACCCCCGTGAGCCCCTCCACCGCCTCCGCCGTGAGCCCCTCCTCCAAAGCTGGCGCTGCCCCGCGACGAAAAGCTCCTCGTCTGTCCCCCATGGTCGTAGCCTCCGAACGCGCCTGACCGCTCGCCGCTCTGCCCGTGTGGTGCAGCATATCCTCGAGCCGCCTGCCGGTTCCCATCAAAAGGCCTGGCCCCACCCCCGCGCTCGAAACCACCGCCACGCTCGAAACCACCGCCACGTGCAAATCCGCCACGTGCATACGCGCCCCGGTTATAAAACGTCCTGCTCCCGGAGTAGTACCTCCCGCCGTTAAACCTCGCATAGTGGTTATGCCAGTCGAATCCCCAATGACCCCATCCCCACCCAAAACCTCCCCACCAACCAATTCCGAATCCAAGTCCGAACGAGAGGTAAGGCCCGCCAAACCAGATCCCCGGATATGGATACCACCCCGGCCACGCCACAACGGGATATCCGTAAACCAGCCACGGATCATACGCAGGAACGTAAACCACATCCGGATCCGCAGGCGCAATCTCGATATCCGAATCCTGATCCGTAACCGTTTGCTGCGGCGTGCTCTTCAGATTGCCGGCGTCCTGCGCTTTCCGCCGCATCACCTGCACGGCATTCATCACATCCTGCTGCTGGTTGTAGTAAGCGTCACCCAGCGACGACGTCCATGAAAGGTTCTTGTCCATATTTCCGAGCACGGATGGAAACGCTGTCAGCGCCTTCACGCTCGGATCCCAAGGCTGCTGGTCCACCGCGTTGCCCAAATCGGTCCCCTTCAACTCAGGATGCGCTTGCACCCACCGATCGGCCTCGACCACTTGCTCGGGAAAAGTCGACGCCGCCAAAATCTGCGCCACCAGCGAATCCGGATACAGCGCAATCGGCGCTACCAACTGCTGCAACTGCTCAGCAGTCTCTTGCGTGTAAGGCGGCGCTTGCGCCTCCTGCCCTGGGGCCTGAGCTTGCGCATCTTGTGTCGGCGCTGGCGCGCCTTGATCTTGATATGCCCACAAATCCTGAGGCAAAGCCGAGAACACTAGAGCCAACGACAACAGGGAAACCAAAACCCGACTGCCCGAACGCGAGATCGCGAACCCTGCAGCCTGACCAGAAATGTTCATATCCTTAACCCTCCCTCACAACTCCATCGCCTAGGCCTGCCCTTAACATAGATAGATGACCTGGCCGCAATTTAGGTTTCATTTGCCTGAGATACCATGTTCAACAACGCCGCTGTTATCCCGACGAAGCACCTATATTTGTATTTTTCTGTAAAGCGTCAACTCTGACCTACCCACGGCACAAGTTGAGACCGCGGCGTCGAGCCGAGCTTCGTCCGATTCACCCTACGCAATCCCCACTAGAACGACTAAACTTATTGGTTGGGATATTTTGCATCACTCCGAGAAGGCCATCATGTCATTGAACAGTTTCAACTCTCGTTCCACCCTGAAAGTCGGCGACAAAGAATACGAAATCTACCGCCTCGACGCCCTCGACCATCAAGGTATCTCCACCAAACATCTCCCTTACTGCCTCCGCATCCTGCTCGAAAATCTTTTGCGTACCGAAGACGGCCGCAACGTAAAAAAAGAAGACGTCCGTTCGCTCGCCAACTGGAACAAAAACTCCCAGCCCGACAAAGAAATCGCCTTCACCCCCAGTCGCGTCCTCCTTCAGGATTTCACCGGCGTCCCCTGCGTAGTAGATCTAGCCGCCATGCGCGACGCCATGAAAGCGCTCGGAGGCGATCCCGCGCTAATCAATCCGCTCCAGCCCGTAGAACTGGTGATCGATCACTCCGTCCAGGTCGACGAGTTCGGCACCGCCAACGCCTTCGACGTAAACGCCCTGCTGGAGTTCCAGCGCAACAAAGAGCGCTACTCTTTCCTCCGCTGGGGACAAACCGGCTTCCATAACCTCGCCATAGTCCCCCCCGACACCGGAATCGTCCACCAGGTAAATCTCGAATACCTGGCCCGAGTAGTCTTCGTCCAAGAAGCCAACGGCAACCGCACAGCCTACCCCGACACCCTGGTAGGCACCGACAGCCACACCACGATGATTAACGGCCTGGGTGTTCTCGGATGGGGCGTCGGCGGCATCGAGGCTGAAGCAGCGATGCTCGGGCAGCCGGTCTCCATGCTGATCCCGCTCGTCGTCGGCGTGAAGTTGACCGGCCGCTTGCGCGAAGGCGGCACCGCGACCGACCTCGTCCTCACCATCACCGAACTGCTGCGCAAGCACGGCGTAGTAGGAAAGTTCGTCGAATACTTCGGACCCGGCCTGCGCGATCTCCCGCTCGCCGACCGCGCCACCATCGCCAACATGTCGCCCGAATACGGCGCAACCTGCGGCATTTTTCCCGTGGACAAAGAAAGTCTCAAATACTTGAAGCTAACCGGCCGCAGCGCCGAACAAATCGCCCTGGTCGAAGCCTACAGCCGCGAGCAGGGACTCTTCCACGACGACAAAACTCCCGAAGCCGAATACTCCGAACTGCTGACGCTCGATCTAGCGACAGTTGAACCAAGCCTTGCCGGACCAAAACGCCCGCAGGATCGCGTGATCCTCTCCCAGGCCGCCGACTCGTTCCAGAAAGCGCTCCCGTCGCTGATGAAGCCGAAAGACGGAGCGAAAACTGCCGCCCCAACCACCAACTCCTCCCGCTGGGAGCAGGAAGGCGGCAGCCCATCAGCCATCGGCGTAGAAGACCCTAACGTCCACGAACACGTCTCGCAGAGCGTAAAAGATTCACTCAAACACGGCAGCGTAGTAATCGCCGCCATCACGTCGTGCACCAACACTTCGAATCCCTCAGTAATGATCGGTGCCGGATTGCTGGCAAAGAAAGCAGTCGAAAAAGGACTGCAAGTCCCGCCCTGGGTCAAGACGTCGCTGGCGCCCGGCTCAAAAGTAGTCCGCGACTATCTCGAGAACGCCGGCCTGACCCCATATCTCGAAAAACTGAAATTCCACATCGTAGGCTACGGATGCACCACCTGCATCGGCAACTCCGGACCGCTCCCCGCGGAAGTCTCGCAAGCCATCGATGAGAAAGAATTGGTGGTGGCATCGGTCCTCTCCGGCAATCGCAACTTCGAGGGCCGCATCAACTCCGAAGTCCGCGCCAACTATTTAATGTCGCCGCCGCTGGTAGTAGCTTTCGCGCTAGCCGGACGCATCGACATCGACCTCCGCAAAGACGCCATCGGCAAGGGCAAAGACGGCCAGCCGGTCTACCTCGCCGATCTCTGGCCCATGCAGCGCGAAGTCGAAGAGGCCATTCAGCAGTCGATCACCGCGGATATGTTCTCGAAAAGCTACGCCGAAGTTTTCGAAGGCGACGAGCGCTGGCGTGGCCTCGCCGTCCCCAAAGGCCAGACCTACGCCTGGGAAAAAGATTCCACCTACATCCGCCGCGCTCCCTACTTCGAAGGCATGAAGATCAAACCTTCGCCTGTAGAAGAGATCAAGCACGCGCGCGTCCTCGCCGTGCTCGGCGACAGCGTCACCACCGATCACATCTCTCCCGCCGGCTCCATCAGGAAAGACGGTCCCGCCGGAAAATATCTTCAGGAGCACGGCGTCAAGCCCGCCGACTTCAACTCCTACGGCTCGCGCCGCGGCAACCATGAGGTTATGGTTCGCGGAACTTTCGCCAACGTCCGCCTGCGCAATAAACTGGTCAACGTGGAGGGCGGCTTCACCCGCCACCTGCCCACCAACCAGGAAATGTCGATCTTCGACGCCTCGCAGAAATATATCGGGGAAGGCACGCCGCTCATTATTCTCGCCGGCAAGGAATACGGCGCCGGCTCCTCCCGCGACTGGGCCGCCAAAGGCCCGCGCCTGCTGGGTGTCGAAGCCGTAGTCGCCGAAAGCTACGAACGCATCCACCGCTCAAATCTGGTAGGCATGGGAGTTCTTCCGCTGCAATTTCCCGCGGGCGAGAACGTCGAATCCCTGAAGCTGACCGGCGAGGAAGTCTTCGAAATCACCGGCATCCGCGACGTGGTAGAAAACTTCGCCGCCGGAAGCCTGGTAAAAGTCCGCGCCAGGGGAAAAGGGAAGATGGTTGAGTTCGAGGCGCTGGTCCGCATCGACACGCCACAAGAAGCGCTCTACTATGCCAACGGCGGAATTCTGCAGTACGTGCTGAGGCAGTTGCTGGCGGCGAAGCCCAGTGCGGAGCCCGTCGAGGCTTAACTTAGCCAGAGATTCCCGTATTCATATGACAACTCGGTGAAGCTCGTGTCGCACAAGAAAATCGGTACAAACCTTCGAGAACATCAGGGCATCGAAAGATATGCTTTTCCCGGAGGCGTAGCTCATGAACATTGCAAAAAAGTTTTCTGCAACCGCCGCATCCCTGCTGTCAGCAGCCTTACTGACGGCAGCTTTGCTCTTCACCTCAGTCCCACGACTTCACGCTGACGAACATTACGAGCGCTGTCAGCGCCGCATCGTTCACGCCGATCATGAACTCCACGAGGCCATCGAGAAACATGGACGCCATAGCCCTGAGGCGGACCACAAGCGCAATGAATTGCACGAGGCGCGCGAGCGCTGCTGGAGTGAATATCACCGATGGTGGGACGAAGACGAACACCGCTGGCACACCGAACGCGACTGGAACGACCACGACCACGACCGCGACTAACCAGCCTCAACCCTAAACATTCCCGTGGGCTCCTGGTCCTTGTCTCCCCGGTTTTTGAGGAGACAGGGCCGGGGCCTCGACCCTCGCTGTCCCGGCGCCAGATGTTCGCTGTCCTTTGCTCTTGCTCCGCCCCGGCAGCAGCAACCCCCACGCTTCCCGATAACCCTCACACTTATACCGATCCGGATGCCTCGGCTTCGCAGGCAAAAGCGTCAGAGCCTTCTTCGGCTTTCCTCGCAACAGCACCTCTGCGGGAATCAGATACCACACATCCTCAGGAATCACATACGCCGCAAAGAAATCGACCTTCTTCAGCGTGTAAGGCTTGCTGTGAGAGTTAGGCTTGAACTGGCACAGATACCCATACTGCGTTCGGCAGTCCGTCGATTTCACCTGCACCCGCAGAATCCGCGCTCCCGATTCAATCCCCACATCGTAGGCCGACGAATCTCCCCAAGGTTTCGACACCTTGAACCCGTTCCGCACCGCCCGAGCCATAAACTGCAACTCCACCCACTCCCCGCGTTCCTTGAAAGTCCTGAACCCCTTGCACTGAGTCATCCTGACTCCCCATCAATCAAATTGATTTGCCCTGACTCGCGCCGCCTCCTGAGAAACCTGTCATTCCGACCGGAGCCGGAGCGGCAGCGACGGCGGAGCGGAGGAACCTGCTTTCCTCGACAGCGCGACCGACCAGAGGCATCGAGAACTGCAACCCAAAAGAAAAGGCGCAGCCCTTGGGCCGCACCTCGTTTTCTTGAATTTTCACTCTATACTTTCAGTATAGCATTTTGAGATGGGTGAACCCGCCACGTTCGCGGAATTTATATCGTCATAACTATGAGCAACTTAAGGGTGATCGTGTAGTTTCTGCCTATTGACAACGACTTCTGGGTAATCCTGGTTCTGGGTAATCCTGGTTCGCGGGCATCTTCGCCTTACTCACTCTGCTTCACGACGCGTCCGTTGAGCGGCTGAAGAGGCCGGACATCGTGCGGATAAAGCTTGGCGAACGAGCTAATCTCCTCCGCCGAAATCTCCACCGGAGTCTTCAGCACAAACCAGGTCACGCCCTCAGTGCAAGGCGGAGCCGTCAGCGATCCCATATAGGTGTAATAAGCAGTGTCGCGGGGCAGCAGCCCGGCAGGATCAACCTCGACTCCGGCAACTTCCTTCTCTTTGCTCTCAGTCATCGGCATGTGTTCCCAAAGCCGCTGAACCGTGGCGTTCGCTCCGCCTGCCTTCAGGAGAACTGCGACCCCGGCAACCTTCCCGTCGCTGGCTTGGTGCATGAAGTGTGCCACCATATCGTTAGGCTTGCCGTGGATGTACTCTTCGCTGGGACGGTGAAAGTGGAATTGCGTGAGTTGGTAGCGCTTGTCTCCCACCACGAGAACGTTTCCACTTCCCGGCGCGTCGTGGTAGTTCACTCGAATCGTGTAACCGTTGTTAATCAGATATTTGAGCGGGCCGCTTTTGTATTCGAATCGCAGGGCGGGGAGTTCGGCTTTCTCCGCATGTTGAATGTCGATCGGAGACTGTTCCTTCCCGGCGTTGCAGGCCGCGTACTCGGGATCCAGTTCGCTCCAGTGTTCCACCCCTTTTTCACCTTCGTACTCCCACCGCGTCTTCCACTGTGCGTGCGGACCCTCACCGACGAAGACCGCCACGGCCACCAGCAATGCAAACGTCATCCAACCTTTTCGCATATTGCACCTCGGTTGAGGGGACTCTCCTGCCGGCCCATGACGCTATCGTCGACATTATTTTAACTGGATGCCGACCCGACCGTCGCGGTTGGCGGCGGGCGCTCAGTTTCGGTGAAGCGCCGAGCGAAACAACCTGGGAGAAATCGAAAGCGTAGGCGTACCCGCTGCTATAAAGTAAGAGTTGCGCGCCAAAGCCGCGCCTTCGTGTCCCAGGTTACCCGTTCCGGCAGGCTCATAACGTCGGCCCCCCCGCAACCGGAAGGACAGAAATCGCCGCCCGGAGAGCTGCCAGGTCTTTCTTCGCGGCGCTCACGTAATCGGGTTCTAATTGCTGGCGCTCGCCAGCCGTCAGCGAGCCGCCCTTCACGAGCGCGCCTTCGAGTGCGTTCACACTCACAGTCAGATTTTCCAGGACCTGGGTGATGGCATTGAGCACTTCTTTTTCTCTGCGGGTCATTTCACTTTCCTCCAATCAAGAGACTCAGCCCGATTGCCAGGCCTTTTTCATATCATTAAGCAACCGCCGGAGTGAAGAATCAAATAGCGAAGAATCAAACTAGTCGCCCCCAACCATCGCGGCGGCCCGGGTTCGCGCTGCTATAATCAAGAATTGCGCCCATGTCCACGAAGCGACTGATACGCTCCACCACTGTTTTATCCATCCGCCGCAACGGCAGCGTGGTCCTCGCCGGCGACGGCCAGGTCACGCTAGGCGAGTCCGTGATAAAACACACGGCAAAGAAGATTCGCCGCCTCTACAACGACAAAATCCTCGCCGGATTCGCCGGCTCCACCGCCGACGCCTTCACCCTCTTCAGCCGCTTCGAATCAAAACTCGAGCAGTACCACGGCAACCTCGGACGCGGCGCCGTAGAGCTGGCCAAAGACTGGCGCACCGATAAATACCTGCGCCACCTGGAAGCCTTGTTGCTGGTCTGCGACAAAGAACAAACGTTCCTGCTTAGCGGACAAGGCGACGTGATCGAACCCGACGGCGGAGTGGCAGCGATAGGCAGCGGCGGCCCCTACGCGCAAGCCGCAGCCGAAGCGCTCTCCAGGCACACGCAACTAACCGCCCGCCAGATCGCCGAAGAAGCCATGAAGATCGCCGGCAAAATGTGCATCTATACGAATGACCTAGTAACGATTGAAGAGCTGTAAGAAAGTGATCAGTGGCCATCTATTTACCCAGCACCGCCGAAGAAGAGCAATTAGCCCTCGACGAACTAACTCCCCGCGAGATCGTAGTCGAGCTCGACAAACACGTAATCGGCCAAAAAGATGCAAAACGCGCCGTCGCCATAGCCCTCCGCAACCGCACGCGCCGCCAAAAACTAACCCCCGACCTAGCCGAAGAAATCATTCCCAAGAACATAATTATGATAGGTCCGACGGGGGTGGGGAAGACGGAGATTGCTCGGCGGCTGGCTAAGCTGGCTAATTCTCCTTTTCTTAAGGTTGAGGCTTCCAAGTTTACTGAGGTTGGGTATGTGGGGCGGGATGTGGAGTCGATGGTGCGGGATTTGGTGGAGATTGCTATCGACAATGTTCGGGAGGAGAAGCTCGAAGACGTTGCGGACAAGGCTGAGCTTAATGCTGAGGAACGCTTGCTCGATATTCTTTTGCCGCCGTCACCACCGGCCCGGCCGGCTGAGCCTACTACTGCTGGCGGAGTCGTGATTGATGGGAGCACTGCTTTGGCGGAATCTTCTTCGCGGACTCGGGAGAAGTTGCGGCAGCAATTGCGCGAGGGGAAGCTGGACGAGCGGCAGGTTGAGATTGATGTGCGGGAGCGCAATTTTCCTTCTTTTGAAATTATGACGAACCAGGGTGTTGAGGAGATGGACATCAACATCAAGGACATGCTGCCTAACATTTTTGGACAGCGGACGAAGAAGCGGAAGATGAAGGTGAATGAGGCGTTTGAATATTTGATTCAGGAAGAAGAGCAACGCTTGATCGATATGGATCACGTTACGCGGACGGCGATCGATCGGGTGGAGAATTCGGGAATTGTGTTTCTGGATGAGATCGACAAGATAGCGGGGCGCGAGGGCGGGCATGGGCCCGACGTTTCACGGGAAGGCGTGCAGCGGGACATTTTGCCCATTGTCGAGGGAACTACAGTTAACACTCGCTATGGGATGGTTCGGACGGATCATATTTTGTTTATTGCTGCGGGGGCGTTTCATGTTTCGAAGCCTAGCGATCTGATCCCGGAGCTGCAGGGGCGGTTTCCGATTCGGGTGGAGTTGCAGTCTTTGACCATGGAAGATTTTGTGCGGATTCTTACCGAGCCTAAGTCTTCTTTGGTTAAGCAGTACACGGCATTGCTCGAAACTGAGGGGGTTAAGCTGGAGTTCACTCCCGAGGCGCTATCGGAAATCGCACATTTTGCGTTTCGGGTGAATGAGAGTACGGAGAATATTGGAGCGCGGCGGCTGCATACCATCATGGAGCGGGTGCTGGATGAGCTTAGCTTTGATGCTCCGGAGAGAAAAGGCGATCACGTGGTCATCGATGCGGATTACGTGCGGAAGATGTTGACGGACATTGTTAAGGATCAGGATTTGTCGCGATACATTCTGTAGGTCGGGCGAGGGACCCTGCGCGTAGTCGGGACTGCCTGAGCAGTCACGGGTTCTAAGGCGCAAGTATGCGAACGCCTCATCAATCGTGGCCGCGTTGCGAAAAGTATTTAGATCGAATCTCAGTTGCTTGGAAATCCGTTCAGCCAACGCGGAAACGGGGACACTGACTGTGGCGGATCCGATGAAGGAGAGTTTCTCCACCTCGGAGTCTTCCAGCAGAGACTTGATGATGCTCTGTCGACCTCGGATGTCTCGAATTAAGGCGTCGAGGAACGGGTTGTACAATGGCTCTGAGCCGCCCGGAAGAGTTCGAAAATCCTTCCGTCTGTCCCCTGTCTTCGGCGGCCGTTCTAAGTAGAAGACGAGTAACGGCCGCCGATACGCCTTCGCCATTCTCAAAAGCAAAGGCCGCGAGGGCTCTTCCTTGCCTGTTTCGAGCGCCGCTAGCCGCTCCGGCCCCGGCGTTCCGTAGGCCTCCTTCAGATCGATAGCATGGGCTGCTTCTTCAAGGGAAAGACCCGCCGTCTTTCTCGCCCATTGCAGAATTGTCCGGGTTAAGCATCGGCATTATTGTGTTCTATCGCCGATGGATTATCAACCTTCGCGGGGTGCGCGGGTGTACATGGTCTGGTGGGATGGCGGTGGGTACGGCGGTAATGTTTTCCCCTCTTGAAGGCGTCGGTAAGCTCCTGATACGTGCCGCGAACCGGCACTTGTGCTTGGGGAGCGACGGTTCATGCAGCTAAGGGGTGTGATTTACCTGCGGCGGGGGCTTCTTCTGGCCTTGGTGTCGGCATTCCTGCTGGCAGCGACGGCTCGAATCTGCTGCGCGCAGGACGACGACTCAGGCGACGACGATGCCGGCGCCGGCAAGGCTGTGGCCTCGCTTAGTCTTACATTTGACAAGCGCGGTGGCGCCAAGGTTTATCTGTCGGTCGACCACACGCCGAGTGACTGGCAACCGATTCAAGCTGCATTAGCGCAGAGTCTGCATTGCACGTACCAGACGTTCTGGCATCCGTCAGCCGGCATGCGCTCGACCAGTTGGTCGGGGCGCTTGACGGCGGAACAGCGGGCGAGCTACGAAAAGTTTCTGAACGAGGCCGACCAGCGGCAGCTTCGGGGGAGTTGCGACCGGGTGCTGACCGCGAGCGGCTGGACGGTCAGCGGCATGCTGCCGCTTCAGACACTCGCCGATGCTTTGGCGCAGTCGGGCGAGCAGATGTTGTTTGTCACTGTGAAGCGGCCTAAATCGGGCTTTGAGGAACAAAGTCCTCCGGGATTGCAACCGAATCGCTTTGCCGGCGGAGGCGAACGTGCTTCGGTTCTGATGTACAGCTTCCCTCTGGGGACGACCACACCGGTCCCGCCGCTGCAGCTGGCTTACGGCTACCACAATTCAGATTTGCTGCGGCAGTGCGCCATGTCTGCGGGATATCTGCTGCTGCCGCTGGCATTGATTCTGTGGATGCGGCGGGCCGCGCTGCGAGACGCTGTTGAGGACCCGGCGGCGGCGTGGTTCAGCTATTTCAAGACTCTGCAATGGTGCGTGAACGGCACCATGCTGCTGTGGATGGTGGCCCGTACCAGCTTCCGCGAGGGGGTGCAGGACCTGGTCGCGCTCCAGCTGCCGGCTAGCGGATGGGAACCAGCCGTTGCCCGCACGCTGGTCGTGATCATTCCGCCGTGGCTGGTGTATCTGCTATGCCTCTTCCTCTCTTATAAGGTGTTCGTGCAATTTCGCGGCAAGCAGTGGACACGGGGCGAGTTTATGCTGGAGCGCTCGCTGGAGGTGGGGGCGCAATTTCTTCCCCTGATGTTCTTCTGCTGCGGGCTGAATTTTATCGGCAATTCTCCCAAGGTGTTGGTGGTTCTGCTGGTGGCTGCATACGTCTCGCGCGTGCTCTGCGTGCGCGCCAAGATCAGAGTCTCAGGCGTGGCGCCTGAGGCGCTTACCACAGGGGAATTGCGCGATCGGGTCTTTGAACTGGCTACACGAGCAACCGTCAAGATCAAACAGGTGTTCGTGCTGAGCGCGGGCCGGATGCAAGTCGCCAATGCTTACGCAACCGGCGCCCAGACTGTGATGTTTACCGACTACCTGCTGCAGAGGCTGAGCAAGCGCGAGGTCGATGCCATCGCAGGGCATGAACTGTCGCACCTGCGTCATAAGCATCCCAAGAAGCTTGGGTACACGATTCTCGGAGTGATCGTGTTTCCCTCAATC
>Ga0307478_10003329_pt1 | contig 11973 bp, 12 predicted proteins | sample atmos_gasesECM4C_2_FD_203713 | JGI IMG/M metagenome (GOLD analysis project Ga0307478, IMG submission 203713) | Hardwood forest soil microbial communities from Morgan-Monroe State Forest, Indiana, United States - atmos_gasesECM4C_05 | ecosystem: Environmental > Terrestrial > Soil > Temperate...
GGTCAGCGCGTCGAAGGTCAGATCGCCGGTGTTGATGACGATATCGGGGCGCGTCGCATCGATGTGTTCACTCACGCGCCGAAAATTTTCGGTGAGTATCCGCGAGAAACGGGCAAGATGAGTATCGGAAATCTGGCAAACGTGAAATTCGCGCATGGGCTTACCCCCCTACCATTACAAGCGCGATGGCCCGGAAGGGGCTGAGGGGGCGCAGGTCCCGGCCATCGGCTCCGCTTGTGAGCACTCCCGCGTTGATCCGCCCGCCGCTAGTGACCACGGATCAACCAGAGGGCCTACCCCAGAGCACGCTAGAAGGGGCACATGCAAATCTAGCAACATTCACGGCAAACCCTGATCATCTCAACGGAAAAACCTGCTCAAGGATTGGTCATCTTTTCGTACTCCTGCCTCGCCAGCGCCTTGGCGGGGGCAGGATTTTTTTTGCGCAAGCCGAACACCGCAGCAAACAGAATCGTTATTCGATCACCTCGTCGGTGCGGAGAACTGTCGATCTAAGTCATGCTCCCTGGCATAAAGCAGCGGATCCATATGAAGGGATAACTCTCATAATATACCGGCCAGACCATGGTTCGCCCGGCCTTGTTAGGCTCGGTGATGACGGAACTGTCTGGCACATCTATCCATACCATGACTTTGGAGACGGAGCCCTCAGGCACTCGCACGCGATAGTGACCGTTTTTCGCTTCCCAGTCGGCGTCTTCGACGACGTAGCCGTCGGCATTCGAACAGCAGGGGCCGTTGCGGCTTTTCAGTTGGTCAAACCACGGCTTGAGTGGAGAGTTCGCATAACGCCCGTCGAGGTCGCGCCCCAGCGCCAGCAATGGCATCAACCACATCCCCATAGCCGCGACAAAGCGGACTAGCGGAATCCAGCGCACGACCAGCACAACACCGCGCCCCCCTGCTATCCAGAGCAACCGCATACGAATGTGAGTATGTTCCGACTGCTGCGAGGTTCACATATCAACTCAAGTCAATGCAGGAGCCCGCTGCTTTGCAGGTTTCGATCCCGCCGGTGTCGGCCGGGGGCAAAATGCGAAGAACTCAGCGTGAGCAAATCCAGTCCAGTATGGCCCCCCAAGCGGACATCTAATGAGGTGTGTCGGCACTTCGTAAATGGGACACGACCGGAAGATGCTGCGGCTTCCGCCAACCTATGTAAAATCCAGTATGGAATCGCGCGATTGATTCCTTCTACCTCACTCCGTCGTTTTCCTAGAGACCGTCCGCCTAACTCGTTCGCTCGAAACGCAGACGAAACAAAGCGACGCCTGGTGAAACCAAATTCCCCGGCTCGCGAAATTGGCCAGAAACCGGCCGAGGATTTGGTTGTCATCGTGATCTACCAACAGGGTTGGTCATGCGGACGCTAATGGGCGTCCCGGTGTGGATCGCCTTCGCGTCAGCTCGTCAACAAGTGCGTCGCCAATCCATTGTGTCATCCAAGCGATGGACGGCCCATCGACACTGGAGGCAACATTGAATCCAAAACAGCAAGACGTTCAATTCAATGACCTCGCTCAGGTCTTGCATAATGCCAACCTCCGCCGTTCAGCCGATCTCGGCTTATGGCTCAGGCAGCATTTGCGCAGACAACGCGAGATCAAGACGTTGGCAGCGGCAGCCGACCTGCGCAAGTTGTTTCGTTCATCGCGCCGCATCGGCATCGAGCAGTTCCGGTAGGCTATCGTAGCGACAGATTAAATTTCGGCTTTCGGTCGTAAGCTTGTCCAGCGCAATAATGGAGCGCGGAATTATTTTTTTCTCATCATTGGAGGTTCGACATGGCAATGATTGCGGACCACCCCACGCATACTGTTACGTCAAATCCTAAGGCTCGCAGAGGTTGGGCCTTGCTCCCTTATTCGATCTTCGCAGCCATCGCTATCGCCGCAGCATTGATATACTTCGCACCCGGCGGGTTAGAAGTGACCCAACTCGATCCGTCGCAGTTAGTCGCGCCGTGAAAAGATTGTGACTGGCCCAACGGCTGGCAGTTCAGTTGCTTGTCCCGCTTCGTCGCCGTCGCCCCAATTCGTTGCTATGGGCAGGAATGCTTCGGCTATTGCGGGAAAAGAGCAGCGAGGATCCGCCCGTCCGCTCGGGGTCATTCGCGATGGATTCAGCAAGGGTTGTGAACTGTTGATGTCCGCTTTGCACCGAAAGCGCTGAGGTTATGCTTGTGCGCTGATGAGACCGCGCCCTAGAGCCGCATGGCTGGCGAGGTTCGTAAGCGTCGGGGTACATCTCTTCGTGCGCGCCTCCGGCGTGCGCGACGTGCTGGTCTATTGCGAGGCGGTATCCTGCCGGAAATAGACGTCGACCTTCATGCCGACGACCAGCGGGCCTGGTTCACTCAGCTCGATCAGCACCTCCACGACGTCAACGTCCGTCATGTTACGCTGGCCAAGGGCGCTATAGCGTCCGGCCTCTACCAACGGGGCAATGAAGGAAACCGTGCCGGCAACATCGCGCCCGCGAAGCGCGGCGGGACTCACCAGCACGGGTTGCCCGGGCTTGATCTTCTCAATGTCGCGCTCGTCCGCTTCGGCACGGACACGCAGCGCCGAGATGTCGCCGAGCAGGATGAGCGGCGTCGCCGTCGAAGGAGAGATCAGTTCCCCGGGCCTGGCATTGACCTGCAACACGGAGCCGTCGATCGGCGCCCGTATTGTCAGCTTTTCCAAAGCTGCCTGAGACGCCGACCATTCGCTCCGAGCGACATTGAGCTGGCCTTCGGCCACGGTTGGCAGCGGCGAATTGGCAGCGATCCTGCGAAGTTCGTCGGTCTGCCGCGCGAGGTACTCCTGTGCACGCTTCAATCCCGAGCGCGTCGCCTCCACATGTGCATTCGCGCTGCGCCCAGCCCGCCGGTCGGCGACTGCCTTGTCAACCAGGGACTGGAACTCCAATACGGCCGCCTCGGCGTCTGCCACGGCGTCCTCGGCGTTGCGTCGTGCCGCGGCGCCCGATGCTGCGGACTCCTTGTTGCGTATGCGCTTCCGCATGGCGACCTGGGCCGCGACCGAGGCAAGTTGCGCCCGAGCCTCCTGATCGCGAAGACGGATCAGCGGCTGGCCGGCAAATACCGTCTCATTGGCCTTGACCAGCACCGAGTCAACGACGCCCGCGACTGGACCCGCAATCTTGATGAGGCCGGACACCGGCTCGACACGGCCCGGAGCCACCGCCAGCCAGCGCTTGTCTGCGGCAGAACCCGATGCGTCCGTGCCTTGGGCATGCGTCTTCACGACCGCCACAGCCACCACACCGGCGAGAATGCTCAGGCAAAGGGAGGCCAGGACAGCCTTCTTGAATCTCCGCATGATCATGACGTCGACACCTTCTTTGCTTCGCTGCCGGTCTTTTCTCCGACGATGCGGCCATCCTCGATATGCACGATGCGACTGGCGAATGGCAGGATTCGCGGATCGTGCGTTACCACCAGCACCCCGCGTGATTGGTCCCTTGCGATCCCGGCGAGCAGGGTCATGACGGCTTGACCGTTCTGGGCATCCAGCGCGCCGGTAGGTTCGTCCGCCAGGATGGCCGACGCCTTGCCAACAATGGCCCGCGCGATCGCGACGCGCTGTTGTTCGCCGCCGCTGAGTTCGCGGGGAAAGGCCTTTGTCTTGTGGGCAAGGCCGACCATGCCCAGGACGTCCCTTGCCGCTTCGCGTTGCGATCGTTCACCGCGGACATCCAGCGCCAGGCGCACATTATCTTCGGCTGTCAAAGTCGGAAACAGATGGTAGGACTGAAAGATGAACCCGATGTGGTTGCGCCTGATCATGGCGAGGGCCTCGGGATCGAGGTCCGCGATCGGTCGGCCGCGAACCCGGACCACCCCGCTGGTCGGTGTCATCAGGCATCCCAGGATCGACAGCAGCGTTGTCTTGCCGCTTCCGGATGGGCCCATCAGAAGCACCAACTCGCCGCCCCTAAGGGACAGGTTCACGCCTTTGAGTGCCTGCACCCGGCCCGCTCCGTGGCCGAGGAATTTCGCGACGTCAACGGCGTCGATAACAGACTCGCTCATCGTGCAAGCACCGTTGTGGGATCGATGCGCATGACCTGCACAATGGCAACAATGGCCGATGCGATGCACATTACCCCGGTCAACAGAAACAGCGCAAACATCATCGCGGGCGTAATTACGACGGGCAGGGCAGAATCCGCGGTCATCTTGACCACGATGGAGCTGATGCTTGCGGCCCCGCAAAATCCAAGGATCGCGCTCAGCAGCGCTTGCCAGATAATGACCAAGTAGATGTATGCGCCGGACGAACCGATGGCGCGCAACGTCGCGAATTCACTCAGGTGATCCTTCGTACTCGAATATAATGTCTGCACGACGATAACGGTGCCTACGATGAAGCCGAGCAGGGCACCTGCGAACAGCGCGGCGCCAGCGCCGGTCCCGAACAACCAGAAATTCCGGCTGCGATTGCGAAACTCGGCCGCTGTCAGAATCTCGACGTCAGGAAGACTTTCCCGCAATTGCCGGCGAACGTTGCCGATGTCCGAGCCGGGGGAAACGCGCACGAGGAAATAGGAAGCCTTGTTGGGCGATATCCCGGTATAGGATCGCGCGCGATCGACACCTGCGAACACGTAAGGCGTTGTGGTGAACGATCGGATACCCTTGGTCACCGCCGTCACCTCAACCTTTTGATCACGAATTTCCGCGTTGGCGCCGGTCGCGTTGACGCCGAGCCGCTCGAAATAGGACTGGTCGATCGCCACGGCGCCGGGAATCGACAAATCGTCGACCCGACCCTTGACCAGGCTCCAGGGACGCAATCCGAATCCCTGCAGTTCGGAGCCGACGATGAAGACCGGCGTGGTGGTGCCGCCCGGCAATCGCCACTGCGCATAGCCGATCACGAGAGGAGCGGCTTCGGCGACCCCGTCAACCGCCAGGGCGCGAAACCGCTGACGGCCATCCAGTAGCGAGGGATCCTCGAAGCATTTGGTGCCGGCCGGCATGATCCAGAGATCGGCAGGCGAATGATCGATCATGGTCGTGACCATGCGCCTGAAGCCGACATAGAGCCCCATCTGCACCGTCACCAGCACGATGGAGAATATAATTCCGACTATTGTTGCGATGAATCGAATCCGGTCATGAAATAGATTCCGGTACGCGAGCCTGAACTTCAGCGGCATCATGTGCGGGCCATCCGAATTTTGCCCTATTCCATCTGCTCCAACGGCATATGTCTACGCCGGTCCTGGCCCTGAACGATCTGCGGATCGTAGCGTAGCGCGAAGAAGCCGCGAAAGTAAGGTGCGGGATGGAATTGGACTCCCAGCCTTTTGAGAAATGCCGCCAATTGCAGGGCGTAAGTTTGTGCAGAAGCTGCATTGAGAAACCCAACCACCGGCACACCTGACTGCTGCGCGCACAAGCGGCCGGCTGACTGCCGCGCCTACAGTGAGTGCAATGAAGTCGCGCCGTCGTCGCCCCTCAGGCCGAGCGACGCAAGCCTAGCACATGCTTCAAGTCTCGCTGTTGTGCATCACGGAAAAAATGCGCGCTGATGTCGCAGTTGGGTCATTCGCGATGGATTCAGCAAGGGTTGTGAACTGCTTGATGTCCACTTTGCACCGAAAGCGCTGAGGTCATGGTTGTGCGCTGATGAGAACGCGCCCTGGAGCCGCATGGCTGGCGAGGGCATCGAACTCCATATCGGTCTGCTTGAGGCCATCGACACGGGCGAGGCCCTCGAAGCCTGCCGGGCGACGTTTTCCCTTGAAAGAAACGACATCGCGCAGATCGTTTTGTGCGGGAAGCGCCACAGGCGTGAGCCTGGAAGGTTCGCGCCCGCAACGGGCGGGTTCCCCGCAGCCGGGAAGGGCGAAGCTTGTTGCAGAGCATGCGGCGCCGTCCTAGCGTTTCCTTTAGCCGCCGTCACAACAAACAAGGAAAAGCATCATGCAGGACAGCGTCCCGACCAGAACGGCTTCCCGTGACATTCCCTTCGACGCCAGAAAGCTCGATCGCCTGATGGAGGAGGCGGGCCTCGACGTGCTGCTCGCCACCTCCAAGCACAATGTGCAATATCTGCTGGATGTCGAGCGCGCGATCTTCTTCGATTACATGGACGCGCTCGGCATCAGCCGCTATTTGCCTGTCATGATCTATGCCAAGGGCGCACCCGACAAATGCGGCTATGTCGGCCACCGGCTGGAGACGCATCAGCGCGAGGTGGCACGCCCCTGGGTGCCGGAGCTGCGCACCTCCGGCCATGGCTCTGTCGACGCGATCGCAACCGCAGCCCAAATGATCCGTGCCAGCGGCGTTCCCGCAAAACGCATCGGCGTTGAGATGGCCTTCCTGCCGATGGATGCGGCCAAGGCGCTGCAGGACGCGTTCCCGGACGGCAAGATCAAGGACGCGCTATTCGTGCTGGAGCGGTTGCGCGCGGTGAAGACGCCGGCCGAGCTGGCAAAGCTGCGCACGGCCTCCGATCTCGTGATCGAGTCCATGCTTGATGTGATCGCTCATCACGGTCCCGGCACCACCAAGCGGCAGCTGTTCGACGCGCTCAGGGTCACCGAAGTGAAGCGCGGGCTGACCTTCGAATATTGCCTGCTGGCATCAGGCACGAGCCACAACCGCGCGCCGTCGGAGCAGCGCTGGGAGGAGGGCGACGTGCTGTCGCTCGATTCCGGCGGCAATTATCACGGCTATATCGGCGACCTCGCCCGCATGGCGGTTCTGGGCGAGCCGGATGCCGAATTGAAGGATCTGCTTGCCGAGATCGAAGCCGTGCAGCGCTCGGCCTTCGCGGTGATCAGGCCCGGCACGATGGGCGGCGAGATCTATGTTGCGGCCGAGCGCGCTCTGAAAGAGATCAGCCAGCGCGACAACACCGAGTTCCTCGCCCATGGCATGGGGCTCGTCAGCCACGAGGCCCCGCGGCTCACGGCGTCAGGCCCGGTCCGCTACGACGCCGCCGACGCCAACCGCCCGCTCGAGCCCGGCATGGTGATCTCGATCGAGACCACGATGAAGCACCCCAAGCGCGGTTTCATCAAGCTCGAGGACACGGTTGCGGTGACCGCAACGGGCCACGAGATTTTCGGCGAAGGCGGCCGCGGGTGGAATCTCGGCGGGACGGCGGTGCGGTGAGGGCGATTGCCGGCTTGTTTTGACTTGATCTTGCAGCGAACTCCATTTCCCTTCTCCCGCGAGGGAAGAAGGTTGAGAGCGCGTTCTCACTCCACATTCACCGTGATGCGCTCGGACATCACCGGCTCCTTGTGCGGGATATGACTCCAGTCGCCGAGCACGAGCTGCAGCGTGTGGGTGCCCTTGGGAAGCGTCACGGTCGCTTCGGTCTGGCCCTTGCCGAAATGCAGATGATGCTCGTCCATCGGGATCGCCTCGTTCAGTGCTTCGCCCTCAAGCGTGGTGTCGATCAGCAGATGGTGGTGGCCGGTATCCGGCGCTTGCGTGCCGGCTGGCGCAATCCCCATGCCGGAAAGGCCGAAGCGGATGGTCACGGGCGAGGTGACGGTGTCGCCGTCCTTCAAATTGATGAAATAGACCTTGGCATTGGCAGGCGCAGGCGTTTCACCGGCTTGGGCCACCCCGATGGTCGACAACAGGGCGATGGTCAGCAAAGAAAGTCGCATGGGGGATTCCTCAAAGTTTGCTTTCACGGGCGCCAGCGTGGCGAATGTGCCCAGCAGTAACGAAGAAAATGTGACCATTGTGGCCGTGGAGCTAATTTCCCGCGAGCTCCGCCTCCTGCGCACCGGGATGCCGGCCGGCCCGCTGCGGCAGCACCAGCACGCAGACGATGATGATCGCGGCAATCGCGGCGGAAGCCAACGGCCGGCTCAGCGCGAGGCCGCCATTGCTGATCGGCTTGTCGAGGAAATCGCCGATGGTGGCGCCCAGCGGTCGGGTCAGGATGAAGGCGGCCCAGAACAAGAGCACGCGCGAGATGTCGGTGAAATAATAGAGCAGCACGACCACCGCGAGGCCCGCGGCAAACACCAGCGCGCCGCCTTCATAGCCGAGTCCGCCGGTGTCGGCGATCCAGTCGCCAAGCGCCGTGCCGAGCGTTTGGGAAAAGGTGATCGCTGCCCAGTAGAAGGCTTCCGCTTTGGGCGTTGCGACGGTGTTGACATCGACCGTACCTTGCGAGAAGCGCCACAGCATCAGCGTTGCGGCGAGCAGCAGCGCCAGCAATGTCGAGCCGCCGGTGTAGCCGATGCCGAGCGAGCGGTCGGCGAAATCGGCCATGGTGGTACCGAAGGTGGTGGATGCGACGATCGTCGCCCAATAGAGCAGGGGATGGAATCTCCTCGCCGCGATCTGCGCCGCGACGAGCGCGATCAACGCGACGAGAAACAGCAGGCTTCCCGCCAGGTAACCCCAGTTAAGCGTCATGGTGACGGTGTCGCCGCCGGTCTCACCCAGCGTGGTGGCGGCGATCTTGATGATCCAGAAGATCAAGGTGACCTCCGGAACCTTGCTTAGAGCGCGTTGCTTGCTGATTTCATTCACGAGAGATTTCCGGCGTTCGAGGCTAGCGGGAACGCTTGAGCGACTGAGAGGGTTCAATTGGGGCCGGATGCCCCGCGCTCAAGCGGAGTTGATGCGAAGTGACAGCGCGTGCGGGCGTGAACCGCGCGCGAAGGTCATCGCCTTGCCTAGGTCGGAAATCTTAGGAGCGGCTTAGGAATGACCGGCGTTCAATCGGAGACGCGCAGGTCGTTCATCATGTCTCGCGCGGAGGCGTCGTCCATGGGAAAGAAGTCGAGCGGCCCCGGGTTCTTGTTGTTGGATGTCACCGCGGCGCCGACCACCAGTCCCGCGATTCCGCCTGCTGCTGACATGGCATAGAGCGTCTTGGCTTTGTCGCTGGGACGCGCGAGGAAGAAGTAGGTGCGGCCGGTTTCCGCCGCAACGTCGACATGGGTGTCGCCGCTGAACAGTTGCATGCTCGCGGAGAGGTCATGATGGCCAGCCGGGCGCTCGGTATAGATAAACGTTCCCGTCTTGAGCGGGCGCAACGGAGTGCCGTCGAGCTTCACATCCCAGCCCTCGTCGGCAATGCCGGCATAGCCCTTCTCGCGGAAGACGACGATGCGGGCCTGCCCCGGCCTCGGTGTTCCGATTCTCTGTGAAAGCGACGGATAGTCAGCACCACTCCGCTCGGTGACGCAGCCTGAGATCAGCACCGCGACAGCCGCCAACACCATTCCACGTAAAAACATTACGCCCCCAAACCCCAACAACGGCAACCTAGCGAAGGCACGTTGCAGTTGCAACAGCCTTTCAGCGCCCCGGAGGCCAGGCTCGTTGGAGCGGCCCTTTGCTCGTGTCGCGACACTGGGCTAGAACGAGCGGCATGTCTGAATCATCAATGGCCGACAGGCCTCTGCCCTTTGACGAACTCGCTGAAACCATCAAGCGCCGCAGCTCCATCTATGGCGCCATCAGCGGGCTCACGCTCGACCGTGCTGCGCCGGGCGAAGCCTGGTCGAGCCTGCCATACCGCCCCGTCTTCGTCGGCGACACAACCACGGGCGTCCTGCATGGCGGCGTCGTCACGGCGATGTTGGACGAGAGCTGCGGCATGGCCGTCCAGCTCGCGCTCGATGGCTCTCGCGCCATTGCCACGCTCGACTTGCGCATCGACTACCAGAAGCCGGCGACGCCCGGCCTCGACATCAAGGCGCATTCGAAGTGCTACCGCGTTACCCGCTCCATCGCTTTCGTACGCGCGACCGCCTACCAGGAGTCCGAGGACGATCCCGTCGCCACCGCGACCGCCTGCTTCATGATCGGCGCCAACCGCACCAACATGCTCAAGCACGAGCCGACCCTCGATGGCGCGCCGCCGGTGCTCGAGGCGCCGGAGGATCCTTTGAGCCCGTTTGCCAACAGCCCGTTTGCGCGCTGTCTCGGCATCCGCACCGGTGACAACGGCACGCTGGTGATGCCGTTCTCGCCGAAGATCATCGGCAACCCGATCCTGCCCGCTATCCATGGCGGCGTGACCGGCGCGTTTCTCGAGACCACCGCGATCGTCGGCGTGACGCGCGAGCTCGGCGTCGCGGCCTGGCCGAAGCCGGTCGGGCTGACGATCAATTATCTGCGCTCCGGCCGCGCACTCGACAGCTACGCCGCCGTGTCGATCGTGAAGCAGGGGCGGCGCGTCGTTGCCTTCGAGGCGAGTGCCTGGCAGGACGATCGGACCAAGCCCATTGCATCGGCATTCGGGCATTTCATGCTGCGGCGGACGCCTGATAGCGACGAGGAATAGGCGAGGCGCTGCTGGCCGGGAACGAAAGGCGCGGCATTTCGTCGGATTGTAAAGCCTTTTGTAAGGAATGCTTAAAGGTACAGGGCTAGTCTCGCGCAAAGCGCCTACGTCGTTTTCGACGGCGGGCCGCTTATTCTTGAACGGTTCTTGGTCGAGTCTCTGATTTGGATTCTCTTGGTTGATTCTCTGGGCGGGGGTTGAGTGATGTCGCGTGGGCTGATCGAAATCGGCAATCTCAATGTTGAACTTGCGCCGTCACCGATCGAGCCGTCCTGGATCATCGAGGGCAAACCGACCGCAAGCGCCTGCACGCTGTCGCGGAGCGCCGATGGCACCGCGACCACCGTCGTATGGCACTGCACCGAAGGCAAATTCAACTGGTACTATGGTTTCGACGAGACCATCCTGATCCTCGAAGGATCGATCGTGCTCGAGAATAATACCATGCACCCGACGCGGTATGGCCCCGGCGATGTCGTCTTCTTCAAGGATGGCGCGCATGCCAAATGGCATGTCGAGGGTCATGTGAAGAAGCTCGCCTTCTGTCGCAAGACCCAACCGGTGTGGCTCGGTCTTGCGCTGCGCGCGATCGGCAAGATCAAGCGCATGCTGATGCCGGCGGGTGGCCAGAAAGCCGCAAGCCTGATGGGCGCGGGCTAGCGGAGCATGATCCGGAGAAGTGTGTAGTGGTTTTTTCCGCGCGACAAACGCAAGGCGTTTGCGCGGAGATCATGCTCAATTAAAACGCTCGAGCCGATAGAAGTCCGCGGCCGTCCTCGAAAACAGCTCAGTCTTTTCGGCCTCGGAGCAGGATGCCGCGATACGCTTGAAGGCGTTGAAGATCACCTGATAGCTGCACTGGCCCTTGTCGGGCGGGAAATTGCTTTCGAACATCGCGCGGTTGGCGCCGAATGCTTCGATGCAGGTCTCGACATAGGGCCGCCAGGCCGCGGCGAGCTCCTCAGATGAAGGCGGCCTCGGCCGCTCGTGGAAATCATAGCCCAATAGCCGCATCGCAAGCCCGCCGAGCTTGACCACGACGTTTTCGCATTTCGCGATGTCCTGGATCGCGGCCTTCCAGACGGCAAAGGTCTCCTCGCGCCGGCCGGCAAAGCGGCCGAGCCCGACCGGGCCGCCGCAATGGTCGAGCACGATCCTGGTGTCGGGAAAAGCGCGGGCGAGGTCGGCGAGCTCGCCGAGCTGGGGATGAAACAGCCAGGCGTCGAAGCTGAGATCGAGCGAAGCAAGGCATGCAAAGCCCTTGCGGAAGGCGGGATCGAGCAAAAGACCCTTCGGCCGCGTCGCGTACATGTGGGCGATGTCGGGGTCGGCGTCCCACGCCGAGGAATGGCGGATGCCGCGAAAGCGCCCACCGCCCGCGGCGATCTCGGCTTCGAGAACGGGTTTTGCGGCATCGCCGAGCAGGAGGTTCACATGGCTGACAATGCCGGCGCAGATCTGCGCCTTGCCATAGCCGCCGCTCGCGCTCATGGCGGCGACGCCATTGGCGAACTCGACCTCACCGACGGGGCGAAAGGCTTCTGGGCCTTTCGCCCGATACATCGAGCGGCAATCGACATAGACTGTCGCGACGATGTTATGGCCGCTGGCGATATCGGCCGCCATCTCCTCGATCAGATAGCGCTGGCCGCCCCGATCCCAC
>Ga0307478_10003330_pt1 | contig 11972 bp, 9 predicted proteins | sample atmos_gasesECM4C_2_FD_203713 | JGI IMG/M metagenome (GOLD analysis project Ga0307478, IMG submission 203713) | Hardwood forest soil microbial communities from Morgan-Monroe State Forest, Indiana, United States - atmos_gasesECM4C_05 | ecosystem: Environmental > Terrestrial > Soil > Temperate...
CGCAGCGAAGAAAGCGCACCCGATGCAGCTATCGTATGCCGCGGAAAATCTTACGCCTCTGGCGCCTGAACATTTCCTGTCGCGGAAGGCGACCGACCTGGCCGGGGTCAAGCAACTCGCGAAGCAAGATCCGGCGGCGCTCGTCCGGAACATTCTCGAAAGTCTCGATGGCAAAGCAACCGTCACCCAAATCGGGGAATGGCTCGTCGGCGACATCTTCACCGAGGCCGAATGGAAGCGCTGGTGGGAATCGACCAAGAGGCGGCTAAAGGCGACCGGTTATTTTTCGGTGCCGGCGAAGAAGAATGAGCCAATTCAACTCCGCGCGGAAGCCGTTTCGAACACCGAAGAGCTGATCGCCTCGTTCAACCAGGCTGGGAAACCGTCGGAGAAGAAAGAGGTTCTCGACCAAATCGTTAAGTTGTACGCCGAGTTCAAGGAACCCGAAAAACAACTCCAGCCGATCGTGACGACGATTGAGAACGCCGCCATGCGTAACCAAAAATTGCATCCGGAGATTTCCTTTGACTTTATTATCGGCCGCGACGAGCTGCTGGAGCGCGTGCCGCAGCTGAGATCGACAATTGTTGGTTTCACCCTGACGAAATTGATTGTCGACGAGGAGTCCCGCTTGGCTTCGATCTTGCCGAAGTTGTCCGCCGCCAAGGAGAAGAAAGTCTTACAAGCGTTGCCGCCTGCGCTCGGTGATCGCTGGACGGGGCGCGCCTTGCAATTGATGCGCGCCAGTCATGGCCGGTTGGTCGCGCAAATTCCGCGAGTCTTAAGCGAGGCCGGGCAACACCCGCAGCTGCGGGCCGCGCTTGAACACAGCATTCGCGAACATTCCGCCACTAGTGAGATGCTGGTCTGGTTGGGTAACGAACGCGATGAATGGCGGGAATTGATTAACCCCGAATTGCTAGGCGCAATTTTGTCGGCCCTCGAACGCGAAAAACACGGCGCTCCGGGCCGCGGCAGCAAGTTGCATCGCTTGCTCGTGGAGGACCGAGAATTACTAGGCGAGATGTTTGCCGGCAGCGATGTGGCGGTTGCGCGCGACGCCATGCGCCGGCTTATGCTCAACCCTCTGTTCGACGAGTTAACGAAGCGGTCGCTCTTGGCGCGGATCGTTAAGCTTTATCCAGAACTGGAGAGCATGATCAGCGGGACTCAGCCGGCGGAAAAGAGCACACCCTTGATTGTCTCATGGCGCAGTCTCGACCGGCGCAAAGCCGAGTACGAAGAGCTCGTCAAAAAGAAGATTCCTGAGAACACTAAAGAGATCGCGCTGGCGCGTTCTTACGGCGATCTGAGCGAAAATTTTGAATTCAAGGCAGCCAAGCAAATGCAAGCCGTGCTCATGCGGCGCAAAACCGATATCGAAGAGATGCTCCATCGCGCGCGCGGGACATCGTTCGAAAATCCAGATACCTCGCGCGTCTCCATCGGTACGGTCGTTACTTTGCGTGACTCGGACTCAAGAAGAGACGAGACCTACACCATTCTCGGCGCCTGGGATGGCGATCCCGAGCGGCATGTTGTTTCGTATCAAACCGCGATCGGCCAAGCTCTCCTCGGGCATAAACCTGGCGAGATCGTCGTCCTCAATGGTGAGGACGGCGCCATGCGCTTCGAAATTATCTCTATCGAACCGGCGCCGGCGGACACGACTAAAACGGAGAATCAACCGTTGCCGCTAGTTGTGGAATAATCGGGCGGCTGCCGGGGCGGTTGGCCCTCCTTGCGACCGAACGTGATCAACAGCAGCCAAATTAAAAGGAGCGTTAACACCGTAATAAGTGCGATGGTGCCGAGTAGCTTCGGTTTCATCATGTGGCGATGAATTTTTCGCCCCGCGCTCAAACAGGCTGCAAAAATGAGTATTCCCGCTGCCGCGAAATATAACGTGCTGTTCATTTTTTCGCGTTTGGTTCGATCGACATCGAAGGGAAAACGTCAATCCGGCTTGCAATCCAAACCGCTGGCGCCAGATAATCAAGTCGCACAATGAACAACAAGATCAATCATCTGGCGGTGTGGATTCTTGCCGTCGTTTATTTCCTCATCGGCTGGGGCTGGTACACCATCTTTGGTGATAAATGGTTGAATCTTCACGCGCGAACGATGACTGACATCGAGCGGACCCATAATGCCTCTGCCTTTATACTCGCTTTTGTCGCAGCGATCTTTGTCAATTATGCGCTGGCCTGGCTGATCAGCCGTCTCAACGCGACGAATGCCGTCGCCGGCCTCAAAATCGCCCTCATTTGCTGGTTTGCGTTTCTGTTCGTTGAATACGCCACCATCTGCGTGTTCTCAGCCTTCGAGACAAATCCTTGGCCGCTTGTTTTGATCGACATGGGCCGGCCACTTCTCGGCTTTGCGATCAGCGGCCTAGTTCTCGGCGCCTGGCGGAAAGCCAGTTGAGAGTTGATTGTCGAGAAATGGGGGCTGTAGCGGCGCCTTCTCCGCCGCGATCTCCTGTAGCGAGCGGTCTGTGACCGGCGCACTCCTGCATCATAAGCCGCTTATGATGCAGAAACTCTGTGTTCGACGTTTTCTGCCGCTACAAGTTGGGCGGCCTGGACATTGCGTTTGTCCCCACCCGTAGTGTCAACGGCCAGACGATTCCTCGCGGCTGTTCCGGGTCGCCCCACAGGGCACGGAGTTCATCACCAATCTCCGCCAAAGGATCGCGTTTATTCGCCGCAATGAAACGCTGGGTTGCAGACCACGATTTCAGGTAACCGAGAAGATGTTCCAATTTCCATTCTGCGCTCATTTCGAATGGCGGTATGCTGATTTCACCGAACGGGAACGGGAGATTTTCAAACTTTTCAACCAGCACGCGTTCTCGTGGCCAGTACGGACCGACAACCTCTTTGTAAAAGCGATGATTCACAAGCTGGTCGATTTCGAGCGTAATGCGGAAAAATCTGTAGGCCGAAGCGGCAAAGATGCCTTCCGTTTTCAACACATGTCTTAGCTCCGTATAGAAACGATCAAGATCAAACCAGTGAAGTGCCTGCGCTACCATGACCAGATCGACGCTGTTTGAGCCGAGCCCGCTATCTTCCGCCGGTGCAACCCGATATTCAACGCGATCATGGTGTTCCGCCTTGGCGATCTGGTTTTCACTGGCGTCACTGGCGATGACCCGATCGAAAACGTCAGCTAACCCGATTGCTGCCTGACCACTTCCCGTGGCGCAATCCCACGCAAGTTGCTGCGTCGGCGCGATGCTGGCGAGGTACTCAAACATCTTGCGTGGATAGCGCGGCCGAAACTTGGCGTAATCTGCCGCCTGCTTCGAAAAGTGGTCTTTAAACTTCATTTAGAGAGATGCGCTCTGTCGCGTCCCAAATTAATGGGACGAAACGGAGGTCGTCCCTCCATCACACCTTCGGCGGTTCCGGCATCGTGCGGATTCCGACGCGCGCGAGGTATTCGTCGGCCTGGAGAAGGTCTGTCCCCGCGCGCTCGATGATTTTCAGGAGATTATCCATCGACGAAACTTCCTCGAGTTGCTCGGTCAGAAACCATTGGAGAAAATTGATCGTGATGTGATCGTTTTCCTTCTTCGCAAGATCGACAAGCGCGTTGATTTGCTTGGTAACGTGCACTTCCTGATCGAGTGACAGTTTTACGGCATCGCGCGGGGTTTTGAATTTCGATTTCGGCGCATCGATCGCCGGGATTTCGACGCGTCCGCCGGCATCGACCACGTATTTGATAAAGCGCAGCGCATGACCTTTCTCTTCTTCGGCCTGCTGGAAAAAATGCTGTGACAACTGCGGCAACGCCTCGGCCGCAAAATGCGCCGCGATCGCGTAATACTGCAATTCCGCGCTGAATTCGTACCCTATTTGCTCGTTAATTGCGTCGATCACCTTCTGGCTTGTTAGCATGACGGAAGCTTACCGCGGATTGCGCGGATGCAAACGGATGAAAGTCTTGATCCGGTGTCAAAATAAGAAGAATCTTTTGCACCACGCCTATGTTTGCCTCGGCAGCCGAATCTGAAGCCAATGTTGATCGCGAAATTCGCATCGAGAGGATGAAACGCGAGCTCCAGGAGCTGAGCGGCGGATCGATGATCAGCGGTGATTTTGGAGAGGTGCCGCCTGAGCTCGAAGAGCTTTTTCTGACGCGCGTTTGTGAGATAGAAAAGGCATCTTGGGACACGTATGTCAATCGTCTTGCGGAGCAAGGGGTAGCGATGACGCCGCCCGCTGAGCTTGATGACGCGAGCTTGCACGAGAAACTTTGGGAAGTGCTGCGCGTTCTCGCGAGGATTAGTTGCTACGTAGTGCACACCGATCATTTGAGCGATCGCGAGCTTTATGCCTGGCTTTGGACGACCGGGCTGCGAGAAGAAGCACCCAATGCATCACAGTTGGGCGGCGCCTGGCACACAAGCCCGATCGGCAGTGGTGACGACCAGGACATGGGCTATCTTTCTGAAGTACTACGCCAGTGAGGAAGAGCGGCGCCGTTGGCCCAAGGAGTTTCCTCACGACCCGCTGCCGCCGCGCTGTCCGTTGCCTTACGACCGGGATCGGAATTTGCCGCGATGACCCCCGTCGGCTCTTGTCGAAAGCTAGGAGCTGAGTGTACGACGGTGAAATAAAAGTTCGTGAACGCGAGGGAGCGTTCAGGAGCGCGCCAGGCGCGTGCGCTCCCTGGCGAGACGCGGAAACGAAACAGCCGCGCCAAGCTTCCTCGAAGCGGATGTTTGATTCTGGCGACGTCCTACTCTCGCGCGGCCTATCGCCGGTACTAGCATCGGGGCTGCAGCGTTTCACTGCCGTGTTCGGAATGGGAACGGGTGGTACGACCCTGCGCTGAGCACATCAGAGTGCGGGATGCAATTTGCGGCGGGGCCGATTATCCACGGCGATAGAGCGCTTCTCGGAGTCGTTCCTCTAAAGTTTTGCTGCGCTGCAAAGCCTGATCGAAATGCTCTTTGGCAAGTGTCAAGACCTCGACGGGTCTACGAGCCATGACAGTCGCATTGCGCGGCGCTCCGGTGAGAAGCGCGACCTCGCCAAAAAAGTCGCCGGTGGTGAGTTCGACATCCTTAAGATGAACACCTCCCTTTTCGCCTGATACATCTACGACACCAGATTCAATGATATAAAATTTGTCGCCAACTTCCCCCTGTCGAATGATCACTTCACCGGCGTCGAAAGCTTCGCGTTTCACGAGCGCGGCAAATTCGGCGAGCATGCCGATGGGTTGCTGCTCAAAAACTGGGCATTTCTGTAAAAATTCGACGATCTTGACCGTTTGTTTGACCGCAACGTCTGAAACAATCCGTCCGTCGACCAAGTTGATAATGCGATCGGCCGCATCCAAGATGCGTGGGTCGTGGGTAACGATCAGGACTGCTGCCTGTGCTTGTTCCGCGAGCGCTTTCAGGATCTGTACAACATCGCGGCCGGAATCCTTGTCTAGAGCCGCGGTCGGCTCATCGGCGAGAATTAATTTAGGCCGATTCACGATGGCGCGGGCCACAGCGACACGTTGTCGTTGACCACCCGAAAGAGATGCCGGCTTGTAGTTCATTCGATCCTCGAGACCGACTTTAGCTAAAATCTCAGAGGTGCGCAGATCGCGCGCGTCCCCATCCGACCCGGTCAATTCGACCGCCATGTTTACATTTTCGCGGGCGGTGAGCGAATCAAACAGGTTGTGGTCCTGAAAGATGAAACCGATTTCGCGTCGGATTTCGACAAGCTCGTTAGGGCTAAGTTGGGCAAGTTCACGCCCGAAAGCGACGACACTTCCTTCCTGGACGGAACGAAGGGCGCCGATCAGGGTAAGCAGAGTTGTTTTGCCCGAACCGGACGGACCAGTCATGATGACGATTTCACCCGGCATCAAGTCCAGATCGTTCTCGTGCAGCACGCGTTTGCGATTTGGCTCCGCGCCAAACGAATGGCTAAGGGCTCGAACGCGCACGATCGGCTCTTGTGAACCCATTAGAAGAGGTCAGCGGGATCGGCGGACATGGCTTTTCGCACGGCCAACAGGCCCGAGACAAAACACATCCCGAGGGTGAGGAAGAAGACAAGGCCGACGCGCGACAGGGTAAGCTTGGTCACAATCCCCGTCGTCATAGTAAGCATCGAGTAGAGGAAAAAGGTCATGAAAATTGCGGGCACGAATCCGAGCATTCCGAGCAAGGCGGCCTGTTGAAGCACGAGCAGAGCAAGGTCGCGATTGTGATATCCGAGCGCCTTCATCGTGGCCAACTGCGGAAGGTGATCAGCGATCTCTGTGTGGAGTATCTGGTAGACGATAAAGACGCCGATGACGAAGCCAACGGCCACGCCCATGGTGAAGATGTATCCCACTGGCGTCGATTTCCGCCAGTTGGCCTTTTCGCGATTCACCAAGTCCGATTTCTTAAAGACGTCGACATCGGCGCCAGTGATCCGTCGCAAATCGCTCTGCACCGCGTGGGCCGATGCGCCGGATTTGAGCTGAATGAGTCCGATGAAAACCTGGGAGCGCCGTTGATCCGGAAAAAGCCGGAAAAAGGTTTCGCCGCCGGTCACGACGTTTGCATCATAGTAATAATCCGGGCCGAGGGCGACGGCGCCCACTACTGTTACCGCCCGATCGGCCAACTCCGTGATCGTCCCAGGCGGCAGAGAACCGACGAAAGATCGGGATTTTCGATCGAACAGAATTGTCATTGGGCTGCGCAGACGCACGATGAGCTCGTTAGCCTCGCCGGAGCAAAAAATGGCATCGTCTCCGTCGAAGCCGATGATCCGGGTGTTGTGGTTGATCCCGCTGTCCGGATCTCGAAGGTCCGAAACCGTATCTTCGACATAAATGGGGTGAACAGCCTTCACTCCGTCGAGCGCGGCGGCTTGGATTAGCCGGGCACGATCAAATGTTTCATGACCGTTAAGAATCTGAAGCGCTCGGCTAACCATGACGAGGTCGGCGTCGAAAAATTGCAAAAGGCTGGTCTGACTATCATAGAACCCATTGAGAAATCCCAACTCCATGAACATGATGATGACAGCGAAAGCCACGGCAGCACTCGAGAGAATCATCGTCACTTTATTGTGAACGATATTTCGCCACGCCACCGGCGTCCGTGTTGCAGCCTTCCTCGTCGACCACTGAAGTAAGTCGGAGATTGTCATCAAAAGAGGTCGGCTGGATCCGCCCGGCGCAATTTGCGTAGCGCCAGAAAGGTGGCGCTAAGACACATGGCGGAAGTGAGAAGAAGAACGCTGATTACTCGGCTTGGCGCCATCGTGACGGGGACCATCGCTTGAGTTCGGAGCAGAGCATTAAGGCTTAAGGCAAGAACAAAGGCCGGAGCGAACCCAATTCCGCAAAAGATGAGCGCTTGCCTAACGATTACGCCATAGACATGGCGATCGCCGTATCCTAGAGCTTTGAGCGTCGCATATTCGCGGAGGCGGTTTTGGACTTCGCTCGCCAGAACCTGGTAAAGCACCACCCCGCCAGCCAGGAGTGCGATCAGGACACCCGATGTGAACATGAGGCCAATCGGTTTTATCTTTAACCAGTAATGTCGGTCGGCCGCGCTTAATTCCTCCCGGGTCAAAGCCGTTGCCACTGGCCAGAGGATCTTGTTCGCTTCTTGAACTAATCGCGCTGATGATGTGCCGGGCGCGAGCTTGACCAGTCCGATCGTCGGCTCGTTAGCCGAGGCTCGCTCGAAGGCGCGCAGAAAGGTGTCCCGGCTGACAATCAGGGTAGAACCAGCCAGAAATCCGCCGCCGATGCTGTAGCGTCCGACGATTCGGATCCGATGATGCTGCAGTTCGGAAGTCACACCGGGAACAAGATGACCGTGCTCCGGACGCGACACTGAATCGACGAGCGCATTATCAGGCGTGATGAGAAGGGGAAGTTGCTCGTCAAGAGCCTCGTCCCGGAACGGGCGTTGCGCCGGTTCTAGGCCCAGCGCAAAAATGTGCCATGAAACCCGCGTGTCCGGATTTCGCCATTCGCCGACGTCCGACCACACCGGAATGACCGATTGGACTCCGTCGATCGAACGCAGTTGTTCGAGACGGCCGCGCGGAAACGTTCCCGGATGAGCGAGATAAATATATTGCGGGGAGTGGACGACGAGATCGAAATCAAGGGCGTCATAGATCTGTGTGGCGTTCGTCTCGGCGGCGCCGTAAAAGCCGAGCTGCATGAAAATAAGGAGAATGCAAAAGGAGATGCCACACAGGGCAATGATCGACCGTACTTTGCTGTGCAGGATGTTCCGCCACGCGAGCGGAGTTTTCATCTGGCGGCCGACTTTACTCCCGGAGGTGGCGCACTGACATCGATGCGCGTGGAAACCTCAAGGTAGGTAAGGCGCGAGACGGCTTCGGACTTGTCGAGCTTGATACGCACTTCAATGATGCGCGTGTCCTTGGTCGCCCGCGGATCGAGATCCAAAACATCATTTTTGAAGATGAGAGCGCCAACTTCCTCAACCACGCCATGGACCGGCTCAGCCAGAGCCTCGCTCGTAATTGTGGCCGGTTGACCTACGCGCACGTTACGAATATCCGTTTCATGCACTTCCGCGATCACGTGCATGTCGTTCGTGTTACCCATCCTCAAGATGGGGTCGTTTCCAATCCGTTCACCCGGATAAGTATGGACTTTGAGAATCTCCCCATCGATTGGAGCCCGGATCGTGGCGAGTTCGAGCTGTGCTTCCGCTGCTTTCAGACGCGCCTCGGCTGAACGCAGGCCAACCGTACTGCGGATGCGCGCCAGGCCGGCTTCGGCGGATCGCAGTTCCGCTCTGGTCTTGGCCAACTCAGCTTCGCGGCTCTGGAGCAGGTATTTCTGATCGTCCAATTGCTTTTGTTGCACCGTGTGAGTCGAGAACATGGCTTCTGTGCGCGCTAATTCTTTGCGCTCATGGTCCACAGCGACTTCGAGAAGTTGCACCGCTTCTGTGTTTTGATCTACGACGCCGTGGGCATACGCCGTTTCTGTTTCGTTGCGCTCCCAAGCTTCTTCTTTCGCTACGTTCGCGGCATCTCGCTCGGCCAGACGGACAGGGTAAGTATCAAGATAGGCCAGCACGTCACCCGCCTTGACCTTTTGTCCTTCTGTCACCTCCAGTTTCATGACCCGACTCCCCGGCTCGGCGGCAACGGAAATAACCGCGCGTCCTGGCGTCACTCGACCGAGCGCGGTGACCGCGGCCGGTTTGCTTGAATTATCGGTCCGTGTGCTTTCAGATGACCGTTTGCTGCAGGCGGCGCACGCAAAAATCGTAAGAAGCAAAAGAACAGCCCGCCGAGACTTTGGATTGTGATCAATCATCGTCCTTCGCGTCCGAGACAATTCCAGTAGATGCCCAAAGACCGTTTTATCAGTCCGCCCGCCGCTGGTCAAATCGTCCTGTCGGTCTGGATACTATATTTTAGGCGTGAATTTTTAAGGCACTCGGCATGTAATTAAGCCGGCTTATGGCGCCGAAGGAGCCCATCGCGATTGTCGGCATGGCTTGTCGTTTCCCGGGAAGGGCGAACAACCCGCAATCCTTCTGGCAACTGCTTCGTGACGGAGTGGATGCCATTTCCGAGGTTCCAAAGGACCGGTGGAACGCGGCGCGATTCTATCATGCCGATCCCGCTGCTCCCGGACGAATGGTCACCCGTTGGGGTGGCTTCGTTGACAATGTCGACACGTTCGATGCGGAATTCTTCGGAATCGCACCGCGCGAGGCCGCCTGCATGGACCCGCAACACCGCTGGCTGATGGAAACGACATGGGAAGCAATCGAAGATGCGGGGTTGGCGCCCGGGCAACTTGCCGGTTCGCGTACGGCCGTTTTCATCGGTATTTCGCACAGCGATTACCCCGCCTTGCAACGGCGCGACGGTTCATCCATTGATGGATACACAAATATCGGCAACGCCCTGTCGATCGCGGCAAATCGGCTCTCCTATTTCTTGGATCTGCGCGGTCCGAGTCTTGCCGTCGACACCGCCTGTTCCTCGTCACTAATCGCGTTGCACCTCGCGGCCCAAAGTCTGTGGTCGGGTGAGTGCGATTATGCGCTTGTCGGAGGTGCCAATGCTCTGTTGATGCCCGAGACAAGCATCGGCTTGAGTCAGGCGCGCATGCTTTCGCCGCGGGGGCGTTGTCGCGCCTTTGATGCCGGCGCGGATGGTTATGTGCGGGCGGAAGGCGCTGCCACAGTTTTGCTCATGCCCTTGCGAACCGCGCAGGCCTTGAGACTTCATGCGCGTGCGTGCCTCATTGCCACGGCTTCCAATCAAGATGGCCATTCCAGCAGTCTGACGGTGCCCAGCCAACAGGCACAGGAAGAGATGATTCGCGAGGCTCTCCTGAGTTCCGGTGCTCATGCGCCGGACGTAGTTTACGCGGAAGCCCATGGAACCGGTACGCCGGTGGGCGATCCCATTGAGGCCGCAGCTTTGGCTGCAGTGCTATCGAACGGCCGCAAGACCGAGGAACCCCTCCTGATCGGTTCTGTGAAAACGAACATCGGACATTTGGAGTCGGCTGCCGGTCTGGCGGCCCTGATCAAGGCGGTGCTCATTCTGGAACAGAAAGCGATTCCGCCAAGTCTCCACTTCGAAAAGGCTAATCCTCTGCTGCCGATCAATCGAGTGAAGATCCCGACGAAAGTGACTCCCCTGCCTTCTCGCCACGGTAGAGAGCCATTGATTGCGATAAATTCCTTTGGCTTCGGCGGGGCAAACGCGCACGCCTTGCTGGCTCCGGCGCCGGCCGCCGACGCCGTGGACGATTTCGCGGACGAGCCGTGTCTCTTTCCGCTTTCGGCGCGCAGCGGGAAAGCTTTGGCAGAATATGCAAACGCCTTTGCGCAATTCATAACCGAAGGCGCAGCCTTCTCCTTGCGCGACCTTTGCGCCGCAGCCGCCCTGGAAAAGTCGCACCACCCGGTGCGCCACGGTTTAATCGCGGATTCGCTGGCGAGTTTGCGAACGCAGTTGCTGGCTCTCGGCAAATCGACGGTCGATGTTCCACCAACAAACGCGCGTGCGAGGATCGCGTTCGTCTTCAGCGGCCAAGGTCCGCAGTGGTGGGCTATGGGACGCCAGCTTTACGAGCGCGAAAAAACGGTCCGCGAGTTTTGGGAGCGATGCGATGTGCTTTGCCAGAAGCTCGGCGGCTTGAAACTGGTCGACGCGCTCCTCGCAGACGAAGTGTCTTCGCGTTTGCATTACACCGATGTCGCCCAACCTGCGTTGTTCGTCCTGCAAGCGAGTTTGGTGGAACTCTGGCGGACGTGGGGGATCGAACCGGAAGCAGTGATTGGACACAGCTCGGGCGAGATAACTGCCGCGTGGGCAGCGGGCATCTTTAATTTGGAAGAGATTCTCCGGATCGTTCTCGCGCGAGGCCGTAGGATGGCGAAGACTCATGGCCTCGGAAAGATGCTCGCGGCCTCCATTTCCACGGAAGAGGCAAGACTGTGGGAGCGAAGGTTTAACAGTCAAATTACCTTTGCTGCGTGCAACGCGCCGCGGCAGGTGACTCTTTCCGGTGATGCCCGGGCTTTAGAGGAAATTGCCGCAACACTGCAAGAAGCAGAGGTGTTTTGTCGATTCTTGCGAACCGAGTATGCCTTTCACAGCGCGCAAATGGACGCGGTCGAATCCGGTTTGCGTGCCGACTTGTTAGGCATTTCGGGCGAACCAGCGAAAATCCCGATGATTTCAACCGTGACCGGTGAGCCGGTCCAGGGTCCTGAGATGAACGCAGATTACTGGTGGCACAACGTTCGCAAACCCGTGCTTTTTGAGACCGGGATCGCGCGCTTGCTGCGGGATGGTTGCACGACCTTTGTCGAAATCGGGCCGCATCCGGTGATGGCGGCCGCCATCACAGAGATTTGCCTCGCGCAAAAATGCTCGGCGCTAAATATTGCCTCGTTGCGTCGAGCTGAAGACGAACGGACCGCC
>Ga0307478_10003331_pt1 | contig 11971 bp, 8 predicted proteins | sample atmos_gasesECM4C_2_FD_203713 | JGI IMG/M metagenome (GOLD analysis project Ga0307478, IMG submission 203713) | Hardwood forest soil microbial communities from Morgan-Monroe State Forest, Indiana, United States - atmos_gasesECM4C_05 | ecosystem: Environmental > Terrestrial > Soil > Temperate...
CCGGCGGCGAGCAGCAGGATCGACGACGTGCGCTCGTCCTCGATCCGCGCCTCGGTGGTCTGCTTGTCGCGCGTGATGTCGGACAAGATCACCGCATAGCGCCGCGCCCCGCCGCGACTGTCGCTGCGGAAAGGCATGAGGTAGAGCCGCACCGTGCGCGGCTCCGGGTAGGTCAGCTCGAATTCGCGCGCGACCACGGGCAGCGCGGGCGCGGCATCGTCGAGCGACGCCTCGAGCGAGGGCCGCAGGCCGGGCACGAGCCGCCAGAGCGTCTGGCCGGTGAGATCGTCCTCGGTCAGGCCGATGAGTCGCTCGGCGGCGGCGTTGGCGTAATCGATGACGCCGTCCGCGCCGATGACGAGCACGCCTTCCTGCAGCGTGTCGAAAATATCCTCGAAGACCCGGCGCTCGCGCGCGAGACGCTGCACGAGGTTCGCGAGATTGACCGAGTCGAGCTGGTCGAGCCGGCCGAGCACGCGATCGAGGGAAGTGTGTTTTTTTGAAGCCACCGACGCGGTTGTGGCAAAGACACCAGGCGGGGTCAACGAGGGAGGCATTGGAATGACCAATGACCAGTGGCCAATGACCAGTGCAAAAAGTCAGGTAACAAGAGTCGACACCAATGACCAAGGACAAATGACCAATGCCCTTACAGGCGACATCAAGTCCGTGTTTTTTATCAGGTAAGAAAATCCATCTGCGAGGGATCGATCTGGCCCGCCAGGAGCTTGCGCAAAAAAAGATCGCGGTGCTGCGGACAGCGGCCGAGGCGCAGGACGGCGTCGCGGTGTTCCTCGGTGCCGTAGCCCTTGTGCTGCGCGAGGCCGTAACCGGGAAAACGCGAGTCGAGCTCGCCCATCAGCCGGTCGCGGGTGACTTTCGCGATGATCGACGCCATCGCGATGCAGAGCGAGCGGGCGTCGCCATGCACCACGCCGGCGTGCGGATACGGAAAATTCTTCAACTTCAATCCATCGACGATGATGCGGCACGAAACGGTCGGCTGGAAATTTTCGCGTTCCTCGAGCGGCGAGAACAAATCCGGCTCCTCGCGCCGGGTGAACACGCCCGGCGGATAGATGCCCTCGAGCGCACGGCGCATGGCGAGCTTGGTCGCGCCAAGGATGTTATGTTCCTCGATTTCGGACACGTCAGCGACGCCGAAGTTGGCATGGATCTGCCCCTGCGCGACGAGCGCTTCGAACTCACCCCACAGTTCCTCGCGCTCGGCCGGCGCGAGCTGCTTCGAGTCGTTTACCCGGTGGGCTTTGGTCAGCGCCCAGCGGCCTTCGAGAAACTCGCGCGTCACCAGCACGGCCCCGGCCACGACCGGGCCGGCCAGCGCACCGCGGCCGGCCTCGTCCACGCCGATGAGGCTGGCGACGCTCTCGATCTGTTTCAGGTCGAAACCGCGGAGCTGGCGGCGTTTCATCGGCGGATTACAAATAAAAGCGCTGGCGGGGGCAAGTTTGTCGGCAGGGGCATGGCCGGCCACAAATGATGTTTTAGCCACGAAAGGACACTGAGAACACAAAGAAATTCTCTGAGCTCTTTGTGATCTTTCGTGGCAAAAATCCCGGCTTATTGCCACGCCTGTTCGCTTCTCCGACGAATGTTATTATTTTGTTCCTGTCATGACCTTGCTCCAGGATTGCGAAATGATGTTCTATGTCGTGGAGACCTTCGCGCTCCCGTTTGCGATCATCGTATTTATCCTAGACCGGCGCAAGGAGCGGCAGAACGAGGAGGAAGAGATTTTCCAGCGTCTTTCCGACGAGTATCGCGAATTCCTGAAGCTCGTGCTCGATAATGCCGATTTGCACCTGCTTCGCCGCACGGGCGCGCCGCAGGACTTGACGGACGAGCAAAAGGAGCGGCGCTATGCGATCTTCGGCATTCTCATTTCGCTCTTCGAACGCGCCTACCTGCTCGTTTATGAGGAACACATGGACAAGCACACGCGCCGCCTGTGGCAGTCATGGGAGGACTACATCCTCGAGTGGGTGCGCCGCGCGGAATTTCGCGATGCCCTGCCGCAACTGCTCGAGGGCGAGGACGAGGAATTCACCCGCTACATCCGGAAACTGGCCGAAGCGGAGAGGAAGTGATTGGTCCCGCGTCGTAGTTGGGAGTTGGTCATTCCTCACTCGCCATTCGTCATTGGTCATTCGGCGCGCAACGCCGCTACTCCCACTCCATTTTCGCCTTCGGCTCGGGCAGCGGCAGATCGTCGAGTTTGCCGGCGGCGGATACGACTTCGTAGGCGGTGCGGAAATGCAACTTGGCGAAATCGCGCAGCGCAGGGGCGCCGAACCGGGCGATGATTTGCGCGGCCTGTTCCTTGACCTTGGAATTTGCGCCTTTTTGCAGCGGTTCGCCGAAGCGCTGCGAGAGCTGCTTCATGGCGCGAACGTATTCGGCGCGCGCCACAATGGACGCCGCGGCGACGACCGGGTCTTCCTCGGCCTTGGTGCGCATGCTCAACTCGAAATTTTTCACGTTCTTTTTGGCCAGTTCCGTCTGCACGAGCGGATTTTCGCTGAACTGGTCGAGCAGGCCGCGCGGCACCCACTTCTGGTCGAGCGCCTGCGCGAGGGCGGTGGCATGCTGCCAGGCCAGCAGGCGGTTGAGGCTGGCACGCGGGCGGGACATGAGCTCGTTGTACTTGTGCATGCTGCACGAACAGATTTTCGCGACGGCGCCGGGTGTGTTGCAAATAAGTTTGTCGAGCAGCATGATCTGCGGGTCGGCGATTCTCTTCGAGTCCTTCACCCCGGCCTTGAGCCACGCCTCGATGGCGGGCTTGTCGGCAATGACGGTGGCGGCGACGACCGGCCCGAAAAAATCGCCCTTGCCGCTCTCGTCGAGGCCGGCGTGCGGCTCGAACCATTCGGGATGCAACACTTCGTCGTAGCCGAGCTTCGGCGCGCCGGTGATGTCGGACTCGATGGTGTTGACCACAAAATCCTCCGTGCCCTTGCCGGCGACGACGACTTTGCCGCTTTCGTAGGCGGTGACGTTGACCTTGGCATGGTCGGCCTTGAAGGCGAAGCGCGCGTAGGCGACGTCGAAGGGCATCCAGCCGCGCTCGTCGAGGAGCGCGCGGAGCTTCTCCATCTGCGCGTCATCGAGCTTGATGGTGTAGGTGGAGAGCTTTTTCGGCGCGTCGGCGTCCTCGGATTTCTTGGGCATGGATTATCTTGTTTGTAGTTGGTAATTGGTAGTTGGTGTCGCAACAACCAAGATTTATTGATAACCAGAACACCCCGGTTGACCAATGACCAATGACCAATGACCAATGCCGCTTCCCTGATCACCCGCAAGACCGATTTCCAGCGCGCGCTGCTGGGCTGGTACCGCGCCAATGCCCGCGCGCTGCCGTGGCGCGAGACGCCGTCGCTCTACAAGACGGTCGTGAGCGAGTTTATGCTGCAGCAGACGCAAGTGAAGACCGTGCTGCCCTACTTCGCGCGCTGGCTGGCCGAATTTCCCAATTTTACGTCGCTGGCGGCCGCGCCCGAGGCGCGCGTGCTCAAGCAATGGGAAGGCCTCGGTTATTACGCTCGGGCGCGCAACTTGCACCGGCTGGCCAAGGCGCTCGCCGCGAGGCCGAAAGCACCGCGCACCGCGGCCGAGTGGCGCGAGCTGCCGGGCGTGGGGCCCTACACCGCGGCGGCCATCGTGAGCATCGCCTTCGGCGAGGCGGCGGCCTGCGTGGACGGCAACGTCGTGCGCATCCTCGCCCGGCTCACGGCCGACGGCAGCAAATTCCGCGACAGCGCGAGCGCCGCGCGGGAACTGTCCCCGCTGGCCGAGGCATTGCTCGCGCGCGATGCGCCGGGCGACCACAACCAGGCCATGATGGAGCTCGGCGCGACCGTGTGCACCAAAGGCAGCCCGTCGTGCACGGCATGTCCCGTGCGGGTCTTTTGCTCCACGGGGCCGCGCGGCCATGCAAAAAAATTCCCCCGGTTTGTCCCGAAGACCATCGGGCGCCGCGCCGTGGTGCGCGTGTGGTGCGAGTACGAGGGAAAACTCTTGTTGCATCGCGCCGCGCCGGGCGCACGGCGGCTGGCGGAATTGCACGAACTGCCAACGGCGGAGCAGGCCGGACTCGAGGCAAAGACCGTCGCACGCGGACGTTTGCTCCTGCGCCGGACGCGCGCCATCACGCGCTGGCGGATTACCGAGTCGATCTACGCGTGGCCAAATAAAATTCCTGCACGCAGCCCGGAGCTGGTTTGGGTCTCGCCGGCCAAACTTGAAAAAGTCTCGCTGTCCGGTCCGCACCGTCGGTGGGTGCGGGAGATTCCGGGCAGATAATCCGACTTTCCCGCTCTCGTAATCGTTCTCCTTTTCCAAGCCATAACGACTCCAGAATCGAATTTTCTCCCGCGGATGACACGGATTAGCACGGATTTGGAGCAGTTATCCGCGTCCATCCGCGTAATCCGCGGTAAAATTTACCGATAGGCAGACAGAAACCCATGCGGACCGATCGAAAAGAATCATTTGCCAAGCAGCTTGGCCAGCTCCGCATCGAGTGCGGGACCGTACAGCCCCTTGGCCACGATCCTGCCTCCTTGATCGATCAGGAAGGTCATCGGGATGCTATCGATGCCATATTTCTGGCCGAGTTTGCTGTCCCACTCCAGGCCATCGAAGTACTCCGGCCAGACCATGCCATTTTCCTTGATGAAGCTTTTCAGCGCATTTTTATCCCGGTCGAGGCTGATGCCGATGATTTCAAAGCCCTTGTCGTGATATTTCTTATACGCTGCGAGGACATTCGGCAGCTCTCCCACGCAAGGGCCGCACCACGTGGCCCAGAAATCAACCAGCACCACCTTGCCCTTGAATTTGGCGATCGAAAGCGGATCTCCGGCGAGATCCTTTTCGTTGAAATCAGGAAAAACCACGCCCGGCACAAGCGCCGCCTGAATCTTCATCGTCTTTTTCTGCCGCTCAAGTGCAGCCAGCATTTGGCTGATATTTTTTGCCGCCTGCGTCTGGGGAAAGTCAGCCTTTACCCGTTTAAGCAATTCCTCGCCTTTGTCATAGTCCTGGATCACTTCCACATAGAGCGAGGCCTTCATAAATAGCACTTCTGCCACCGCATCCGTCTTCTCATCCTTGTGTTCCGCAAGAAGGGCATCGAATTCTTTCAACTCTTCCGCCAATGCGGCCTCGGTATTGGCCCCGGCCTGAATCTTCATCTTGGTTTTATCCACCAACTGTGCCAGTTCGACCGTCACTTCGGGCTTGTCCGCTGGCGGCGGGGTGACGTCGCCGGCGGCCCGGCCGGCAATAGCCGACAAGCAGGCCACAAACGCCAGCGATGCGATCAATCGCTTGTTTTTCATGGTCGGATGGAATGGGGGCGGGCTAAAGCAATGCCTCGATGCGCGCCTTCGACGCAATCACATCCTCGACGCTCACATACGGATTCAGCTCGAGCACGAGGATGTGCTCGGGCCGCCAGAAACTGCTCACCATGTTAAAATCCACCACACCCGAACCGATGGGCTGATGATCGCTGCCTTCCGCATCGACGTCGTGCAGGTGACACCCGATGAGGCGCGGAGCCATCCTGGCCAGATGCTGCTGGTGATCGATGAGCCCCAGACTTTCCTTGATGCGCGCATGGCCGGTGTCGTGCCAGTAGCCGGCCGGACTGTCGGCGGGCAATGAGTCAAGATAGGGCGCAAAGTCTTCTTCGCCCGGAAGTTCGTCGAATTTTTCCCGGTTTTCGAGGCCGAGCCGGATATTTTTCCCGGCGGCGTAGTCAAAAATCTTGGCGAGGCTGGCCTTGGTTTGCGCCCAAAACGGATCCATTTTTTTGCGCAGTCGTTCGCGGGCCTTGGTCAGCACTCGCTGATAGCCGGCGTCCTGGGCCAGGTTGGCTGTCGGGTGCTTTTGCGCGTATTCGCGCAGGGCATTGGCCGGGTTGCCCCAGAAAAAGCGCACGCTGCCGAGGTGCAGCACCATGGCGCGCGCCTTCACTTGCGCGGCAAAGTCGATCGAGTGCTTCGTATGCCGCAGCCATTGTTCCTGTTCCTGATAATGGCGCGCGGAGGGTTCGTAAAGATTGGGCGCAGCGTGGCTGACGCCGGGAGGCAGCGGACAAAAATTGTGCACCGTGCTGATTCGAACGATGCCCTCTTCGACCGCCTTGAGGACGCCCGGCACGAGGGTGACGCGGATGCCGTGGCTCAGCTCGACATGGGCGAAGCCAAGATCCGCCAGCTCGCGGAGCATCTCGTAGCCGTCCTTATGGCGCGATGAGCTCCAGCAGGTCGAGATGGCAAAGGTGGGTTTCACGGAAGCAAAACGCAATCAGGCGTCAAAACGGTGCAATAAAAAACGTCCCGGCCACAAAATATGGCGGGGACGGCAAAGGGGAACAACGGGAAAAGCGACTGACTCAGTTGGCGTAGCGTGCGCGCAACATTTGATTGAAGGCGGAGGTCTTTTCCTTGCGGCGGCGTTTCTCGCAAGGCTTTTCGTAGTAACGCTTGGCGCGGGCGCCGCGAATGATGTTTTCGCGTTCGAGCTTCTTCTTCATGCGACGCAGGGCGCGGTCGATGGGCTCGTTCTTGCGGATCTTGATCTCGATGGACATGTCGTGGACGGAGGTTGTGCGGTGAAAAAGGGAAGAAATAAGCCCATAGGAGTGGCCAACGTCAATGGCCTTTTTTGGGCATTATCCGGCGGTTGAGGACCAATCCGGCTTTCGCACTTGCGCCGGCGGGCGGGCGGCCTTGGTTAGGGTATGTCTTCAAATTCGCATTGTCCGTCGTGAAAAACCAAAATGGATCGCCGCAAGGCGCAGCGGCAGAAGGTGGGCTTTTAGCCCATGTCTGCCGCTGGAACGCCGCGCCGATCAATTTTGGACTTCACCCTCTGGGCTGGGGCGGGAGCCGGTGCCGGGCGGCGTTGGTCGCGAAGGTCAGGGCTTCAGCCCAATCCTTCGCGCCCGCCTGGCCCCGCACCGGCTGCGCCCTCAGCGACGGGCTATGCCAATTTGAAGACTTACCCTAAACACACCGTGCCATCGTCCGATTTCGTCCATCTCCATGTCCATTCCGATTACAGCCTGCTGGACGGTTGCTGCCGCATCGACCGGCTGATGGATCGCGCTGCGTCACTGGGCATGCCGGCGATCGCGCTCACCGACCACGGCAATCTCTTTGGCGCGATCGAATTCTACAGTGCGGCGAAGGCCAAGGGCCTCAAGCCGCTCCTCGGTTGTGAAATCTACCTGGTCGAAAACTCCCGGCTCGAAAAGAGCGGGCGCGCCGAGGACGGCAAGAACTACTACCACATGGGTTTGCTCGCGCGCAACCTGACCGGCTACCAGAACCTGCTCAAGCTGGTGAGCGACGCCCATCTGCGCGGTTTCTACTACAAGCCGCGGGCCGACTTCGAGACGCTGGCGAAGCACGCCGACGGTCTCATCGGCTTCACCGGCTGCCTCGCCGCAATCGTACCGCAGCACCTGCTGCACGACCGCTGGGAAGACGCGCGCAAGGCCGCCGCCCGCTTCGTCGATATTTTCGGACGGGAAAACTTTCTGGTCGAAATCCAGGACCATGGCATCGCCGAACAGCGCAAAATCATCCCCGGTTTGCTCAAGCTCGCGCAGGAGTTCGGCCTCAGGGTCATTTGCACGAACGACGTCCATTATGTCCGGGCCGAGGACGCCGGCCCGCACGACGCCATGCTTTGCATCCAGACCGGCTCGAAAATCGCCGACGAGCAACGCATGCGCTTCGACAGCCCGCAGTTTTACCTCAAAACGCGCGACGAAATGCAGCGGATTTTCGGCGAAGTGCCCGGCGCGCTCACCAACACCCTCGCCGTCGCCGAGATGTGCAACCTCACGATCCCGTTTCCCAAAGGCAGCGAACGTTACCCGAAATACCCGCTGCCGCCTGAAATAAAAGCCGATCGCAACGATTACCTGAAGCAACATTGCATCGTGGGCCTGAAAAACCGCTACGGCGTCGACTACGGCGCACCCGGGCGCGCGGCGGATCCCGCGCTGGCGAAAACGCTGGTCGAGCGCATGGACTACGAGCTCGGCGTCATCGGCAAGACCGGCTTCGTCGATTATTTTCTGGTCGTCTGGGACTTCATCGCCTGGGCGAAAAACCAGGGAATTCCCGTCGGCCCCGGCCGCGGCTCCGGCGCCGGCTGCCTTGTGGCCTACGTTCTCGGCATCACCAACCTCGACCCGCTCCGCTTCAAGCTTCTCTTCGAGCGCTTCCTCAACCCCGAGCGCGTCTCGCCGCCCGATTTCGACATCGACTTCTGCATGCGCCGCCGCGGCGAGGTGATCGACTATGTCCGCGAAAAATACGGGCGCGACTGCGTGGCCAACATCATCACCTACGGCACGCTCGGCGCCAAAATGGTCATCCGCGACGTCGCGCGGGTGAACGACCTGCCTTACGCCGACGCCGACCGGCTCGCCAAGATGATCCCCGACGAGATCAGCATTTCGCTCGAGGATGCGCAGAAAAAATCCGCCGAGCTGCGCGATGAAATCGCCAAGAATCCCGTCGCCAAAAAAATCTTCGACCAGGCGCTCGTCCTCGAAGGCATGGTGCGCAACACCGGCAAGCACGCCGCCGGCATCATCATCACCGACCGGCCGCTCGACGAATTCGTGCCGCTCACCCTGCAGGAAGGCGACGTCACCGTGCAGTACGACATGAACGCCGTCGGCAAACTCGGCCTGCTCAAGATGGATTTTCTCGGCCTCAAGACGCTCACCGTCATCGCCGACGCCGTCGAAAACATCCGCCGCACCGTCGATCCGAAATTCGACCTCGAGAAGATCCCCTTCGACGATGCGAAGACATTCGCGCTGCTCAACTCCGGCCGCACCACCGGCGTGTTCCAGCTGGAATCCAGCGGCATGCAGGCGCTCTGCCGCCAGTTGCAGGTTTCGAGCATCGACGAGATCATCGCCCTCATCGCGCTCTACCGTCCCGGCCCGATGGAATGGATTCCCGACTACATCCGCGGGAAAAAAGACCCGGAGACGATCCGGTTCCCCCACCCGCTCATCGAGGACGTCTGCCGCGAAACCTACGGCGTGATGGTTTACCAGGAGCAGGTCATGGAGGCCGCCCGCATCATCGCCGGCTACACCCTCGGCGGCGCCGACATGCTCCGCCGCGCCATGGGAAAAAAGGACGCCGAAGCCATGGCCAGGGAACGCGAAAATTTTGTCGCCGGCGCAAAAAGACTCCACGGCATCGACGAAAAAACGTCGAACGCGATTTTCGACATCCTCAACAAGTTCGCGGGCTACGGTTTCAATAAATCGCACTCCGCCGCCTATGCCATCATCAGTTACCAAACCGGCTACCTGAAGGCCAATCACCCCGTGCAATTCATGGCCGCGGTGCTCTCCAGCGAGCTCGGCAACGGCGAGAAAGCCGCCCATTTCATCGCCGAGTGCGAGGCGATGGGCGTGCCGGTGCTCGGCCCCGACGTGAACGAAAGCCGCGAAAATTTCACGCCGGTCATTCGCCGCCGGGACGGCGGCGGCGGCGAAGTTGAAAGCTCAAAGTTGAAAGTTGAAAGCAGGGTCTCCGACAGTTCCGGTCTTTCAACCCTCAACTCTCAACTTTCAACTGCAAATGGAGGCGAAGCCTCCATCCGCTTCGGCCTGGCCGCCGTCAAGGGCGTCGGTGAGGCCGCCGCGCAGAAAATCATCGCCGAGCGCGACGCCCACGGCCCGTTCCGCGACTTCACCGACCTCACCGCGCGCGTGGACGGCCGCGCCATCAACAAGCGCGTGCTCGAGCATCTCATCAAGACCGGCGCGTTTGATTTCAGCGGTGCGCCGCGCAAGCAACTCTTCGATCGCATCGACGAAGCCATCGCCGGGGCCGCCTCGGCTGCGCGCGACAAGGCCGCCGGCCAGCACAGTTTCCTCGACGCGCTCGCGGAGGCGCCGCAGGCGCGCACTCCGGCTCCCAACTCTCAACTTTCAACCTTCAACTCCACCGCCACCGACTTTTCCCCCCACGACCGCCTCGCCTTCGAAAAGGAATTGCTCGGTTTTTACATCTCCGGGCATCCGATGAACCTTTACGCCGGCCTGGCCGACGCCCTCGATACCTGCGCCGAGGACCGGTTGCTGCAGCAGCCCGACCGGGCCGAATTCCGGCTCTGCGGCATCGCCGGAAACATCACCAAGAAACTTTCCAAAAAGGACAACCGACCCTGGGCCGCGTTCACGCTCGCCACGCGCCGAGCCGCCGTGGCGCTCAACATGTTTGCCGACGCCTTCGAGGCCCACGGCCGCAATCTCGTGGAAAACGCACCCGTGCTCGTGCAAGGCAACATCATCCAGGGCAACGATGGCCCGCGCCTCAACATCAAGGAATGCTATCCGCTCGAACCCGCGGTCGCCAGCCTCGTGAAAAAGGTCACCTGGCTGCTCCACCCCGCGCACCCGGAACTCATCGATTTTCTCCGCCGCCTCCGCACCGCCGTCACCGCCACGAGCGGCGACACGCGCCTCGAACTCGCCTTTGTCTTCGACGATCGCGCCGCACCCGTGGCCGACGCCTCGCCCGGCCTGACGTGGAAACTCACCTCGCAAGGTTTCCAGGAACTCCGCGCCCATCCCGCCGTCGCCGGCGTGCAGCTCGAAACAAAAAAACTCGAGCTCAAGCCCGACCGCCGCTGGGGTAAACGTTAAATTGAACCGCGAATGCACCGTATTAACCACTGATGCACACTTACAGTCGCTGATCATATGAAGTTGGGTTCGAACTCATTTTTATCTGTTTTTTCCGCATAAGTGATCATCCGTGTGCATTGGTGGTCAAAACGCTCCATTCGCGGTTTCTACTGAATAAACATGGCTAATTCCATATCCGGCTCCTCCGAGCTCAACCACGCCGCCCGCATCGTCGCCCTGGCGTCGCGCGCGCAGCCCGCCGACGCCGTGCTGCGCGATTACCTCGTTGATCCCACCCGGGCCCGGATGCCGCCCGGCGAGAAACGCGCCGTCGTGCGCGCGGTCTTCACCTATTTCCGCTGGCTCCAATGGCTCGAGCCGCGCGACTCGCTGCAAAAACAGTTTTCGCAGGCCCTCGCGCTGCAGCGACGCTTCGACGAGAATCCCCTCTCAATCAAAGCCGAGGCCCTGGCCGTGCGCGCCGTGCCGGCGTGGCTCCGCGAAGAGATGGAGCTGCCCGCCGACTTTCTCCGTCAGCTCCAGCGCGACCCCGCGGTCTGGCTGCGCGCCCGGCCGGGCGCCGCGGAAAAACTCGCGGCCACGCTCGGCGACTGCACTCCGGCCGCGCTCACTCAATTCCCTGTCCCGCTCACCGCTCTGCGCTATAACGGTGAGAAAGATCTTTTCCGCACGCCGGAGTTCCAGGCCGGTGCGTTTGAGATCCAGGACCTCGCCTCCCAGCTCGTCGGTCACGCCTGCGCGCCTCAACCCGGCGAAACGTGGTGGGACGCCTGCGCCGGCGCGGGCGGCAAGACCCTGCACCTCGCCGACCTCATGCAAAACCGCGGTCTCGTCTGGGCCAGTGATCGCTCCGCGCGCCGCCTCACCGCGCTCAAACAGCGCGCCGCCCGCGCAAAAATCTTCAATTATCGGACGACACCGTGGGACGGCTCCGCCCGCCTGCCGACCAGGACGAAATTCGACGGCATCCTCGTCGATGCGCCGTGCGGCGGCATCGGCACCTGGCAGCGCAATCCGCACGCGCGTTGGACCGCCACCCCCAACGACGTGAGCGAACTCGCCGCGATCCAGCTTCAGCTACTCAACCACGTCGCGCCCGCGCTCAAGCCCGGCGGCCGCCTCGTTTATTCCGTGTGCACGCTGACGCGCAGCGAAACCGCCGCCGTGGCCGAAGCCTTCGACGCCGCGCATCCCGAACTCGCGCCGCACCCGCTCTTCGCAACCTCCAGCCCCCGGCTCGTCCTC
>Ga0307478_10003332_pt1 | contig 11971 bp, 10 predicted proteins | sample atmos_gasesECM4C_2_FD_203713 | JGI IMG/M metagenome (GOLD analysis project Ga0307478, IMG submission 203713) | Hardwood forest soil microbial communities from Morgan-Monroe State Forest, Indiana, United States - atmos_gasesECM4C_05 | ecosystem: Environmental > Terrestrial > Soil > Temperate...
ACGACGACGCCGGGTGCCGGCTCGCCGACCGGCAGCAACATCGTAACGTTCATGCCGGGCAACAACTCCGTGCCATCGGCTGCGACGAGATAAAAAAAGCTCCGGCCTTGAAACTTCGGGTCCGTGCGCGTGGCCGGCGAAACGAGCTTGGCGGTGACGGACTTACCGCCCGCAGGTTGGACCCAGGCCTCGGGCGGCGCCGAGGCGGCTTGCGATGGAGCGAGCGTCACCTGGACGAGCAAATCGTCCTGCCGGCGCAACCGCTCGTATTCCGCTCCGCCCTGCGACAGCCAATCGGCGACGACGACGCCCCAATGTTGTTGCGCGGTTGCGGACGCAGCATCAAGTGCGGCGTGTCCCGCCTCGACATCCGACTCGCTGGTCTGCAATTCACTTTCGGCCGTCTGCAGTGTTTTTTTCGAAACATTCTCGTTGGCGTCGAACAGGACCTTCGCCCGCTCATATTCCTCGCGGGCATCAGCGAGCGCGACGTTCGCCTTCGCGAGCTGCGCCGCGGCGGTCGTGAGTGTGTTGCGCAAATCGGTCAGTTCGCCGAGATCGATGACGGTGCCGTAAGCGGAAATTTCCGCGCGGTGTGAAATCGACTGCAAGGGAGCGAGCAGAATGCCACTGCTCGTTTGCGCGGCCTGGTCGAGCGTGACGACATTCTCGCCATTTACGACCTCGACGCGATTGGGCGCCTCGATCGGTTTTTCGCCCTCGGTTTCTGCCGCCACTTCCTTGTGCGCCGCGACATAAGCGGCAATCAGCCCGGCGACGATTCCCGCCGCGACGATAACGACGACGAGTTTTTTTTGGTGCGATTTCATGGGTGTGAATTGCTTTTTCCGTCAAGTAAGAAAGTGGGGACGCCCGGCCCGCCAGCCACGGCCGGGCGCTGCATCGCGTCTTCGAGATCACCCAATGCGAGCTGCGCCTCGTGGAACGCGGCGGCCCGCGCCAGTTCGCTCGTGTTGAGTTCCAATTCCATTTGGAGCGATTCCACGTGATCGATTGCGCCCGCCGCGAGCGACGCCTGAACCGATTTCAGCCGTCCGTGCTGGCGCTTTAAAAGCGCATCCGCGGTCGCCAATTTGCGCAGCGTGTCGCGGTAACCGGCGAACGCCAGCTCGACCTCGCCGGCGGCCCGCGCCTGCAGTGCGCTGAAAGCGGCGGCCGCTTCGCGCCGCCGTGCTTCCGCCTCGGCGATGGGTCCGCGGTTACGGTCGAAAACAGGCAGTTCAACCGAGACACCCAGCGTGAATTTCCTCTCGCCTTGGTCCCAAGCGTAACCCGGCCCGAGGTGAATGTCGGGATATTGTTTGGCGACTTCGAGTTGGAGGGCGGACTGGCTCGCCTCGTAGTCGGCGAGAGCTCCGAGCACATCCGCGCGGCTGAGCAACGCTTCCGGGCGCAACGCTCCGGCTTCTTCCGCATCCGGGATGCGGTCCACCTCGACGAAAGAAAATGCGAGGCCGTCAACGGCGGGCGCGGGCACACCGAGCGCGCCGGCCAGCCGAATCCGCGCCTGGGCGCTTTCCTTTTGCGCTTCGTTGAGATCAAGCGCGGTTTGTGAGGCGGCCACGCGCACGAGTTCGACCTCGGTCAACGACGCCTCTCCGGCTTTCCAGCGAGCTTCGAGCGATGCCACCGTTTCGTCCTGCACCGCTTCCTGTCGGGCGAGAATTTCCTCGACCCGCATCGCACCTTCCAGTTCGGCGAGGCCCTTCCGCACGCGGCTGCGGACTTGCCAGGCAGTATTGGCCACCGCAAGCCGGGCGGAATTCACCGCGTATTCCGCGCCCGCGATGCGGTCGCCTCGTTTGCCGGCCGTTTCGATCGGCACGTCGAGGGTGAACCCGAGCGTCCATGGCGAGAAGCCGACCACGGCGTCGGTGTCATAGGTCGGCGAGAATCCAACGGTGGGATTTGGCCGCGCGCCGGCGCTGATCAGGGCTGCCTCCGCCGCTGCGAGCTTCGCCCGTGCCACCTCCATATCGTCGTGATAGTAAAACGCCGCGAGTGTCAGCAGGCGCAAATTCCACGATGGCGGCGGCCAATCGCCCGTGGCTTCCTGTGCTCCGTTCGCGGCCACAAATTGCCGGACCGCCGGATTGTCCAACGTCCGTGCGGCAAACGCCGACGCCGCTTCGTTAACCGAGAGAGGACGAGCATGATAGGTCGCGCACCCTGAAAGCGCGATCAGGCATGGAAAGAAAAATATCAGAAATGGCGGGGTACTTCGAATCATGGCAATCGCACGCGCAACTCAGGCGACCATCCCACCACATGTAAAGCTGTTGGGACGGATCATGAAACGAAATCGGTGAAGCTGCGATGGCACGGCATTTTGAAAAGATCGGCAAAAAACTCGCGTCGGCATGGTTTCTGACCCGCCGACATGGATTCTTATTTCTTACACATAGGGTCCAGGAAAATTTTTCCCAAAAAATTACATAAACAGGCCGAAGATGACTTGACTTGTGTGGGTTAATATGGGGGAAATTGGGGTACTTTGGGGTGGCAATGCCCCGATGTCCCTTCATGGCCAATAACGGCAAACCTTTTTATACCGGTCTTTTCCGGCATACCCTCGACGACAAGAGTCGGCTCACGATTCCGTCGGCCTGGCGTTTTGCGCACGAAGAGACCGACACGTTTCTGGCCACGCCGCATCCCGACGGGTACATCGCCGTGCTCCCGCCAGCCGAAGTCGGGAAGCTCCACGAAAAAGTTTCCGCCAAGGCGCTCACCGATCGCGACGCGCAGGACGCCTTCGCGCGTTTCTTCGCCCAGACCCTTTCCTTCAGCTTCGACAAGCAGGGCCGCTTCGGCGTGAGCGCCGAACTCCTGAAATACGCCGGCATCGCGAAAGACGCCGTCCTCGTCGGCTCGCTCAACAAATTCGCCATCTGGGCGCCCGACCGCTGGACCAAGGTCGAAGCCCGCACCGCCGGCGAAAACTTCGGCGACCTCATGCGCCGCATCGGAATATAAAATTTCGCCAGCCAACCAATCCACGCCGCTTCAACGAGCATCAGCAACAACCAACCAGAGACTGCTCATGAATACACATCACAAAAGACAGCACTCGCGACTGCCGCTTTTCAGCGCAGCCGCATTCGGATCACATCAGGGTTTTCCCGCCTGGATCGACACGGACGACGCTCCGGCCGCCCGTTCACTCAGCCCGGTCATGCCGCGCGTGCGAGACAGTCTCACGCTGCGTTGTGTCTTCTCCCGCACCGCCAACTTCTTTGCCCCGGAATCCTTGCATGCGCGGCGCGCACACTGACTTCATTGCGCCGGCCATGTCATCAACCGGCCACCAGCCTGTCCTGCTGCACGAAGTGCTGGAATTCGTCGCGCCGCGGGCTGGTGGCCGTTACCTCGACTGTACCTTCGGCGGAGGCGGCCACACCCGCGCGCTGCTCAATGCCGCGCCCGGAGTGACGGTCCTCGCGCTCGACCGCGACCCGGCCGCGTCGGCCCGGGCCGAGCCGCTGCGCATCGAATTTGAGGGCCGATTCGTGCTGCTCGACCTCGACTTTGGCGGGCTCGCGAAGATTCCCGCGGCTCATTTTGACGGCATTCTCTTCGATCTCGGCGTGTCTTCGTTCCAATTCGACGACGCGGAACGCGGTTTTTCCTTCCGCACCGATGCACCGGCCGACATGCGCATGGATCCGCGCGCCGGCGTGTCGGCCGCGCGCTGGCTCGAGACCGCCACCGAGGACATGCTGGTGCGCGCCATCCGCGATTACGGCGAGGAACCGCACTGGCGCCGCGTCGTGCGCGCGCTGACCGCGGCCCGTGGCACCGGCTCGCTCGAGCGCACGTCGAGCCTCGCGGACCTCATCTCCGATGCCATTCCTGCGCGCGACCGCCGCACGATGAAGATCCATCCCGCCACGCGCGCCTTCCAGGGCCTGCGCATCGCGGTCAACGACGAACTCGGCGCGCTCGAACGCGCGCTGCCGGTGGCCTTCGCCAAGCTCGCGCCCGGCGGCGGCCTCTGCGTCATCAGCTTTCACTCGCTCGAAGACCGCATCGTGAAGCAATTTTTCCGCCGCCAGTGCGGCCAGCCCGAGAGCGCCGACGACGCCACGCCGCAGCAGTTCCGCGAAAAATTCGCCGAGCCGCTCACGCGCCGTCCCGTGACGCCGGGCGAAGCCGAACTCGCCGCCAACCCCCGCAGCCGCAGCGCCAAGCTTCGCGCCCTGCGCAAGCTTTAAAGACAGCCCGCTAAACCATCGCGACGATGATCAAATCCTCGAACCACGCTTTCGTGAACCAGATGCTGGTTGGCGCATTGGTGATGATCTGCTTCAGCGGCTCGCTGGGTTTCAGCACCGTGTGGATGCGGCGTGCCATTTCGCTCAAGGCCGACCGCAACCGGCAGCTGGAGGCGAAGCTCGCCGAAATCAACCGGCATATCGACGAGACGACCGCCGCCATTGCGGCCGAACAGTCGCCTGGTGCGCTCGTTCGCCGCAATGCCGAGTGGCGCCTCGGCCTCGTGCCGCCGCGCGAACCCCAGGTCGTGCGCGTGCCCGACGACGTCGAGCAGCGGCTCATGGCGAAGAATCACGCCGAACTTTACGCGGCCAGTGACGGGCCGGTGGTCACGCCCGTGGTCTTCAATCTGGGAGGAAGACGGTGAGGGCTAAATCGAAAGGTTTCGCATCGAACTACCGCATCGCCCTCGTCGCCGCTGCCATCCTCGTCAGTCTCGCCGGCATTGGCGCCCGGCTCGTCTCGCTGCATGTGCTTCAACGCGCAAAATTTCTCAGCTACATTGAAAAAGCGCGGGACGAAATCGTCGTCCAGAATGCGCGCCGCGGCGACATCCTCGACGTGCACGGCAGCCTGCTCGCCACCAGCCGCTCGCTCGTCGTCCTCGGCGTCGACCCGTCGGCGATGGTCAGGGAAGACGAGGCCAAATGGCCCGCGCTGGCCCGTTTGCTGGGCCAGCCGCTCGCCGGGTTGCAGGAAAAATTTGCGGAAAAAAACCGTCCGTCCGCGGGCGTCCACGGGGAAAATGACGGAAATGCCCGGGAAATTGATTCCGCCGATGACGAACACGAGGTCCACTGGATCAAGCTTAACGACTCCGTGGACGAGTCCACCTATGACCAGATCAAGGCGCTGAACATTCGCGGCGTTTACGGCAGCCGTATTTATTCGCGGGATTATCCGCAAAACCAGCTGGCCGCCCATGTCATCGGCTATGTGAACAAGGAAGGCGATCCCGTCACCGGCCTCGAACGCTATCTTGATTTCTACCTGCGCGGCGAGAACGGCTGGCTTGAATCCGAGCGCGACGGCTTGCGTCACGAACTCGCGCAGTTTCGCTCGCGCGAAGTCGCCCCGTCCGATGGCTACGGCACGGTGCTGTCGATCGACACGGTGGTGCAGCACATGGTCGAGGAGGAGCTGCAAAAAATCGCCGACAAATACCACCCGCTCAAAGCCACGATCATCGTCAGCGACCCGCGCACCGGATTCCTCCTCGCGCTGGGCAACTGGCCGACGTTCAATGTCAACGACTACAACAAGGCCAGCCTCGACGCCCAGCGCAATATTGCGGTGGCCGACATGATGGAGCCCGGCTCCACGTTCAAAATCGTGGCCGCTTCCGCGGCGCTCAATGAGGGACTGGTTTCCCCCGCGAGCAGGTTCGACTGCACGCTCGAGTCCGTCGAGTACAAGGGCACGCTGCGCCGCCTTCCGCGCGAGGACGAGTCCGACCATTTTGACGCCCCGCTTACCGTCGCCGAGATCGTGGCAAAGTCGTCGAACAAGGGCGCGGCGCAGCTGGGCATGCTGCTCGGCGAGCAAAGGTTTTATGATTACGCCCGAGCTTTCGGCTTCGGCAAACTCACCGGATTTCCTGTCGGCGGAGAAATCCCCGGCGAGATGGCGCCACCTTCGAAATGGGACGGCCTCACCATCACGCGCATGCCGATGGGGCAGTCCGTCGGTGTCACCCCCATGCAGATTCACTGCGCCATGGGCGTGATCGCCAGCGGCGGCGTGCTGATGCGCCCGCAGGTTGTGAAGCAAATCCGCGACACCGACGGCCAGGTGATCTACCAATTTGCCCCCGCGGTGAGACGCCGCGTGATCAGCGAACGCACCGCCCAGACCATGGCCCGCATCCTGACGGGCGTGGCTTCGGCCGAGGGCAACGCCATCGAGGCGCAGATCCCGGGTTTCGAAGTCGCCGGCAAGACGGGCACCGCGCAAAAAGTCATCAACGGCCATTACTCGGACCACCATCACATCGCCTCGTTCGTCGGCTTTTTCCCCGCCAGCAATCCGCAGGTCGCCATCACGGTCATCGTGGACGACGCCGACGCCGGCACTCCCGGTGGCACGGCTTACGGGCATATTGTGGCTGCGCCCGTCTTCAAGCGACTCGGCGAGCAACTCATTCAGTACCTTAATATTCAACCCCCGGTGGCGTCCGAAGGTTCCCAGTTTGCGATGGAAGGAGGCCTGCGGTGATCGGCTATCTCGCATCTAACTATCCGCTCATCCACGCCTTTCAGTCCCGCCCGCTTGGCCGCACGCGAAAAGAGGTTAAGTTTGTTTCAAACATTTTCCGCATGGCTCCCAAACTCCAGGATCTTTTTGAGGACGGCGAACTTATCGCCGTAAAAGGTGCGCTCGACCGGCCCATTTCCGGCCTCGTGATGGACAGCCGTCGTGTCGTGCCCGGCAACCTTTTCTTTGCGCTGCCCGGACGCCGAGCCGATGGCGCCAGCTTCATCGACGAAGCCATTGGCCGGGGAGCCGTTGCGGTCGTCACGGAAAAGCCGCCGGTGCATCCGCATGCCAGGGTGGTTTTCCTCCAGGTGGCCAGCGCCCGCGCCGCGCTCGCCCGCGTCGCCCGGCGTTACTACAAGTTTCCCGACCGCGACCTCGGCGTGATCGGGATCACCGGCACCAACGGCAAGACCACCGTCGCGCACCTCATCAAGCATTTCCTGGAGAACGAGGGACGCACCGGGCTCATCGGCACCATCAACTACGACCTCGGGGCGCGCACCGTGCCTTCGTTCAAGACGACGCCCGAGGCCCTCGACCTCTTCGGCATGCTCGCGCAAATGCGCGACGCCGGCTGCCGCCACGCCGTGATGGAAGTCAGCTCGCACGGCATCGACCAGCAGCGCGTCCTCGGCCTGGAGTTTGCCGCCGCCATTTTTACCAACCTCACGCGCGACCATCTCGATTACCACCAGACCCTCGACGCTTATTTCGCGGTGAAAACGCGGCTGTTCACGGGTGAAACCGGCCCGGTGCCGCGCCTCGCCGTCGTCAACCTCGACGATCCTCATGGCGCGGAACTCGTCACAAAAATTCCCGCGGCCGCGCGCACGGTCACCTTTGGCGAAAATCCACGCGCCGATGTGCGGGCCGAAAAAGTTGCGCTCAATTTCAAGAACACGACGTTCCGGCTCGTCTGGCCCGGCGGCGCGATCGACGTCGATTCCCCGTTCATCGGCCGCTACAACATCAGCAATCTCCTGGCGGCGACGGCCACGGCGTGGGCGCTCGGCCGCGACCCGGAGGTTTTTCTCGCGAGCCTCGCCACGTTTCGCGGCGTGCCCGGCCGCATGGAACGCATCGAGGAAGGCCAGGCCTTCAACGTGCTGGTGGACTATGCCCACACCGATGACGCGCTGCGCAACGCGCTCGGCATGCTCCGCACGATCACGCCCGGCCGCCTGCTCGTCGTCTTCGGCTGCGGCGGCAATCGCGACCGCACCAAGCGTCCTCTGATGATGCGCGCGGTGCAGGATTTCGCCGATTTCGCCTGGGCCACGGCCGACAACCCGCGCAGTGAGCCGCTCGCCCGGATTTTTGCCGACATGAAAACCGGCGTCATCGCGCCGGAAAAGATCTCCTGGATCGATGACCGCCGCCGCGCACTGAGCCTCGCGCTCGACGTCGCGAAACCCGGCGACTGCATCCTGGTCGCGGGCAAGGGCCATGAAAGTTACCAGGAGTTCGCCGACACGGTCATTCCCTTCGACGACCGGCAGGTCGTCCGCGAGCTCATCGGCATCAAGCAACTCAAGACAAGCTCTCAAACCGGATGAGTGTTTTTTCCCCCATGCAACTGGCCGCCTGGACTGGCGGGACCTGGACCGCGCAACCCACGATGCCGCTGACGGGTTTTGCCATCGATTCGCGCCTGCTTTCCCCCAGCCAGATTTTTGTCGCGCTGAAATCAGACAAGCGGGACGGCCACAGATTTCTCAACGCCGCGCGGGCCGCCGGGGCCGGCGCGGCATTGGTGGCGGTCGCCGACCCGCATAACGGGTTGCCGCAGCTCGTCGTACCCGATCCGCTGGCGGCATTCCAGGCCATCGCCCGCGAACACCGCCGGAATTTTTCCGGAAAAGTCGTCGGCATTTCCGGCAGTTGCGGCAAGACCTCCACCAAGAATCTCCTCGCGCTCCTGCTTGGCGGGGAATCCGGCGACGTGCTGGCCACCGAGGGCAATCTCAACAACCACCTCGGCGTTCCGCTCACGCTCACGCGTATCGATCACGCGCAGCACAAGTTCGCCGTCGTCGAGGCCGGCATCAGCGCGCCCGGCGAGATGGCCCCGCTGGCCGGCATGATCGAGCCCGACCTCGCGCTCATCACGCTCATCGCGCCCGCGCACCTTGAGGAACTCGGTGACATGGATGGCGTCGCGCGCGAAAAAGTGAAGCTGCCCATCGCCCTCCGCGCGAGCGGCATCGCGGTCTTTCCCCGGCAATGCGCGGAATTCACCCCGTTTCGCGAACTCGGCGTGCGCACGCTCGTGGTCGAGCCCGCCGAGGTGCTGCGCCCCGCCGAGCCGCCGAAGGACCGCGTTTTCTTCGCCGTGTCGCAGCGCGACGACAACACCGTTCTGGCCATCGCCTACGGCGCGCCGCCGCCGCTCATTTTCACGCTGCGCCGGATCTCCAGCGGCATGGCGCAAAATGCCGCGCTCGCCATCTGCTCCGCCCTCTGGCTCGGCGTGGCGCCCGCGGTTGTGCAGGAGCGCCTCGCCCAATGGCAGCCCGCCCAGTGGCGCGGTGAACTCCGCCACGAAGAAGGCCGTTCGCTTTACCTCGATTGCTACAACGCGAACCCGGCCTCGATGGCCGATGCGCTGGAAATGTTTTTTGCCACCGCGCCGGCCGGCGAGCCGCGCCTCCTCGTGCTGGGCGGCATGGAGGAACTGGGCGAGCGTGCGGCGGACTATCACTGCAAGCTCGGCCTCTCCCTGTGCCTGGGCGAACAAGACCAGGTGGTCCTCATCGGCCCGCACGCCCGCGATGTGCAGGCCGGCGCCATCGTCGCCGGCAGCCGCCCCGACCAAATTACCATCGCCACGGGCCTCGATGCCGTGCGCGCGCATCTCGCCGGTTTTCGCGGCGCGGTTTTCATGAAAGGCAGCCGGCGCCACGCCTTGGAAACAGCCCTCGAGCCCGCGCGCCTTCCCCAGAGGGCGGAGAAAGTCACATGCTGAGTTACCTCGCCAATTTTGCGGATTACCTCGGCCCGCTGCGCCTGCTGCGGTTCATCACCTTTCGCACGCTCCTGTCCACGATCACGGCCGCGCTGATCGGCTTTGCCATCGCACCGCGCCTCATCGCCAAACTTCGCCGCCTCAAGTTCGGCCAGAACTACGATGACGACCGCACCGGCGACCTCGCCAGGAAATTCGACAAGAAAAACACGCCGACGATGGGCGGCCTGCTCATTTTTACGGCCGTCTTTGGCGCGACCTTCCTGTGGGCCACACCCAACGTTTGGGTTGTCGTCGCGATGTTCGTCTATGCGGCGCTGACGGCCGTGGGCTTTCGCGACGACTTCCTCAAGGTCGTGCGAAAAAACCGGGAAGGCATAAACTCGCTCGAGAAGATCGCCTGGCAGACGCTCATCACCGCCGTCGCGCTGGCCGTGCTCCTGTGGCATCCGCTCAGCGCGCAAAAAATCCGCGAACTGTGGGTGCCGTTCAACAAGCATCCGCTGTTGATTTTTGCCGGACTGTCCGGGTTCGCCTCGCTCTTTGTCCTGATGTTTCTCTGGCTCGTCGGCTTTAGCAACGCGATCAACCTCACCGACGGCCTCGACGGCCTCGCCATCGGCTGCACGATCACGGTGGCGCTGGTCTACGGGCTGATGGCCTACGCCGCGGGCAATACCAAGCTGGCCGACTACCTGCTGATCGGCTTCGTGCCGGGCACGGGCGAACTCGCGGTCATCTGCGGCGCGCTGGTCGGCGCCGGCATGGCCTTTCTCTGGTATAACTCGCATCCCGCCGAGGTTTTCATGGGCGACACCGGCTCCCTCGCGCTCGGCGGCCTGATCGGCGCGATCGCTTTCATGGTGCAACAGCCGCTCACCCTCGTCATTGTCGGCGGCGTGTTTGTCATGGAAGCCATGTCGGTCATCATCCAGGTCGGGTATTTCAAGTTCACCCGGCGCCGCACCGGTGTCGGCCAGCGCTATTTTCTCATGGCACCCGTTCACCACCATTTTCAAAAACTCGGCTGGCCCGAGACGAAAGTTGTCCTGCGGTTCTGGATACTTTCGCTGATGTGCGCGCTCATCGGGCTCGGCACGTTGAAACTACGCTGACCGCCGGCCAACCTCATGACCCTCGCCGCCCCCGATTTTCTTCAGCCGCTGCTCGCGAAACCCGTCGCCGTGCTCGGGGCCGGCGTGAGCGGACGCGCCGTCGCGGAGTTGCTCGGGCTGCTCGGCGCGCGCGCCGTGCTTTTCGATGAGAAGGGCGGGGAGGGCGTCGCGGTCGATTTTGGATCCGCGGCGCAAGCCCACCGCCTCGTCGTCTTTAGTCCCGGTTTTGCGCCGGAGCATCCCTGGCTCGCGGCGGCGCGCGCGGCCGGCGCGACGTGTCTCGGCGAGCTCGATTTTGCCTCGCTGTTCTGGCCCGGGCGCGTCCTCGCGATCACGGGAACCAACGGCAAAACCACGCTGGCCGAGTTTCTCACCCACGCGCTGCGCTCGACCGGCCGCGACGCGCGGGCCGCCGGCAACATCGGTCATCCGCTTTCCCAGCTGGTCGCCGAGGGCAACGGCGACCGGGCGAATGCGATCGCCGTGTGCGAAGTGAGCTCGTTCCAGGCCGAGACGTTGAAATATTTCCGGGCGGACGCCGTCTTGTGGACCAATTTTGCCGAGGATCATCTTGAGCGCCACGGCACGATGGAAAACTACTTCGCCGCGAAGTGGAACCTGGTCGCGCGGGCCGTGCCGGGGACGGTTTTTGCGGGCAGCTCGGCGGTGCGTTTCGCGGAAAAATCCGGCCGGGCCTTTCCCCCTGGCGCCGCGGTCGCCAGCGAGGCCCGACCGGCCGATTCCGGCCTCGCCGGCACGCCCTTTGCCGGCTATCCGCAGCGGGAGAATTTCCTCCTGGCCGCCGCCTGGTGGCGCAGTGAACAACTCTCGCCCGAGGCCCTGTTGGCCGCCGCCCGAAGCTTCCGCCTGGGCCCCCACCGGCTCGCCCGGGTCGCCGAGCATGACGGCGTTGTTTACTGGAATGATTCCAAGGCCACCAATTTCCATGCGGTCGAGGGCGCGCTCGCGAATTTTTCCCGCCCCGTGCTGCTGATCGCCGGCGGCAAGGGCAAGGGAGGCAATCTCGCCAGCTTTGTCAGTCGCATCGCTCCACGAGTGAAATTCGCCTTTTTGCTCGGTGAAACGCGCGAAGCCCTGGCGGCGGCTTGTGCCACGTATGGCGTCGCCTGCACGCTCTGCTCCACGCTCGCCGAGGCCGTCGAGCGGTCGGCAGCGGCGGCTGCACCCGGCGATCACGTCCTCCTCAGTCCAGGCTTTGCCAGCTTCGATATGTTCCGCAGCTACGAAGACCGTGGCGCGCAGTTTGAGCGCCATGTGAATAACTTGGGAACAACGGTTGTTTTTCGCTAGCCTTTCGCTCTTAATTCACCCCATCTTT
>Ga0307478_10003333_pt1 | contig 11969 bp, 12 predicted proteins | sample atmos_gasesECM4C_2_FD_203713 | JGI IMG/M metagenome (GOLD analysis project Ga0307478, IMG submission 203713) | Hardwood forest soil microbial communities from Morgan-Monroe State Forest, Indiana, United States - atmos_gasesECM4C_05 | ecosystem: Environmental > Terrestrial > Soil > Temperate...
CGCCAACTGGTCGGAAAATTTTTCTCCGTGCCCGGCTCGGGAACGGCGTGGTCGGAAACTCGAAAGTGCCGTGTCGGCGGGTCTGTTTCGCTTTTTCCACACGGTATATACTGAGGCGGTTACTACTTGGTGCGTAGCCGGGGCGAGCCATCGCTCGAACCGGCCGCGGAGCGACGTTCATCTTCCATTTATAGCTCCGCTTTCGAGATCGTTGGCTTTCATTGAGGCCAACGCGGAAAGCGCAGGCCGGTAAGGGGCCTTTCCGGGGAGGTCCATACTCGTGGACTTGGTTCTGGTACGTGTCTTATTCGTTCTCATCGTTGCTGTTGCCTGTTACGTCATTCAGCCCTTTGGCCGCAGCTCCCAGTTCGACGGAGCCTTAGGAGTACTGATCGGCCTCGCTGTCATTCTGTTCGAGTGGCGTCTGCGCCTGGTCAGCCTCAAGCGATTGATCGGCGCGGCTATCGGCAGCATCCTGGGAATCGTCGGCGCCTACCTCTTCGCGCTCGTCATCCGCAGCAGCGTCCCCGACGGCCACACCCAGAGCTTTCTGCAGATCATGGTCATGCTGCTGATGGCTTACGTGGGCCTGATCGTCGGCGCAAATAAGGGGGACCTGCTGAACCTGGCGGCGCTGGGTGGCATCTTCGGCGGCGAGAAGCAGTCGAAGAAGAGCTACAAGATCCTCGACACCAGCGTAATCATCGACGGCCGCATCGCGGACATCGCCGAGACCGGCTTCCTGGACGGTGTCATTGTGACGCCGCAGTTCGTGTTGCGCGAGTTGCAACTGGTCGCCGACTCGGCCGATTCGCTCAAGCGCAATCGTGGGCGGCGTGGTCTCGATATTCTGCAACGCTTGCAGAAGGTGGCGTCGCTGAATATTCAGATTGTCGAAGACGATTTCCCGAGTGTGCGTGAAGTTGATCTCAAGTTGATCGAGCTGGCCAAGCTCTACGAAGGCAAGATCATCACCAACGACTTCAATCTGAACAAGGTGGCGCAGTTGCAGGGCGTTGAAGTGCTGAACATCAACGAGCTCGCCAACTCGCTGAAGCCGATCGTGCTGCCCGGCGAGACCATGCGCGTGTTCATCCTGAAGGAAGGCAAGGAATACAACCAGGGCGTCGCCTATCTCGACGACGGAACGATGGTGGTGGTCGACAACGCGCGCAAGATGATCGGCAAGACGATCGATATCTCGGTCACCTCGGTACTGCAGACCACCGCGGGCAAGATGATCTTTGGCAAGTGGGACGAGCGCGCGGCGGCGGCTCGGTCGGATGCGTCACGCTCGGTCAGCACGGCGTCGTCTCCGTCGAACCCGGCTAATCCGGCGCCCAATGGGGGCGAGGTCAAGAAGCCGCAGACGGTCCCGGCAGAACGCGCCGCAGAGTAAGCGGGAAAGATTCCATCCAACAGGCGGGAGCATCAAGCTCCCGTTTTTTCGTCCAGACGTTGGCCTGAGCGGCGAGGCGGCCATTGGTTGACTGGCAAAACGCCCGTCCCTGCATCCTCTGAATTTCTGACCTTTGAATTTTTCTATCTGCGACAGGTGCTCGGCCGCGACGGCTGCCGATCTTTCGGCAGCGCTCGGAATACCGTTAGCTTCTAGATAACTTTGCGTTTAAACGCGATATGGCGAATCGCAAAAAGGCAGGGCAACTCAAACCATCCCCCTATGCCCGAAGCGTGCTCTGTGGTCTCAGGAACGCTCGCAATGGCCATTCCAGCGAATCTTGCTTCAGGAGTTTTTCAATCACTTACGAGCCTGAACGAACTTTCAATCACTTAGCTTGTAGAAAATCAACTTGAGACACGCTGGAACGCCGGTCAAACCGGCGGGACAGTATCTTGGAGAATTTCGGGACCCGACTTTACTGGGCGACGCTGACCGAGCTGACCGTAAGCACGCGGCCGTCGAGCATGCCGATAACCTGTACGCGTTGTCCGGCGACCTTGTCGAGCTCAGTGGTATTACCATCGAGGCGGTACACGCCCTCGCCGGCCACCAGCACATAGCTCGAACCCCGGCCGACGCACTCGCGCGCGCATTCGGCCGCACTCTTGCCCGCGACGGTATGCCGGGCGTGGCACGAAGAGTCGGTCACGACGCCATTGAACGCCCTCTGCTGGGGTACGGCATCCTGCTTGGCCTGGGGCTGCGCTTCAGGACCCTGGTGAGAAGCAAATGCGATCGCCGCGCTTGCCGAGATGACCGCCAGCGCCAGGGCGAACACGCACGCGATAATCGTGCACAGTCCAACCATGTTGAGCCAGAAACGCTTGTGCAACATTAAGGGTCTCCTGAGAGTCCGTTTTGGGTCGGCTCTTTGTTGAAGGACGGGGCCGCTACCTGTTGCTTGGCAACTTGGGTGCCAACAACACGCCTGGCCTCGGGCGCCTAAGTAGTTGATTCCGTTATGTAACCTTGGGCCGGGTTTTCCGCGGACGCCGCCCATCCGGCAAGATTTTCTTGGTTTCAGCAACATTCGCCCGGGCGGACGCGCCCACTGCGAGGGGTATCCGGAGCGATCTAATGCGAACTAAGGGATTTGGGAGCAGGGGAAAATAGCTGACGCGGCCAGCCGTTTCTAGGCCCGGGTGGCAGTGGCTTCGGCTTGTTCGTGCGCGTGGTAACTAGACCGCACCAGCGGACCGGATTCGACGTGGCGAAAACCGAAGCGAAGAGCTTCGTCTTTCATGAAACGGAATTCTTCCGGGGTGTAGAAGCGGGCAATCGGCAGGTGGTCTTTCGACGGGCGAAGATACTGGCCAACGGTTAGAAGATCGACGCCGCGCTGTGCAAGATCGCGGAAGACGTCAATTAACTCTTCCATTGATTCGCCGAGGCCCACCATCACGCCGCTCTTGGTCACTGTTCCGGGCGAGATCCGCTTGGCGTTCTCGAGAAGATCGAGCGTGCGTTGGTAGCGCGCGCCTGAGCGCACGGCGCGATAAAGGCGCGGCACGGTTTCGGTGTTGTGGTTCAGAACGTCGGGTGCGGCGTCGAGCACCATGCGCAGCGGCTCTTCCAGTCCCTGGAAGTCGGGAATCAGGACTTCCACGCGGCAATCGGGGATAACTTTGCGAATTTCGCGGATGGTTTCCGCGAAGATTTTCGCGCCACCGACGTTGTCGTCATCGCGATTCACGCTAGTGACGACCGCGTGTTTCAGCCCCAGAGTTGCGACGGCTTCGGCGACCCGGTGGGGCTCATCCCAGTCGATCGCCTCGGGCTTGCCCTTCGGGACCGCGCAAAAGCCGCAGCGGCGGGTACAGATATCGCCCAGCAGCATGAACGTCGCGGTCTTGTGATTCCAGCACTCACCGATGTTGGGACACTGGGCCGATTCGCAGACCGTGTGCAAGCCGAGGCCGCGAGCCAGCTTCTTGAGATTGTGAAAATTGTCTCCAACGGGGGCCTTTGCCCGAAGCCACTGCGGCTTGGGCTGGCGGACCGGCGGGCCGATCTCGATCTGCACGAGTTGGGAGGTTCCAGCCATCGAACTACTAATTTTACATGGGTCCAGCGACGTTCGTCGAAGGTCGGAGGCGGGTTACCCGCGCTTGAGCGGCACGCAAACCGAGTCGAACCAGCGGCTTATAAAAACCTGGGCATGCGCTTCGCCGCAGAAGTGCCGGGCCGCGGGACCATTGGCGGCTTCAAGATCCCATTTCAACACTGAGAGGCGCACGTCGCCGCACTCGATGATGAACCAGTGCATCGGATTGGCGGTCATGGTTCCGCAGATTTCGCATTTGAACTCTCTCAGGGTAGCCATGAGGAAATCAGCTTTCTTGTATGACGTGGGATACCTAACCACTCTCTCAAAAAGTTGCTTCCGAGCGCAAACGCGGACCGCGATCGGGAACAAGAGTGGACCTTGCCAAAGATGGCCAGGCAGAAGTGCTGAACGCTCGTCACCTATCCCACCCAAATTGGAATCGGCTCTTCCTCCCAGTGGCGCCGTAGTTACCTTGGCGGGGTGCGCGTTCTGGTATCCTCGCTCATTCTTGAATCGCTGTTCGATGTGCCGCTTGGGGGTCGAACAGGCCGGATGCCATCACCGAAAAAAGACACCTCCCAGCAGGAACTGCTCTCGATCCTGCAGACAGCCAGCAATCGACTGGAATACCTCACGCCCAACGATTGGGCGCTGATCGTGGATCGCGCCAAGCGCACTCCGTTCCGAAAAGGTGATGTGCTGATCCAGCAAGGGAAACAGACGAAGACGGTGTATGTGCTGGTGCACGGAAGGGCGAAGGTCGAGTCTTCGAAGGCGGTGATCGCGCACATTGGTCCCGGCCAGGTGTGCGGCGAGATGGCGTTTTTGGAGAACGGCGCGGCCAGCGCCACCGTTACGGCAGAAGATGACGGGGAAGCGTGTGCGATTGAGTGGAACGCGTTGTCGGATCTGTTTGAGCTCTTCCCCCATCTCGGGTCGCGATTCTACCGATCGCTGGCGGTGAACTTGTCGAGACGCCTGCGTGAGCAGATTATGATGAAGACGATTGCTCCTCAGAGCTCGTGAGTTTGGCCGCGGGTGGTTGGCGAAGGGGTGGCTTTGCAACACTCGATTCGGAACCGGCGGTGGAATTGATTTGTCCGCTTGTGATCCCTAGACTGAACCAACCCGCAACCTTAGCAAACTAACAATTACCGAGAAACTAGTCGGCCGCGACAAATCGGCCAATATCGGCTCTTATGGCTCGTTTCGTCCGTTTCATCCTGACCTTGTTCCTTGTGAGCGTTTTCGTTTTGCCGACGTGCGGAGTCTGGGCCGCGAATACATCATGGCAGCAGGCCCGAATCGTGGAAGTGAGAACCATCACAAACGACCGTACAACGGCCTGGGTGGTAAACACGCCGATCGTCGACGAAGAAAAGATTTGTGAGATCACGATTCACCTGGGAACGAGAATCGTCCGGGCAAGTTACGTACTGGGCAAGACGCAGGCCGCGCCGCCTGGCGACTGGATCAAGCACGCGCCAGTGCGCGCGCAGCTGGTCGGCGATACGGTGTTTCTGAAGGCGCTGACGGGCGAGCAGTTCCGGCTGCGCGTCGAGTCGAACAAGCCAGGTCCGGCTACGGATCCCTGGACTGCCGACGAGTTGGAAGCGGAGAAGAGCGCGAACACCGAAGAAAAAGAGCAGACGAAGTCAGTGGTTGGCTCGCATAAGCCGCAGAGTCCTGTGAAATCAGCTCCGGCACCGGCTAGTGCCCCCGCGACTAGGCCGGCCAGCGATGCGGCTTCGACGCCAGAAGCGCCGCCCGCTGCATCGCCCGCTCCCGCCACACCCGATCCCACGACCGGGACGGTTTCTATCAGCTCGACACCGTACCTCGCCGACCTCTACGTGGATGGCGAGAATATGGGATACACGCCAGCGAAGTTAAAGCTGGTTCCCGGAAAACATACGTTCCGCTGCGAGAAGCAAGGGTACAAGCCGTGGACGAAGGAGATCACGCTAACCACAGGCTCGGAGCTGACGCTGGACGCGACGCTCGAGCGGCGGTAGGGAATATCGTTCCGATCAGGAACAAGGGAACATTGGATGACCGGCCTTTATTTCAGACGGGGCGCTACGAAGGAGCCTGAGTGCTGATTACGATCCTCCTGATAGCCGTTTGCGTCCTCGTGGCCCCGGAAATCTCGGAAAAAGGGTCAATGAGTATCTTCGCCCTGGTTTGTCCTTGCACCTCAACTGCTGCGGTTACTTCATCCACTAGAAGAAAAAGGGCGGCGCTGCGACCCCGCCCTTCAACGTTTTCCAAGTCAGCAGCTTACGGGCAGTAAGTTGCCGGTGTCGTGATCGAAGTCGGATCCGGGAACGTGTACCAGCCATTCTCGGCGGAAGAGGGGACTTCGTCCGTGAACCACTGGTAAAGCACCAACTGTTGCAGGTGATACGAAACGCCATTAATTGGGACCACGACTGCTGGGAAGTCATCAAAGGTCGGCCCGTTCCCCTGTGGATCACCCACCTCGAGCAAATTGTTCCCGGAGCAAACCGTGCGTGGATCGGTGCTCGGTGGATACATCCACACTGGAACGACATTGGTGATGTAAGGATCGTTCATCCATTCTAGGTTTTCGTGATTGAACGTACTGACATCGGCAAAGATCGGATCCACCAAGGCCGGGTCGAGCCAACTGGTGTAGAGATACGTGTCTAGCGAGACGCTATTGTCAGCATTGGTGACGGAGAAGGCGCTGTGGTACCCGAGCGCCTGGGCGATGACGTTGCCGGTGACGAAGACCGCAAGTTCATCGGGAGCGAAACCTTCGGCTTGAATGATGGATTGCGCCAGAGCATCGATGAAGTCAATCGAAACATTGCCGACGAGATCGTTGCCGATCTGGATCAGGGGCGCGTTAGGGTCGGCGGTGTCGGGGAAAACTTCGACGGTGATCGGCTGCAAGATGCGCGGCGGCGCCATCCTGACGCTCCACTGCCTGTCTTCATCCATCTGGTTCCAGAATGCAGCGCGCTGCATCATTTGCCCGAACTGACCATATCCGTTCACGAAGTTCGCGTCACGATACATCGGAGAGTGAACAAGGTTGTTCACGGCGGGACCAGGATCAAAGTCAACGTTGATGTCGCCGTTCGGCCCAAAACCGAAGAACTGCATGTGCAGAGGGACGACGACGGAGCGAAACGCCGCCTTGCGTCCCGACTTCGGCGGGTAGCCGAGCATGGTGAAGGGATACGCCACGCCGTTCACCGTAAACGAGGACGAAAAGTGCGGGAAAGTACGGAAACGAGGATCCGCGCTTTGTGCCGCGTCTTTGCTAATTCCGCCGCGGGTCCGGTATCCCGCACTCTGCAGGAATTTATGAAAGGTTGCGCGATCCATCTTTACGACTCCTTTGGCGGGAGCCTTCCGTAGGGCACTCTGGGCGCTCATCGTTTGCGGCGCAAGGAGAACGATCGCGACCATGCCGATGGCCAATGAAGGCAGGGCGTGAGTCGAAAACAGCCGGAGGGCGGTCAAATACAGCCGAATCTTTCGTGGCATAGCTCTCTCCAGTCGGCATTTTTGTAGTGCATGTTTGTCCGAGGTCAGTCGCAGACGCAGGATCTGATTGGTTAAGAAATGGACCGGAACAGGTTCTTCAGTGCAACGTCAGAAACCAGGAGTAAAGGGCCGTGAGGGCCCAAGGTGCCGTGGGTCTTCTGCGCGTGGAACGCTATCACCATCAGTTAGCCTGGTCAAGCAGAAGGATAAGCGAGTTTCCGGAGGGCATTTTTAACATCGGCATTAAGTGATTGGAAGATCACCGCATTACTCATTGACCTTGAGAGTTTCGAATGAGGACGAGAGTTTCTGTTGGAGCGCCCTCACGCTGGCAAAGATTTGCGGGGAGTGGATGCGGACGCTTAGCGCGTCACGAGGTTGGCGGTCTGATCGCCGTCTTTCGTCTTGCAGTCGCAAGTGGTCTCGACATGCGAGATATGACACCAGAAACTATCGAGCGGGCTGGAGGGTGTCGGCACCACCACGGTTGGCTTGGGCGGGATCGGCTCCGGCGTTTTCAGGCCGGCATTGATGACCACTCGCTTTCGCTCGGGTGGCGCGGACCGTGTGATCGCGCCTGATGGCTTGCGGGGCGCGCTCGCGAGGGGTGCGGGTGGTTTGCTGGCAGCGGTTGCGACTGATGTCGATGGGACTGCGGCGTGTTGCGGGTGTTGCACCTGCGATTGACGGGCCTCGGGCTGGCGACGTTCGGGAGCTTGGAACTGATGCGACTCTGGCTCACGAACTTCAGGCGGATGCATTTCGGATTGACGAGTTTCGGGCTGACGGACTTCAGGGATTTCCGGTTGACGGACTTCGGGCTTGCGAACGGCCGGGTGCGTCACGGCAGCCCGCTGCGACGGTTTCCAGTGCGCCCGGATGGGTTTCCACAGGACGTACACGAAAACCAGCTCCACGATGATGATGGCAACCCAGAACAGACGCTTCCCTGGCACAGCCATTCTCCCTGCGGGGAAGGCAGCAACGACGTACAGAAAACATCGGCAGGATCATCAGAAACAGGAAGAAAAAGATCAGTCCGCGTGCTTCGCAGCCTGATCTTCGCCCTATGCACAGCTCGTTAACGACGTGACGGGCGATCTGTTTCTTGCGGGAGCCGGTTGTGCTGACTCCCGGAATTCTGTCCGGGCGCGCGATGAAGCAAAAAAATTAAGCCTTCGGCTTCCTCCCCCGAAGAACCTTGGGCCAGTCTCGGCTACTACTGAAGCCGACGAAGCGTTCGATCAGCGGCGCGCGAACGGAGGTTAAGTCAGCTGCACATCCTTCACAATGGCGCGAAAGTGCCAGAGTGATAGCGCGAAGGGGTAGGAGCGGCGGGAAAGCAAAAGACGAATACACGGCATGTATGTTTAGGAGGGATTGAGGTCTGGAATCGTCCGCAATGGTCTGAGAAGCGTGATACGATCACCCTCCTGAAAAGCTGACAGGAGGCCGAGAATGTCGACTTTGGGCTCTACGCAAGCGCCTCTGGAAGCGGTCGCGACGCCCGCTCCGGTTGTTTCTGGGAGGAGCGAGCCGCGGCGCACTCTGTTGGTCCGTGTAACGCACTGGATCACGACACTGTGCTTTGTGGCCTTGCTGGTCAGCGGCGCGGAAATTGTGGTGTCGCATCCGCGCTTCTATTGGGGTGAGACCGGCACCATTCTGACCACACCGCTGTTCAAGATACCAATCCCTTCTTCGCGAGCGCTGGTGCCGAGCGGCTACGGGTACGTGATGCCGGATCAGAATGGCTGGAGCCGGGCCCTTCACTTTCAGAGCGCGTGGATTGTAGTGCTCACAGGCTTGCTGTATGTGATCTTCGGATTCGTGAGCGGGCATTTCCGGCGGGAACTGGTTCCGGCAAGAGCCGACCTGTCGTGGCGCGGCATCCGGAGCGTGATCGCGCATCACCTTGGCTTCGAACGTGGGGGTGACGGCGACGCGTGGTCTTATAACGTCCTGCAGCGGCTGAGCTATCTGTTCGTAATCTTCGTGCTGTTTCCACTCGTCATCTGGACAGGCCTGGCGCTGTCGCCCGCGTTCGATTCGGCGTTTCCGGCGACAGTCACTCTGTTGGGGGGCCGGCAGTCCGCGCGCACGCTACACTTTTTCATCTCGCTGGCGTTGGTGGTTTTCCTGCTTGTGCACGTCGCGATGGTGTGGCGTGCCGGCTTTGCGAGCCGCATGCGAGCAATGATCATGGGCAGCGCAAGCGAAGCTAAGGAGCGGATATGAGTAACATTTCGCGCCGAAAACTGATCACCACCGGACTCGCCGCGGCGGCGGGCGTATCGGGTCTGGGCGTGGCCGCGCACCTGGCACAGAAGTATGGATTGGTTCCACCTGATCACAGCGGACTTTACGGGCTGGGAGAAACGCTGACCTATGCTTCGCAGCGGCTGCTGACAAGGCATTCGATGGCGCGCCAATTTTCGCGGAGCCAGATCTCGGCGCGCCCGCTGGCCAACGAACTCGCGCCCTTCAATGACTCGTTCAAGCGACTTCAGGCGGGAAACTTTGCAGACTGGCGGCTGACGGTCGACGGGCTGGTAGACCGCCCGGCGGCATTTTCGGTGGACCAGCTGAGAAACTATCCGTCGAGCAATCAAATCACGGAAGTCGTCTGCGAAGAGGGATGGTCGTACGTTGCCGAGTGGCACGGCGTCCCTCTCTCGCACGTGCTGGGTCTCGTGGGCACGCAGCCACACGCCAAGTATGTCGTCTACTTCTCGATTGAACCCGACTGGTGGGAGAGCATGGATATGGCGGACGCCATGCATCCGCAGACATTTCTCACATATGGGATGAACGGCGGCGATCTACCGGTGGGCTTTGGCGGGCCGCTGCGAATGCGGGTGCCGCGCCAGCTCGGCTACAAGAGCGTGAAATTCATCACACATCTGACCGTGACGGACAATCTGAAAAAGTTCGGCAAGGGACTGGGCTCCGCGTCGCCGGAAGGCGGCTACGCCTGGTACGCGGGCATCTGACGAAACGGTTCCGGCCAGATGGCGGGTCGACGGAGGGCCGAATCGACACCAGCTTAGGACGATGGCAGGGCCGTTCCAGCCCAGGAAAACGAAACGTCCCAGATTCTCTAAGTGGAATCCTGGGACGCTCGTCCGGACAGTCCTTCCCCGATCTGTCCGACAGCGGAGTGGCGGCGCAAAACGCGCCTCTAATAGCCAACTTCGCCTTGAGCCATCTTCATAGTGTTTGCTTCGAAAGAAAATAGCCCGGATGTGGAGAGAGCTTGGCACCGACGGGCTACGCGACGCGCAAAGTCTCTGTGCTGACCCGGGAAATGTGCCGAGTTCCAGGTTGCGGTTCGTTATCCAGTATCACCGGTAGGTGTCCGGGCATGGAAGCCCGCCGCTGGCTTTCCCATTCTCCAACTGATTAATCAGTGAGGTCTTGACGAGGTTTCCATTGCGAAAGTGTTTCCACTGCCACAAGCCAAATCCGTTCGCGAGGTAAAACTGTTCTTCATCTGCGCAGTTCGCAAAATTGCGATCGCAGTTATAACGGTAGTGAAGCACGCGCGTCCAACGCTGGCCGATGTTGCCACCCATATCCATCATTGCGGGCGCATCCAGCGTGTTAACCGCGGTCCCGAGATGGCTTGATTTATAGGCCTTGCACGACGCGTAGTAATTGAACTTCGTATCGGCAACCTTGATTTCCGCGCCTGGCTTGCCTTCGGGCACACAGCGCTCGGCTATGGGCAAGTCGGTTACGAAGCGCTTGAAACTGCTGTTGTCTGTCCAGGTAAGTTCAGTCGCCCGCATATAGACCCGATCACGATCGAATGTTTTCACGTCGAAACCGTGTCCGGCGGGGCTCTTGAGCCAGAACCAGTATCCTTTCTCCGCAAAATCTTCGTCGGGAAACACCTCGGTATAGATCGAGTTCGCCGATCCACGCATAAACCGGGAAGACCGCGTCGGCTTGGCCATCGCGAAATACTTCATCACATCAGCCGTGCCGGCCGGGCACGAGAACACTGCAGCCTCCTGTGCCGAAAGAACGCTCGCAGCGGTAAGGATCGTCAGCAAGGCGAGTAACGCAACGACTTTCATAGCGGGGCACCGGCCCGGGAATCCGGAAAACTTAGATGCGGGCCAGGGACGTGCCTGAATTCTTTTTCCGGAGACCAGCAGCATTGAGCGGCGGGGCTTGAGCGGGCAAGAAATGCCTACCCCCTGAGCCCTATTCCTCGCTGAGCGTTTTGGGAGGTGATGCTTCCGGCTTGGGTTGTTCCTCGCACACATGATGGTCGAATTGCATGCGAAGGCTTTCCTGGGCGGCCGTTACCTGCCTTAGTTCGTTGAGCGAGGCCTTGAATTCCCGTCCGCAGGCCGTGCAGACGGCGCTGACTGGGACCATGCCCATCCACTTCGTGACCCGGATGTTGCGCTTGAGCATGTTGGTCCGTTCGAGACGCGAGTATGGCACAGAATTTGAGGTGGAGGTAAGGGGAGTCACTTACGATCACCGGTTTGTGACAGCGAATTCTACACACGGGAGTTTCGCAGGAAAGCTCATTGTAGTTAACTGTTGATCAATCACCGCAGTTGCAAATCTGGCGGACGGAGGCTGATTGTGCGCTGTAATCTGGCGATGCGAGATGATATGCGGCAAGGTCTGGCGACTGTTTGTCAAGGTTTTATTCTTGCTCTCTGCATTACTTGCAGTGCGCTCCCGCAGGCGAACCCCGAGTGGACCGAGCCGTTTCCACCGTTCCGCATCGCGGGCAACTTGTACTACGTGGGCAGCAAGGGATTGGCGAACTATCTGATCACGACGCCGCAGGGAAATATCCTGATCAACAGTGATCTTGAAGCGAATATGCCGATGATCCAGGCAAGTATCGAGAAGCTCGGATTCAAATTCAGCGATACGAAAATTCTGCTCATCAGTCACGCACACTGGGACCAC
>Ga0307478_10003334_pt1 | contig 11967 bp, 13 predicted proteins | sample atmos_gasesECM4C_2_FD_203713 | JGI IMG/M metagenome (GOLD analysis project Ga0307478, IMG submission 203713) | Hardwood forest soil microbial communities from Morgan-Monroe State Forest, Indiana, United States - atmos_gasesECM4C_05 | ecosystem: Environmental > Terrestrial > Soil > Temperate...
GCCCGGCTGAAAATCGCCTAGCTGGGAAACCTGCCGCAACAAATCGCCCCTCAGATCAAGCAGGTCGGAAATGGTGTCGGGCATGGTAAGGCTCCTTTATGGTAGCAAGAGACATCTGTAAGTCTATTATACTTACAGATACAGGCCACAAAAAAAGAAATCTGCACTAACCTCATCTTCATGTCGTGCACCCATGGGACAACAGGCTGTTGACTCTATTCTCCTCAATCCCTAAGCTGGAGCCATGGAAGTGCGTTTGAAGCCGGACTTGCAAGCAAAACTCACCCGCCTTGCCACTCAACAGGGGCGTGATAGCGAGGCGCTGGTGGTGGAAGCCGTGGAGCGCATGGTCAACTACGATGAGTGGTTCCTCCAGGAAGTGGAGAAGGGGCTTGCCGCTGCTGACCGTGGCGAATTCGTCGAGCATGAAGACATCAGGAAACTAATTGACCGCAGGTATCCTGGCTGATGCGCGTTCGCTGGACGGAGCCTGCCGCCCGCGACCTGACTCATATTTGCGATTACATCGAGGAGCATAACAACAGCGCCGTCGCCCGCCGAGTAGCCTTATCTATCCACGAACGCGTGAGCGCTTTAGTGGAGTTCCCCGAGCGGGGCCGACGAGGACGCAAGTCCGGCACCCGCGAGCTTATATTCACCGGCCTGCCATATCTAGCAGTTTACCGGGTCGGAGGGGACGCAGTGGAAATCCTCCGCATTCTTCACGGTGCGCAGGACTGGCCATAAACGGCGTCACACACCTCGATTCGAGTAACCACACATTTACTTCGCTCCGCCTTTCATCCTACGGTTTGCATGGCGGAGACCAATTCGGGGATGTCAATTTTGATGAGGGTGCCTTGGCCGGTGTGGCTTTCGATTTGGAGATGGAAGTCGGCGCCGTAGAGGACGCGGAGGCGCTCGCGGACGTTGCTGAGGCCGATGCCTTCGACGTAGACGTGGGGCATTTTTTCTTCGGAGATGCCGACGCCGTTGTCTTCGATTTCGATGTGCAGACGGCCGTCGCGATTCGTGGTGCGGAGCTGGATTTTGCCGCCGTCGAGTTTTGGAGCCAGGCCGTGTTTCAGGCAATTCTCGACGATGGGTTGGAGAAGCATGCTGGGAACGAAGGATTCGAGGGTTTCTTCGTCGATGTGTTTGATGATGTCGAGGTTGTCGCGGCCGAAGCGGGCGACTTCGATATCGAGATAGTCGTCGATGAATTCGAGCTCTTCACGCAGGGGCACGAAGGTTTCGTGCTTGCGGAGGAGGCGGCGAAGAATATTGCTGAGCTTGAGGACGACGCCGCGCGCGTTATCGGGATCGAAGCGGATCAGCGCGGAAACGGTGTTCAGCGTGTTGAAAAGAAAGTGCGGGTTGATTTGGCGGGAGAGGGCGTCCATGCGGGCTTTCAGAAGGAGTTGCTGGTGGCGCTCGAGGTTCATCTCGATGCGGGTGTTGTTCCAGATTTTCAGAGGGGCGGCGACGGACATCAGCGTCGCGATGACCGTCAAAAGAAGCCACCAATCCCACTGCGGGTGAATGGCGAAGAGCCACTTGGGCTTGGTTGCCTGGACCAAGGCTACGCGGCCTAACTCCAATCCGACGCATACGCCGAGCGGGGCCATTTCCCACGATAATTGGCCTTTTTTCAGGAGGCGAACCGCGGCTTTTGGAATATTGAGAAATGTGAAGGGGCCGAAGTTCCAGAGATCTTCTTTGTTGGGGATGGCTTGGCGGATCAGTCCGCCGAGCAAGCCGGCTGTCGAAGCGGCGGGCATCGCCAACCACTCGTGAGAGATGAGCGCCGGAATCGTGATGATCGCGCCGCCAATTGGGCCGACCACGCGGCCGCCGAGGAGGCCCATCAGAAAGGCGCCTTCGAGGGAGAGGTCCGCGAACTGGTAGGGATAGCCGACGAGTCGCAGTGTGACGCCAACGATCAGGGCGGGCGTCATGAAAAGCATCAGCTTCAATTTTTGGTCGGGGTCGCGCTCTTCGGTAAAAAGCACGCGGCGGAAGGCGTTCCAGCGCGCGAGCAGGGCGGCGATCGAGGACGCCACGCCCACCTTAAGGAGCAAGGTGAAGAGGAGGTCGCGAACTGCGGTTGCTGTGTCCATTGTCGGTATTCGTTGGCTTCTTCGGTAACGCTAGCCAATCGCAGGCGGGATGTAAAGGCTCTCTTGGCGTACCTGTTATACTTGTCGTTTGCCATGACGCGAAAAGCAAATCCAGACAAGCCGAGAAGGAAAAAAGCGCGGGAAGCGGTGAAGCTCGTCGCCAAGGCCGTACTTCCGACGCGGCACGGCCGGTTCACGATCTACGGTTTCAAAGGGCGAGGGCAACTGGATGAAGCGATCGCGCTGGTACGCGGAAACCTGAATGGAAAAAGCGCGCCCCTTGTGCGCGTGCACTCACAATGCCTGACCGGCGATGTGCTGGCGTCTCTGCGCTGCGATTGCCGCGCGCAGCTTGAGCTCTCGCTGAAGAAAATCGGCCAATCTGCTTCCGGCATCTTGCTCTATCTGCCGCAAGAGGGGCGCGGCATCGGACTGATGAACAAGTTGCGCGCGTATCAGCTACAGGACGGAGGGATGGACACGGTGGAGGCCAACGAAACGCTGGGTTTTGCCGCTGATGCGAGAGATTATGAGTTTTCGGCGCAAATTTTGAAGAAACTTGGGGCCACGAAAATCCGTCTGCTTTCGAACAATCCGGAAAAAGTGCGGCAGTTGGAGCGGTCTGGAATTCGCGTGGTGCAGCGTGTTCCCTGCCAGCCTCGCATCTCGAAGATTTCCCGGGCCTATCTTCAGACCAAGAAAAGCAAGATGGGGCACCTTCTTGAAGGACTGAAGTAGCGCTGCGGTGTTAGCCGCCGCCGACGAATTGCACGATTTCGTAGCGGTCGCCGGATTCTACTGGCGTTTGGGTCCATGCGGGGCGCGGGAGTATTTCCAGGTTTCGCTCGATGGCCACGCGGCCGGAGTCCAGACCGAGCGCCAGGAGCAAATCGGCGACCATCGCGCCGGGATTTGCTTCGCGCTTTTCTCCGTTGACGACAATCGAAATCACTGATTGCATTGCCAAGTTTAATTCTAACGCAAATCGTGCGTTATTTTCAGGCCGTCGGCACGCGCGGCCGCGCCTTTACCTGAAATTTTAACTGGCCTTTCGAATGAGCTTGCGAGGCTTCGATGACAAGAGCGGGGTCGGCTCCGGCAAGGCGAGGCATTTCGAATTCCAGGCGCGCCTGGCCGTCGGCTCCAGTCTCGGTGGAAAATTCCGTAACCGCGGCTGCGCCATCGATTCGCGCGGTCACGAGGGCACCGGAGACAGGTTCTCCATTTTGCTTTTTGCGGACGGCGACATGCAAATTCGCGCGCTTCCCCACCAGCCAGCTTTTGGCATTGATCAATTCCATGGCGAGCGCGGGTGCGGGTGCGGCATTCGAATGCGCGGCGGAGTCTGGCCGTTTTGTCGCGGCGGGCTTTTCCTGTGCCGACTGGGGAGGCGGCACGAGATGTAACGCGCCGCTTCGAATCTCTTCGGTCACGATGCGATGCTGGTCGTCGATCCGTTTTCTCAGCAGGACCTCGCGCGCCGGTTCGAGAGGCAACAAATCAATGTAATTATTGGTACGCCGGTGGAGGACGCGGCCGCGGCAATAGACAGTCGTGTCGATAAGGGCGTTGGCGGTGCCGCGATCCTCGGTCTGGACGTGATAGACCGTCTCGCCGACTTTCACATCCGTGTTATGCCCGAAGAGCATTCGTTGTGGGTCCACTTCCCCTGCGGCGCACTGACTTGTGAATTCGCCGGCGCACCGCTGGATTTTTTGGCCATTTGACCGACTGGCGGTTGAATGGATATTATAACCCTTCGCTATGAGCGATTCAGGCCTACAAGCGTACACTCCGCTTCTCATGCACCTGCTGGTTGCCTCGGCGCTTGCCGGGGCGCTGACGGCTGCCTCGGTGCTGATTGGGTGGCGCCGCCCGAGCCGCGCGAAACAGCAGCCGTACGAATGCGGCATGGAGCCGACGGGGGATGCGCGCGCGCCGGTGTCCGTAAGGTTCTATTTGGTGGCGATGGTTTTCATACTTTTTGATGTGGAAGCTATCTTTTTGTATCCGTGGGCGTACATCTACCGGGATTTCATAAGGATGTCTCCCAGTATTGGCATGTACGGCTTCCTGGAAATGATGGTATACATCGCCATACTTTTGGTGGGTTACTTCTATCTATGGAAAAAAGGCGCGCTCGACTGGCATAAGTATTAACTAGCCTGCGTCTGAGGGCTTCGAAAACGGTGACCGAGAATACCAGCCAAAAAACTAATGTTGTGGCCGAGCACCTGCGTGCCTGGAATCCGAACGCCATCGAGGAAGTGATTGAATTCCGCGGTGAGACCACCGTCGTTGTCCCCCGCAAAATCCTGCGAGCCGTGGCCGAGCACTGCCGCGACCATGCGGAACTGAAATTCGACCTGCTTACCGATGCCACTTGCGTGGACCGGTTCCCGCACGAGCCGCGCTTCGAACTGAATTACCATCTGGTTTCCATTCCCCGGCGAGACAAAATCCGTCTCAAGGTTCGTTTGTCCGGATCGGACACGGTCGTGGACTCGCTGTGCCCCGTGTGGCCAGGAGCCAATTGGCTGGAGCGCGAGATTTTTGACCTGTTCGGAATACGCTTCGAAGGCCATCCGGATTTGCGGCGCATTTTGCTTCCCGAAGACTGGGAAGGGTATCCCCTGCGGAAGGATTATCCCGTCCAGGGATATCGCGACGTGCCCATGGTCACGGGATTCAGAAAGAGCTCCGTATGACCACTGTCGAGACCGCTACTGGCGCAACAAAAACGATGGTTCTCAACATGGGTCCGCAGCACCCTTCGACTCATGGCGTGCTTCGCGTGCTTTTGGAGTTGGACGGCGAAACGGTCGTCCGGGCCGTCCCTGATCTGGGTTATTTGCACACAGGAATCGAAAAGAGTTGCGAAGATAAAACATATTCGCAGGCCATTACGCTTACCGACCGGATGGACTATCTCAATCCGCTCGGTAACAACCTCGTTTACTGCCTTGCCGTGGAAAAATTGCTGGGTCTCGAAATTCCCAAACGCGCGCAGTACGTTCGCGTCCTTCTTGTGGAGCTGCAGCGCATTTCTTCGCATCTGGTGTGGCTGGGAACGCACGCCATCGACCTGGGAGCCATGTCCGTTTTTCTGTACTGCTTCCGCGAGCGCGAAGAAATCCTCAAGATTTTCGAGATGTTCTCGGGGCAGCGGATGATGACCAGTTACATCCGCATCGGCGGCCTTGCGCTGGAGCCTCCAGCGGGCTGGCGAGGAGCGGTCGAGCGCTTCCTCAAGATGATGCCCAGCCGCATCGACGAGTACGAATCGCTGCTCACTGGAAACCGCATCTGGATGGGGCGCACGCAAGGCGTTGGCTATATCTCCGCGGAAGACGCGGTGGCGCTGAGCATGACGGGCCCCACGCTTCGCGCCGCAGGCATCAACTACGACAACCGAAAAATGTTCCCGTATTCGAGCTATGAAGAATTCGAATTTGACGTTCCGACGCGGACAGATTCCGATTGTTTCGCGCGTTACATGATCCGCGTGGCGGAAATGCGGCAAAGTTTGAACATCGCGCGGCAGGCGATGGCGAAGATCAAAGATGATGGGCCAATCAGGACCGAAGCGCCGGGCATTGTGCCGCCTTCGCGCGAAAAAATGAAGACGGAGATGGAAGCGCTCATCTACCACTTCAAGATTTTCACGGAAGGATTTTCCCCACCGCCGGGCGAAGCTTTTGTAACTGTGGAATCGCCGCGCGGCGAGTTGGGCTGCTTTATCGCCAGCGACGGCTCGCCGAAGCCGCTGCGGGCGCACTTTCGCTCGCCGTCCTATATCAATTTGCAGGCTTTGCCGAAGCTGGTTATCGGCCAATTGATTTCTGACGTCGTGGCGTGCATTGGAACGATTGATATTGTTCTGGGAGAGGTCGACCGCTAACTTCATGCAACTATCCGCACAGCTCGCCGCGCGTTTCGAAAAATTGCAGAACGCGTATCCCTTCAAACGCAGCGCGCTGATTCCCATGCTGATGTACGCGCAGGACGAGTATGGCTGCGTGAGCGACGAGATGATCGCGGAAATCGCGAGCCGGCTGGGGCTGAACAACGTGCAGGTGGAGGAAACGCTGGCGTACTACTCCATGCTGCATCGCAAACCCATGGGCAAATTTCACGTGCAGGTGTGCACGAACGTAGCCTGCATGCTGCGCGGGGGCAACGAATTACTGGAACGCGCGAAAAAACGCCTGGAAATCGGCCACAAGGAAGTGAGCCAGGACGGCGTGTTTTCGCTGGAAGAAGTCGAGTGCATCGGCGCTTGCACCGGAGCGCCCGCGATGCAAGTCAACTACGACTTCTTCGAGAATCTGACGCCGCTCAAATTTGATCGCATCATCCAGGATTTGGACGGCGGCAGGATTCCGCCGCCGGAGCCGGTTACCGCCGGCGCGCTGCACGAACGCGAGCCGGGAGAAACGCCGCTCATCAGCAAACGCTGGGGGATCAAAGATTCCCGCAAGATCGATGTTTATCTGGAGCACGACGGCTACAAAGCGCTTGCGAAAGCGCTTAAAGAGATGACGCCGGAATCGATCATTGATGAAGTAAAAAAATCCAGCTTGCGCGGACGCGGAGGCGCGGGTTTTCCCACGGGGATGAAGTGGTCGTTTGTACCGAAGGATTCGCCGAAGCCAAAATACCTCATTTGCAATGCCGACGAATCGGAACCGGGCACTTGCAAAGATCGCCCGTTGATGGAGATGGATCCGCATCAACTGATCGAGGGCATGGTGATCGCGGGGCGTTCGTTTGGCGCGCACCGTGGGTTTATTTATGTGCGCGGAGAATACCGCTACGTTCTGGACATTGTGCAGACCGCGGTGGACGAAGCCTATGCCGCCGGATATCTCGGCAAGGACATTCTGGGTTCGGGTTTTGATTTCGATTTGATTACGCACACCGGCGCGGGGGCTTACGAGTGCGGCGAAGAATCCGCGCTGATGGAATCGCTCGAGGGTAAGCGCGGATACCCGCGTATCAAGCCGCCCTTCCCTGCCGTTGTTGGCCTCTACGGCTGCCCGACCATCATTAATAACGTCGAGACGCTGAGCGCCGTTCCGGCGATTATTTTGGAAGGCGGCGAGGCTTACGCCAAGCGCGGAACGCCGAAAAATGGCGGCACGCGGTTGTTGTGCGTCGCTGGCCACATCAACAAGCCGGGGATTTATGAAATTCCGCTCGGGATGAACATGAAAAAGTTCATCTACGAAATGGCCGGCGGAATTCCTGGCGGCAGGAAGCTCAAAGCCGTCATACCTGGTGGAAGTTCCTGCCCAATTATGAGCGAGAGCGAAATCGACATTCCGATGGACTACGATTCCGTCGCTAAAGCGGGATCGATGCTGGGATCTGGCGGCATGGTGGTGATGGACGAAACCACCTGCATGGTGGACATGGCGCGGCGCATCATGCACTTTTACGCGCACGAATCCTGCGGCTGGTGCATTCCGTGCCGCGAAGGAACGTCGTGGTTGAAGAAAATGCTGGATCGCTTCCACGCGGGATATGGGCGAGTGGAAGATATCGACATCGTGGGCGAACTGGCGAAAAACATGCTGGGCCGCACGTTCTGCCCGCTCGGCGACGCGGCTGCGCTGCCGACCATCAGCATCGTGCAGAAGTGGCGCAACGAATTCGAAGATCACTTGAACGGAAAGTGTGCGTATAAATCCGCGGAAGCACTCGTAGGCTCGCGTTAGGAATCCATGGCAGAGACCAAGCTCGTTACGCTGAAGATTAACGACCGCGATGTGCAGGTGCCGCCGGGCACGCTGGTGATTGAAGCGACGCGGCGCATTGGAACGGAAGTGCCGTCGTTCTGCTATTACCCCGGGCTTTCGTTGCAGGCTGCTTGCCGCATGTGCCTTGTGGAAGTGGAGAAAATGCCGAAGCTGCAGACGGCGTGCACGCTTGTCGCCACCGAAGGCATGGTCGTTCGAACCAACACGGATCAGGTTCGCGGCGCGCGCAAAGCGATGCTGGAGTTTTTGCTGACGAACCATCCCCTCGATTGCCCGGTTTGCGACAAGGGCGGCGAGTGCGAGTTGCAGGATATGGTGTTTCGCTACGGCGCGGATACGAGCCGCTTCGTCGAAGAAAAAATCCACCGGCCGGAAGAAAAATGGTCGGAACTCGTTTATTACGATGCTCCGCGCTGCATTCTTTGCTTCCGCTGCGTGCGCGTGTGCGATGAAGGCATGGACGTGAAAGCGCTGGGCGTCGGAATGCGCGGCGCGAATAGCATCATCATTCCCAACCGCGAAGACCATCTCGAGTGCGAAGAGTGCGGCATGTGCATTGATATTTGCCCCGTCGGCGCGCTCACCAGCGGCACTTACCGCTACAAGACGCGACCGTGGGAGATGACGTATGTCTCGACGGTTTGCGCGCATTGCTCGAACGGGTGCAAGACGACTTTGAGCGTGCGCAATCATGAGATCATGCGCGCGAATAACCGCGATCTTTCCGGAATCAACGAAGATTTTCTATGCATCAAAGGGCGCTTTGGCTTTGACTTCACCAAGCACCCCGATCGCGTGCGCCAGCCGATGGTGCGCAAAGGCGACAAGCTTTATCCCGTTTCGTGGGAGGAGGCCGCGCAAACCGCCGCGACGAAGCTCAAGCAGGTATACGACGCGGGCGGCAAGGAATCCATCGGGTTCATCGGCTCGAACCGCACATCGAACGAAGAGAACTATATGTTTCAGCGACTGGCGCGCGCGACGTTCGGCACGAACAACATCGACCATCACCGCACGACGGACTATACGGGGCTCGTCACGGCGCTTGGCGATCGCGCGGGCGATTCCCTGCTGACGATGAAGCAGTTGGCGGAAGCGAAAGCCGTTCTTCTCGTTGGCAACGATCCGACAGAGCAGAACCCGCTGGCCGCGTGGCAGATTCGCAAAGGCATTCGGCACATTGGCGCGAAACTTTTCGTTTTGAATGCGAAGGACATCAAGCTGCAGCGCAAGGCCGCGCAATTCGTCAAGCTCGTGCCGGGCCAGGAAGCGGCCGCCATTCGCTGGATGGCTCACGAAGAGGGGCAACTGCCGAGCGATCTTGTCGAGCAACTTGTCCAGGTAAAAGCGGCGCTGGATGCGGAACCTGACGTGGCCATCGTCTTCGGCGCGGAAGTCACCGGCGCGGCGATTGCGCAACTTGTGGCGTTCGGATCGAAGCTGCATGGCAAAGTCCGCTACATGGCGCTCGGCGATTACGCGAATTCGCGCGGAGCCGCCGATATGGGGTTGCTGCCGGACCGGCTGCCGGGCTACGCGCATGCCGATGATTCCGCGGCGCGTGAAGGATTCGAACGATTGTGGGGCACCGTTCTTCCCTCGAAGGCCGGACTTACAGCGCCGGCGATGGTGGATGCGGCGCAAAACGGGAAGCTCAAAGCGCTCTATGTGATGGGGGCCAATCCGCTGGGACATTTTGGCACGCTGGGATTTGGACGCGGAAAGCTCGAACTGCTGATCGTTCATGAAATGTTTTTGACGGATACGGCGAAAGTGGCGGACATCGTTTTCCCCGCCGCTTCGGCTTATGAAAAAGACGGCAGCGTCACCAATACTTCCGGCGAAATTCAGCTGCTGCACAAAGCCGCTGAAGTGATGGGGCCGCGGAGCGATTTCGATCTGCTGCGGATTCTGTCGCACCAGTTGGAAAGACTGGGACTCGGCAAGGCGTTCCATTACAAGTCGCCTGCGGCGGTGTTCGAAGAAATTCGCAAGGCAGTGCCTGGCTATGACGTGCAAGCGGCGGGGTTGCTGACCGGCGGCGCGGAGCCGACGCACGTGCAGGTCGCGAAGAACGGACACGCACCTTACGACGTTCCCGTGGGATTGATTCGCTCCGCGCAGGATACGCTTTTCACCAGCGGCACGCTTGGCCGCTTCTGCACCATGATGGAATCTCTTCCGGAGGCGGAAGCCAAGTCGTGAACTCTTTCTTAGCCGCCAACGCTTCGCTGATCATTGCTTTTGTAAAGATAGCGCTGCTGCTTTTCATTGTTTTGACCGTCAATGCGTATCTCACGTGGTTCGAACGCAAAGTGGTCGCGCATATGCAATCGCGATGGGGGCCGCATCGCGTTGGGCCGCATGGCTTGCTGCAGCCCTTGGCGGACGGCGCAAAATTTCTTTTGAAAGAAGATCCGACGCCGGCGGGCGTGGACAAATTTACGTATTTTCTCGCGCCGCTTATGGCGCTGGCGCTGGCGCTTACCTCCATTGCGATCATTCCGTTTGGGCCTGACCCGCTGCCCTGGACATTCTGGGGGCAAAAGGTCTATCTCGGGATCGCGGATCTCAACATTGGCATTCTCGCGCTCTTTGCCATCACCGCTCTTAGCGTTTACGGCGTCGCGCTGGCCGGATGGTCTTCGAACAGCAAGTATCCACTGCTCGGCGGATTGCGCAGTTCGGCGCAGATGGTGAGCTACGAGCTTTCCCTCACCATGTCCGTTGTCGGAGTGCTGCTGCTCGCGGGCAGCTTTAATTTGCGCGACATCATTAACGCGCAGGCGCACCATCCCGAACGCGGCATCTTCGGGTGGAATGTGTGGCCGCAGATTCTGGGATTCTTTTGCTTCTTTGTGGCTGCGGTTGCGGAAACCAACCGCGTTCCGTTCGATCTTCCCGAAGCCGAATCCGAGCTTGTAGCCGGTTTCCACACGGAATACGCCAGCTTCAAGTTCGCGATGTTTTTCATCGCGGAATACACCAGCATGATCACCGTTTCATGCCTATGCACGATTATGTTTTTCGGCGGATGGCTGTCTCCCTTCCCGGCGAGCTGGACGTTCACGCACTATTTGCCGTCGGTGATCCTGGTTCCGTTTGGGTTGTGGGTGATTTGGGACGGGATTCGTTACGAAACGATTTTTGGCAAGCTTATTCTTCCCGGCGTGGGGACCGCCATCACGGCGATTGGCGCCGCGCTCATTTTGTTCCCCGCGGTGAACGATTTCATCCAGGGACCGTTCTGGCTGCTGGGGAAGATTTTTGTCTTCCTGTTTGTGTATGTGTGGATGCGCGGAACGCTTCCGCGTTTCCGCTATGACCAGCTTATGGCCTTTGGCTGGAAGCTGCTGCTGCCGGTTTCGATCGCCAACGTCGTGATCACCGCCTTTGCCATCCTGAAGTGGGGTGCGCGATGACTCCCCAGCTAGCCATTTTCTTCGTGCTTGCGGCGCTGGCTGTGATCGGCGCGCTAAACCTCATCATTCAGCGCCACCCGATTCACAGCGCGCTTTCGCTGATCGTCGTGATGATCGCGCTCGCGGGGCTTTACCTGTTGATGGGCTCGGAATTCGTCGCCGCGGTGCAGATTATCGTTTATGGCGGAGCGATCATGGTGCTGTTCGTGTTCGTCATTATGTTGCTGAACGCTGGGGTCGAAGAGCGCACCAATGTTTCGAAGCTCGCGGGCGTCGCGGGCATTCCGCTGGCAGTCGCGCTGCTGGGATTTCTGGCCGCGGCTATCGCGCGTTCGAACGAGAGCGCGCAAGCGGGTTTGCAGTCCGGCGCGCTGGCTAATACGAAAGAGATTTCGACCATGCTGTTCAAGGATTTTGTTTACCCCTTCGAGCTGACTTCGTTCCTCATTCTCGTGGCGATACTTGGCGCGATTGTGCTTGCGCAACGGGAGAAAAGCTGAAGATGGTGCCGACGAGCTATTACTTGATTCTCAGCGCGGTTCTGTTCGGCCTTGGCGTCGTGGCGTTTGTCTTCAAGCGCAACGTGATCACGATTTTCATGTCCATCGAATTGATGCTTAACGCCGTGAACCTGGCGTTTGTGGCGTTTAGCCAGGCGCGGCA
>Ga0307478_10003335_pt1 | contig 11962 bp, 8 predicted proteins | sample atmos_gasesECM4C_2_FD_203713 | JGI IMG/M metagenome (GOLD analysis project Ga0307478, IMG submission 203713) | Hardwood forest soil microbial communities from Morgan-Monroe State Forest, Indiana, United States - atmos_gasesECM4C_05 | ecosystem: Environmental > Terrestrial > Soil > Temperate...
TGGAGGACGGAAGACGTCTTCGGGCGATACCTGGCGGTGGGGATTACGAGCATGGTGGTTTTGCAGGCTTTCATCAACATCAGCGTTGTCTTGGGCATGATGCCGACTAAAGGGATTCCGCTGCCCCTGGTGTCGTATGGCGGGTCGTCCCTGTTTGTGACGCTGGCGTGTGTCGGTGTGCTGCTGAATATTACGAAGCAGGCTGAATAAAGGCATTGAGTCATGGAGTGATCGGGCCACTGCGTGGATGAAAGAATCGTCCGATGACTTAATCACCCAATCACTCAATGGCCCGATCGCTCGATCATTTATAGTCACTGCATGCGGGCCATTCTGGCGGGCGGCGGGACCGGAGGGCATGTCATCCCGGCGCTGGCCATCGCTAATGAACTCAAGAAAAGTTATGGGGCCGAGGTGCTGTTCATGGGGACGGCGCGCGGGATCGAGAACCGTCTGGTGCCGGCGGCGGGGTATCCGCTGCAATTGGTGCGGGTGGGGGCGCTGAAGAACGTTAGTTTGATTACGCGAGCTAAGACGGCGTTTGATTTGCCTCGGGCGGTTTGGGACGCGAGCCGCATGCTGAATGAATTCGCGCCTGATGTGGTGATTGGCGTGGGCGGTTATGCTTCGGGTCCGGCGATGCTGGCGGCGGTGGTGAAGCATATTCCGACGCTGGCGTTTGAGCCGAATGTTGTGCCGGGGTTTGCGAACCGGGTAGTGGCGCGGTTTGTGTCCGGGGCCGCGGTGCATTTTGAGGAGACGGCGAAATATTTTCGTCACGCGGAAGTGACCGGCGTGCCGGTGCGACAGGCGTTCTTTGAGATTCGAGTGAAGCGCGGCGGGACTCCGACCTTGCTTGTCTTTGGCGGAAGCCAGGGGGCGCATGCGATCAATGAAGCGATGATCCGGTGCTTGCCCGAGTTGCGGCGGCAGGCGCCGGGGATTCACATCATCCATCAGACCGGCGAGCGTGACTATAATGACGCGCTGGGAGCATATAAATCTCTGGGTGAGTCGGCCGAAGTCTTTAAGTTCATTGAAGACATGCCGGCGGCGTTTGCGCGAGCGGATTTGGTGGTGTGCCGGTCGGGGGCGAGCACGGTGGCGGAGATTACGGCGGCGGGGAAGCCAGCGATCTTTGTGCCGTTTCCGCGGGCGGCGGACGATCATCAGCGGGTGAATGCGGAGGCGCTGGCGCGCGTTGGGGCGGCGGTCGTCGTCGAGGAGTCGAAGCTGGAGGGAGTCTGGCTGGCGGAGACGATTGCGGCTCTGCTGGGTGATCCGCGGCGGTTGCAGGTCATGAGTGAGGCGGCGCGGGGGTTGGCGCATCCTAACGCAGCGCGCGATATTGCAGGGATGGCGGCGCGGATGGCGGGAATCGAAGAGAGCAGGGACCAGGGGTCAGGGGGCAGGGGCTAGCAAACCAAGTTCGATTTTGCTGACCCCTGGCCCCTGATCCTTAACCCCGAGACTATGTTTGCCAAGATTCAGCAGATACATTTCGTGGGGATTGGCGGGATCGGCATGAGTGGGATTGCCGAGGTGTTGCTGAATCTCGGCTACAAGGTTTCGGGATCGGATTTGAGGAGTTCTGCGGTCACGCAGCGTTTGGCCGGACTGGGCGCTGCGGTGTTTGAAGGGCATCGGGCGGAGAATATTGTCGGAGCGGAAGTGGTGGTGACTAGTTCCGCGATCGCGACAGAAAATCCTGAGGTCGTCGAGGCTCACAAGCTGCATCTGCCGGTGATTCAGAGAGCGGAGATGCTGGCGGAGTTGATGCGACTGAAGTATGGCATCGCCGTTGCCGGGATGCACGGCAAGACGACTACTACCTCGATGGTGGCGGCGGTGCTGGCCGGGGGTGGGCTTGATCCGACCGTGGTGGTGGGCGGACGTGTGGATGCGATGGGGTCGAATGCACGGTTGGGGAAGTCACAGTATCTGGTGGCCGAGGCGGATGAGAGTGATCGGTCTTTTTTGAAATTGTCCCCAATTCTATCGATCGTGACCAACATCGACCGCGAGCACATGGATTGTTACCGCAACATGCGGGACGTGAAGAAAACGTTTCTGGAGTTTATGGACCGGGTGCCGTTTTACGGGATGGTGGTGGCGTGCAACGACGATCCTCTGCTGCGGCGTCTGCTGCCCGAAGTGCAGCGACGGACGGTGACTTACGGGACGAAACGGGGGTCGGATTTCTGGATCAAGCCGGGGGAAACCGGCGCGAACGCTGGGGTCGGAGGCGGCGATTCGCGGCCTTTGAGCCGGTTTCGAGTGAGTTTCCGCAAGAGAGACCTGGGCGAATTCACGCTGCATGTACCGGGCATGCACAATGTCCTGAATGCTACGGCGGCGATTGCGGTGGGGGTGGGGCTGGATGTTGCGGTGGAGGTGATTCGTACGGCGCTTGACCAGTTCCGCGGGGTCGACCGGCGATTTCAGTTGCGTGGGCGGGTGGCAGGTGTCAGCGTGATTGATGATTACGGGCACCATCCTACCGAGATCAAAGCTACGCTAGAGGCGGCGCGGTCGTGCGGGTTCCGCAAGGTTCATGTCGTGTTCCAGCCCCACCGGTATACGCGAACGCGCGATTTGCTTGAGGACTTTACGACCGCGTTCGGCGACGCGGATTCGTTGTTTGTGCTCGACATTTATGCGGCCAGCGAGAAGCCGATCGAGGGAATCAGCGGAGAAGCGTTGGCTCGAACCATCCGCGAGAAGGGCGGACGGAGCGCACAGTATGTGAGTTCTTTCGCGGACGCGGTGAGCGCGGCGGCTGCTGTGACGGAAGACGGAGACATGATTCTCACACTAGGAGCGGGGAGCGTTTCGCAGTTGGGGCCGATGATTCTGGAGAAGTTGAAGGAGCGGGAAGCTTTGGGTGTGGGATGTTAGCCGCGGTTGGCCTGTCGCAGTCATCGCAGGGAGAATGGAGTTGGCACAGATGCGCACATCCACTTTAGTAGGTTTGTTTTTGGCCATGCCGATGGCGGGCGTGCTCGCGCAGACACCGCAGCTGCAAACCAACGTCGTTTACGTGTGCAAGGACGGACAAAGCTTCAAAGTCTTTTCGTGCGACAACACGACCGGCGCCTGTGATTATCAGAACTACAAGAACGGGCAGGCGTACCAGCGAGGGGAGGCGCTGCGCGTACAACTTGCTGCGTTGCTCCCGGCGAAGTGCCACGCCCAGACCCCGGCAGAAGCGCAAGCCGATCCTCACCGCGGCGAGATTCCTGCTGCGCCCTCTCGGTTTAAGGCGCGGGCGGGGGCTGCCAGCGGCGGATCTGGATCGTCGGATACGGTCAATTCGCAAACGGGCGGAGGGGGATTCAAGGTGGGGGACACGGTGCGAGTCTTGAGCGACGGCTGGCAGGAAGGCAGGATCGTCCAAGTTCACGGCGTTTCTTACGTGGTCCATCTGCCGAATGGAGTTGACGTCTCAAAACTCTGGCCGACGGAAGTGCGGAGGCTGGGAAAGCTGACTGCGGAAGATCACGCGATGGGGCAATACGATCTCCACGATCGCGTGCAAGTGCTGGTGAATGGCCGGTGGATGGAGGGTGAGATTCGCGGGCAGAATCTCAACTTGTACGACATAAAGGTGCCGGGGGTTGATACGGGCTTCGGGTCCGACATTGTTAATACGACCCCGGAGAATATCCGCATGTCGACCACGCCGGCTCCTGCGGCCCCGGCCCAACGGGCGGCCGGGCAAGTTCCCAAGCCTGGGCTCACGAGCTGCGCCGGCAAGTATGAGGGCCGGTGGGAGCATGTCTCAGGGATGGGAGGAATGAAGGTCGTTTTCCGGTCCGGCAAGGCAACGATTACCGAAGGATTGGGCGGTGAGATGCCGTTCGATTGTTTCACCGGCGATGGCAAAGTCGTTTTCTACAAGGCCGGATCGTTCACGCCGTTTTCCTATGATTTCGATATCAACAACGACGGAACCCTGCAGACGCCTCTGGGGGCGATCAAGAAGATGGGGAATTGACGAATCCGCAGAGTTGCTAACGGATTGGAGCGCGGTTCGTCCAAATTACCAGATGGAGATAGGGCGATGAAAACTACACAGGGTTGGGGATGGCTGGCGGCTGGGGTGCTGGCGCTGGGATTAAACGGGTTTTATCAGGACGGCGGCGCGGCCTGGGCGCACCGAGTCGCTGACGAGGTTGCCGATCGGTCGGTAGCTTTGGCGGATCTGGCTTCCGGGACAGTCGATGAGTTGATGGCAAAGGTCGAGCTGGCGGCGGCGCGGGACGAGACCACTTCGTGCAAATTGGCCACCGCTATGGCACGTTTCGAGACTGGGATGGCTCGCACGCAGACGGGATTGGCACACTTTGAAGCGATGACGGCCCGGCAGGAAGCGGCGCTGGCGCGAGTGGAAGCCAATCGGGCGCGGATCGAGGCGCAGGTTGCCCGGGTTCGCCTGGCGCCGATGGCGTTTGACGCGGCGAAGATTCCGGTTGTGGTTTGTCCGCGGGTGCGGGTGAATCTTCCTAAGTTGCCTATGGTGAGGATTCCGGCTCCGATGACGGATGTACATTCGGCGGGTGCTGAGCCGATTTAGGGGTCCTGTTTTCTGGAAGGGCGGGCGCGGAGAAACTGCCGCGTCCGCTTTTTATTTGTGGATAGATCTGTGGACGGTGACGGCCGGGCTTTCGCCCCGGCCGGGACGGGCGAAGTGCCCGTCCCTACACGAGCCTTGCCCGGTCGATGCTTGGCTGCACTTTCGATTTTCTTGAATTTTCCGATGATGTCCAACCCGATTCCCTCCTGTGAAAAAGAACCAACATTTTGTCTATCTGAAATCGCGAAATGAAGTTATAGTTTGAAGGCTCAGCGATTCGCTTGCGACAACTGACCTGAACTGATGGCGCGGAAGTCAGGTTCCACCATCTTGCAGGAGGAGTTGTACCCAACCGGCGCTGAGGCTGTGCGCCCGGGGCTCCATGATTTGGAGATGGACGACGCGCGTCTAGTTGATCTGGATGTAGACGAGGAGTCTCCGTTCCTGCGCGGGCAAAAGCGGGTCTCCGCCCGCAGAAGTTCTCTTCCCAAGAAAACTGCAAACGGATTGCTGTGGGCTGCGGCGGCGGCTGCGCTGTGCTGCGTGGCGGCGCTGGCTGCGGCGTGGTTGTATCACTATGGTGAGCACTCATGGCGCTTCCGCGTGGAATCGAGCGACAACATTGAAGTCATGGGCACGCAGAACGTGACCAAGGCGCAGATCATGGAGGTGATGGGCGCCGACATTGGGCGCAACATCTTTTTCATTCCGCTGGCGCAGCAGAAGGCGCAACTGGAGCAGATTCCGTGGGTGGAATCGGCCAGCGTAATGCGGTTTGTCCCTAACCGCTTAAACGTGGAGATTCACGAGCGTACGCCGGTGGCTTTTGCGCGGGTAGGGCCGCGGATGTCGCTGATCGACGCCGGCGGGACGCTGATGGAGTTGGCTCCGAAGCGCCGGTATTCCTTCCCCGTGATTCTAGGGATGAATCCGGGGGAGCCGCTTTCGACGCGGGCGCCGCGGATGAAGGCTTACGCGGAGATGGTGCGGGACCTGGACTCGGGTGGGGCGCGGTATTCGCAGGATTTGAGCGAAGTGGACCTCACCGATCTGGAAGATGTGAAGGTGCGGGTGAACGATCCGGCGGGCGATGTGCTGGTGCATCTGGGATCGTCGGATTATCTGCGCCGCTACAAGATTTATGTAACCCACGCGCAGGGTTGGCGGCAGCAGTTCCAGAAGCTGGAGTCGGTGGATCTGCGCTACGACAACCAGATCATCGTGAATCCGGAAATGCAGCGGAGCGCGAAGCCTGCGTCGGCGCTGAGTCCGGCGGTTGCCAAAGCGGCGGTCGCGGCGGGAGTGAAGCCGGCTGCGCTGGTGACTCGCTTGTCGCCACATGATCGAGCTGTACCGAAACCTGCGTTTGAATTGACGGACAAGAAACTTGATCCGAAGACTGCGGCCGGACGGAGCAGAAAGGGAGCTGCCAGAACAAAGGGAAAGAAGACGGTGGTGAAGACGGCGAAAGCGACTGTGGGAGCGCCGAGAGCGTCAGCGGGGAAGCCTGGGACGAAGGCTGGGACATCGATCACGGCAAGGAATACGGCGGCGGCGAAGCCGAGTTCTGCGACTGGTCATGACGCTGCGGCGCGGCCGGCGGCGAACGCGAAACAGAGTTCATCCGCTGCTCCTAAGCCGGCAGCAAAGCCTTTGGCCGGTGGCGGGGGACAGAAGCCGAGTCCAGCGGTGGCCAAGAGTCAGGCGAGTCAGGGGCCGGCGCAGTGAGAGTTCAGCTTAAGAAGCCTGGAACAATTAGCTGGAGAAATTATTTTAGGGACTAATTAAAGAATGGCGAATCAGCAGGGAAACTTTTTGACGGCAATTGATGTGGGCAGCGCGAAGACTTGTGCGCTGATGGTGGAGGTCACCGACGGCGGGCTGCGCTATCGCGGGCACGGCGTGGCGGAGTCGCGGGGGTCGCGCAAGGGCGTGATCGTGGAACTGGACAAGGCGGTCGCGGCGATTCAGAAGGCGGTGGAGGCGGCTGAGGACGTGGCGGGTGCGGCGGTCGAGAACGCGATCGTTGGCATTGGGGGAGCGCATGTGCGCGGAGTTAACAGCCATGGAGGGATCAGCTTGGGAACGCGTCCGCGGGAGATTGGGCGTGACGAGATCAAGCAGGCGGTGGAGCGGGCGCGGGCGATTCCTCTGCCGGCGGATCGCGAAGTGCTGCATCTGCTCCCGCAGGAATTCATTCTGGACGATCAGGCTGGGGTGCATGATCCGCTGGGCATGATGGCGGCGCGGCTCGAGGTGCGCGTGCATCTGGTGACGGCGGCGACGAGCGCGGCACAGAACGTGATTACGGCCGTAAATCGCGCGGGCGTTCATGTGGATGACACGGTGTTTGAGCCGCTGGCGGCGGCCGATTCCGTGCTGCGGGCCGACGAACGGGAGTTGGGCGTTTGTCTGGCGGATATCGGCGCAGGATCGACTGAGCTGATCGTTTTTTCGCAAGGAGCGGTTGCGTATACGGGAGTGATACCGGTCGGTGGCGACCATTTCACCAGCGACTTGTCGGTGGGCATGTGCACCCCGTTGGCGGAGGCGGAGAAGATCAAGAAGGTGTACGGCAATGCGATCGTCACCTTGATTCCGGAAGGGAACGAGGTCGAGGTTCCATCCGTAGGCGACCGGCCTTCGCGGTTGCTGCCGCAGAGGCTGGTGGCGGAGATTCTCGAGCCGCGGGCGCGCGAGCTGTTTGAGATGATGCGTGAAACCCTGCGGCAGAGCGGCATGTTCGAGGCGTGTCTGGCGGGCATCGTGCTTAGCGGAGGAGGGTCGCGGCTGCCGGGAATTTTCGATGTGGCGGAGTCCGTGCTGCGCAAGCCGGTGCGGCTGTCCTGGCCTATGCCTCTGGCCAAGATGCCGGCGACTTTGGCCGAGCCGGAGTTTGCCACGGTGCTTGGCATGGTGCACTACGGACAAAGGGCGCGGGTGGCGCGCGGGTTTCAGGGGGATCGGTGGGGATCGAGATTGAAAGCGATGTTAGTGGGATGAAACAGGGATCAGGGGTTAGGGGTCGGGGTCAACCAAGATCACAGCACCGAGATTTTGCTGGCCCCTAACCCCTGGCCCCTTCTGTACAGTCGGTACGCGGCAGGCACGAAATTTCAAACCATGGTGGACAAAATGAAAAAAGATTCGAGCATTCGCATCAGCTTTAACGAAGAGCCTGTGAACGATGCCAAGATCAAGGTGATCGGCGTGGGTGGCGGCGGCGGCAACGCGGTGAACCGCATGATTGATGCCGGAGTCGAGGGCATCGAGTTCATCGTCGCCAACACTGACTTGCAGGCGCTGCGCATGTCGCGGGCGCCGGTGAAACTGCAGCTCGGGGTGAAGCTGACCAACGGGCTGGGTGCGGGCGCGAATCCGGAAGTGGGGCGCAAGGCTGCGCTCGAAGACTCCGACAAGATCATCGAGGCGCTGGAAGGCGCGGACATGGTGTTTGTGACTACCGGCCTGGGCGGGGGAACGGGCACGGGCGCGGCGCCCATCATCGCGTCGCTTTCCAGTGAGATGGGCGCGCTCACCGTCGCTGTCGTCACCAAGCCGTTCTCTTTTGAGGGCAAGCGGCGCATGACGCAGGCGGAGAAGGGTATCGCCGAACTTATGGAATCCGTGGATACGACCATTGTCATCCCCAACGAAAAGCTGCTGGCGGTGGCGGAAAATGCGGGATTTTTCGAGTCGTTCCGCATTGCAGATGACATTCTGCGGCAGGGAGTGCAGGGAATTTCCGACATCATTACGATTCCCGGCATCATTAACCGAGACTTCGCCGACGTGAAAACAATCATGGCTCGGATGGGTTATGCGGTGATGGGAACGGCGACGGCGAGTGGCCAGAATCGTAGTTCCGATGCGGCGCGACGGGCGATTGCTTCGCCGCTGCTCGAGGCCGGTGCGATCGACGGAGCACGCGGCATTTTGATCAACATTACCGGGTCGGCATCGCTGAAGCTGGCGGAAGTACAGCAGGCCTGCACCATTATCCAGAGCGCGGCGCATGAGGACGCAAATATCATTTTCGGAGCTGTGATGGACGAGAAGATGAAGGACTCGGTGAAGATCACGGTGATCGCAACCGGCTTCAGGGAAGTAAGCCAGTCTCGCCCGCGGCGGGCGGAGGCGCATCACTCGTTCGCGGCGGCGCACGACGATGCCATGGATTTTCCCGATCCCGTTGGTCCATATCCCGGTGGTCCATCGCCGTCGTCGTCCTTTCCTGAACCCTATCAGGAGCCGACGACTGACATGAGGAGGGAGGAGCCGAGGATGGCCGAGCCGTCTGCCGCTGCGATGGCGCAGGGAGGGATGACGCACGCGGGCTCTGAAGTGATCTCGCTCGACAGCATGCGCAGCGCGATGGTGGCAAACTTCGAGCAGGACGATCTGGATGTTCCGGCCTTTTTGCGCAAACGCGGCGAGGTGATGTGAGAGGGAAACTTGAGTTGCGAAGTTGTAAGGAGCGGGCGGACAAGTGCAGGTGTCTAGTCTGGGCAGAAGTGTCAAAGGGAAAAAATTTGCGCAGCAGGCCGTATCTTTTCAGTAACGAGGTAACTGTTACTGGAGGCTGAGGAACGAAAGTAATTCCCGCTTAAACGCTTGTTCCATAATGGGTTACATCAAAACCAATGTTTTATTCGCTAGAAACTTTGTTATTGCCTCAAACGGCCTAACTCTCGTAGTATCGCAGAGTTGGGCGAAGTTACCGGCGAATGCCGCCTGGTGGCAGGCTTCGTGCATCGGAATAGATAGGAAATCCGGGGCTAGACATCGGAGATCAGGGGAAAGAACAGAAGATGTTTAAGTTGGGAGTGCGCTGTCTTCGTCTGATGGTGATAGTGGGAGGGTTGTGGTTGGCGCCGGCAATGTGGGCGGCGCACGTCAACCCGCACGCGCTGAATACCAGCAAACCGAAATCCAAGAAGGTGAGTGAGAGCCAGCGGACGCGGCGGCGCATGCGCCATCTGGCGAGCGGGCGCGGCACCGCCGTTCACAGTGCGAGCAGCCACAGTGCAGGGTTGACACGGGCCTCGGCCGGCAGTTCGCATCGTAGATATCACGAGCGCTTTTTTATGAGTTCGTTCGCCGAAGGGCTTACTGGCAGCGATGTCATCGAAGGCGAAGACCCGATTGTGCGGCAGGCTGCGGTGGATGCCCTGGGAAATATGAATGGCACGGTGGTCGCGATTGAGCCGACCAGCGGGCGCGTGCTGGCGATGGTGAATCAGAAGCTGGCACTGTCGAGCGGCGCGCAGCCGTGCTCGACCATCAAACTTTCTGTTGCTCTGGCTGCACTGAACGAGGGCGTAGTCTCGAAGGAAACCGAAATCCCCCTCGGAGCCCGCAGCCGGATGAACCTCACCGAGGCTCTGGCGCATTCCAACAACGCATATTTCGAAGCGTTGGGACGCAAGCTGGGATTCGAGAAGGTCGCCTACTACGCCCATCAGTATGGCTTGGGCGAGTTGGCCGGCTACGATATACCGGGCGAGCAGTTGGGTTTGTATCCCGACGAAGCGATTCCGCAGAGGCTCGGCGGCGTGGGCAAGATGTGTTCCTTCGGCGAAGGGATTTCCATGACGCCCTTGCAGCTAGGCGCGATGGTTTCTGCCATTGCCAACGGAGGCACGCTTTACTACTTGCAGCATCCGACGACGCCGGAGGAAATCACGAACTTCCAGCCGCGTATCAAGCGGCAACTTGATATCGCTCCGCTGATTCCGGAAATCTCAGACGGCATGGCGGGGGCGGTGCAATACGGTACGGCGCGCCGGTTGGGCCTCAATTTCAGCGAGGAAGAGATTCTGGGCAAGACCGGAACCTGCTCTCATGCCGGCACTCGATTTGGATGGTTCGCCTCCTACGCGAATACCAGCAGGGGACGCATCGTAGTAGTGGTCTTCCTGCAAGGCGGGCGGCCCACGTTTGGTCCGAAGGCAGCCGAGATTGCCGGGCTGATGTACCGAAATCTTTACGACCACAATTTCTTCATTGCCACCACTCCAGTGCCGGCCGATGCTACCGCGTCGCAACCCGCAAGTTCGATTCCTTAGTTTCCAACTGGCTACAGACCATTTCTCATCAGGGCGCCCCTCGTTAGAGGGGCCTTTGTTTTCCTATCAAGGTCTCATTCGAAGAAACCTTAGCGCCTTCTCACACGGAAATCGAAGATCTTGCCGATAGTCAGCGTAGATATTCAGCAGCGGTCGCAGAGGGTGAGGGCGTTGCCATTGATGAATTCCATGACCGTTCTCAGCGGAAGCTACGACTACAGGCTGGTGGTGCTTTCCGTTGGATTGGCGATGTTCGCCTCCTACGCCGCGCTGGATCTTGCGGGCCGCGTGACCTCGGCGCAGGGATGGGCGCGAGTCAACTGGCTCAGCGCCGGGGCAGCGGCGATGGGCGTGGGAATCTGGGCCATGCACTATGTCGGCATGCTGGCGTTAACCATGCCCATGCCCGTTGCCTACCATCTACCCACTGTGGTGCTTTCGCTGCTGGCGGCAGCTGCTGCTTCCGGGATTGCTCTATTCGTGGTCAGCCGGTCGAAGATGACTTTCTTCCAGGAAGTCGCAGGCAGCATCCTCATGGGCGGCGGAATCTCGGCCATGCACTATATCGGGATGGCTGCCATGCGGTGTGCGGCGGTGATTGTTTACGATCGCCGGATTGTTGCGCTGTCGATTGGCCTCGCCATCGCGATCTCTCTGGTCGCTCTGCAACTTGCCTTCCGGCTGCGGGATGAGAAGAGGGTGAGTTGGCGGAAGATCAACAGCGCGTTGGTCATGGGGAGTGCCATTCCACTGATGCACTATACCGGGATGTGGGCCGCGACCTTCCACCGGTTCGACTCCGTGCCCGATCTCACGCATGCAATCGGTATTTCCATGCTCGGCGTCGTGGCCATCGGTGCAAGCAGTTTTCTCGTGTTGGGGGTGGCGATTGCTTCGTCGTCTCTCGACCGGTTCATGGCCGTCCAGCAAGGCGATCTGAAGATGGCTCGGCGGCATGAGTTGTATTTCCGGACGCTGTCGGAAGCAGTTCCCGAGATCATGTGGACCGCCAACCCCGATGGTGTGGACGACTACTTCAACCGGAGGTGGTTTGATTACACGGGAATTACGCTCGAACAAAGCCTAGGCACGGGTTGGACGGAGATCGTCCATCCTGATGATTTGGCTCCTTGTCTGGCGAAGTGGGAAAGCGCGCTCCGCACCGGCGATCCCTATGACGTGGAGTATCGTCTGCGCGGGAAAGATGGAGCCTTTCGATGGTTTTTGTGCCGGGGCAATCCGATCCGCGATCCCAAGGGGGAAGTCATCAAATGGTTTGGCACGTGTACTGACATCGAGAGTCAGAAGCATGACCAGC
>Ga0307478_10003336_pt1 | contig 11962 bp, 11 predicted proteins | sample atmos_gasesECM4C_2_FD_203713 | JGI IMG/M metagenome (GOLD analysis project Ga0307478, IMG submission 203713) | Hardwood forest soil microbial communities from Morgan-Monroe State Forest, Indiana, United States - atmos_gasesECM4C_05 | ecosystem: Environmental > Terrestrial > Soil > Temperate...
ACGGGCACGGCCCACGCACCACCCGGAATGTCGGCCGCTGCCCCGGCGCAGGGTCTGAACCGGTTGCTTCCGCTGGTGAAATGGCTGCCAGGCGATCCGCGCAACATCGTCTCTTCCGCCCGGCGCCGGTGCCGTCAGGATGCCGGGAAGGCGGCCGAACGCGCAGAGATCGTCCACGCGGCCATCGACGAGCCATCGGTGCGCGAACCCCGGTCCGAGCCGTCCCTTGAACTCTCCTCGCAGCGGGCCTCGCTCAGGGGCAGTACGAGCCTGACGCTGAGGCTGAGGCTGAGGCTGAGGCTGAGGCTGAGCTTGAGATGTGACAGGACGCCCGCGCCCGGAGCCCGATGTTAACGGACAGACGCCTGACGGCTTTTGAACACCCGCTTCTGGGCGTACGTGTAATTAGTTGAAAGATCAAATAAGTGCTGCGGATCCCGCGGCTCTTCCTATCGTCAAGGGAGACACTTATGTCCGTGCGCACAAGCTTTGCCGCCCTCGCTATCGCGGGGCTGAGCCTGGCCGGGGCCGCCACCGCGACGGCCGGCGTCCTGGCCGCAGCCGCCCCGCCGGCCGCGGCGGTCCTCACGTCCACGGTGGCGCCCCCGGCGGCGTCCACGGTGGCGCCTCCGGCCGTATCCACGGTGGCGCCCCCGGCCTGACCCCGGACCAGCAGGCAAACGAAGGCCCCTGCCGCGGGGAAAGTGCGGCGGGGGCCTTCCCGGGCAGTCAGGAATAGGACGGAAGTGATCGCTCCCAGGGTGGCGACTTCGCCAAGCGGCAGCCTGAGACGCGGAGCACTCGCTGACGCCGGGCTGGTTCGCGACGTCAGTCCAGGCTGTCGCCCGCCGCGGGCACGGCGTCGCTCATGCGGGTGAGATCGTGGCCGGACTCGCGATGGGTGATTGCATCGGGACAACATGACCGGCCGGCTTGACCGAGCCGTTTATCTGAACGCCGACTTCAACGTTGGGGACATCGTCCTTGTAGGGTCGTCCTCTGTCCGCGGGCAACACGCAAATCGCTGGATGTTGCGCGGCTGCTGTCACCGTTGCCGCGGAGCACCCTGCGCCTTGACCTCGCGCATTGGTTAGGGAATACTAACGGTTAGTGGATGCTAACCGAGACGCTGACCGCTGGGGTGCGCTGGCCGACGGCACACGCCGGGCCATCGTGGCGCGCCTGGCCGAGCGGCCGCAGGCTGTCGGGCAGCTGGCGGCCGGGCTGCCGGTGAGCCGGTCGGCGGTGTCCCAGCATCTGAAGATCCTCAAGGACGCGGGCCTGGTGGCGGACGTGGCGGCGGGGACGCGCCGGATTTACCGGCTCAACCCGGTCGCGCTGGCAGCGTTGCGGGATCAGCTCGACACCTACTGGCAGCGGGCGCTGGCCGGGTACGCCCAGGCCGCGGAAGCGCCGACCGAGGAGGGGCGATGACCCAGACCGGGGAAGCGACGGTCCGCAAGCACATCGTGGTGGACACGCCGATCGAGCGTGCTTTTTCGGTGTTCACCGACCGGTTCGGGGACTTCAAGCCGCCGGAGCACAACATGCTCGGGGCGCCGATCACCGAGACGGTGTTCGAGCCCCGGGTCGGCGGCGGCATCGTGGACCGGGCGGCGGACGGCAGCGAGTGCCGGTGGGCGCGGATCCTGGCCTTTGACCCGCCGGACCGGGTGGTGTTCAGCTGGGATATCAGCCCGCGGTGGACGATCGAGACCGACCAGGCTCGCACCAGCGAGGTTGAGGTGCGGTTCTTCGCCGAGTCGCCGACCCGCACGCGGGTCGAACTGGAGCACCGGCACCTGGACCGGCACGGGCCCGGATGGGAAGCAATCACCGGCGGCGTCGACGGGCCGGACGGCTGGCCGTTGTACCTGGACCGGTACGCCGCGCTAGCGAACGAAGACCGCTGACATGCCGCCGATCGTCACCAGCACCGAAATCGACCGCCCGGCCGCCGAGGTCTTCGCCTACGCCACCGACCCGAAACTATGACCGTTATTGAGGTACTGCTCGCGGGCAATCACTCAATCAGTTCGGCAGGTTGACGAGGTCTTCGTCGAGCAAGGGCAGCCCGACCAGGATCGTCGTCTCGCGGTTGTGACCGCCATGTTCAGGGACGTTCCTCCTGCGGCCGAGGGCCGTACGCCGCGCGGATCTGCCGCTCGGTTTCCTGTCGTGACAGGTACACGTTCAGATCCGTGCCGGTACAGCGCTGAGCGCCCATCGCGTTCCCGTACTGGCAGGCCACGACGTAATCCCGGTACGCGAGGTAGCCGTAGGCCAGTCCGCCCGCGAACGAGTCGCCGGCACCGGTCGTGTCCACGACGTGCTCAACCTCGATGGGATCGACCAATTCCCCGGCGACCCCGCCGGAGCCGTCCCGGAAGAAGGCTACGCAGCCACGCTCGTCGAGGGTCACGCATACCGCCCCGACACCGCGGTCCAGGCAGTGACGGGCCAGGTCGCGCAGCTCTTCATCGCCCGGCCTTGGCGGATCAGCCGCCAGCTCCGCCGACTCACCGAGCCACATCGAGCTCGCTTCGTCAAGGTTCATCTTCAGAATGTCGATGTACGGGAGCCACACGTCCTGATCCGCCCACACCCTTGGATGGCGCTCGCCGCTGCGGGTCAGCGTCGTCGCCGGGCCGTGGGCATCCAGCACCACGATTGCACGGCTGTGCTCCTTGATATGCCGCAGCGTCGGCTGCCCAACCTCGTAGTCCGTGATCGGAACACAGACAAACATGTCGGCATCGAGCACATGGTCGATGTCGGCCGGCAGGACCGGGTTCATGAAACTCGTCTGCCGCTCGACGCGACTGTTCTGGTCGATATAACGCAGCTCGACCACGTCCCCTTGGTCGGTCGGCGACGTTATGCCGGAGGTGTCGATATTCGGGAAAGACGCCAGGATCTGCTTGATCGGACCCTCGTCCTGCCGGCGGACGTGTGAAATCGGGACGATCGTGTCGCCAGCATCCAGCAAAGCCGACAGGGCAACCGCGGTATACATGACGCACCCGTACTTGCGAAACCGCTCACCGGCATGGGTCACGATCTGGTCGCGCGGGATCGGGCCCAGCACCGCAATCTTGCGACTCGCCCGGCTTCTCATTTCATTCATCGCGAAACACCTCCGCCGCTGGACCCCCACCGGCAACTCGATCCCTTCAAGCACCCGGTGTATGCCAAGCTGCCGCTCATATGGGTCCTCCGGCTAGTCAACCATCGCCTGAACAATTGCAGCCCATTTCGGTGGCGTTGGCCAACACATGACAGCTATGGAGCGATAGGCAGCCAGATTGCGAACAGCGATGTGCGTCGCCGACGCGCATCGCCATCGCCATCGCCATCGGCAACCAGGTCCGGCTCCAGACGGCGCTGACCAATCTCGGCCAGCCGGAAAGCGCCGCAGGCGACCTCGACCGTGCAACACACCGACCAACGCCAGGCCACGCTACGAAAATGCCTCCTAAGCAGTAGGTCCCGCGTTCGAGTCGCGGTCGGGGCGCAGGCCAGACGCCTAGAGCCTAACCAGGCAGCGTGGCGGGAGCCGAGGTGTTAAATCCCGCCATGTCCGAGACGAAAGTCAGCCGCCGCGGTCGCGGCGAGGACGCGATCTACCTCACTGCTGCGAAGAACCGGTAGGCGGGATCGGTCTCGCTCGCCTACGGGCCTGACGGGAAGCGGATCCGGCGCAAGGTCTTCGGCAAGACCAAGCAGGAGGTCCGGTACAGGCTCAAGGCGCTGCACCAAGAGCTGAACGCGGGAGTACGGTCATCCCCCGCACTCGCCAGGACTGCAGTATTGCAGTAAATACTGCAATACTGCATCCGCTCGCCTGGCAGGATCCGGCCGGGGGGTACCGTAATGCCGTAGACGCTGCGATAATGCCTGGATGACAGGGCTGAGCCTGGCCCTGGCCAACTTCAAGCCGGGCACGGGCAAGACCACATCCGCGGTCTGGCTGGCACACGTTTTCGCGCAGGCCGGGAACAGCCTGCTCCTGGTGGACGCGGACCCCTCGGGCAGTGCCGTGGAATGGTCCGATCTGGCGGCCATGTACCCGCGGGCCGCTCTGGCGCAGGCGGCGTTCCCGTTCCGGATCGTGGCCCTGCCCTCCCGCGAACTGCACCGTCGGCTGCCCGAGATCGCGAGGAACGATGACGTCGTGATCATTGACACGCCGCAGATCGAAGACCATGCAGCCATCGCCCGGTCGGCGCTGCGGTACGCCGACGAGATCGTCATCCCGTGTGCGCCGAGCCCGATCGAGATCAACCGGACCTCTCCCGTACTGGAGGAGATCGGCGAGGTACGGGCATCCTGCGGCAAACCAGCCCGGTCGGCCATCTTGCTGAATCGTTGCATAGCACGCGCACACTCCACCGCTGATGCCAGGGAGGCGCTGGAAAGCCTCGGATACGACGTGCTGACGACCATCGTGCCGCGACTTGAGGTATACGCCCAGAGCTTCGGCATGCCGGTTAAGCAGGCCGGCTGCCCGGTGTGGCGGCAGGTGGCTCGCGACCTGATCGGCCGGTGCGCTCCGGTCTGCCCGGTGCGGTCATAGCCCGCAGCAGGAGCGGGACCTGCGCACGGCGCAGGTCCGCGGCGGCCAGACGCGCCGAACCCGGGGGCGCTGACAGGGCGGACCGCGACCGAGCCCGGACCGGTCACCGCGGGAGCCGAGCCAAGAAGCCTGCCGGCAGCTGAGGCTGCGGCCGGACCCCGCCGCAATCACGGCGGCGCTAGCCCAGCCGAGCGCCAGACCTCGCCCCGTCTGTTTGAACTGGCTGCTGATAACTAGTGCGGGCCGGTCACGTCTTTGAGGGCGACCCCGGCGGTGGCTACCGGCAACTGAAGACGTCATTATGAAACGATCTCCTACAAGCGCTTTGCGAACCGCGTGGCGGGGCTCGCTAGCGGTGCGGGCGCGGCGGGGAGATGCTCTTCGGTGCTCCTAGAGCCCTGACGGACTCGAACCGTCGGCCCCTCCTTACCAGTTCGCGGCCGACTTCCACTGCCGGAGGCGCTGCGCGATGAGCTGGGCCCGGTCCTCCTCGCTCTCGCCGTCCAGCACCTGGAGGTCCGACGGGTCGGCCCGAAGGTAGACGCCGGCCGTTCGGGCGTTCAGCCCGACGTCGCGATCCGACCGTGTCGTCCAGTACCCGGTGGCGCGGTCGGTGGTCTCCATTTTGATCTCGCCGGTTCCCTCGAGCTGCGGGGCATCCGGGTGCCGAGGGCGCTCGCCCTTCCAGAAGTAGAAGATGCCGGCCGGATCCCTGCGTTCCTTCGAAGCCTCGCTCCAGTAGCGGGCCGACAAGGTGCCGTCCTCCTGCCAGCTCCGGCCGGTCACGTTCAGCCCACCGTCGCGGTCCCGCGAGACGCGCAGGAGGCTTACCGCCGACGGTTCGGCCTCTGTCCGCATGGTCAGCGAGAGCTGCCACCACAGCCCCTCGACCGGGCCGCGGCGCCCCTCGGTTTCTATCGTCTTGCGGAGCTTCTGGTTGATCGCGCGAGTCTCCGCCGCGCTGGTGGCCGGGTCATAGCGGACGGAGGTCAGCCCGAGCAGGTCGCTCGGCAGCTTCGAACCGTTCGCGTGGATGATGAACGTGCGCCGGATGCCGAGCGCGCCGCCGAACAGCCCGGCCTCGAACACCACGTTGTCGCGCGGCGACGCCTGGCCGGGCTGGGACGCATCCGTCGCGGTCCAGTCGTCCTGGGCGAACACGAACGCAGCGAAATCGACCTCCTGGGAGAGTTCGACGAGCCGGTCGAGGGTGGACCGTCCCGGGTTGAATGTGGTCGTCCAGGGCTCGACGTCGGCGACGTCCTCGAGCCCGCGCGTGATCGCTTGGAGCAGTTTGGCCTGCTTGCCGGACGACCCGAGGAAGATGCGCGGCTTGTTCATGCGCGATCCATCTGGACTAGGCGAACCGCTTGACGAAGTCGAGCGCCGTCTGGGCGACCTCGTGCCAGCCGTGGTCGATCGTGAGGGAGTGGCCCCGGGCCGGTGCTGGTGCCGCGCATCAGCCACTGAGCAGCGATCGCGGTGTCGCCGGCGGGGGCCGCGCTGACCAGGTCGAAATGCAGGTCAGGGAAACCAGTCCGGGGGGTTGCCACGTTCGCGGCCAGCGCGTTGCCGGTCAGCGGCCCGCCGGTGGCGGGGTCTCGGTAGCTGTCGCCGTCGGCCAGCGACCGCACCACGGCGTCCGTGTCATGGCCGTCCCAGGCCGCGAAGTAGCGGTCGAGCGCGTCAGTCAAAGACATCGACAACCTCCTCCGGACTGATCAAGGCATCTAGACCGGCAGGCCCGCGAATCTGGCGGCAGCCCAAGCGACTGAAATCCCTACCGCCTCTCCAGGGCTATCGCAGCCATGAACGCCATGCCACATGGAAGCGGGATGGAGACGGGCTGGAGGCCGGATGGAAACCGGACACGGCACGGCTGGCAGCAGGTGCTGGCCAGCAACCTGGCCCATGGCCGACCCGCAACCGTGCGCCTCACGCTGATCGCAGCACGCCAGAACGGCTCAATTCGCCGCCACGCCGGCCGCGAGAGCCGCCATTCAGATCGCCCGATCGGGTACGCACAGGACTGCGCTGGCCATGGACGCCCGCCGCACCCAGATCGATGGTTATGCAGAGCGTCACTGGCGGAACGCCTCTCGCAGGATTACCAGTAGCGCGGGACCGATGGAGTCGGCAAGCAGCGCTTCGGCTTCGGGGTCGGCGCCGTCCGCGTCAGTGACGATTGACTCAGGCAGGTGCATTCCCACTGGCCGTTCCCGGCGCGCCTGCAGCATGTTCAGGCACACCCGGGCGACGGCCGTCGTCAGTCATCCGCCGAGATTCTTGATGTCGCCGGGGTCGGTGCGGCTCAGCCGCAGCCAGGCTTCCTGAACGGCTTCGTCGGCCTCGCTGGCCGAGCCCAGTGTCTGGTAGGCGACCGCCCGCAGCCGGGCCCGGTGAGCCTCGAACCGTTCGGCGAGCACGTCATGTTCGTCCATCGGTCACATTCTCTTGTCGCGGTCGGACATAGAAGTGACCGTCCAGACCTCGCGGATGTGACGGGGAGGCCGAGCGGACGTAGCTCATCCCCTCTCGAACGAGGATCAGCGTAAGGAGAGCCCATGACCTCGCCCGTCCTTGTCACTGGCGGCACCGGCCGTCTGGGGAAGCTTGTCGTCGCGCGGCTACAGGACAGCGGTTGCGATGTCCGCGTGCTCGCCCGGCATGACCAGCCCACACCGCAGGGTGTCACATTCTTTACCGCAGACCTGCGGACCGGCCGGGGCATCGAGCCGGCGGTGACCGCAGCGACGGCCATTATTCACTGCGCGACCAGCACGAGGGGTGATGCCGAGGCAACCCGCAACCTCGTGTTGGCCGCGTCCCGGACGGGGTCCGCGCACCTGGTGTACGTGTCGATCGTCGGTATCGACCACATCGCCTCCTGGGGATACCCGAAGACGAAGCTCCAAGCTGAGCAGATCGTGGCCAGCTCCGGGCTGCCCTGGACGATCCTGCGGGTCACGCAGTTCTACGACTACTGCCTGACCAATGCGAAGAAGCTGAGCTGGTTCCCCGTGGCGCCGGTGCCAGCGGGCTTCACCGTCCAGCCGGTTGATCCCCGCGACGTGGCGGGGCGGCTCGTGGAGCTGGCAATGGGCGAGCCCGTCGGCCGCGCGCCGGACATGGCCGGACCACAGGTGAGCAACTGGACCGACCTGCTGCAGGGATACCTGAAGGCCAGCCATCGTCGCCGATGGGTGTTGCCGGTCCGGATCCCGGGCACCCGAGCAGTCCGCAACGGCGCGCTGCTGCCACCGCCGGGACATACCGTCGGCTCCCGGACCTGGGACCAGTTCCTCACCACCCAACTGCGGCAGCAGCCACCCCCAACCGCCTAGCCCGGTCTGCAACAACCTCCCCTGGCGTCGAGATCGCCGATCAACCTGTTCCTATGACCTTCGGGCTGACAAATCATAAATTCGATGCCTGTGACTTGTGGCGAATGCGCGGCGAAGTTCCAGCAGCCGGACATGCAGGATCAGGACGTGGAGGTTGCGCGGCAAGCCCAACCGGCCGCACTCGGTTGGACCGAGAAGTCCCTGCGTAGCGCGGTATTGCCCGCAGCGTCGGCGCCTGGGACGCCTTCGCCTGCCGTGCCCACCGGTCCGGCGGCTTTGACTAGACCTGGCTGCCCTCCTTAGCTGCGCTCATAAGCCCTGGCATCCTGCCGAAACCATTCAAACCGGCAGTCGGAACGTAGCTGGCCGCCACACGATGGTGCCGGGATGAGCGAGGGCAGCGGTGATGGGTCCGGCGAGCGCCGGATCCGGTCAGGGCAGTTCAGCCACCTCGGTGACCGGCAGGAACGTTGGCTTGCTGGTGGGTGACGCGGTCGGGGTAGCTCTTGGAGAACTTGAGCATGTACAAGATGATCGCGACCGGGACGACCAGGCCGAGCAGGGTTTCGGGCAGGCGGCGGGTGGTGTGCCCGTCGATGGCGGCGGCGACGACCCGGGAGATGCCCACGGCGAAGATCGCCACCCCCCAGGCGGCGCTGAGCACGCGGTTGATCTTCTTGAAGGTCGGTGAGGACCATTCGGCCTGGGGGACGGATTCGCGGGCGAACTGCTCGGTGAACGGCATGACCGGGATCAGGGCCAGGATGATCAGCCCGAGGATGATGCCGACTCCGGCGCCGCCCCAGGTGGCCAGCCACCGGTCGTCGTTTTTGCCCAGGGTGAAGCCGAGGACCGCGATCAGCGCGAACAGGACCAGCGAGCAGGTGTTGAGGATCTTCGGCGGCCAGACGGGGTGGCTGGTCACGATGGCGATCAGGGCGACCGCCGCCGCGGCGAGCCCGGCGATGCCGATGTAGCCGTGCGGCAGGAAGCGGGATAGCAGGGAGAAGATGATCAGGGGCAGGAAGGCGAGGATGAGAGTCAGTGATTTCATGCCGGGAACCTCCGGGCGTCTGGCCTGTGAGACTTCCGCCGGGTGGCGGTTCTATGTCTGGGCGGAGTGGGTGATCGGGACAGGGGACACGAGCCCGGTCTTCTGCAGGATGTGCGGGACGTAGATGCTCCTTAGGTCTGCTGCGGGGGGAGGTGGTCCGCCAGCCAGTCGAGCATCTGGGTGTGGGTCAGCCGGCGCCCGGTGGGCTGGCAGTGGAAGTTTGCGCCCTGTGCCTGGGTGAACTCGAGGATCTCCTTCTCTCCGGGCAGGAGGTCATACAGCTGCCGCGACTGGCCGGGGAAGAACTGCTCGTTGTCGGGGTCCAGGATCAGCAGCGGCGTGGTGATCTGGGCGGCCACGTCGCGGACCTGGTACTTCCGGACCTGGGTGAACAGGTCGAACGGGTCGGTCATGCCGTAGGGCTTGCTCCGGAACGCCATCGTCTGGGCCGCCTTCGGGCCGGCGCTGGCCTGCGCCTTGGCCATGGCGGCGTTGAATGCGTCCTTCTGCCCCGAGTCCAGCAGGCCCAGCAGGGCCGGGGGCAGGTGGACAGTCCACCCCGCCGATACGTCTGCCACGCCCGGATCGGCGACCGCTGCGACCATGCGGTGCTCGTACGCCACCGCCCGGGTGATCCAGTAGCCGCCCTGGCTGATGCCGTACCCGGCCAGCGCCGACGCGTCCACGTCGGGCCGTGCGACCAGGGCATCGATGACCGGGGTCAGCACCGCCTCCCAGTCGGAGCGGAACGGCACGCCGCGCTCGAACAGCATCGACTGCTGTCCCGGGCCGTCGAACACGAGGGCGTTCCAGCCACGCTTGAGCGCCTCAGCTCCGCCATAGCCCATCAGCCCGGGCAGCGAGCCGTCGCTCCCGTTGGTCATGACCAGCGTCGGCCGGGCCGCGCCGGTGGCGTCCGGGCGCAGCAGGTAGCCCGGCAGCGTGGTGTCCTCATACGGGACCTGGACCCGGATGAAACGGCCCGCCGAGGCGTCGACCACCTTCTCCCAGCAGGCCCGGCCCTGGCGGTAGGTGGGTAGCAGCACGGACTGATCGGCCAGCCCGTCGACGAAGACCAGCGCCTTGGCGTAATACTCGGCCGCGGCCAGGAAGGCCCAGCTCGCTGTGGCCAGGTGCCCGCTCCCCAGCGCATGCTCGCCGCGACCGGCCAGGTCCGCGGCCACCGCGGTCCACGCGCCGAACCAGCTCTGCGGGTCGCCGTCGGTGATCCGGTCCAGGGTCGCCAGGACCAGCCCGACATCGCCGATGCCAGAGGCTGCGGCGCCCAGCACGATGCGTGCCTCGTAGTCGAAATCGGCGTCCTTGAACAAGCCGCCCGGCGCGCTCCTGCTGCCACCCATGCCAACCTCACATCCTTCCCGGTCAGCACCGAGCCTGGTACTCACCGCGTCATGCCCATCGTTGACAGGCGCTCGCGGAGGAGACATCCGCCATGCGGCGTACCGGGCCGGGCAACGCCTGCCGCACGACACGCCTGCGAAGTGGCCGCCGGACAGGTGCCCCAGGGGTAACCGAAAGCACGGCCAGACAAGGGTCGGCGACCCTGATCGGGGAAGCCGCCCGCAGCTGCAAGACCAGCGTCAGGGCAATGGCCCGCCGGAGGGATCCCCGGCAGCGTGCCGCGCCGGCCCTTCATGATCTCCCGAATGTTCCTGCGGCGAGCGCGCCAACGCCCGGGTAGCCCCCCCAGTAACGGACCACCCGGGCCAGCGCCTCGACATAGCTCTCGCTAGCCAGTTGCGCCGCCACCCCGCCCGAATGCGGCAGATCAGCATGCGCTGGCGTGAACCCCTGGGCGACCTGCTCCGCCGACATGCTCAAGCGCGAAACCTCCTGCGAACGCGCCTGCACCGCACCACGGCAGACGCGGTGCGACACCTGACCATTCGGACCCAGGCCGTCACCACTACGCTCCCACCCTGCGGGCCGCCATGGCATCCCCCGGAAAGGATGAGGCGCGCACCGCGAGAGTCAGCCCGTGCGCGACCCTCGCTAGGCGGAACTTCGGGCTAGTGATGAAATCCGGCTCCGGGCCGTAAGCGGGACTGCAATGCAGCTAACCTCGGCTATTCACACGAAGGTCACGAGTTCTCTGATCATGCGGCTGAGCTGCGGAGACACCCTCAAGTCGATCGGGGGAGCCGCATCTTCTTGAGTACGGGGCACATCAAGCGTTTCCCCAGGTCATCCGCAGTGCACGGTCAGGATCGTGACGAATCGAGGCCAACGCCGCGAAGAGCTCTTGATGTCTGCGCACCGGACCGCCGTTCGGCGTGGACGACCCGAGCAGGACGGTGTCATTGTCATGGGCGCAGATCCGGGTATTCCGCGTGTACTTACAAGCCTGACTGGTGCCACCCGGCTGTGCCGGTGCACGCGCGGTGTTCCGGTCTTGTCGGCGTTTGCGGCCGACACCGGCGTGCAGGCCGGCCGGCCCGGCGTTGGCCGCGAGGCAAATGCGCTAGCGAGCAGCCTCGCACGGGCAAATGACGCGATTCGCAAACGCCTTTCAATGGCGCTACGGCGCGCCGCCACTGACCGTCCCGGTTCTGGGTCCGCTCGATCTATGGTGAAAGAATCTCAGGATGAGGGCTGCCCATGACCGCCCACGGCATGCCCGCCCGGCGCTGCGTGGCTTAACCAATTGTCGTGCCGCCGCGTAGCCTTACCGTGAAGCCGTCGTCCGCGTGCTTGAGTGCGACATCCATGTCGAGCTGGTGGATGAGCCACAGCCCAAGTCCTGGGTGCGCCCCGCTGCTGGGGGTGGGAACAAGGCCTGCCAGGGGATCGGCTGGACCGCGCCCGTGGTCATGAATAGTGATCACGATGCGGTCCGATGTGGCCCAGAAGCGCACAGTCACAGGCGCGCGCCCGTGGAGCAGTGCGTTGGTGACTGCCTCCGTGACGCCGATCAGCAAGTCTTCCAGGATCGTGTCGGTGACACGGCCACGGCCGATCTGCGCGAGC
>Ga0307478_10003338_pt1 | contig 11957 bp, 7 predicted proteins | sample atmos_gasesECM4C_2_FD_203713 | JGI IMG/M metagenome (GOLD analysis project Ga0307478, IMG submission 203713) | Hardwood forest soil microbial communities from Morgan-Monroe State Forest, Indiana, United States - atmos_gasesECM4C_05 | ecosystem: Environmental > Terrestrial > Soil > Temperate...
ACCCTTCCGTACCCTGCGACGCTCCCCGGACGCTGACGGCAGGTCAGCGGTGAAATACCACGACCCATGCTCTGGCGAGCTGAGTCCCTGGCACTGTGCGCCGAGAAGCTTCCCCAATTCTTGGTCCCGGCACCCGCACCGCCTGTAGGTCGACCCGTGATCCATGGCCCCTCCTTCGAGGTACCGATCCCGCCCCAGCAGAACCATGATGCACACCGGAATCACTAGGTTTCGTGCAATTTAGCTTTGAATTATCTGACGGCCGGCGTACTGAGGCTGGCATTACGTAAATGATCATGTCCCTGCCAACCGAGGTCGAATGAGCTCCGGGTAAGGCAAAGTCCCACGGATGCACCGATCTAACACAGGTATCCACACACCACGGCACCCGTTCTCTTGGAATCGTCTCTGTGACTTGCAGATTTGGCGAATATGGACAAATCATCTGAAGTCGACATGCGCCTCCGCTGGAATGTCAGTGATGCCGCGTACCGTGTGCTTTGCGGCGGAACGCGGGTCGGAAAAGCCCAGGGGGCCCTTGGTGGAGGAACGATGACCAGCCCGGGAAAGATGCCGTCACTAACGGGCAGCGCGACGCGCCGACGGCGCGCTCTGGCGCACCTGTCACCAGTCTTCGATCTTCACCTGTCCCGGAACCGTAACCCGTCAGCTGTCGACTGGGCAGCCTACGATCTCATCGCTCTAATTCAGCAGTGTGTGGACACGGTTGCACTGCTGTCTGGGCTGGACGGCAACCTGGGAACTCCCCGGGAAGCGGTGCTTACCGAGATGACACGTGCCGCCGCGGCCATGGCTCCCGAGCGGCCCGTCGACGAGCACGCGCACGTCGCTAGCCATGTCCTCGATCATTTGCTGCGGCACGATGAGCCGACGCCATATTTCGCCGTTGGATTCGCCGATCCCGACAATAACTGGCGAACGGCTGTTGAGCCGGTCCGGATCCTGTACGAAACCCTTGCTGCTGACGGGACGACTCTGTATGTCAACGCGGACAACGCCACCGTAGCCCTGCTGCTGATCGCGACGAACCGGTCACTGGAAGACGAGCACGAGGCTGTCATTGCCGTGATGCGAGCGCAGGCAGACAGCGGTCGGCTCGACGCCGCCATCGAGTCGGCAGACGACGCGCTCACATTGTCCCGGACATATTCGTCCAACGTGCGCCGTCTCATCGCCGAAGCGGAACGCGACGTGACCCGTGTCGACTACCTTCACGTTCTCCGGCCCGAACTCGCATCTGCTGTGCAGCACCTGGACCGTCGCATCAGCGTGGACGGGACGCTGCTGCGCCATCTGGAAGGCCTGCGCGCCGATGCTTCAGAGAACCACGACCCGGTGGCAGTACGCCAGCTTTCGCGCGCTACGTCAGGGCTCGGGGGAGCTATCGAGGTTCTGGCCGGGCTGCAAACGGAGGTCATCAGCGCGACACCCCGGTGGAGAGACGCTCAGGCCGCGCAGGCTTTCACCACCGTGCCAGCCAGCGAGATCGACCCGACGGAAGACGTGCTGTTGGCGCTGCTCTCCGGACGCGAGCTCCCACGGGGCCGTGATCTGTCCCCTCCGGCACCGCAGGCCATCCTGAACCTCAACGCGCTGGGCAATCGGCTGTTGGCCGCGCCTCGGCCGGTTCCCGACGCTGAGGGGCAGCCAGTCCCTGACGAGCCGCTGGACGAGGTGGACGGGATCTACGAGCAGTTCCCCGGGCTGTTCCATGACCTGGCCCACGTGCTGCGGACGCGGCGCATTCCGCCGGGAGGCAAGGCGAGGCTCAGCGACCTCCTCACCGACGCTGATGGCTTGTTCGCGTCGGCTGCATCCCCGCCGGTAATCGCCGAGCTGACGGCCCTGGCTGGTTCCAGGGATACAGCGCAGCGGCGACTGCGCCTGCTGCTCGCGCTTGACGCAATGATGCTATGGCGCCCGGATGATAGCCCCGGTGACCGCGACGAGTGGTGGGCCGCCAACGACGGCACCCGCTCCGCGCTGCCAGACCTAGACATACCCGACCTGCTCATTTACCAGGAAGGCAGCGAGGATGACCGTTCATGACGATGCACGGGATGCGGGCCTGCTGTTTAGGTACGCGCTGGACCATACTGCGTCCCCGGCCCGGCACGATGCTTACGCCCGGCTGTTCGACCGTTACCAGTCCGACCCCGATCTGCGAACCCTTTTCGACGACACTGCCACGGGGTTGGGTGTACGGGTGCTCGCCGCCGACCGGACCACAGGGCTCGTGCTGACCGTCGAGCCGGACTCCCCGTTGGCGGTGACTGACACTCAGCGGTGGCTGCGGATCCGAGGGGTTTCTGACCGCAGGATTTACGGTCTTGCCCTGGGAGGTGCCGCGGCCTGGTGTTACCCCAGCGCCCGCGCGGTTCGTGAGCCAGGTACTCGCCGGGTGAACGCCCTTGACGTGGACCGGCTGATCCGTGAGCATGCTGCCGCGCTGGCAGCGCGAGAGGATGCGGGCGGTGACGCGCTAGGAGACGCTTGGGCTGAGTATGCCCAGCGAAAGCAGGCGGAGCCGACGCCGAGTGGGCTGCTAAAGCGTTACTGCACCGTACGCATGTGCGAGGACGTGCTGGAGATGCTCGCGGCGTTCGGCCTGGTGGTGTCGGACAGGACCGTACCGTCGCCACGCGCTGATCTTGGCGTCTGGCGGTCGACAGACCGGTTCCGCGCTCATGTCGGGACCGTGGGCGGCCCGCTTGCCTGGCAGACGATGCTCAGCGAGCCGACGACTCCCGACAGCAATCCTGGTAGTGACGCAGAGGAGGATGCGTGATGCAGCTGGGCTGGCGGCTGGAACGTACCTACCTCGCAGGTGCCGGCTATCCGGAGTCTCGGCTGGAAGGTCTAGACATCGCCTGGTCGGACCCATTCGAGTCATCGGGTCACGCCGCGTTGTGGGCAGACAACGGCACCGGCAAGTCCACGATCACGGCGCTTCGGTTCGCGCTGTACCTGCCTCATCCCCGCGACTTTGTCCGCGGCGACTCCGACCGGTCCTTGTCGAAACTCATTCCCCCGGGGCGGGTGTGTCACGTCGTGGAACAGGCCACCCGTGAGGTAGGCGGCGAGTTGCAGCGGCTCGTCGCTGGCATGGTAGCGAGCTGGCAGAAGGGACGGGACAACGTCGAAACACTGAAACGCCATTTCTACGGCTGGGTGACCGGTCCGGACGGGCCGGCGATCGGCGACCTGCCGTTCCAGACCTCAGCGGGCCGGTGGGCGACCGGCGCCCAGTTCACGGACGCAGTCAGGGAACTGATACCGCCAGGCGGCGCATTGCCACCGCACCTTCCGTCAGATCACCAGGATCAGTGGAGCACGTGGCTGACGGCCGCTGACGTGGACCTCACCCAAATGCGTTTTCAAGCTGCGATGAACGCCTCTGAGGGAGGCGTAGAGCACGTCATGCGGTTCACCGATTCCGATGACTTCGTGCGCTGGCTGATCGGGACTATCACGCCGACGTCCACCGTAGAGCAGATAGGTAAAAGCATCGACGTGCTACGCGAGAACGCGAAGGCTCGCCCCCGCTGGCAGGAGGAACTCGCGTTCTGGGAACGGGTCGCTGGCCCGATGCTGGACCTCGCGATCGCCCATGAACAGGTGACCGTGAAGAGGCGAGAGGTCGCCACCGCGCGAGTTACCGCTGCGACCGTCATCGCCGACGCGGACGCCACGATGCGGCTGGTCACTGTCAAGAAGAACGCGGCAACCGAGCAGCACGGACGTCATGAGCAGCTCCGCAAGGACGCAGGTATGATGCAGCGCCGTGCACAAGCGCACCGTCTGCGCATGCAGCTACGGTCGGCCAAGTTGCGCGCGGAGGCGGCTCAGGCGGATGCCGAGGGCCGCCGCCGAGACCGGGACGACGCAGCAGGCGCGCTGGCCGGCTGGCGGATAGTCGCCGATGTCCAGAACGCGAGGCGGACCGCAAGCACCCTGCGGGGGCTGGAAGAACGCCTGGATGCCGCGGAGAAGGAAACCTCTGTGCTCCGCCGCCAGGAGCAGCAGTATAGGGAACAGCTCGCCCGCCTGCTCACCCACCGGCGTGACCAGGCAGCGGACGCCTTCACCGCAGCCGAAGGCGATCGCCTCCGCCTCGACAGGGAACTCCAGGCCGTTGAGAAAGCCTGGCACGAGGCAGGTGCCGAGCAGGCTACAGCGATCGAGAAGGAGCGCAAGGCACGCGAAGACGAGCTGCAATGCCAGCAGACGATAGCCGTCGCCGTCGACGCAGGGCGCCTCCCTCAGGGGACCCAGCCAGCTGACCACGACAAGTTCCTGGCCGATCAGGCCCAGGCAGCACGCGAGGCGGCCGATGCCGCGAAGGCAGATCTTCGCGGCATCGACAAGGAGATCGAGGCGCAGCGCAGGGTAGCCGAAACCGAACGCGGGAACGCGGCACGCGCCAAAGCAGACACTGACGGCGCACAGCGCCGCCTGGACGCGATCACTGATCGTACCCGGGCGCTCTGCGGCGATGATCGTTTGCTTGACATTGCGGGAGACCTCGCCTACGCCCTGTGGACGGCTAGAACCTCGCTGACCGACCTGGCTCAGCGGGCGGCTGAATCAGCTGACGCTGACGCGGCCACGGCAAGGAAGAAGGCTCGCGAGGCTGAGCGAACGATCAACTCGTTGGGTGAGGACGGCTTGCTCCCCGGCTCGGTCCTGGCGGAGGAAGTCGCGCGCGTTATCAGGGACACCCGCGACATACCCGTATGGACCGGGTGGCGGTGGCTCGCGGACACCCAGACGCCCCAAGCTGCTGCGACATTCGCGCAGGCCCGGCCCGAGATCGCTTCCGGGCTGATCGTCGCGCAGCCCGGCATGCTGGAAGAAGCAGTAGCGGCAGCGCAGGAGGTGCCACGCGACACTGCAATCTGGATCGGTGCTGTCACGAGCAGCGACGCCACTCTGGTCGGCCGTTCCGGTCCAGACGACGGAACTGCCGGGCAGGTGCTGCTACCGCATCCGGGGACATACGACCGGGCAGCAGCCGACGAGATGCTCGCTGCGGCCCGCGGTGCTCTCACCGAAGCGACCCAGCGCGAGCGCGAGGCTCTCCAGCGGGGCACGAATGCCCGCAATGTGCTCGCGGCCTTGACGCAATTGTGGGATCAGTACCCCGAAGACCCCCGACCAGGCCTCGAGGAAAGCATCCGAACGGCCCGCGAGCGGCATCAGGCCGCGGTAGATGCCGAGTCGGTCGCGAACGGAAAGCTGGACGACCAGACCCGGCAGGGTGCCGACCGGGAACGTGATCTGGAGCAAGCGCGGCGGGTCGTCGAGGAGTCAGCGGAGATCCGGCGCCAGCTGGCCCAGGCGGTCGCCGCCGCCGGCGCCCTAGCTCGGATTCAGAAGCAGCTCCCGGAGCTTCGGGTTGCGATTTCCGACTGGCGGCGTCGTGTCGGGGAACTCGCGGACCGCAAGACGGCAGTCGGCGAGCAGCTGGCCGACGCGGCCGAGCAGGCCCGTACGCATGGCCGACGCCGGGACGATGCCGCAGAGGCGATGCGTTCAGTCGGCCTGTCGCCCGTTACCTCTGGCCCCGTGCCTGCGGACGATGAGCTGACTTTGCGTGCGCGGTTGGACGCCGTCGCGGAAACCATCGCCGCAGCGGCAGTTGATCCCGGACTTCACGAACAGACCGCTGAAGCCAGGCGGCAGCTAGCGGACCTCAATGGGAAGCTGGACACCAAGCCGGATGTCCGGCTGCTGGCGGAAGAATACGCCGATACCGACGGTGCCAGGCATCCCATCGCCCTAGAGCGAGCGATCGACCAGGCGCACCAGAGAGATGCCGACGCGCAGCGGGAATATGGCCGTGCCCAGGCTGCTGCCGAAGCTGCTCTCAACCAGTACCGGCAGCGCTCTGAGGACCGTTCTACCGACCGGACCTCTCCTGATGTCGAGGGATTCCCTGCCGACAGAGAGGTCACGGTCCCGGCAGACGCGGACCGCCACGCCGAGCTTCTCGACGAGCTCGCCAACGATATGGGAAACACGGCGCGCGCTGAGGAGCAGGCCGCTAGGAAGGCCGCCGAGACCGCGGAGGCCGCAGAACGAGATCTCGAACTAGTTGAGGCATGGGCTGGCCCGCTGCGTTTCCTCGCCGATCCTGCCATCACCGGCCATCCGGCTAGTGACGTAAGTGAGCTGCGGAACCGGCTCTCCAGCGTCGCAAACCGCGTCCGCCGGTCCAGCGAGCAGTTCGACGTGAGCGTCCAGGCGGAGGAGTCAGCCGCGCGCAAGATCCGCGCGTACGCAAACGGCCCCGAGACGCGCAAGATCGAGGAAGCCGGCGACGCTCGCATTGCCGACCTGATCGCCCGGCTCCGGGGAGACGCGCATCTGCCCGAGGACGCCGAACGCCTTGCGGGCCAGCTTGAGCAGCGCGCCGCCTCCCTGCGCGACGACCTAGACCGACACGACAAGCATGTGCGATCCTGCGCGCAGCTGCTCCACCTCCAAGCGACGACGGCTGTCCGCCGCCTCCGCGCTTACCAAAACCAGTCCCGGCTCCCGGACGGCCTGGGTAACTGGTCCCAGCGCCAGTTCGTCATCATCGACCACGAACCAGAACCTGACGACGAGTCGGTAGCCATCGACCGGGTTGCGCGCGTTGTGCATTCTCTGCTCACCGCCGAAGCAGGGAAGAAGTCAGATGCGAGGGCGCTGCTGTTCGCCGCAGCCAGGGCACTGATCGACGCCCCGTTCCGTGTACGGCTGCTCAAGCCGCACACCGACCTGAGCCTGGACCGAGTAGATATCGCCGAGTTGAAGAACTTCTCCTGCGGGCAGCGCGTGACGGCAGGCGTGCTGCTGTACGCGGCGATGACCCGTGTGCGCGCCGCCGGAGAAGCCGCGTCGATTGGATGGCTATGGCTGGACAACCCGTTCGGCCAGGCATCCGCCGACTCGTTCATACGCACAATGCGATTCGCCGCAGACCAGCTCGGCATCCAGCTGGTATTCACTGCCGCGCCCAAAGACCAAGGCGCGCTCTCGATGTTCGACCGGACCATCGCACTGGCACGCCGGTCCAGGCCGTCATCGAAGGAGAAGGTGGTGATCCTCGCCGATAAGGAACGTGAGGTAACTGACTTGCTGCTCGTCCAGAAGGACGTGCTCGCGGTACTAGGCGAGTGACTCCGATGGATATCACCGCTGTCCTCGCTATCCTCGATCCCGACGGCAAAGGCGGTCGCCGGTACGCGGACGAGATCGCAAATGCGGTCCGGGACCTTGCCCCGCACGTCGAGGCAGCGGCTATCCCGGAACTGGTACTGGACACGATCCTGCGTGGCGACCAACTTGGCGCATGGTCAGCAACTCGGACCACGACAGTCCGACGCGGACGCATCACCCTGCCGAAATCAGTGCTCCTTCACGCCGCCTCCCTTCCTAGTGACTCGCTCCGCCCGATCGGCGTCCCGCTGCGAGACGAGTTGGCCCCGTGGGCGGCCGGGCTGGCGTTGTCAGCAGCTCAGAGGGGTCTCCTGCTTGCCGTCAACGACTGGCTCCGGCGCACAGCCGGCGGCAACGTGCCCGTCATCGCCGCAGCCGAGCGGGCCTATGAGCTCGTCCGCGATGAGAAGGCGTTCGATTCGACGCCGCCCAGGGGTGGCACAAAGCTGTGGGGCCCGGGCAGACTCACGTTCCCCCTGCTCCGATGCGAACGTCTCCATACCCCTCTGACGTGGGAGCCGGTAAAGACGGTGATAGGCGCCCCTGGGCCAGTCATCTGCGTCGAGAACCACGCGACCTTCCGCACCCTGCTTCGCTGTCTGCGCGCCGTGCATGTCCCGGACTGGGTCGCGGTCGCGTGGATCCAAGGGCGCAACATCGCTCCCCTGGAGTCACTTCCGGATCTCCCGTTCACCGTCACCAGGCTCGACTACCTCGGCGACCTCGACGCGGCGGGTCTAGCTATCGCCGCGACAGCGTGCGTGACTGCTGAGCGCAATGGCGTCGCCGCGCAGCCAGCAGCAGAGCTATGGGCGCTTCTTCTCAGTCAGCCATCTCGGCCGGGCAGGGGCGCGACCAGTCAGGCTGACGCTCGCAAACTGACCGAATGGCTACCTGTGCCACTGCGTGATCCGGCATGCGAACTGCTGGCATCCGGTCACGTCATTCCCCAGGAGGCACTGCGATTCGACATCCTCACCGAAGCATTCAGCACCCTAGCCGAGGGAGACGACTGACCCGTTACCAGGTGGCGAATGCGTCGCGGGCACCTGCGCCCGTGACCTGGCCGGTAAGGCCCAGAGGCGGTCCTCGAACGATGGATGGAGGATCGCGTCAATGGGCTCGTAAGACCGGTGTGTAACCCTGACGGCTCGGCAAGGACCCCTAGACCTGTCAGGCGTTCAGAGGCTATTGGCGAGTTCCCGGTGCGCTTCGGGCATCCCGTCTGGCAGGTCGCCGGGGCTGAACAGGCGGGCTTCGAGCACTTCCTTCGGATCGAGCGTCAGCCCGTCCAGCCCGCCTACGAGGAGGGCCTCGTAGTAGACCTCGATTCTGTAACGGAAGCCGCTGCGGACTTTCAGCAGCCGCCCGGCCTTGACGGTGAGCCCGGTTTCCTCGCGGACCTCGCGGGCGATGGTGTCCTCGTGCCGTTCGCCCTTGTTGGCGTAGCCGGTGGGGAAGCCCCACTGGCGGCCGGGCGGCCAGAGCCGGTGGCGCAGCAGTAGGACGCGACCGTGATCGTCGCGGACGACGCCGGTGATGCCGCAGATGAACTTGGCGTGCACAAGCCACAGGAACCGCCACTGGAGCGGTTTCCCGAGCCGCCACAGCCGGGTCAGCAGGTCATTCACGCCGGTGGTCACCGCCCTTTCGCTGCGCCTCATAGTAGCGCCACGGTAACGGGCCGCATACGTGGTTTGCATAGCGTGCAAACCGCTTGCACGCCATGACAGCTACCACCACCAGGACGCTCGGCGGTGGTGCGATCGGGTCACCATCCCCTCTTGCTTTCGGAGGCTTCCGTGACCCTCATGCCACCAGGCGAGCACCTCGACGGGACCACCGCAGAATGCGCTCACCTCCATTTGCTGCTGGCCTGCTTCCGTGCCAGCCCGCCTCCCATGCGGCTGCCCGGGGTGACCGGTCGTCCGCTCCCTGACGTACTCGGCACCGAGGTCATCGACGCGGATGTGTTCAACACGGGGTACGCCATCATGGCCGCCCGTTACGAGCAACTCGGCGTACGCGCGCTGCTGCCGCTGGAGCGCGTCTGGGTCGGCACCCGTTCGGCAGCCAGGCCCGGCACGGCACGCAGCCACGGCGGGTTCCACCACCCAGCCCAGGGCTACCGGCACATCCAGATGGACGCCGCCGTCACCGTGTTCGGCGACCTCACCGGCCAGACCCCGGCCTCGCCGCAGGCCGCCGCGCTGGACCTGGTGCGCTCCTACGCCCACGACTGCCTGCACTACGCCACCTTCCGCCGCTACCGTCTGACCGACCGGGGCGAGATCGCCCGCGTCCAGTACGGCATCAACTTCCGCCAGCCCGACGGGCGCACGTACTCCGCCCCCGACATCCCCGGCGACGGCCCCACCCGCAACCTGGGCATCGTGATGGAGGGGGCCACCGACGCCGAGGCCACCGCTATCGCCCGGCAGGCCGCGCAGTCCTGCGGGATCACCGGCACGGACGTTGAGGCGGGCCTGCCGGGCCTGGTTTTCGCCGACGTCACGGGCACCGTCACTGCCGACGGCATCGAGGCCGCGCTGTTGCTGGACCACCATTACGCCCGGTCCATGGGCAGATTCGGCCGCACGGTCACCCTCCGGTACCGCGCGCTCCTGAGCGAACTCGGCGTCAGTCCCGCCGACGCCCACAGCCAGATCGTCGCCGCTATGATCAGCGGCGACCTTGCCCCGCTGGATGCCTTGCTGGACGCTCGGCACGGCCCCGGCAGCTTCGCCAGGATGTTCCGCGCCCCGACTTCCGGCGCGGAACCCGGATTGGTCAGGTGATGCCGCACCGGGTGGCCAGGCCGCGCAGTTCCGGACCGGTCCGCCCGCTGACCAGCAGGCTTGATACCAGGTCACGGACCGCCGGGCGTGCGTGCGTCTCCTCGGGCGCTTCCCGCTCGGCGGACAGCAGCGCGCTCACGCAGTCCTCGCGCCGCCCCCAATTCGCGTACGCGCGGGCCGTGTCGGTCCAGTACCGGGCACGCCGCTCGATTGTCGGCAGGCTCGCCGGGGCAATCCTCAGCGCCGCCGCGACCGCCGCGCCGGGATCCCCGGCGTAGTTCTCCGCCGACACCCGGTGCAGTTCCACCGTCGCCGTGCTGAACCCGCCGCCGTGATCACGCAGCAGCGCACGACCCCAGGACTGAGCCGCGATCGACGCCGCCTCGTCCGTCAGCTCCCGCATCCCGTCCCGGTCACCCGCTCGGGCGGCAGTGTAGGCGGCGGACTGGATCAGCAGCCCCCGCTCCGCCGCCAAGCGCGCACCCCGGCCGGCCAGCACCGGGCTCGCCGCCGCGGACAGCGCGATGCACGACGCCTGCTCGTGCCAGCCGGCCTTGCGCGCCAGCACCGCCAGGTTCCGCGCCGCCTCGCCGACGGCCAGGGGATCGCCGCCGCCCGAGGCGAGCACACGGGCACGATCGGCCGCCATCCACCCGAGCTGCTGGTCATCGAGCTTGATCAGCGTGTAGATCCCCGCCAGCAGCGCGTCCCGCTGCCCGGAGTCCCCGCCGCCGGCCGCCAGCACGTGGCCAGCCGAGATCAGCCGAGGCAGGGTCACCGACAGCCGCCCGTACCGGCTGTCACGGAAATCGGCCAGAGCACCGTCCAGTCCAGCGCGCACAGCGCCCGCCGACACCCGCGCAGGCGCCGGCGCGAGGCCAAGCATCGCGTCCCGCACCTGGCTGACCAGCAGTTCCCCTACCCCTGCGCCTCTTGGCACGACCAGTGGAACCGCAGCGCCGGCCCGGCCGCCCGCAGCGCCGGCCGCTGCCGCGCCCAGCGCTGCCAGGAGCTGCCGTCTGCGCACGTCCTCGTCCCTTCCCCCAGGCTCACCGGCAACCCTAGACGGCACCACCCTCGAAGGCACGCCACTCGCCGCAGCTATCAGGGCTCGGCCAGACCCGCCGCCCGGCCCGGTCCCAGCCAGGCCCAGCTCGCCGGGAGAGATCGCAAGCGCCCGCGCGAACCGGCGCAGCACCGACACGTCCCTCAGCGGCGTAACGCCCCGCTCGTACCGCGATACCTGCGCCGCCGAGTACCCCGTCCGGTTCCCCAGCTCCGCCAGGGTCAGCCCGTTCCCGAGTCGTGCCGCCCGCACGACCTCACCCGGGCGACGCACAGCCGGCTCTAAAGTCCCGCCCACCACACCTCCGAACGTGACCAGTCACACGCCGAGCGTAACCCGCGGGCGCTGCAGCAGCCAGGCACCGGCGATTCCGGTTTCCTAGCCATCAGGGGCGCGCATCTCGGCCGGGCTGCTCCCATCAGGAATTACCGAGCGTGTCGATAACTGCGGCCAGGCTCTCGATCGCAACCGCCGCGTCCCATCGCGCGGGGACCTGTACCTTTCACCGATGGCGCGCGTAACCCCCCGGCGGCCCGTCCCCAGATGACTTGGCACATTGGTCTAGACCTGTGCGCACCGATGTTTGCTCCATGTTTGCTCGGATGCCCCGGTACGCTGCGGCAGCATCCGGCATCTGCAGCGCGACGCGGATGCGGGCGACCGGACAAAATGGCAGCTCCCGGCACGTGCTAACATTGTTAAACAGCAGCTCAAGGAGAATAATCAAACATAGCAGCTGCTCTTAATCCGCGGGTTCGGGGTTCAAGTCCCTGGCAGCGAACCCGTTCTGACCTGGGGTTTTATCGCCCAAGGCAGTGTTGCCCCGACGTGGCATCCGGCTGGCATGGGTCCGTAAAATCGATCCG
>Ga0307478_10003339_pt1 | contig 11955 bp, 8 predicted proteins | sample atmos_gasesECM4C_2_FD_203713 | JGI IMG/M metagenome (GOLD analysis project Ga0307478, IMG submission 203713) | Hardwood forest soil microbial communities from Morgan-Monroe State Forest, Indiana, United States - atmos_gasesECM4C_05 | ecosystem: Environmental > Terrestrial > Soil > Temperate...
CGAACAATTACAACATGACGCACTCGTTGCTCTACACCATCGATCCCTTCACTGACACCGGGATCTACGCCTCCCTGAAGCTGACCAAGCAATGGATGGTTCAGGTAGGCCTGTCGTGCAGTCACGATGTTGCGTGCTGGACCCCGGACGCTACCCCTTCCGCTATTTTTTGCCTGAATTATTCCACGGCGAGCAACAACGATAATTTCTACGGTTGTGCGAACGGCATAAATAGCGGCAAGTATGCGTACAACAACCTGCAGGACTATGACTTTACCTGGTATCACAAGTTCAACAACAAATGGCATATGGCGACTGAGACTTGGTACATGTATGAACGCGATGTACCCAACGTCGCCGGGAATGTGCCTAATCCCATCACGCCCGAACTCGGCGCGAACGGGGCATTTTGCAAGGCTGGCGAATTGCGCTGCACGGCGCCTGAATACGCGGTCGTCAACTACGTGAATCGCAATATCAATCCAAAGTTCTTTATTGGATTCCGGTCGGACTTCCTCGACGACAAGAAGGGCCAGCGAACCGGATTCGCTACCAAATATACGGAAAACACGCTGTATGCCACGAAATACATTGGGACTACGGTGATGCTCCGTCCCGAACTGCGCTTCGATCACTCGTGGGATCTGCCGGCATACAACAACGGAAAGGCCAGAAACCAGCTCTTTTTCGGCTTGGACTTGATCTACAAATTTTGAGTTCCGTGACGAGAGGGGCAGCCAGGTTTGCGAAACCGAGAAGCGGATTGATGCGTGCTTGTTGGTTGAAGATTGTGAAGCGCCGCTTCTTGTAGTTGTGAGGAGTGAATAGCGATGCCGGACGTTATATTCGTGATGCTGACGATCGGGTTCTTTTTGTTGGCTTTGGGATATGTGCGCGGGTGCGACCGATTGAAGTAAGGAGTGCGGCTCGATGCTTGGAAATATATTTCTTTTGGTAGTGTGCGTTTTGATTTTGGGTTACCTGGTTGCGGCATTGCTGTGGCCGGAAAGGTTCTGACGATGACGGCCAATGGATGGCTACAAGTACTTGTGTTTCTGCTGGTGATCTTCGCTGTGGCGAAGCCGCTGGGCGGGTATATGACGCGCGTATTTTCCCGCGAAAAAACCCTTCTGGATCCCTTGCTGCGCCCTTTCGAGCGGGTGCTTTACAAGCTGACTGGCGTGGACGAGAGGCGGGAGATGCGCTGGACGGAGTACGCCATCGCGATGCTGCTCTTCAGCGGAGTTTCCATGGCGCTGTTGTACGCGATGGAGCGCGTGCAGCAGCGGCTGCCGTGGAATCCGGAGAATCTGGCGGCGGTGCCAACGGACCTGGCGTTCAACACTGCTGCGTCATTCACGACGAATACGAACTGGCAAGCGTACACGCCGGAAGTGACGATGAGTTACTTCACGCAGATGGCAGGACTGGCGTACCACAATTTCACGTCTGCCGCAGTGGGGATTGCGATGGCCATCGCAGTGATCCGCGGAATTGCGCGTCGCGAGCAGGATACCATTGGAAATTTTTGGGTGGACTTGACGCGCACGATTTTGTGGGTGCTGCTGCCGGTCTGCCTGATCGTCTCGATGATTTTTGTGTCGCAGGGTGCGATTCAAAATTTGAAGCCGTATGTGACAACGCAGATGGTCGACCCGCAAACCGTGCAAGTGACCGGCGCGGACGGAAGGACGACGACGCAAGTGGTGAAGGAACAGAAGATCCCGCAAGGCCCCGTGGCGTCGCAAGAAGCAATCAAGATTTTCGGGACCAACGGCGGCGGCTTCTTCTACGCGAACAGCGCGCATCCTTACGAGAACCCCACGCCGCTGAGCAATTTCCTGCAGATCATTCTAATTTTTGCGATTCCATCGGGATTGACGTACACGCTGGGAAAGATGACTGGTTCACAGAAACACGGCTGGGCCGTGTGGGGCGCAATGGCTGTGCTGTTCCTAGCTGGAGTGATTGCGGCTTATTCCGCGGAAGCGCGGGGCAATCCCCTGCTGCGTGGCGTCGACCAGAAGGTGAGCGCGCAGCAGTCGGGCGGAAACATGGAAGGCAAGGAAGTGCGTTTCGGAATCGCCAATTCGGCGCTGTACGCAACGGTGACAACGGATGCCAGTTGCGGCGCGGTGAACGGGATGCACGATTCGTTCACGCCGCTGGGCGGAATGGTTCCGCTCATCAACATAATGTTAGGCGAGGTGGTGTTTGGCGGCGTGGGCTCGGGACTCTACGGGATGATCGTATTCGTGATTTTGTCGGTGTTTATTGCGGGACTGATGGTGGGGCGAACGCCGGAGTATCTAGGCAAGAAAATCGAAGCGTATGACGTGAAGATGGCAATGCTCTCGGTGCTAATTTTCCCGCTAGTGATCTTAGTGTTGACAGCGATCTCGGTGGTGGCGCCCAAATTCGGGACACCGTCAATTTCGAATCCGGGGCCGCACGGACTTTCGCAGGTTCTATACGCTTATACGTCGGCGACTGGCAATAACGGCTCGGCGTTCGGAGGATTTAACGGAAACACCCTTTGGTACAACACGACGATCGGCTTCGCCACGCTTTTTGGAAGATTTTTCGCGGTGATTCCAATTCTGGCGATTTCCGGGAGCCTGGCGCGAAAGAAATACGTGCCGGAATCAGCGGGAACGTTTCCGGTGACGACGCCGCTATTCAGCGCGCTGCTGATTTCCGTTGTGTTGATCGTCAGCGCGCTGACGTTCTTCCCCGCACTAAGTTTGGGCCCGATTCTGGAGCATTTGCTGATGCATGCAGGAAAGGCGTTTTAGGAACATATGACTGCCAAGGCTAGCACTCGAGAGCAATCGCGATGGGGAAAAGAAATCGTGGTGCCCGCGCTGTGGGAATCGTTCGTGAAGCTGAATCCGCGGACGTTGACGAAGAACCCAGTGATGTTCGTGGTGGAAGTGGGGGCGGTGCTGACGTCGGCGGATTTGGTGCGGGGCGTGGTGCGACACACGCCGGGATTCGGCTTTTCGCTGCAGATCACGCTGTGGCTGTGGTTCACGGTGCTTTTTGCGAATTTCGCGGAGGCGATGGCGGAAGGGCGCGGGAAAGCGCAGGCGGAAACCTTGCGAAAAGCCCGTGCAGAGACGATCGCACGGCGATTGAAGCCGGACGGGACGATCGAATCGGTTCCGGGATCGAAATTGCGGATGGGCGATGCAGTGGTCGTCAGCGCGACGGAATTCATTCCGGGGGACGGCGAAGTGATCGAGGGCGTCGCTTCCGTGGACGAATCCGCGATCACGGGCGAGTCCGCGCCGGTGATACGGGAATGCGGCGGGGATCGCTCGGCGGTGACGGGCGGCACGCGGGTGCTGTCCGACGAGATTAAGGTGCGGATCACGTCGAATCCGGGAGAGACGTTTCTGGACCGGATGATCAAGCTGGTGGAAGGCGCTTTGCGGCAAAAAACGCCAAACGAGATTGCTTTGAACATTTTGCTGGCGGGACTGACGATAATTTTTCTGCTGGCGGTGGTTTCGCTGCAGCCGATGGCGATTTATTCGGGAGCGCCGCAATCGGTGTTTGTTCTGGTGGCGCTACTGGTTTGTCTGATTCCAACGACGATTGGCGGCTTGCTTTCGGCGATCGGCATTGCAGGGATGGATCGTGTGCTGCAGAAGAATGTGCTGGCGATGTCCGGGCGCGCGGTGGAAGCAGCGGGCGATGTAGATACGCTGCTGCTGGATAAGACGGGGACGATCACGCTGGGAAATCGTTTCGCGACGGAATTTATTCCCGCGCCGGGCGTGAGCGACGCGGAACTCGCGGATGCGGCGCAGCTCGCGTCACTGGCGGATGAAACGCCGGAAGGACGCTCGATTGTGGTGCTGGCAAAGGATAAGTACGGTTTGCGCGCGAGAGAATTGGGGTCCATCGCGGCGACGTTTATTCCGTTTTCGGCAGTCACGCGAATGTCGGGCGTTGATCTGGATGGGCGCAAAATTCGCAAGGGCGCGCGAGACGCGATCGTAAAGAGCATCAAAGACGCGGGAGGAACGGTGCCGCCAGAAACGATGGAGGCGGTAGACCGGATTTCGAATTCCGGCGGGACGCCATTGCTGGTGGCCGAGGATGCGCGGGCGCTGGGAGTGGTGCATCTGAAAGACATTGTGAAAGGCGGGATGCGCGAGAGGTTCGAACATTTGCGCGTGATGGGAATTCGCACGGTGATGATTACCGGGGACAATCCGTTGACGGCGGCGGCGATTGCGCGCGAGGCGGGCGTGGACGATTTTCTGGCGGAGGCGCGGCCAGAAGACAAGCTGGCATTGATTCGCCGCGAACAAGCCAAAGGCAAACTGGTCGCAATGACCGGCGACGGAACGAACGATGCGCCAGCTTTAGCGCAGGCAGACGTGGGCCTGGCGATGAACGCAGGAACGCAGGCGGCGAAAGAAGCCGGCAACATGGTGGATTTGGACTCGAATCCGACGAAGTTGATTGAGGTGGTGGAGATCGGCAAGCAGCTTCTGATTACGCGCGGGGCATTGACCACTTTTTCGGTGGCGAACGACGTGGCGAAATATTTCGCGATTATTCCGGCGATGTTTGCGGCGGCTTTTCCGCAGTTGGGCGTGCTGAACGTGATGGAATTGAAGACTCCGCAATCGGCGATTCTCTCGGCCGTGATTTTCAACGCGCTGATTATTATTGCGCTGGTGCCGCTTGCTTTGCGGGGCGTGAAATATCGGCCTTTGGGAGCCGAGGCTTTGCTGCGGCGGAATTTGCTGGTGTACGGATTGGGCGGGATTATTGCACCGTTTATCGGGATCAAATTGATTGACGTCGTGATTACGCATATTGGACTGGCATAAGGACATTTATGAAGCGAAATTTTTTGATTTCCATCCGGATGACAGTGGCAACGACCGTGTTGCTGGGAATAGGGTATCCACTGGCGGTTACCGGGCTGGCGCAGTGGCTTTTCCCGAGGCAGGCGAATGGCGAAATGATTCAGGTGCACGGGAAGTTTTTGGGGTCGAGCTTGATCGGTCAGCCATTCTCCGCGGCGGGTTATTTTCATTCGCGACCGTCTGCGGCTGGACCTGCTGGTTACGATTCGGACGCCGCGAGTGGCGGAGCGTCGAATCTGGGGCCGACGAACTCGGCTTTGATTACGCGCGTGAATGGCGACGTGCAACGTTTGCATGCGGAAAATCCTGGCGCGCCGATTCCGGTGGATTTGGTTACTACTTCGGGATCGGGGCTCGATCCAGACATTACTCCGGCTGGAGCGGAGTTTCAGGTGGTGCGGGTGGCGCGGGAGCGTGGGATGACCGAGGGAGACGTTCGCGCGGCGGTAGCCCGGCACACATTTGGGCGACAGTGGGGTTTCTTGGGCGAGACGCGCGTGAACGTGCTGGAGTTGAACTTGGAGTTGAACGCGATGCGCCCGATGCCGGCGCGGTAGTATGTTGCACGGTCACTGCGAGACAGGTCCCTCACTACATTCGAGATGAAAATGAGAGGCAGCGACGAAAGCGGCGGACGCGCCGCGACGCGGAGGGCGGGTCTGAGACCCGCCCCTACATATAGGAACAGTGATGCGGGTGACAAATGGGCCTCGACATAGCGGCGACCAAGAGACGCCGGGGCGGTGGCGCTACTTTTCTTGGCGCTGTGGGCGGGATTTGGGATTGGTGGGTGGGTCGAAACGGTAGCCGATCCAAGGTTCGGTGTGGATGTAGCGCGGATGGCTTGGGTCCGGCTCGATTTTTTTTCGCAGTTGATTGATGAAGACGCGCAGATATTCAGTTTCTTCCCCGTAATCGGGTCCCCAAACAGCTTGCAACAGGCGGCGGTGCGCTTGGGCTTTGCCGGCATTTGATACCAGCTGGCGCAGGAGCTCGAATTCCTTGGGAGTGAGGCGGACCGGGCGACCTTTGACCAAAACACTGCGTTTTTCAAAGTCAATTTTGAGATCGTCGGACAGGAACGCGGGCGTGGCATCGCCTGGCGCGGCGCGGCGCAGCGCGGCGCGAATGCGCGCCATGAGTTCCTCGACGCCGAAGGGTTTGACGACATAATCGTCCGCGCCGGCATCGAGGGCTTGCACTTTATCGCGCTCCGAATTGCGCACCGTAAGCATGATGATGGGCGCGTCGCTCGAGCTGCGGATTTCGCGGCAAGTCTCAAGGCCGGAGATTCCGGGCAAGTTCACGTCGAGAAGAATGAGATCGGGGCGTGCGCCGCGAATTTTTTCGAGAGCCTCTTCCCCGCTGCGCGCTTCGATGACGGTGTAGCCCTGCGAGGCGAGCGTAGTGAGCATGACGCGACGGATCTGCGGTTCGTCGTCCACGACGAGAATGGTGGCGGTGCTCATCAGTCTCCGGAACGGCCGCGGTCGACGGGCAACGTGAAGGAAAAGACAGAACCCTGGCCGCGCTGGCTGGTGAGGCTCATGGTGCCACCGTGGGCTTCGATGATGGCTTTGGCGATAGGCAGGCCCATGCCAGTCCCTTGGACCAGGTAACGCTGATCTTTGCCGCGATAAAACTTTTCGAAAATGAGGTTTTGTTCGAGGTCGTCGATGCCGGCGCCGCGGTCGGCAATGCTGGTGACGATGAAATCGGGGGTGGCTTCCGCGGTGATGGTGATGGGCATGTCCGCGGGTGAATACTGGTTGGCGTTCTCGAGGAGATGGACCAGAGCTTCGCGCGCGCGGACGAGGTCCGCACTCACGTGCGGAAGCCCGGGAGGCACCTGCACGCGGACGACGCGATCGCCGAGGGCGAGCTTGCATTGGCTGAGGGCGGCGTTGATCACATCTTCAATCGGATGAGACTTGAGGCGGAGTTCGACTTCGCCGGCATCGAGGCGCGCCATCTCTCCTGCCTCGCCGACCAGGCGATTCAGGCGATCGGTTTCCTCATTGATGATGGTGAGAAGCTCCTGGCGCTGCTGACTGGTGACGCTTGGGTTTGAGAGCAAGTTAGTGACGGAAGCCTTGATGGAAGTTAGTGGCGTGCGCAGAGCGTGCGTGACGGAATCGAGGAGCGCGGTGCGGAGGCGTTCGCCCTCGCGCGCGGCTTCGGTGAGGCCGAGCTGCTCGATAGCGCGAGCGCGTTCGATGGCGACGGCAATTAAAGTGCCGACTGCCTCAAGCGTCTGGCGGGAAAGCATCGAACCGGAAATTCCCAGACTGCCGATTGGACGAACGCCGAGGCGCACGGGGACGAAGCAGAGGCTATTAGCTTCATCCACCAGCGGCTCTTCGCGAATGACCATGGCCTTAAGAGTTTCGAGGTCGAGTTTCGGGATCACTGGGCCGGAGCGATAGATTTTTTGTTTCTCGGCGAGAAGCAGGGCGGCGGCGCCGACTTCGAAGATGTCCACAATCTGCGAGGGGATGCGATTGAGCAGCTGAATTACGTTGCCGGATTCAAGAAGGCCCTGGCTGAAGGCGTAGAGCTTTTCGATTTCGCGGCGACGCTGCGCAGCGTCCTTTGCTTGTTGACGAGCGCGAGTGGAAAGGTGGCTCGCGAGCACGGAGACGACCAGGAACGCGAAGAGGGCGACCCAATTCTGGGGATCCGCGATCGTAAACGTGCCAACCGGGGGCAGAAAGTAGAAATTGAATGCGAGCATGGCCGCCACGGACATAAATACGGAAACGGCGATGCCCCACACAGTCGAAACAGCTAGAATGGCGAGCAGAAAAGTGAGCGCTACGGTGGTGGGATTAACGACCAAGACGTGCCTATAGAAAACGGAGATTATAAGAACGATCGCAAGAGCAGCAGCGAATCGCAAGAAGCGTGGGAGCAAAAGTTCGCGCACCGGCACATTCTAACGTAGCTTTCCAAGAGGCCGTAGAAGAGAATACCCGCATGCCAAAGACCCCGGAACAATGGCTGGCCGCGTCCAAACCCTCCGAAAAGACCAAGGGAGCGCTGAAACTATTCCTGGGTTACGCGCCGGGAGTGGGCAAGACGTTCAGCATGTTGAGTGAGGCGATTCGGAGGCATAGCCGCGGCGAAGACGTGGTGATTGGTGTGGTGGAGACGCACGGAAGAAAAGGCATCGCGGAGCTTTCGTCTCAACTGGAAACGATTCCGCGACGCATGATTGATTACAAAGGAACGCTTTTTGCTGAAATGGATCTGGACGCGATTTTGGCGCGGCAGCCGCGGGTGGCGCTCGTGGATGAACTGGCGCACACCAATATCCCAGGCAGTAAGAATCGCAAGAGATATGAGGACGTGCTGCAAATTCTGGATGCAAAGATTGACGTGATTTCGACTGTAAACATACAGCATATCGAAAGCATCGCCCCGACGGTGCGCGCGATTACCGGAGTTCCGGTGCGGGAGACAGTGCCGGATTGGGTGTTGCAGGTGTCCGACGAAACGGTGATGGTGGACCTGACGCCAGAGGCATTGCAGAACCGCATGAGGCGCGGAGACGTCTACGGGAAGGAGAAGATCGAGCAGGCGCTGAAGAATTTTTTCCGCCGCGGGAATTTGATCGCGCTGCGCGAATTGGCCCTGCGGCAGGTGGCGGAGCAGGTGGACCGCAGCCTGGAATCGTACATGGTGGAGAAGGATATCCAGGAAGCCTGGGGAGTTCGCGAGCGGCTGGCGGTCTGCATCAGTGCAAACCCGAAGGCGCAGTACCTCGTGGCCCGGGCAGCACGTATGGCGCGGCGGATGGACGCGGAGCTGTACGCCCTGCACGTGGATCTGGACCAGGACAGTGATCCGGAAGAAGAAAAGCTGCTGGAAGCGAATTTGCAATTCGCGGAAAACCTGGGAGCGAAGCCGGTGCGGTTGAAAGGCGATCATGTGGCCGAGGCGGCCGCGCAATTTGTGAGGGATAAGCACATCACGCAGGTGATATTCGGGCGGACGGCGACGGAAGGGTGGAACAAATTGAAGTACCTGAACGGGATCAATCGATTCTTGCGGGACGCGCCGGCGGTGGACGTACACATCGTGACGCAGGAGCCGGATTAGGGGGGGAGCTCCGTGGTAGCGAGGCAGCGGCTTATTGCGCGAGATCGAACAGTTTAGATTCAGCGGTTACCGCGTTGTGAGTATTGCCGGCTGAGGGCTGGCCGAACTCTGTAGAATCATGCGGACCGGCTCGCGGATCGAAAGCTCGGGAGAGAAGTTGCGCATGCGTTCGAGCAGCGCCGGGGTGACCTCCTGGCCGCGCGCGATCAGCAGGAGACCCCTGGAAGATTTCAGATCTTCACCGAAGACCATGCCCACCGCGACTTCGCGGACGGAAAGTTCCAACATCTGAATATTGTCCTGCGCACTGCCGCGCATTGCCGCGAGAGCTTCGAGAATCTGCGGGTCATACCAGCCCTTGCGCCCACGCATGATGGCGAAGGGATGATCGGAATGAGCTTCGCCGGAATCCAGGAGATCAAAATCGAGCGCAACTTTCAAAGCGCGAGCTCCCCACGGAATTTCTTCGTCGAGATCAGCGTCGGAGCGCTTTTTCCCCTCGCCGTAATGGCGTGTGTGCTGGTGCAGAATTTCACGGACAGCATCAATGCGCGGGATGTGAGAGAGGCATTTTTCGGCGACTGTGTGCATGCGTTTGACCATTTCGAGCTCAGAGTCGTCGAGAACATCACCGCGATATAGTTTATCCAGAGTTACGGGCGGGAGAGTGACGCAGCCGATCTGAGACAGCATCGCTGCTACCTCGACGGGCCACTGCTCACGAATCTTGAAGTGTGCCATGAGTTGATCCACGCAGTGGCGTACCCGGGTGGCACGTCCGAACGCGGTGGGATTGGCCATGGAAAGAATGTCAATCAGCGCTTTGATGCTGCCGCGCAGGGTTTCCTCCAACAGAACCTTTTCGGACGTGACGAGGCGGTGCTGTTCGACGCAGGCGTCGAGGGCTTTGAGAAGAGTATCCGTGGAACAGGGCTTGGTGAGAAAGCGGAAGATATTGCCTTCGTTGACGGCGGCGATCGCGGACTCCATGTCCGCCTGGCCAGTGAGCAGGACGCGAACTGTGAACGGCGCGACAGTACGAATGTGGGCAAGCAGGCGGACGCCATCCATTTGCGGCATGCGCTGATCGGAGACGACCACGGCGAAAGGCTCGTCAGTGCGGATCTTTTCCAGAGCCTGAGCGCCAGCCGTGACCGTTTCCACAACGAAGTGACTACGCAGAGTGCGCGCGAGCCCATCCAGGACGTGCTGTTCGTCATCGACGCAAAGGATGCGAGGGCGCTCAGCGTTTGTCATTGCAGACTCCCGAAAGCTCGAGGGCGGCAGCATCTGCTGCGGCGAGCCACTCGGGCAGTTTTTCCTCGACGTCGAGTTTCGCGACGACATGGGGGTTCAGGGGTGGGTTGGGGATCGCAGTGGCTTCGGAATTGCGGGCGTCGTGATCGTGGGCGAGCCAGTTAGCTAAATAAACGCACGCCAAGACATCCAATTTATCGTGAGGCACGCGCTCCGGATGATGATGATGAGCGACAGCTTCGATGATGATGTATGGAATTCCCCACAGGCTGAGCAAGTAGGCCCCGACTTCTGCGTGAGAGATGCCGGTCATTTCCTCTTCGATTTCGAATAGCGGACGCCGCTCTTGACGCGCGCGCTTCAGGGCGTTAGCGAGGTGGCCCGGCATCGCCTCTGCGAGAACCAATTTGCCGACGTCATGAAGGAGGCCGGCGATGGGCGCGGCAGAGGCGATGACGACGCTACCCGAAAGATCTTTAGCAATTCGGCCCGTGAGCTGCGAGTGAGATTGATGGGTCTCGAGCGAAAAGCCGGGAATGGATTGAGCGGGATGAAATACTCGGAAAACCTCGGCGGAAAGGACGAGATTCTGGAGAGTAGATATGCCGAGGTAATTGATGGCAGTCTGAATATCGCTCACGTTGCGAACGAAGCCGAAGAAAGCGGAGTTTACGAGCTGGAGAATTTTCGCAGACATGGCGGTGTCGCGTTCGATGATCTGCGCAACCTTGCGGGAGGAGGAATCCGGGTCGGCGAGAGTTTGCTGCAGTTCGACGCACATCTGGGGGAGCGAAGGCAATTGCTGGATAGAGCCGACGAGGTTGGCGAGCATTTTGCTGTTGAGGACGTCGCTCAGGCTAGTGGCGCGATCTATGGCGGCGCGCAAAGTGTCCTGATCGCAGGGTTTCAGCAGAAATTGATGAGCTACCGGGACGGCGTTAAACGCCGCTTCCATATCTGAGTAGCCGGAGAGAATGATGCGCAAGACGCTGGGATATTTCTCGCGGACGGTCTTGAGCAAGGCCGCACCGTCTATTCCGGGCATGCGCATGTCCGAAATGATGACGTCGAAGGGGGCGGCATCGAGCATCCCGAGCGCCGCCTGGCCGCTGGGAGCAAAAGCCATTTCCCAGATCTGGCGTTGCGGGCGGAGCATGCGCTGAAGACCTTCCAAAATCTTCATTTCGTCGTCCACAAAGAGAATTCGCTTCACGTGACCATCACCTCTCGAGTAGCGGGCACACCGTTCACCGGGAGGCGAACGAGAAAAGTGGTGCCTTCCCCCATTTTTGTTTCAAAAGACAGAGTGCCGCCATGTTTATCGACGACAATCGCGCGTGCCAAAGCAAGGCCCTGACCCGTGCCTTTCCCGACTTCTTTGGTCGTGAAAAACGGATCGAAAATTTTGGCGCGAACGCGCTCTGGGATTCCGGTGCCAGTGTCTGCAACGGAAACCACGACGTTTTCGCCATCTTGCCAAGTGCGCACGGTGATGCGTCCTTTTTCGCCAGTGTTTTTGACGACGTCACCGATGGCGTGCGCGGCGTTGACGAATAAGTTGAGAAACACCTGGTTCAGATCGCCCAGATGGCAGTGAATGGGAGGCAAAGCGCCCAACTCGGTGTCCACGTCTGCGACGTACTTGACCTCATTGCGCGCGACGATCAGAGTGCTTTCGATGGCTTTGTTCAGGTCGGCGGGAACTTTT
>Ga0307478_10003341_pt1 | contig 11951 bp, 8 predicted proteins | sample atmos_gasesECM4C_2_FD_203713 | JGI IMG/M metagenome (GOLD analysis project Ga0307478, IMG submission 203713) | Hardwood forest soil microbial communities from Morgan-Monroe State Forest, Indiana, United States - atmos_gasesECM4C_05 | ecosystem: Environmental > Terrestrial > Soil > Temperate...
CTCGCGCGGGGTAATTTCGGGCACGTTGGTCACTGTCGTAGCGGCCTCCTCGCCGCGAACACCGCAGAATTCAGCATAGTCTATCAGCCGGGTCACCGTGGGCTGCTCGCCGCAAACGGGACATTCAGGATTTTTTCGCAGTTTCAGCTCGCGGAAGCCCATGGCCAGCGCGTCAAAGAGCAGCAGGCGGCCCACCAGCGGCTCGCCTTTGCCCAGAATGAGCTTCAGCGTTTCGGCCGCCTGGATCGTGCCGACGATTCCCGGCAGCACGCCGAGCACTCCTCCCTCCGCGCAAGAGGGCACCAGCCCCGGCGGAGGCGGCTCGGGATAGAGGCAGCGATAGCACGGCCCGCCCGGATAACCGAACACGGTGATTTGCCCCTCAAACCGGAAAATCGAGCCATACACATTCGGTTTGCCGAGCAGTACGCAGGCGTCGTTGACGAGATAGCGCGTGGGAAAATTATCCGTGCCGTCCACGACGATGTCGTAGTCCTTCAAAATATCGAGGGCATTCTCGCTCGTGAGTCGTGTCTCGAAGGTATCAATGCGAATTTCCGGATTTAAATTTCGCAGGCGCTCCGCGGCCGCCTCGATTTTCGGGCGTCCCACATCGTTCGTGTCGAAAAGAACTTGCCGCTGAAGATTCGTGAAGTCCACGGAATCGAAATCGACGAGGCCAATGCGGCCTACACCGGCTGCGGCGAGATAAAGTCCCAGCGGCGCGCCGAGTCCGCCCGTGCCGATGCACAGCACCTTGGACTGCTTGAGCTTCAGCTGACCTTCCATGCCCACCTCTGGCATGATCAGGTGGCGGCTGTAGCGCAGCACCTCCTCCTTCGAAAGCGCAGAGGCTTTGCCGGTCGCCTGCGCCACGGGAATCCCTGTTTTCGTTGCCATCAAACGATTCTCCGAATATCAATAAGCCCGTTCGCGCGTGGGGTGCGATTGCGCGCCTCCCGCGATCGAGGGAACGATACTGATCGTATCTCCCTCGCGCAGGCGCGTCTGGTCCTTTTGCAGGTAGCGGATATCCTCGTCGTTCACGTAGACATTCACAAAGCTACGCAAGCGCCCATCGTCGGCGAAGAGGTGTTTCTTCAGCTCCTCGAAGCGGCCCGTCAGCGCCGAAAGCGCTTCGCCTACCGTTGCTGCTTGCAGTTCGACGCTTTCCTGCTTGCCTGCATACGCGCGCAGCGGCGTGGGAATCATCACCTTCACTGCCATTTGCCATCCTCCTTGTGTACTTAGCGAGCCACGCTGGGCTATTAGATGCTGGCCGGATGCGCCGTGGTTTCGATCTCCTCGGGATCATACGCAGAGCGATCGTCGCGCAATCGCCACGACGTAGTCTCCTCCGGCTCGCCGCCTCGGACGCTCACAATGATATAGCTGTACCACGGCCATGCGTGCTCACGATCGTATTCGCTTGGACGCGGGGGAGCATCCGGATGCGAGTGGTACCATCCGATCAGCTCGAGCCGCTTTTCGCGCGCCGTCTTCTCCGCCAGCCGGACATCATCTGGCGTCACCTCGAAGCGATTCCGCGGCGAATCATCCCGGCGATTGGCGAGCGGCAGAAGGTCGGCCACTTCGCGTGCGCCATCCCCGTCGCGGCCCAGCAGCGCGCCGCAGCATTCGTAGGGATACGTCTCCACGCCGTGCGCGCGAATCCGGCGAATCAGCTCCTCTCGAATTCCGAGCGCCGCGCCGCTCATGATTCGCTCCAGAACCGCTCGCTCAGATACCTTTCACCCGAGTCCGGAAACATGGTCAAGATCACGGCGCGCTCGCTTTTCGGCAGCCGCCGCGCAATCTCAAGCGAAGCCCACAGCGCCGCGCCCGCGCTGACGCCCGCGAGTATCCCTTCCTCCCGCGCCAACCGCTTCGCGATTTCCTGCGCGTCTTCCGTGCGCACTTCCATGTTCTCATCCGCCAGCTTCGGATCATAAATCGCCGGCACGATCGCAGTGGGCATGTGCTTGAGCCCCTCCAGTCCATGGAAGCTGGAATCCGGCTGCACGCTGACGCAGCGGATCCGCGGATTGAGCTCCTTCAGGCGCCGCGTCGTGCCCATGAACGTTCCGCTCGTGCCCAGTCCGGCGACGAAATGCGTGATCCGCCCGCGCGTCTGCTCCCAGATTTCCGGCGCTGTCGTTGCGTAATGCGCCGCGGGATTGGCCGGATTGTCGTACTGATTCGGATAAAAATATCTCTCGGGATCCGCGCTGTAAATTTCGCGGGCGCGCCGGATGGCGCCATCGGTCGCCTCATCCCCGGGAGTGAACACGATTTCCGTGCCGTAGGCTTCGAGGATCTGCTTCCGCTCCGGTGAGGCGCTATCCGGCAGGCAAAGCTTGACGCGATACCCCAGCGCCGCGCCGATCATGGCGTAGGCGATTCCCGTGTTTCCGCTCGTTGCGTCGAGGATCACTTTTCCGCGCCTCAGCTCGCCGCGACGCTCGCCGTCGCGAATCATCGAATACGCCGCGCGGTCTTTCACCGACCCGCCTGGATTGAACCATTCCGCCTTGGCGCAAAGCTCCACATTCGCGAATTCCGCGCCGGTGCGCTCGAATTTCAGCAGGGGTGTATTGCCGATGCGCTCGATCAGGTGCTGCCCCAATCGGCTGTTCATGCCTGAAGGCTCCCCCGGCGCGTCTGCTGACACCACTGATTTGTTCGTTGCCGTCACTTTGTAAGCCCTGAACGCGATCCCATTCTGCCCACGCAAACACACGAAATCCCGTGCATTTCCCGGGTTCAATTCAGTTTAGCAGATTACCAATGTGCTTGGAACGCGACCGCGGAGACCGGAAGCTGGTCACCAGTTTCCGATGAGCATTCAGCGGGGATGTGGATTGCTTCCGAGGGTCACGGCTTTAAATCCGATGGCCAATTCAGCACCACAATAATCGGATTGATCACCGTCTCGCCGGCGGGTGTGAGCGTCAGAAACCGCTGGCCATCCGCTGACACAACATAGCGATTTCTCCAGCTTGGGCCCTGGACGAGCTGAGATTGAAACAACGGCTGGGGAGCGCCGGCCTGGAATTCCCCGGAGCCTGTGTTTACTTCGACCGCCATCATCTTGTCGTCAGGGCTCAAATAGAAAAGTTCTTTCCCGTCGCGACGCCACGCCGGTTCACTGCCGCCGTTTGACGAAATTTGCCATTTCCCAAGATGCTCCGGGAAAGTCTGCACATAAATTTCGCTTCTCCCGGTTTCGGTCGAAGCATACGCGACGTGTCGCCCGTCCGGCGAAAATCGCGCCGCGCGCGCGCCAAAAGTGCCCTGGACGAATGGGAATGGCTGGCGTTCGCCGAAGAGCGGCAGAAGCCATAGTTCCGAATCAGCGCCTCCTGCCGTATCGTAAATCACATAGCGGCCATCGGCTGCCAGATCGTCCACGTCCGTAAGCCGGCCCTTCGAGACGAGAATTGACTCCGCGTCGTCCGCGCCGTTTGCCGTTTGCTCGTAAATGTCGCGTCCGCCCTCGCGGTTCGACGTGAACATCACCCGTTTTCCGTCGGGCGACCACACTGGATTGTGATTGTCCTCGGACCCGATCGTCATGCGCGACTCGGTCCCTCGCTTCAGGTCGTATATCCAAATATCGCGAGCGCCATTCTCTCCCATGCCGGAAGCAAGTCTGGACCCATCGGGCGATAGGGCCGAGCTCGAGTAGGGGCCGGGTTCTCCGACCGTCCCAACCTTCTCACCATTGCGGTTGTACCAAGTCATCTGGCTCGTGACGATGCCGGTACCGGGCTGGTACGCCATAACCCCATTCTCGGAGACAGAGAAATACCCGTATCTCGCGCCGACACTCATCCCGGCCCCTGCGCCGATGGGCACGGGCAGGCCGGTGAATTTCAACGCCTTCGTGTCGAAGGCTTGGGCCACGAGTGTCCCTTTATCCACAAAGAATATGTAGCCCGGCGGGGCATAGATGGCATTGGAGCTTGAATCGAACAAACGCTCGGCCTTCGGAGAGTCGAGTGAGCTCACTCCAATAAAGGATCTAGCAACATAACCAGGTCCCGCGGCAATAACGGAGAGGAAGTGCCGCCCATCGGGAAGGAACTGCGGGAACCGGTAGAAAAGTTCTTGGTTTCCCGCATCCGGGGCCGCAACGAGCGTAGGCGCGCCGCCCGCGTCGGAAACGCGGTAGAGCTTGGCATCACTCGAGAAGAGGATAACGCCGTCGCGGTTCCAGGTCCCTCCAAACCCATTATGGGCATCGCAGAGCATTTCAGGCGACCCGCCGGAAATGGGGACCTTTTCCAGTTTGCCATCTTCCGTAAAAAAGCCGATGTACCGGCTATCCGGCGACCAGAATGGCCAAAGGGCCCGGTCGGTGCCCGGCAGGGGTTCTGCCGCGAGCAAATTGAGAGAACGCAACCAAAGCTCGGTGGATCCCCCCTCCTTCCCTATGGCCACGAACGCAAGGTTGCGCCCGTCGGGCGAGAGACTCAGATGACCGCCATTGATATTGAACCTCGTATTCTCGGGCGCCAGGACGGGGAAACGAACCACATCGGCCGCCTTTTTCGGTTGGAGCAGGAAGTAAGCCGCAATCGCGGCGGCGAGGAGCAGGGCCGTGCCGGCGAGCGCCCAAGCGATTCTTTCTCGTCTCGCTTGGCGCGCGACGATAGGCGGGCGAATTTCGTGCGGCTCGGGTCTTGTTCCCTCGGCGGTTGCCATTATTTATTTTTCCCCGGTGGCTTTCTGCCTCAACTCTCCAGCCAAGTTGAGCGCGAGGCTGATTCCGGCGCCGAGCGGCGCGGCGATCGCATGTGGTCCAAATTTTATTCCCGCCGAGAGGATCAGCGCCATGTAGAACTGAATTATACGCTCACAATATAAACTCTTCTTTCTACTTATCCTGGACGTGTGCTCATCGCGGCAAATGGATCCCGGAACCTCCTGATTTTGCTCGGAATGGCGCAAGCGGCAAATTCATTGTGTCGAGGGCGCGGGAGGCGTACGATGCGCGAGATAGAGGTCCGAATCGGAAATCCCGATGGTTCATCCCTTCACCGCCAGCGGCATATTACAATTCGTACCTGGGTATAAGTGATGAAAGGCCGCCAAAAAATTATTCTCGGCGCTTTGCTCGCGCTCCTGCTCCTCTCCCTGGGAGCAGTTTGGCTTACACATGGCTGGGCGAATTATCGCGATCGGCTGCGCGCCATCCGGTCGGGTTCCAAGAATTCTTCGGATCGTGTGGATACGCGCGCTCTCGATATGGCGCAGCAAGTGGCGGACCTTGCCGTTACCCGCACCGAGCAGGAGTATGCCCAGTCTGCCCTGCGTCTCGCCGATCATTCGGTTGACCTCGCGTTCGCGACCGCTTTGGAGGATGCCGCGGAAAACCCGCCGCCCCTGACGCCTGAAACGCGCCAGATCACCGGGCACATCCAGGCAGCGGAAACGAGCGTCGCGGCGGACCAGGATGGCGTCGCCAAATTGACCGCGCGGCTTGCGAAAGCACGCGGGAGTAGCAAGAGCGCTCTGCAGGGCCAGCTCGATCTCGCGCAAGCGCAGTTGTCACTTGACCAGGACGAACTCGCCGACTCCCACCAGGATCTCATTCGCGCCGGCGGCGACCGGCGCGCGGGCATTCAAGCGCAGCTCGATCAGCATGAGGCGGCTACGACACATGACGAGAGCGTTCGTGCAGCCGCCTCCGCGAACGCCAACGCGGCCACGGCGACGCCTTCGATTGAGCTGGTCAAATCCGCCAGTCTCTTGCCGCAACTCGAGGCCTGGCTTTCGCTTCGTTCGAAGGAGAAACTCATTCTCCAGGCTCAGCAGAATGCCGTCGGGCGCGGAGTAGCGCTTTCGGCTTCTCACGACGCGCTGGAAAAGGAACTGGACGAAGAGAAAGCCCAGGAAAAAATCATTCACGGAAATGCCACGGAGACGGCAGGGCCGGCGAATGCGCCGCCTGCCATTGGGTCGGCTCAACCGGAGAGCGACCTGGCTCTTCTGAACCATCTGGCGAATGGACGGAAAAATCTCTCCCAACTTAACCAACAGATCCAGGACGAAAAGGAGCTCAGCGCCGTCTACTCGGACTGGCTCACCTTCGTAAATATCAGGAAGCAAGCCTTCATCCATGGATTGCTCCTTTCCGGATTTTGGATCGTGCTGATCGGTCTGTTTGTATTCCTCGCGAACGAGGGCGTACAGCATCTCTTCGGCAGTCTTACGCCGGAGCTCCAGGAGCTTCACACCGTGCGCGCCGTGAGTCTCTTCGGGGTTCAGGCTGTGGGCGTCGTCCTGATTTTGCTTGTGATCTTTGGAGTGCCAAGCAATTTTGCCACCCTCGCGGCGCTCGCCGGCGCGGGCCTCACCATCGCGCTGAAGGATTTTATCGTGGGGTTTTTCGGCTGGTTTATCCTCATCGGCAAGAACGGAATTCGTCCAGGAGATTGGGTGGAAATCAATGGAGTGGGCGGAGAAGTCGTCTCGGTCGGGCCGCTTCACACCGTACTGCTGGAAACGGGCAGTTGGTCCGACGCCGGCCATCCGACCGGCCGCAAGGTTACCTTCGTCAATAGTTTTGCCATCGAGGGACATTACTTCAATTTTTCCACTTCCGGCCAGTGGCTTTGGGACGAACTCCAAGTGCTGGCGCCACCGGGCTCGGATCCCTATGCGCTTGCTGAAACCATTCAGAAGATGGCGGCGGACGATTCCGCGGCAAATGCCAAGCTGGCCGAGCAGGAATGGAATCGCGTGACGCCGAACAACGCCCAGCGCGCCTTTTCCGCCACGCCCTCAATGATCGTTCGCCCCACCGAATTCGGCATGAGCATCCTCGTGCGTTACATTGCCCGCGCCAACGAGCGTCACGACGTCCGCGCGCGCCTCTATCGCGCCATCGTCGAGCTCTTGCAGGGTTCACAAGCCGCCACGGAGAAGCCGGTTTCGCCATCCGCTCCCGACCGAACGTAGCCAATCAAGGCGTGATCGCATCCGGGCGGAATCTCAGGCGAAAGCTGTCTCACTTTGCTGTCATCCTTGATATTCTGCCGCACGATGTCAATAAAGCCGGGGATGGTCCAATCCTGACCGAGCCAACCACAGTGCCCGCGCCCGAGCAAGCAGTCCCCAAGCCTAAATGGTCCTGGGCTGCTACGCTTTTTGCCGTGACCCTGGCGGCGACGCTCGTGGTCTTGCCCATGTTCTTCCTTGGCAACGCCTCGGGACACGACATCGAATTTCACCTCGCGTCTTGGATGGACGCGGCGGGCCAGTGGCACCAAGGAATCGCCTATCCGCGCTGGGCCGAGTGGGCCAACTGGGGATTCGGCGAGCCGCGCTTCATTTTTTACCCGCCAGGATCGTGGATGGCCGGTGCGGCCCTTGGTTCCGTACTCCCGTGGAGGATCGTGCCGGGCGCATTCATTTGGCTGGCGCTCATCGCCGCGGGAATGGCGATGTGGCGCTTGGCCCGTGAGTGGCTGCCCGCGCCGCAGGCCGCCGCCGCGGCGATTTTCTTTGCCGCGAATCCCTACAACCTGGTGATCGTTTATTACCGCAGCGATTATGCCGAACTGGCTGCCCTCGCCCTGCTGCCGCTCGCGATATGGGCGGCATTGCGCACTGCGCGCGAAGGATGGCGCCGCGCGCCCGCGCTCGCCATCGCATTCGCGGGCATCTGGTTTCTGAACGCGCCCGAAGGCGTGATCGCGGCTTATGCGCTCGCGCTCCTCTTCGTCGTCGAGAGCGTTTCCCGGCGCGGCCTGCGGCCACTCGTTGCCGGCGGCGCGGCCACGGCCGCGGGGCTTGGCGTGGCCGGATTCTATATTGTGCCGGCGGCGTGGGAGCAGCGCTGGGTGCAAATCGTTCAAGCTGTCTCGGGCAGTCTTGATCCCCGCCAAAGTTTTCTTTTCACGCATTCCGACGATCCCGATTTTCAGCTCTTCAACCTGAAGGTTTCTCTCGTGGCAGTGAGCATGTTGCTGGGCGCGGGGATCGCGGCGGTTCTTGCGGCGCGCAGGAGGCGTGAGTTCCCTGAAATCTGGCGCGTGCTCGCCGCGCTCGGCGCAGCCTGCGCGCTGCTGATGTTTCCCGTGAGCCTGCCCCTGTGGCGCCATTTGCCGAAATTGGGGTTCGTACAATTTCCGTGGCGATGGCTCGGGCCGCTCGGGGTGGTCTTCGCGTTTTTCGCGGCCGCGGCGATGAGTGGCGCGCGGAAAAAGTGGGCGCCCTGGCTGATTCTGGCGATCGTCCTCGGGGCCATCGGCGCAACCGGCCGCGCCATGGTTCGCGATGCGTGGTGGGATAGCCAGGACGCCCCATTCGTGGCCCAGGAGATTCATTCCGGCCGTGGCTACGAGGGCGTGGACGAATACATGCCCCTGGGATGCGACCGCACGGAGCTGCCCGGAAATCCCAACGATGATGAGCGTGGCGAAGGTGTCTCCTCCGCGCCGGCACAGCGCATTGAGGAGCTCGATGCAGCCTCAGGAAATGTGGTTCCGGCGCACGGGATTAAATTGCAAATCGAGCACTGGTCCGCCGAGCGCAAGGCCTTCGCAGTAGACGCTCCCGCACCGGTCACGCTGGCGCTGCGCCTCCTGAATTATCCCGCATGGCAGATGCGTGTGGATGGAATGGAAGTTCCCGGCGAATCGGCGGACCAAACCGCGCAGTTACTCGTGCCCGTGCCGGCGGGGCACCACAGCGTCGAAGTCCGCTTCCGACGCACATGGGACCGCACAGCCGGTGCGGCGCTTTCGCTGATTTGCGTGGGAGGATTGCTCGTATTTGCCGCGGCCGAGCGACAGCGAGAGAGCCGCGCTAAAGCGCGCGGTGCTTGAGGCGCTTTTCGCCCTTGGCGTATGGCTCCACAGTCTGCCCGCTGCCATAGAGCTTGAATTTATATGTGGTAAGCCCTTCGAGCCCCATCGGCCCGCGGGCGTGCAGCTTGCTCGTGCTGATGCCCACCTCGGCGCCGAATCCGTAGCGAAATCCGTCGGAGAAGCGCGTGGAGGCGTTTTGAAAAACTCCCGCGGCGTCCACTTCGTCCATGAATCTCTTGGCCGCCTCGGCGTCCTCGGTGACAATCGCCTCCGTGTGCCGCGAGCCGTAGCGATTGATGTGGCTGATAGCCTCGTCCTCGTTCGCCACAACCTTCACCGAAAGAATCAGATCGCAATATTCCGTGGCCCAATCCTTTTCCGTGGCCGCGACGATCGCGGCCCCAGGCACAAGCGCGACCGTCTTCGCGTCGCCGCGAATTTCCACTCCCGCCTTCTCCAGCTTGGCCACAGCCAGCGGCAAAAATTTGGGTGCGATGGCTTCGTGCACCAGCAGCGTCTCCGCCGCGTTGCACACGGCTGGGTACTGCACCTTCGCGTCATATGTGATAGCCACGGCCTTTGCGATATCCGCGGCACGGTCCACGTAGACGTGGCAGATGCCCTCGCCGTGTCCCAGCACGGGAATGCGGCTATGCTCCATGATAAAGTGCACCAGCTCGTACGATCCGCGTGGAATGATTAAGTCCACGTCGCGATCGAGCGCCAGCAGCTCCAGCACGTCCGCGCGGCTTTGCAGTAGGCTCGCCGAGTCCGGCGGAACCGCGGGAAACGCGCCCAGGCTCGCGCGCCAAATCGCAACCAGCGCTTCGTTCGTGTGCGCCGCCTCCGAGCCGCCCTTCAAAATCACGGCGTTGCCCGACTTGAGCGCGAGCGACGCCACCTGCGGCACCACATCCGGCCGCGATTCGAAAATCACGGCGATCACGCCCAGCGGGCACGATTCCTTGTAGAGCTCGAGGCCCTCATCCAATTCCGCGGCGGCAAGGCGCCGTCCCAGCGGATCGGGCAGTCGCACGACATCGCGCACCTGCGCGGCCATTTGAGCCACGCCGTGCTCGGTCACGCGCAACCGCGCCGCCATCGCGGACGTCATCGAGCCCGCAGCCACGGCGGCTTCCGCGGCGCGCATGTCGAGCTCGTTCGCTGCGAGAATCGCGCGGGTGTTCTCCTCGATGGCCGCGGCGGCTGCAAGCAGCACTTCGTTGCGGGCTTCGCATGAAAGCCTCGCGAGCGTCCGCGAAGCCTCCCGCGCGCGCTGCGCGACCGAAGCCACACCCTCCTGCAATCGCTCTGTTGCCGTCCGATTCATGGCCTTTCCAATAACACTATATTATCGCGAGTGACGAGAACGCGCGAGCGCGCGCCCTCCCGCCCTCCGCCATGCGAAAGTTTCTTCGCCGGCGTGTGCGCGGCTTCCTCGCTCGCGATATTGGCGATCCCGCGGGCGAATTCGCGCCCCTCGCTGTCCACGATGCCGATCACATCGAGCGGCGCGAAATGGCTCTCGATGCGCACGATGCCCGACGCGAGCAAGCTGGCCTTGCCCTGTGTGATGGCGCGTTGCGCGCCCGCATCCACCACCACCCGCCCGCGCGCGTCCGCCGCATAGGCGATCCAGCGCCGCTTCCCGCGCATACGCCTCGACGGCAAAAAAGCCGTGCCCACGGTCTCTCCGGCGAAGATGCGGTCGAGCGTGCGGGGGTCCTGCCCGTTCGCAATTACAGCGGCGCCGCCGCAATTCATGGCGATGTTGGCGGCTTCGAGCTTGGTCCTCATGCCGCCGCGCCCACCCGCGGAGCGCCCGGCGGCCAGCGCCTTGATCTCAGGCGTAATTTCCTCCACCAGCGGAACCACCCCGGCCAGCTCTCCCGCCTCCTGCCGAAGCAGGCCATCCACATTGGTCAGCAGCACCAATGCATCGCCTTCGAGCCCACTCATCACCAGTGCAGCCAGCCTGTCGTTGTCGCTGAACGCGGGCGCTCGCGAGCCTGCCACCACGGATTCGAGTTCCGCGGTTGAAACCGTATCGTTCTCGTTGACGATTGGCAGCACTCCGAACCCCAGCAGCTTCTCCATCGTGCGGCGCAGATTCGAGTACCGCCGCCAGTTTGTAAAATCCTCTTCCGTCAGCAGCACCTGCGCGATCTTCACGCCCCATGCGGAGAAGAGATTCTTGTACGCGTCCATCAGCAGGCTTTGCCCGATGGCCGCGCACGCCTGCCGCGTAACCAAATCCTCCAGCCGCGAGCGGTGCAGCCCCAGCCAGCCTCTGCCCAACCCCACGGCGCCGGACGAGACCAGCACAACTTGCCGTCCATCCTTCATCAATGCCGCAATGGACCGCACAATCGGCGTCACGCGTTCCGCGCAGAATTCACCCTCGCCGCCGGTCACGATGGCCGTGCCGACCTTCACCACCACTCGCCGCGCCGCGCGCAATAATCTTTCGCGCTCGGCTCCTGTTTTGCCTGTTGGCTCCACTCGACGCTCCGCTTTACCTTAGCCTGCAATACGGGGCACGGCCGATTCACGTCCGCGCTGGGAAGAGCACTTGCGCGGCTATAGATCCAATTAGCGGCTGCTTGGCCTACGATTGTACCGAATTCGGCGACTGGGTTGCCGCCGTTTCTTTCTTGCGAGGGGGCATTGTACAGAAACAAGAATGGAACATACCGAGGCCTGAACCGAGATTATCGCGCCATCGGCGAAGGGGCGCTGGCCGCTGCGTGCGGCGTTCCCAGAGTAACTGGCAAAGCAATCGCCGGAACAGAAGGTGCAGACGAGACAGGCGCGTAGGCGCTAAATATCGGCTTGCCACTCAACGACTCCGGGAGAGCCTTCACGTACCTCTCAAGCTGCGGCAGGAAAAAATGATCATAGTGAAATTGATGCATCTCTAAAACTGCATCACTCACAGCTTTATGTTGCATGGCTATGCGGTACGCTGCGACCATTACCCCCGTGCGATCCGCGCCGCGTTTGCAATGCACAAAAATCTTTGCCGTGGGGTTCGTGCGAACCAAGTCGAGAAATTGCACAACCTGTGCATCGGATGGCTCGTCGCTCCCGCTCCACGGAATGCTGACGTATTTGAGTCCAAGCGCTTCCACT
>Ga0307478_10003343_pt1 | contig 11944 bp, 11 predicted proteins | sample atmos_gasesECM4C_2_FD_203713 | JGI IMG/M metagenome (GOLD analysis project Ga0307478, IMG submission 203713) | Hardwood forest soil microbial communities from Morgan-Monroe State Forest, Indiana, United States - atmos_gasesECM4C_05 | ecosystem: Environmental > Terrestrial > Soil > Temperate...
AGTGAGCAGCGCGGCGCCGAGTCCTTTGCCGGAAACGTCTGCGATCAGAAACGCGGTGCGGCCCTCGCCGAGAGGAAAAACGTCGAAGTAGTCGCCCCCCACGGACAAGCACGGGAAATTGACGCCGGTCACGGCGAAATGCGGATGATCCGGGAAATTGCGCGGCAGCAGCGCCTGTTGAATGCCGCGCGCGATGTCGATCTCCTGTTCCAGGCGCTGGCGTTCCCGCTCGCGCTCGACGAGGCGGGCATTGTCCAGAATGCTAGCGGCGTCGGCGGCCAGCGCGTCCAGAATCTGGCGATCGAGCTTGGAGAAGGCCGCAGGGCGCCGGGAATCCAAATAGAGAACCCCCAGGAATTCTCCGCGCTTGATGTTCGCCATCAACTCTTGCGTATTGGCCCGGGAGATGGCGTAGAGAGGAATCACCACGACGGCACGCAGGCGCTGTGCCACGATGCTCTGCGCCGCTTGCAGGTCCATGTCTGCCTGCGCGAGATCTTCCGTAATTACCGGCGATTGCTGCTTCAATGCCAATTGAATGGCCGTCTGGCTGGGCGCAACGCTTTCCGGGGGGAGGCGCAGCGCGCCGCTGCGCCGCGCGAGTTTCACTTTCAAGGCCCCCGCCGAGTCTGGTTCGAGGAGCAGGCCTCGGTCCGCGTCCGTCACGGAGACGGCGTGATCTAGCATGTGGCTCAGCGCCTGGTCGAGAGGGAGCTGCGAGTGGAGCAACGCGGTGGCTTCGAGGAGTTGATTGAGTTTGCGCAGGCCCCCGCCGGTATGTTCGGAGCTGGTGATGTGCTCGATGCGCGTGAGCAAGTGCGGAATGGAATCCTCGACGGAACTGTTCGAGGAGCGAAAAATAATTTCGTAGGAGTCGTCCAGGCCGAAAGTGATGGCATCGCCGTCCTGCAGCTCGCGGCTCTCGACCTTCTCGCTGTTGACGAACAGGCCGCGGCGCTGGCCCCGATCCTCGAGGTGGAAGCGGTTGGCTTCGATGACTACCGCGGCGCAGTTGCGGGAGATGCGCCGGTCAGAGAGCTGCAGATGGTTGCCGGTTTCCGCGCCCCGGCCGATCAGGAAAGGCGTTTGCGTGATGCGGGCATAGCGGCGCGCGCCGTCCGGGGAGACGACCTCAAGGACCGCTTCGCCTGCGAGAGGAACCGTATCGGGCATGGGCTGCTCGTCAACAAATTGTAACACGTGCGGAAGTGACCTCAACAGTGTCCCCATACGAAAAAAAGGATTCCATTGAGCATACTTTTCATGGGCTAGTACCGTTGAATAATCAGATGACGAGTTGGAAAGCTCCCACTAAGTTGCCGCAGCCTAAGCTCTTATCAAAAAGTCGCTAACGTGGCAGCAGACTTGCCACACCTCATCGTCGGTGACTTCTTTCGCGCTCAAGGCAGTTAGCCAAGGGGCTATCCGCCTTGAACTTACGGGATCTTTTTCAAATCAGTGGTGGGTGTCGAAGGAAGGATTTTGTGAGAGAACTGCCACAATCTGAGGCTGGCGAGATGCCTGAGGCCGAAGCCATTCGACTCGCGCGCCAGGGCAACGCCGAGGCGTTTGAAAGGCTCTATCGGTTGCACAGCCGCCGAGTCTTTACTCTGTGTGTTCGCATGTTGGAAGACTCGGCGGAAGCCGAAGACTTGACCCAGGAAACTTTTCTTACGGTCTTCCGCAGGATTCAGACGTTTCGCGGCGAATCCGGGTTTTCCACGTGGCTGCATCGCGTAACCGTAAATGTCGTGCTCATGCACATTCGCAAAAAGACCGTCGCCCAAACACCTCTGGAGGAAATCACGGAAGGGACGGAGGAAACTCGCACCCATCGTCTGGAGTTGGGCGGTCCCGACCTGTACCTGAACGGCACCATTGATCGCCTCACTCTCCAGAGGGCTATCGATCAGCTGCCCCCCGGATTCAAGGCCCAGTTTGTGCTCTACGACATCGAAGGCTACGAACACCGCGAGATTGCTGACATGCGCGGGTGCACGACGGGCACTTCCAAGTCGCAACTGCACAGAAGCCGGCTGCGCCTCCGCGAACTGCTTCAGAAAGACCAAAACAACGATACGCCAGGAAAAACCCACTCTGCCAATCGCCCCGCCTTCGAGGTTGTGCCCCCTGGCAATCGAGTCCAGCGTCCACCGGTCCACGGTGACAAGATTGTTCCATTTAAACGCAAAAAAGACATAGCGACCGGTGATTTGACAGGCGAGATCGATAACTCGACTGCACCCGCTTGCGCAGCTGCTAAGTAAGAAGCAATTTCAACTGAAGAAATAATATCTATAAGGAGATACTATGCGGTTCCTTTCAGATTTGCCTTTATTGGTTGTAGGTATCGCCGTTGCAGCCTTCCTCATCAAGCTCTTTGTCAGCCTCTGGGTGGCCAACAAAGCCTCGGTCTTGCACGAGCTCGGTGACCAGGAGCCGGGGGCCGTTAACACGGATCGGGCCGCGGCCGGCATTCGCGCGGAGCAACTCTTGTTGGACGCTGATGCCGTTCCGGAACAGAAACCCGTGGAGCAACAACGTCCGGAGTACCCGGGCGAACACGCGCACGCCGCCAGCGGAGCGGTCCAGTAATTCTCCGTGGAACCTTTTTGACCACCGCCATCTTCTCGATTTGGAGGGACTCTGCGGTCAACGCATTCATATAACTGAAATGCCGTGCCGTGCGGCCCCTCACGAGAAGGGCACTTCTCAAGCGTACAGGGTGTTATCGGAGAGGGTGCCCGAATCATTTTCAGAATCACATCTCTTAGTTCTTGACACCGATTTACATCGGAGGCAGTTGCGGCCGTGGTTCTGCAATACCGTGTAAGCTCGAGCGTACTTCGCTTGCAATCCGAGGAGTTCGTCGCCGGCTTCCTTTCCGCTTAAACCAGCCTGATCCATCTCGGCGCGGTGCTCGTTCCAGATATACAAGGCGCTCTGACATTCTTCGAGTAATCTTTGATACTCGCTGCAAACCATTGTTTTGGCGGAGAGTGACTTGCTCATGCTCTTCTCCCTTCGTCGACGCTCGTGCATCTCGTGCATTTTGTCCGCCAACACAGGTAAGTCGCGAGTTTTGCAAAGATTGAGAGAGTGAGCTCTCTTGCTGAGCATGGGTTCCAGTACGCAGAAAGGGACTCTTTCCCGTTTCTTGTTTGTATTTTCTACACGCTTTGCGTTTCAAATCTCAATCGTCGTTGGCCCACAAGATTCTTCTATGCGCTTGAATCTTCAGCCCACTAGCAAATCCAAAGCGAGTCTGGAGAGGGAATTGCCTTCGTCACCGCGGGGCCAAAAACTCTGAGCATCAACCCGTTCCAAGGGGCGGGGAGACGTTTCGACGAAGATACAAGAAAGGCGCTTAAGGAGGCGCTGCGAATGAGATGCGCAAAGTGTTGGATCGTTATAGCGACAGGCCTGCTTGCTTGGGGACCGTTCTCGTCCGCGAAAGATCCGAGCGAAGCAAAGACCGAGCAGGATCGCCTTCAGAATGCGGGAAAGGTGATGCAGGAGATTCTCAATGTTCCTGATGACATTCCCCAAGATCTGCTCGACAAGGCCCGTTGTGTGGTGGTGATGCCTTCGGTGCTGAAAGCTGCGTTTGTTGTTGGCGGCAGCTACGGTCGCGGCACGATGGTCTGCCGCACCGGGAAAGACTTCACCGGTCCATGGGGAGCTCCTGCCATGTATGCGCTCGAAGGCGGGAGCATTGGTTTCCAGATTGGCGGTGAAGCAACTGACTTCGTCTTTCTCGTCATGAACGACCGTGGCGCAGGCAGCCTGTTGCGCACGAAGGTGAAGTTGGGAGCAGACATATCCGCCGCGGCCGGACCGAAGGGACGTTCCGCTTCGGCTGATACCGACGCTTATATGCGCGCCGAGATTCTGAGTTACTCTCGTGCAAGAGGCGCTTTTGCCGGTATCTCGCTTGATGGCTCGACGCTTCGACCTGATGAGGACGCGAATCGCAAGCTCTATGGCAACCCCACGAGCGCCGCGAAGATCATCACCGAATCGGACGTCAGTGCTCCTTCCGCCGCGCATGACCTGATTGCGGCTCTGCAAAAGTCATCTCCACGGCTCCAGCGTTAGCACGTCTCGTTCGAATTGGTTCTACTAGCGAACACCAAGCCAGGAGGTGACATTGGCAGCGGATCAAGTGATTACGATCGCCGGCAGAAGCATCACCATCACAAGTCACGACATCCTCTTGGTGGGAGTATCTCTTGTTATTGGCCTGGTGTTCTGGATGGCTTTCTACTTCAGCCGAAAGCGAGTTGTCGTGCTGAAGAGGTCCAGCGGAACCGACCAGGTTACATTCGAGTTGTCTCGCATCGCCGACGCACTCGAGCGCATCGCCAATCGGCCAGCGGATCGTGCGATTGCGGCGGCCACGCGGCGTCAGCTTCAGACGCAGCCGGCCCCGCCGCCAAATCCGCAAGGTGTCGGGTACTCCTTGTTTAGGCGTTGAAGACGACGATCTGGCCGCATTTCGATGGGCGGGTCGCAGTCATGGGTTTCAAAAGACCTCACGAGAGTCCAAAGAGTTAGAAAGAGCCCTGAATTGTGGATTACCGCGTGAGTCGGGCGGCGTTTTCCTTGAGCCCTTCCTGTCTACGCTACGCTGGGCGCTTGCTCGCAATTGATCGCCCAGGGTATGCCGAATTGATCGATAAGCACGCCAAAGCGGCCTGTTCACGCGGATTGTTTATGCCATGACGAAACGCAAGGTGGGGCGCGTGGTGATGCCGGTGCGGATCGTGGCGCATCACGCGAAAATTCTTTGGGGCTACGGGCAGATGGAGCAGTCGCTGCTAGGGAGCCGCCTGGTGGACTCGGGGTTGAAAGATTTAGCGCAGTTGAGAGTGGCCACGCTGGTGGGATGCCCGTTTTGAATTGACGTGGGTTCTGCGGTCAGCAGAACCCGCGGCGTTTCGATGGAAAAAATGGCGGCCTTGCCAGACTACAAAAATAGCGCGCTGTTTTCGGAGGCGGAGAAATTCGTGCTGGAGTACGCGGACGCGATGACGCAAACGCCGGTCGAAATGCCGGACGCGCTGTTTCGAAAGCTGCGGGAGAAGTTTACGGACGCGCAACTGGTGGAATTGACAGCCACGCTGGCGTGGGAAAATTATCGCGCGCGATTCGATCACGCGTTTGGCGTGGAGGCGGAGGGATTTACGCAGGGAAGCTACTGCGCCATGCCGGTTCGCGCGGCAGCGGCGAAGGCGCAGACTCAACACGATTGAAAAAATGTTTCGCGAGATCAGCTGGTATTCAGCGGGTGGCGGAAGCGAGGCGGCGGGAAACGTACTCTTCGACGTAAGCGTCGAAGAGATGGTTGAGGCGGTCGCAGACAGGGCCAGGAGCCGAGAAGGAGTGGCCGGCGATTTCGCTGACGTTGATGAGATTGCGATTTGTGGATGAGATGAACACTTCTTCGGCGGAATAGAGATCTTCGGGGCGCAGCGCCTGCTCGACGACGGGGAGTCCGGCTTCCGGCGCGATTTCCATGAGGATCCCGCGCGTGACGCCTTCAAGGCAGCCGGAGTTCAGCGGAGGCGTGAAAATTTTTCCGTTTTTCACAACGAAAATATTTGCGGAAGTGCACTCGGCCACTTCGCCGCGTTCGTTGAGCATGACGACTTCGTCGTAGCCTTCCTTGTTGGCTTCCGCGACAGCCCAGACATTGTTGAGCCAGGAAATGGTTTTTACGCCGGCCATGGGAGAGGCGGCGTGGCGGCCTTGTTCGCGGAGGGCGAGCCGGACGACCTCGCGATGTTCGGGGAGGCTGGCGGTGTAAATGATGAGGTCGACCTGCGGATACGCTTCGGCGCTTTGCCAATAGCCGACAGAATTGTACACGAAATACACGCGCGCACACCCTTCGGCGACGTGGTTGGCGCGGATGACTTCGTGGAGATGAACGCGGACTTTGGCGGCAGTGTAGGGCATGGGGATACGCGTGACGGTGGCGTCTTTCTCGAGGCGGCGCCAGTGGCGCTCATAAGCGAAGGCTTCGCCGCGGGAAATCCGCAGGGTGGTGAAGATGCCCCAGCCGCAGATGAGACCGGCCTGACCGGGAGAAAGGCGAACTTTCTCGATGGGTAACAGGGTGTCGTTGTGAAAGACGTTCGGGTGAATCACCAATCCCTCACGGTCCGAATCTCCGACTAACTCTATTGTATCCGAAAATCACACGGGAACCGCCGAGCAGACCGACTGCTCATCATCTTCCCGGGGTAGGTCATCCGAAATAAAGGAGTGCCGCCAGGCGTATATTGATCCTGGAGAAAGCAAAGAGGGTGGACCGGAGCCCGCCCTCCGCTGTGTCTCAAAAACTGAAGCGGCGTACGGAATTACGGAGCTAGTTCATAAGCTACTTCCGTAAGAAGCAGAGGAGGAGCTGTCAATGAAAGTCTACGGCATGCAGGAGGCGGGAAGGATGATGGTTTGACCGGCGAAGATGAGGTTGGCGTTAACGATGGAGGGGTTGGTGTGAGCGATGCAGGACCAGGAAGAAGCGTGGCCGAAGTGGGCCCGGGCGATCTTGGAGAGTGAGTCGCCTTTCTCTACGGTCATCGTTGTGGTGGCGCGCACGGAAGAGATCGCGGCGGGGAGAAGTATCTGCGAGCCGGCTTCGATGTGGTTGGCGTCGCGAATGTTTGGGTTGGCTGCGAGCAGTTCGTGCCAGCGGAGGCCTTGGCCAAGATTCTGCTCGGCGAGTTTCCACAACGAGTCACCCTGCTTCACGATCACAACGCTTAGATTTTTCGAAACTGTTGGAGCGATCCTCGCGGACGGTCGAGCGGGAGCGATACGCGCTGACGGCTTTGCAGGTGCCACGGGAGCGACAGGCCGCGGAGTCGCGAGGCTTGGCGGCGCCGGGCGGGAAGAAAGAATGCGCGGCGGAGCGGAGAGCAAAATGTTGGGTCGTTCGAACGGTGAGCGCTTCACCGGCGGCCGGAACGGCGTGAAGCGCGGCGGAGCCGATCTTACGAACGGCGGCGCAACGGGAGATTCGAACGGCAGCGGCGGATGAACCGAGCGCAGAAGAGGTTTGGGTGAAGCGAGTACTGGAGCTTCGGCGAGCGGAAGAGGGAACTGCTGCGCGCGATGAAGTTCCTGGGAATCTTTCTGGCGGCGGAAATGGCGCGCGACCTCGCCAAGAGGAGCACCAGCGGGAAGCGATTCGGCGTCGACGGCGTCCGCCGATTTTTCATCGGTGGCAGGAGCCTGTTGATTTTTCTTGGCTTCGACTTGCGCACGATCTTCCGGAGTGAGAATTTTCGCGCGCTTCAAATCTTCTTCCGTGTAAACGTGCTTGGGTTTTTTCTGCCGGGTTTCCTTACGGGTGCGTTCCTGTTTGGCGGCGTCGGCAACATCCTGGGCGGAGCACTGAGCCGCGCCAATCGCAACACAAACGAAAACAGCAATCCCGCAAAAGATTAGACGGAGAGATGCAGGAATGTGCCTCACGGTGGAGGAGAGGCCCACGGTTGCTGGGGTAGCGAGATCAGTTCCTAGCATTTCAAACCGACCAAGGGTGGACACCGTTTATCCCCTAAATATAGCAAAAAACAGGTCATTTGAAAACAGGAATTTATAGGTCGCTTGCTAACCTTGAACCGGCAATATTGGGCGAGAAACGGCCGGCGAAAAGGATATAATCCCGCGCCTGCGAGGACTTCCATGAAAACGATCAACCGTGTTTGTGCCCAAATCTTGTTGGTGTCAGTACTCGGAATCTTTTTATTCGCCGAACCGTCTGTCGCGCAGACGCCGCCTCCACCGAAGTATCCCGACTATCCCAGCGAAACGCCGGCGCGGTTTGAAGTGGCGACGACGGGCTTCGACTACGTTCGACGCGACGTGATGATCCCCATGCGCGACGGCGTGAAGCTGCACACCGTCATCCTCGTGCCGAAGGGCGCCAAGGGCGCGCCCATTCTGTTTACGCGGACACCGTATGATGCCACGGAGCTGACAAGCCGTTTGGCCAGCGCGCACCTGGGACCGTCCTTGTACGGTTACGACAACGCGACCGAGGTGATTGTCGAAGGCGGATACATTCGCGTGGTTCAAGACGTGCGCGGCAAGTACGATTCCGAGGGCGACTACGTCATGAACCGGCCGCTGCACGGGCCGCAGAATCCCACGCCGGTCGATCATTCCACGGACACGTACGACACCATCGAATGGCTGGTGAAAAATATTCCAGAGAGCAATGGCCGCGTCGGCATCCTCGGAATTTCTTATGATGGCTTCACGCCGTTGATGGCACTCGTCAACCCGCACCCGGCCCTGAAAGTGGCGGTGCCGATGAACCCCATGGTTGACGGGTGGATGGGCGACGACTGGTTTCACAACGGCGCATTTCGCCAACAAAACCTGCCATACATCTACGAGCAAGTGGCCACGCGCGACAACAAGGCGAAGTGGTGGACGTCGCACTTTGACGACTATGACGAATACATGCAGGCGGGCTCGGCGGGTGAACTCGGCCGCCAGCACGGGCTCGAGCAAATTGGTTTTTGGCGGAAGGTTGTCGAACATCCCAGCTACGACGCGTTCTGGCGGGACCAGGCGCTGGACCGGATCCTGGCGGGTGAGCCGCTAAAGGTTCCGGTGATGCTGGTGCACAGCCTCTGGGATCAAGAAGACATCTACGGCGCGCTTGCGGTTTATAAAGCGATCAAGCCGAAGGACCCCGACAACGACAAAGTTTTTCTGGTGCTGGGCCCCTGGCATCACGGCCAGGAAATCGAAGACGCGAGCGCGCTGGGGGCATTGAAATTCGGCAGCGACACGGGGATGTATTTCCGGCGAGAAATCCTGCGTCCCTTCCTGGACCACTACCTGAAAGACGGCGAGCCCAAGGCAGATGTGCCGCCGGTTTCCGCGTTTGAGACGGGCACGAACGTTTGGCGTCGACTGCCTGGGTGGCCTTCGGGTTGCGCCAGCGGGTGCACGATCCGGCCAACACCTTTCTATCTTGCCGCCGGACTGAAACTGGAATTTGCATCACCCAAATCCAGCGAGCCGGGATATGAGGAATATATCTCCGACCCCGCCAAGCCCGTACCTTTCCGCGCGCGTCCGATTCAGCCGGTAGGCTATAGCAACGGAATGACGTGGCCGCAATGGCTGGTGGACGATCAGCGTGAACAGTCGGGGCGGCAAGACGTACTTGTGTACGTCTCCGACGTTCTGGACAAGCCGATGAAAATCAGCGGTCCGCCGATGGCCAATCTGATCGCTTCGACCAGCGGCACGGATTCAGATTGGGTGGTCAAATTGATCGATGTGCATCCGGACGAGGTGGCGGGACAACCGGCGCTGGGCGGCTATCAATTGATGGTCTCCGCCGACATTTTCCGTGGGCGCTACCGGGAAAGCCTGGAAATTCCGAAGCCGATCGCGTCCGACAAACCACTGAAATACCGTTTCGCGCTTCCCGCCGTGAACCACGTTTTCTTGCCGGGACATCGCGTCATGGTGCAGATCCAGTCGAGCTGGTTCCCGCTGTACGATCGAAATCCGCAGGGGTTTGTGCCCAACATCTTCTGGGCCAAGCCTGGCGATTATCGCAAGGCGATCCAACGCATCTACCACGCGCCCAACCAGGAGAGCTTCGTCGAACTGCCCGTCGTCACCGCACGGTGATGCCGCACGGTGCGGCCAGGCCCTGGTTGACTTGACGAGGTCGCTCGAAACCGCTGGAGGTTGCGATGTGTACGAGCCCTTCCAGTGCCGAAACTTCGAGGAGGCAGGCTCAGTTTCCGATTATCCGACGCCGTTAACCACTGGCCCTCAAAGCGTAGGTCGCGACGTCCCTGCTTTTACTCGTGCCTGAGCGCGGCCATCGGATCAATCCGGCCAGCTCTCCGTGCCGGAATCCAACAGGCCAGCGTCGCGACACCCAACAGAATCGCCGGTACGCCGATGAAAACCGGAAGGTTGACCACGCCCTTCGTAGTCGCGCGAACGGAAATCGCGAACGCAAGTATCCATCCAATCGCCGTGCCCCAGGTGATTACACCCAAGTTCTCGCGAATAATTTGCCGGACGACCCGCCCGCTGGTGGCCCCGAACGCCAGCCGCACGCCAATCTCTCTCGTTCGCCTGGCCACGGCGTACGAAACCACGGCGTAGATTCCGATCGCCGCGAGGCCGAGCAGGAGTGGCCCGAGCACGGCGAACATCCGCGCGGGAATCCGGCGAAGAAAGAGGTTTCGTTCGATGTGCTGGGAGAATGTTCGCACGTCGTAAAGAGGGAGCATCGGATCGAGATCGCGCAGAACGGCACGCGCCTCCGGGGTGAGTGCGGTTTCATTGCCGCTGCGCGTCCTCAGGTGAATCTCGCCTTGGATCGCTGGAAGGTCTCGGTACGAGAAATAGACGGCTGGCTGCGCGGGCTCGCCGAACGCGTCGTAGACGGAATTGCGCGCCACGCCGATGATCGCGGAGCTTCCGGCGCGCGTCTGTATCCGGCGGCCGATCGCATCCGCGCCATTCAGGTAACGGCGGACAAACTCCTCATTGACGATGGCCTGTGCGGGCGCCGCGCTATCCCCTATCTCGGCAAAGTCATTTCCCTCAAGGAGTGGGATGGCCATCACCTTGAAGTATCCCGGCGTGACCGTGTTGGAAATGGCTCTATCCTGCCCCGCCTCCGTGCGCACGCGGCCCTCGACAGTGAAAGGCCGCGCCGGAATTCCATGCAAGTCCAGCGGAACATTCGTTGCGATGGCGGCGGCCTCGACGTCCGGCAAGGATCGCAGCCGTTCCAGGAGGCGCGCAGCAAATTCGCGCGCGGACGCCTTGTCGGGATTCCGTCCGCTTAAGTCGTAGGCGGCCAGCAAAACGCCCTCGGGCCGGAATCTCGGGTCCGTTTGGCGTGCCGAGCGAAAGCTTTGCAAGAAGAGCGCCGCCGCGATCAGGACGACCATCGCAAGTCCGACTTCCACCCCCATCAGAACTTTGCGCGCACGGCTGCGGGGCGGCGTGTTGGAACTGGAACGAAGCCCGTCCTGTGGATCCAGCCGTGCCAGATGGACCGCCGGCGGCGCGCTGAAAATCAAACCGCACACAGCACCGAGCAATATCGCGAAGGCGAGGGTGAGTTCATCCACTCTCGTCTGAAAACGGATCGGAAATGCGCCAATCATTGGCGCCACGCGCAATGCAGTGGTGCCCCAAACTGCGATGGTTGCTCCGAGGCTTGCTCCCAGGAGAGCGAGCAGCATATTTTCCGAGAGCACTAAGCTGACAATGCGCCAGCGTGCTGCGCCCAGCGCCACGCGCACGGCCATCTCGCGCCGCCGGGTGCTTCCACGAGCCAGCATGAGGTTTGCCGTGTTTCCGCAGACCGCCAACAGCAGGAGCAGCATAACTCCTTGCAAGAGGGCTAGCCCGCTGATCAGCAACCGCTGCGGACCGCGCGGCGCCTTCCAGAATGGAAGAATCTCACCGCCAATTCCGGCACTGGCCTCAGGATAGTCGCGCGCAAGCTGAGCCATCGCCGTACTGAACTCGGCCTGAGCTTCCTCGCGTGTCGCGCCAGGCCTTAACATTCCGATCAACGAAAAAGCGCGGATGCTGCGATCTTCGAGGTCGCGCGTTCCGCCGAGCAAGGCAGGCGCCAGCGTGGCCGGCGCCCACAGTTCGAACTTCAAGGGGAGCATGGTTCCCTGGAATTCCCTAGGCGCCACGCCGATGACAATCAGGTCGCGCTCATTAACGCGCACTTTTTGTCCCACAGCCCCCGGCGCGCCGCGAAACCGCGTTTGCCAGTAATCATACGAAATCACAATGACAGGCTCAGTTCCGGGCCGCTCCGCCTCCTCCGGTTGGATAAATCGTCCGATCGCAGGCTTCAGTCCCAGTGCGGAAAAATAATTACCGGAGACGAGCTGCCCGTGCGTCCGCTCGGTCT
>Ga0307478_10003344_pt1 | contig 11938 bp, 9 predicted proteins | sample atmos_gasesECM4C_2_FD_203713 | JGI IMG/M metagenome (GOLD analysis project Ga0307478, IMG submission 203713) | Hardwood forest soil microbial communities from Morgan-Monroe State Forest, Indiana, United States - atmos_gasesECM4C_05 | ecosystem: Environmental > Terrestrial > Soil > Temperate...
CAAAATCGCGAGGTCGCCCTCCGCGCACAGGCCGAGATCGCCGTGCAATGCCTGGGTGGCATCGAGAAAACACGAGGAGATGCCGGTGCTGTTGAACGTGCCCGCGAGTTTTTGCGCGATGTGCGCGGACTTGCCCACGCCGCTGAAGAGGAGTTTTCCGCCGGCCGCGGCCACTTCGTCGATCGCGCGTGCGACGCCGACAAATTCCTCGCCCAGACCGTCCGCCGTGGCCGCGAGCGCGTCCCGCTCGATGCCGAGGCAGGTGCGGGCTCGGGCAAGCGCGGATTTTGAATCGAGCGTCATTTATGCCATTTAGGGTTTGAGTTGCTTGAACTGCTTGCGGAAGTTACGTCTAACTTTCCCTCTGGTTCAATTTCTTTTCCATGGCCCGTTCCCGCTCGTTTCTTCCCTTTGTCTTTGGTGTCCTGATCCTGCTGGCCGGTTGCGCGCGCAACGACGAGTCCCCCTACGGGACGGAGAAGGACGATCCCGCCTACCAGCGCGGCAAATACCTCGAGCAACAGGGTCGCGACCAGGAGGCCCTGGGCGCGTTTCTAAAGATTATCGCCAAGCGCGGCGAGGATGCGCCCGAGTCGCACCTCGAAGCCGGCCTGCTCTACCAGGACCACGTCAAGGATCCGATCACCGCCATTTACTACTACAAAAAATACCTCGAGCTGAGTCCAAACAGCCCGCAGGCCAGTCTCGTGCGCGGGCGCATTGTCGCCTGCATGCGCGATTTTGCGCGCACGCTGCCCGGCCAGCCCCTCGGCAGCGATGCCATGCAGCCCGATCTCAGCGACGTTGTTGACCGGTTGCAGAAGGAAAACGACGCGCTCAAGAGCGAGCTCGCCGCGCTCCGCGCCAACCGGCCGGTGCCGGCCAGTGAGCCGGCCGAGACCAGCCCGCCGCCCGCCCGCCCGGCGCCTGACACGGTTGCCGATACGCCGCGGCCCGTCATCACGCGCGCCCCGATGGCCCTGGAGCGGCCGGCCGTGGCGCCGGCGCACGCTCCCGCAGCGCATCCGGTTATGAACCTTTCTCCGGCCGCGTCAGGCCACACCCACACGGTGGAGAAAGGCGACACCCTCATGAACATCAGCCAGCATTACTATGGCACGCGGAGCAAATGGCGCGACATCTACGCGGCAAATCGCGACGTGATGAAAAGCGAAAACGACCTCAAGATCGGGATGCAGTTAAAAATACCGTAGTTGGCAATTAGTAGTTGGTTTTTGGTCATTCGATGTTCCTTGTTCAGCGTTTTTAATCGTCATTCGTCATTCTGCATTCGTCATTCTCCGCATGTCCGCTCCGCCCACGTTTCGCGAGGCCCTCCGCTTTTGGCTGAAGCTCGGTTTTATCAGCTTCGGCGGCCCGGCGGGACAGATCGCCATCATGCAGACGGAACTCGTCGACCGGAAGAAGTGGATCGACCAGGAGCATTTTCTCCATGCGCTCAACTATTGCATGCTGTTGCCCGGGCCGGAGGCGCAGCAACTCGCGATTTACTGCGGCTGGTTGCTCCACCGCGCACGCGGCGGGTTGGCCGCCGGGGTGCTCTTCGTGCTGCCATCGGCGGTAATTTTGTGGGTGCTGAGCTTTATCTATGTGAGCTGCGGCACGCTGCCATGGATCGCGGCGGTCTTTTACGGGTTGAAGCCTGCGGTCATCGCCATCGTCGCCGCCGCGATGCTGCGCATCGGGAAGAAATCGCTGAAGACACCCATGCACTGGGCGGTGTCGGCGGTGGCGTTTGGAGCGATATTTTTCCTGCATGCCCCGTTTCCCGTCATCGTGTTCGGGGCGGGCGTGCTGGGATTCTTCGGTGGAAGTTTTTTTGGATGGAGCAAGCCGGCTCTGACCCCGATGGAAGTTTCCGGGAACACCCAGCCGCCGGGTTCCACTTTGGGCTACTCGCTGCGCGTCGTGGCGGTGGGCGGGTTGCTCTGGTTTGCGCCGGTCGTGACGGTGGGTTTGTGGCAGGGGTGGGATAGTGCGCTCGCGCGCGAGGGATTTTTTTTCAGCAAGGCCGCGATGGTCACCATTGGCGGCGCGTATGCGGTGCTGCCCTACGTGGCGCAGCAGGCGGTGGAAAAGTTTTCCTGGCTGAGTGCGCCGCAGATGCTCGACGGCCTCGGCCTGGCAGAGACGACGCCCGGCCCGCTCATCATGGTGCTGCAATTTGTGGGCTTCCTCGGAGGCTGGGACCACCCTGGCGCCCTGCCGCCGCTCCTGGCTGCGACCCTTGGTGCGGCGCTGACGACGTGGGTGACCTTCGTGCCGTGTTTCATCTGGATCTTTCTGGGCGCGCCGCACATTGAGCGGATGCGCCGGCATCCCCGGCTGAACACCGCGCTCACGGCCGTGACGGCGGCAGTGGTGGGCGTGATCTTGAACCTTGCGGTGTGGTTCGCCGGGCACGTGATTTTTCCGAAACATATGCCGGCGGACTGGTTCGCCCTCGCGGTGACGATGGTGGCGTTCCTCGCCATGCAACGCCTCAAGGTCGGCATCATCCCCGTCGTGTTTGCCGGCGGCGTCCTCGGACTTATCTGGCAGCTCGTTTGAACGTCCAACACCCAACGTCCAGTTTCGACCAACTGCCAATGACCAATGACCAATGACGACGGCGGAGCCATAAACCGTGAACCTCTTTTTATCCCGCAAAAAATTTCACGATGCGGCGCAGGCTGGTCGCGAGCACGTCGATCTCCCCGGGCGTGTTGTAAACATAAAAACTCGCGCGGGTGGTGCCGGTGAGGCCGAGTTTCCGCATCAGCGGCTGGTTGCAATGGTGGCCGCCGCGCAGCGCGATGCCGTCCTGGTCGGCGAACGTCACCACGTCGTGCGCGTGCACGTCGTGCAGCGCGAAGCTCACGAGGCCGCCGCGCCCTTCGCGCGGGCCAAGCAGGCGAATGCCGGGCAGGCCGCTTAATTTTTCATAGGCGGCGCGGGCGAGCCCGCCGTCGTGGCTGGAGATGGCGGCGCAATCGAGTGAGTCGAGAAAATCGCAGGCCACGGCGAGGCCGACGGCGTCGGCGACATTGGGCGTGCCGGCCTCGAAGCGCTCGGGCGCGGGCTTCCAGCGGCTTTCCAGGAAATCCGCCGATGCGATCATGCCGCCGCCGCCCTGCCATGGCGGCATGGCATCGAGCAGCGCCCGGCGGCCGTAAAGCACGCCGATGCCGGTGGGGCCGGCCATCTTGTGCCCGCTGAAAGCGAGGAAGTCGCAGCCGAGCGCCCGGACATCGAGCGGCAGGTGGCCGGCGGATTGGGCGGCATCGACGACGGTGACGGCGCCGATTTTTTTTGCGCGCGCGCAAAGTTCCGCCACGGGATTGATCGTGCCCAGCGTGTTTGAAATGTGGGTGAAGGCAAAAATTTTGACCTCCGGCGTGAGCAACCGGTCGAGTTGCGAGAGGTCGAGCAAGCCATCGTCGCCGGTCACGGGCACGAAGCGAAGCGAGGCGCCGGTGCGTTGCGCAATGAGCTGCCACGGCACAAGGTTGGAGTGGTGCTCCATCTCGGTGAGCAAAATGACGTCGCCTTTCTTCAGGTTCGCTCCGCCCCAGCTCGCGGCCACGAGGTTGATCGATTCGGTCGTGCCCCGCGTAAAAATGATTTCGGCCGGCTCGGTCGCATTGATGAACCTGGCCAGGCGGGCGCGGGCCGCCTCGTAGGCGTCGGTCGCGCGCATGGAGAGAGCGTGCAGGCCGCGGTGGACGTTGGCGTTGTCGCGTTCGTAGAAGCGCGCGAGCGCATCGAGCACCGCCCGCGGCTTGTGGGTGGTGGCGGCGTTGTCGAGATAGACGAGCGGTTTGCCACCCTGCAGGGTTTGGTGCAGGGCGGGGAACTGCGCACGGAGATCGGTCCAGGTTGACATGAAGATCAGGGATTTTTTTTAACCGCGAATGGATGCGAATGAACGCAAATAATCATCGCCGAATTTTGGATGATCATTACGTGGTCAATCATCATCGGCATGAATTCAACATACCTTCAGCTTTTCAGCCCTCCAGCCATTGGACGCTCCTTGAGAGCGTCCAAAGCGGCGTGCCAGGCGAGCGTGGCGCATTTGATGCGGGCAGGGTAGGCGTGCACGCCGGCGAAGGCGGCGAGTTCGTTGAACTCGTCGGGCGCCTTGCCGGTGGAGATGATTTTGTGAAAATCGTCGAAGAGGGTCCGCGCCTCGGCCGTGGTTTTGCCCTTGAGTCGCGTGGTCATGACCGAGGCGCTGGCCTGTGAGATGGCACAGCCCTCGCCGTCGAAGGTGATGTCGGCGATGCGGTCGCCATCGAGGCGCAGGAAAACGCTGCATTGGTCGCCGCACGACGGATTGTCGCCGTGCGCGACACGGTTGGCGGCGGGCAGCTTGCCGCGGTTGCGCGGGCGGCGGTTGTGGTCGAGGATGACCTGCTGGTAGAGGTCGTCGAGGTCGCTCATAAGAGGAACAAATTTCACGCAGGATGCGCGGCTTGGCAACTCCGCAACGCAGACGCGCGCGGATCACAAACGCCGATGGCCAAACGCCAAGAATCCGGAAAATGGAAAATTCCAACACGGGCCTGACCCTCACGCCGTCCTCCTGGCGGGTCGACCGGCTTCGGTAATTTAAAAGTTTCGTTCAAATGAAACAGTCCCGATAATACTTATTGCTGACCCTCCGCCCGCGGATTTGAATTTCTCCATGTCGGAGAAAAGTCGAGAGGCCGTCAAAGCAGCAAGCAGCATCTCGCCACCTGCCGGGCCAAATGCTTTTATGGTTCGCTGGGGTGTCCTCTTGGCGAGTGGGGTCGTCGTGTCCGCTGCACTTGTCGCGTACCACAACAGTTTTTCCGGGCCGTTCATTTTAGATGATCCGCTTGCTATCACGGAGAACCCGGCCATCCGGCATTTCCAGTCGGCCCTGTCGCCGCTTCATACTGGAAGCGACGTGGATGGACGACCGCTGGTCAATCTCTCCCTGGCGATTAACTATGCAGCCGGCGGAATGCAAGTGTGGGGCTATCACGCGGGAAACCTCGCCATTCACATCATGGCTGGCCTGACTTTGTTTGGCATTGTGCGGCGAACCCTCCTTTGTCCCGCGATGGCGGGACTTTCACCTTTGCCGAGACTACCGTGGACAGGTCGAAGGGCTGGCGTTTCTAAACCCAATCCAGAGGCAAGCGCCCGGAGGCCAAGTTTCGCGGATTCCGCTACCGTTCTGGCCTTGGCCGTGGCGCTGCTCTGGACGGTGCATCCGTTGCTGACTGAAGCCGTGACCTACATGATACAGCGAAGCGAGTCGTTGATGGGACTTTTCTACTTGTTAACATTGTATTGTTTCATCCGTGGCACGGAGGTCAGAAGCCATCCTCCATCGCCAAGGCTACGGAGCGCAAGGAGGCCGGAGGCTGAGCGGAAGGGATCAGAAGGAGAAATTCAAAAGCAAACGGGCGCCTGGCTTCTGGCTTGTGTCGGCTTTTGCTTTCTCGGCATGGCGAGCAAGGAAGTCATGGTGTCGGCTCCGTTGATCGTGCTGCTTTATGACCGCACTTTTGTGGCGGGGACGTTTCGGGCCGCCTGGCGGCAGCACTGGCGGCTTTATCTCGGTCTGGCCAGCACATGGCTTCTGTTGGCGCACCTCATGGAGGGCACTCACAATCGTGGTGGCGCCTGGGGTTATGGCCACGGGATTGCTTGGTGGGAATACTCGCTGACGCAGTGCCAGGCGATCATCCATTACCTGCGGCTGTCGTTGTGGCCGCATCCGCAGATTTTCGACTACGGGATGCATGTAGTGAAAAGGCCGGGCGCAGTCGCGCCGCAAGTGCTGATCTTGCTTATGCTGGTCGTGACAACACTGGTTGGATTGTGGCGCTGGCCGATCGTGGGTTTCGTGGGAATCTGGTTTTTTGCAATTCTGTCCCCGAGTTCCAGTGTGGTTCCCAATACCACGCAAGCGATGGCTGAGCATCGCATGTATTTGCCGCTGGCAGCGGTGATTGCCACCTCGGTTCTCGGGTTGTATGCTTGGATTGGCCGAAGCAGCCTGATTTTATTTGCGGCAGCGGCGGTGGGACTGGGATGCCTTACCGTGCAACGCAACCAGGACTATAGGAGTGCACTGGCCATCTGGAGCGACACGGTGGCCAAGTGCCCGGACAACGAGAGGGCACATGTCAGTTTGGGTGCTGTTTTGGGACAGACTCCAGGACGCTTGGCTGACGCAATGGCCGAGTATCAGGCGGCCCTGCGCATCAACCCTGATTATGCCGAGGCGCACCTTGACATGGGCAATGCCCTGTCGGAGATCCCGGGCCGGTTGCCGGATGCCATGGCCGAGTATAAAACAGCCCTGCGAATCAATCCGGGCTACGCTGATGCGCACATCAATTTGGGCAATGCCCTGTCAGAGATCCCGGGCCGGTTGCCGGATGCCATGGCCGAATATAAAGCCGCTCTACGAATCAATCCAAATTTTGCTGACACGTACTATGATGTGGGTTGTGTCCTGTCGCAGATCCCGGGACGTCTGCCTGATGCGATTGCCGCGTATCAGGTGGCTCTGCGCATCAACCCTGATCAATCCAAGGCGCACTACAACCTGGGTTGTGCCCTGTTGCAGATCCGGGGACGATTACCGGAGGCGATCAGCGAGTTTGAAGCAGCCCTGCAAATCAATCCTGATTACGCTGATGCCCACGTCAATCTGGGGTATGCCCTGTTGCAATTTCCGGGGCACGCGCCTGAGGCGATGGCACATTTCGAAACGGCGTTGCGGATCAGGCCGGACTTAAAGGAAGTGCGGCAGGAACTAGACTGGTTGCGGGCTCGCCAATGACTGAGCAACGCCGCTGCGATATTTGCAGCATGCCGATCGGGAACGTGGCGGCCAGCTGCGCGAATGATTTCCAGCCGAGCCATTGGGCCAAAATCGGTGCTCGCAGTTGCCGGGATTGCAAAACTGACAGATACCGATAGACTCGCCGCGATTGTCCAACAGGCTGCCAAGCCGCACTGCTTCTCATGGCTGTAAAATTCCAAGACTATTACGAAACGTTGGGCGTACCCCGCACCGCTTCCGCGGAGGAAATCAAGCAGGCGTTCCGCAAACTCGCGCGGATCCATCACCCCGACGTGGCCAAGAACAAGGCCGCCGGTGAGGCAAAGTTCAAGGAGATCAACGAAGCCTACGAAGTCCTGAGCGACCCGGAAAAGCGTCGGCGCTACGACGAATTGGGGGCGAACTGGCAGGAAGGAGGCGCCGGCCCGTCCATGCCCAGGGGAGGCTATCGCGGTCGGACACGCACCCCCCAGGGCGAGACCGACTTCGAGTTCGGCGGCACGGGCTTCAGCGATTTCTTCGAATCGTTTTTCGGCGGCGGGCGGGGAGGCTTTGGTTCATTCCGCGGGGCGCAGGGCTACGCGGACGACGAGGAGGGATTTGCGTCCCAGGGCCAGGACGTCGAAGCCGATCTTCTCGTCACGCTGGAGGAAGCCCTGCGCGGCTCGAAGCGCAAGGTGACATTGCGGCGGCCGGGCGGCAACGGAAGTAGCGAGCGGACGGATACGTATAACGTGCGCATCCCGGCCGGCGTGCATGAAGGCCAGCGCATCCGCCTGGCCGGCCAGGGCGGGGCGGGGCATGGCGGCGGACCCGCGGGCGATCTCTATCTGCGGGTGCGCCTGGCGCGGCATCCCGACTTCAGCGTGCAAGGGGCCGACCTTTATTACGACCTCGACCTCGCCCCGTGGGAAGCGGTGCTCGGGGTGCAGGCGAAAATTCCCACGCTCGACGGCCCCACCTCGCTGCGTGTCCCGCCCGGTACCGCGGCCGAAACCCGGCTGCGTCTGCGCGGGCTCGGTCTGCCGCGGGAGGACGCCACGCGCGGCGATCTTTACGCCACGGTGCGGATCCAAACACCGATTGCGGTGACGGCGGAAGAACGCGCCCTGTGGGAGAAACTGGCCCGCACCTCCAAGTTCAAGCCAAGGAGCGAAGATCACGAATGAAGCTGTCTTCCCCGGAAAATATTTTACGCGCCGGGTAACACCGTACAGTTTTCAACCGCATTCCGACGCACCCTCACAACCATGAATATTTCAACCGCAATGGAATCGACGGCGCAGGCGCTTTTGGCCCCGGGCAAAGGCATTCTGGCCGCAGATGAAAGCTTCCCGAGCATCGGAAAGCGATTCAAGGAATTCAACATTCCCTCCACCGAGGAGAACCGCCGGGCCTATCGCGAGATGTTGTTCACGACTCCGGGCTTGGGCGAATCCATCAGCGGCGTGATCCTGTTTGACGAGACGATCCGCCAGAAGATCGGCAGTGCGTCGATGCCAGCGGCTCTCGCCCGGCAAGGGATCATTCCGGGGATCAAGGTGGATGGGGGCACGATGAACCTGCCCGGGTTCGCCGGCGAAAAAATCACGCAGGGGCTCGACGGACTTCGCGAAAGGCTCGCCGAATATCGGGAGCTTGGCGCGCGTTTCACCAAATGGCGCGCGGTGATTGCCATCGGCGAACGCCTGCCGACGACGGCCTGCCTTGAAGCCAACGCACGCCTGCACGCGCTTTATGCGGCGCTGAGCCAGGAAGCCGGGCTGGTGCCGATCGTGGAGCCGGAAGTCTTGATGGACGGCAACCATACCCTGGCGCGCTGCGAGGAGGTCACGACGGCCACGTTGAAGACGGTGTTTGCTGCGCTCTTCGAGCATCGCGTCGTCCTCGAGCAAATGCTGCTCAAGTCGGGCATGGTGTTGTCGGGCAAGGACAGTCCGCAGCAGGCCGATGTCCCGGAAGTGGCCGCCGCCACGGTGCGCTGTTTTCGGCGGACCGTGCCGGCCGCAGTTCCCGGCATCGTGTTTCTTTCCGGCGGTCAAAGCGCCGTGGCCGCGACGGAGCGGTTGAACGCCATCTGCCGGGCGGGCGGCGTTCCGTGGAAGATGACTTTTTCCTACGGGCGCGCGCTGCAAGACGATGCGTTGAAGACGTGGAAAGGCGCGCCGGCCAGCGTGGCGGCGGCGCAGGCGGCCCTTGGCCACCGCGCCAGGTGCAACGGGCTCGCGGTCCAGGGAAAGTATTCAGCACAGGCGGAACGCGAAAACCAGGCGGGGTAACTGGTGAAACAGACTGAGCTCAATTCTAGCAAGCTGTTGCGGCGGCCAGTATAGTTTTTCAGCAGCCTGCTAGGCTGTCATCACGTTACGGGTTTGCCGTGTATCAGGTTCACCGCGATCATCCGGCCAATCCCGTCGGTGGCTTCACCCGGGCCGGCGCGGCGCGCAATTCGACGTTCGCCTTCGACAGCTCGGCGATGCGTTCATGAGCGCGCTCAAGTTTTTGCACGGTCTGCTCCAGGGTGGCGGTCTTGTCCTCCAACTTTTGGAGCAGCGCGACATTGTGTTCTTTAAGAACAATCACTTCGTCCGACGGGGCTGGTGGCACGCTCTGGTATGAGGCGTCGCGCAGCGCCGCGATCAGCGCGGCCTGCGAGGCCGGCTTGGTGAGATACTGGTTGGCCCCAACATTCTTCCCCAGCCGCATGTCTGCCACCGAAGTGTAGGTGCTGGTATAAAAGATGAAGGGCAGCGCATTGAACCGCTCGTGCTTGCGCACCGCCAGGCAAAGCCCGAACCCGTCGAGGTTCGGCATAAGGATGTCCGAGATGATCACTTCCACCGGCTCGCGATCGAGGACGGCGAGCGCCTCGACGCCGTCGCTGGCCTCGAGGACCGTATGCCCCTCGGCCTCAAGCTGGACGCGGAGCAGTTTGCGGTTGGCCACGGTGTCATCAACGACAAGGACGTTCATGATTTTATTTTTCATGGGATATTTCGTCGGGTTTGGCAGGTAGGTTCTCGAGAAACTTCGCCACCTGCGCGGGAAATATCCGGGTATCGATCGGCTTGGTGATGTAGCCATCACAGCCGGCGCCGAGCGCCTTCTGGTCGTCGCCCTTCATCGCAAAAGCGGTGAGCGCAACAATGCGGATGTGGCGGGTACGCTCGCTGGCCTTCAGTTTGCGCGTGAGCGTGAGCCCGTCCATGCCAGGCAGGGCGATGTCCATCAGGATCAAGTCGGGCAGGGTGTCGGCGAGGATGATCTGCGCTTCCTCAGCATCCACGGCGTTCAGAATGTCGTGGCCCTCGAACTTGAGAACGTGGAAGACAAGCTTAAGGTTGGTGGGATTGTCGTCGACGACGAGGATCTTGGCGCTCATGGGGTCCCGTTCTCCTCGGTCATCGCCGGCAGGACGACGGTGAAGACGCTGCCCTTGCCCAGCTCACTTTCCACACTGATGCGGCCGCCCTGAAATTCGATGATCTTCTTCGTCAGCGCCAGGCCAAGTCCCGTTCCTTCGAAGCGCCGTGCCGTGCCGGAGTCCAGTTGCTCGAATTCGGTGAAGAGCCGGCTGATATCCTCGGCCTTGATGCCAATGCCGGTGTCGCGGACCTGCACTTCGATCTGGCGTCTGTCCAGGCGCTGCGCGCGGATGGCCACCCGGCCGCCGTCGTCGGAGAATTTGACCGCGTTGGAAAGCAGGTTGTAGAGGACCTGCTTGAACTTGTGCTGGTCGAGCGTGACGGCATCGAGCCCCGCCCCGATTTCGATGCCGACGGCGATGTGCTTTTTTTGCGCAATGCCCTTGATGACGGCGGCCACTTCCTCGACGGCCTTGTGCACGGGGAAGGTCTCCGGGTGCAACTCCATCTTGCCCGCCTCGACCTTCGCGAGGTCGAGCACGTCGTTGATGAGCTGGAGCAGGTGGCGCGCGCTGCTGAGCACGTCGCCGAGATATTCTTTCTGCTTTGGCTTCAGCGGTCCGGGCTTCTCATCAACAAGAAACTCGGTAAACCCGATGATGCCGTTGAGCGGGGTGCGCAACTCGTGGGACATGTTCGCGAGGAACTCGCTCTTCATCCGGTTGGCTTCCTGGAGCGATTGCTCGAAGCGCTTGCGCTCGGTCACATCGCGCGCGGTGGCGAACACGCCTTGCAGCCTCCGGTCCCGGTCGTAGAAGGTGGTCACGTTGTAAGACACCTCTGTTTTCTTGCCATCCCGGGCGCACGCAGTGAGTTCGTAGTCGGTGACCTTTTTTTCGCTCAGCACCAGTTTGATGCCGGCTTCGGCCCGCTCCGGATCGGTGAAGTAGCTCTTGAACGGTGCGCCGATCAACTCGTCGCGCGTGCAGCCGGTGAGAGCCTCCATCTGTTTGTTGACGTCGGTAATGATGCCCAGTGGATCAGTGGCCATGAGCGCGTCGATGTTGGATTCGATGAGCGAGCGGGTGTAGAACTGCTGGTCGCGCAAGCGCTGATCGAGCTTCTTCCGTTCCTCTTCGACCAGCTTGCGCGCGGTGTTGTCGGTGCCGATCAAGAGATAGCCGATGATGGCGTCCTGCGCATCGCGCAACGCCGTTACGGACACCACCGCCGGGAAGCGGCTGCCGTCCTTGCGGAAGTACGTCAGCTCGTAGATGTCCTCGATCCCGCGCGAGGCCTTGAACACCAAGGCCTCGAATCCGGGCGTAATCGGCGTTCCCAGTTCGACGCTCAGCGCCTTGGCGCGCGCGATCACTTCCTGCGGATCGGAAATGTCGGCCGGCGTGATCTTGTTCATCACTTCGGCTGCCGTGTAGCCCAGCATCCGCTCCGCCCCGACGTTGAAAATCTGAATGACGCCCTTTGCGTCGGTGGCGATACTGGAAAAGTTGGCGCTGTTGAATATAGCGCTCTGCAGGGCGCCCGCCTTGAGCAGCGCCTCCTCCGCCTGCTTGCGCGCGGTGTTGTCGGTGCCGATCAAGAGATAGCCGATGATGGTGCCCTGCGCATCGCGCAACGCCGTTACGGACACCACCGCCGGGAAGCGGCTGCCGTCCTTGCGGAAGTACGTCAGCTCGTAGATGTCCTCGATCCCGCGCGAGGCCTTGAACACCAAGGCCTC
>Ga0307478_10003345_pt1 | contig 11935 bp, 11 predicted proteins | sample atmos_gasesECM4C_2_FD_203713 | JGI IMG/M metagenome (GOLD analysis project Ga0307478, IMG submission 203713) | Hardwood forest soil microbial communities from Morgan-Monroe State Forest, Indiana, United States - atmos_gasesECM4C_05 | ecosystem: Environmental > Terrestrial > Soil > Temperate...
ACCACAGGGGGAGAGAACAACAACGGTATCTATCTGACCATAGCAGGAAACAACTTCGGGGCGACCCAGGCGAAGTCCAAGGTCGAGATCAACGGGGCCGAGGTAGCTCAGTACATCACCTGGAGCAGCACTAGAATCGGCGTCCAGGTAGGCAGCGTCACCAGCGGATCGGTGACAGTCACAGTTAACGGGGTGACCGCCACCGGACCGATGTTCACCGCTCGTCCGGGCAACATCTACTTCATAGGACCGAGCATTGATAACTCGACCATGCCTTCGTGCTCCGCGGCGGTAGCGGCTAATTCTTATGCCTCTCCGTGGGGCATGACGAACTTCGCATTGACCGCCGAGAGCAGCTATACCTTGTCGATGCGGACTCCGACAACTTACTACAGGTGCATGTCTGCTGGCGATACTCTCGTTTTCTTGGACGGGGCTAATTACCCCTATTTTGACGGACGCGGATGGCACGCGTCTTTGACGTTGATTGATGTGCCAGGCACGGCGGGGAATCCGATAACGGCTATGACACGGCCAGGCGCCACCGCAACACTGGGGGGCTACGCCTCCTATGGAATCCGGGCGAATGCCGCTTATCTGACAGTTGCGGGTTTCGCTCTTGTTGGCACCGGGACCGTCGGAGTCGGAATCGAAGGCGGGAATTTTTCAAACCAGAGAGTCGTGAACAACGATGTGCAGTGTGTGCTGTGCAACTCACCCGCCGCCGCCGTAGATCATATGGGTGCAAACTCGGTCATCTACGGGAACAAAGTTCACAACGTCTCTACGGGTATTGCGGCCTCCGGTAAGACTTGGCACGCGATGTACTTCGACGCCAATAACGTGGAAGTGGCATGGAACCAGATTTACAACACCCACGCCTATAACGGAATCCAGTTCCACGACAATCGCCTGGCCGGGCTGAGCAATATCTCGATTCACGACAATGATATTGCTGATGTGAATGGGAGTGGTATTAACTTCTCTACGGTAGGGTTTGCGAGTGGCACTTATGTAAAAGCCTATAACAATATCATCCACCACACGGGTGTGGCGGTCGCGGAAGGCGGTAGTGGCGGTGACCCCCACTCCTGTATCGCCTTCAAAGGCTACTCGACCGATGCCACCGCTGGGACAGTGCAAGTCTACAACAACACGATGTACGACTGTGGGAGTTATTTGAACCTGGCGAACACGAGCGCCGCTTGCGCAATTTTCGACTTCGGCACTCAAACCAGCGTCACGCGTGAATACATCAACAACATTATTTATCAGCCGGCTTACACATATACCAGCTCGCAGAATGTATTCATCTGTGGCGGGATCACGAGTTCACAGCAATTGGTACTGATGGCGGTATCGAACAGCAACGTTTGGTACTCACCCAGTAATCCAGCCAGCACAGGGCAAGCATCTAACTTTGGGGTAATTTCAGACCCAAAGTTGAGTAACCCGTCGGGCGGAGATTTCACGCTAGCCTTTGGAAGTTTGGCAATCCAAGGTGGAAGTAATTCTCTTGCCCCTACTACCGACATCACCGGCTTAGCGCGGCCCAATCCGCCTTCGGTTGGGGCATACGATATGGTTGTCGGACACGATCAACGACGCGGGAATGATCGCCCACTTGGTGAAACTCGCCACAGACGATAGGGGTGTTGTTGAGCTTGGTGGCAGCCCCGGCGATCGGACGGTCCGATTACACGGAACCGCACGCATGGAATCTGACGGACATGGAGACGAACTTCGACACCGAGGACGCATGCCGGACATATTTTGGAAAATTCGGACGGCCAACTGGCTTCCGCAGTCTCCAGCGCGGATCGGGGCAGGCGTGGCGCCTGATGTCGCGTTGGCTTGGCCGCGCCCTGATGCTGGCCGGGGCGCTGATAGTGCTTGTGGAGTCCAGTCCCTTGACGGAGATCTGGGCCAGAGCACTTGCGGGCCCTTGGTCGGAGCCAGCGGGCGATGTATTGATCGTGCTGGCATCAGATGCACTGAAAGACCATGTGATTGGGGAATCGTCGTACTGGCGGTCGGTTTATGCGCTTCGTGCCTTCCGGAAGGGGAAGTTCGCGAGAATTCTGATCAGCGGCGGCCCCGCAGATCCCGGCCACTCGGTGGCGGAACTCATGCGCGATTTTCTGGTCGCGTCGGGTATACCGCCGGCACTTATTGAGACCGAAGTCGAATCGCGGTCGACTCGGGAAAATGCACTCTTTGTCGCCGCCCTCCTTCGCAATGTTCCGGGAACCAAGGTGCTGCTCACCAGCGACTACCACATGTGGCGCGCTTCACGTTGCTTCAAGAGGGCTGGTATGAATGTTCTACTCCGTCCGATTCCCGATGCCGTCAAACTGAGCGGCAGTTGGGTGGGTCGCTGGCCGGCTTTCTGGCAGCTTGTTGAAGAATCGGTAAAGATCCTTTATTATCGCGCAAGGGGCTGGATTTAAAAGCAGGCTCGTCGCCGAAATGCTCGGCACCTTAAGATTGGAGCTTCAGCGATACTTCAGTTCCAGGCTCCTTTTCACAAATGACAAAGTCCGTGACAGGGCCGCGACAAGGCGTTCTAACGTACCACGAGGTGGGCGCAACCCCCTCAGGCTACGTTTACTCTGTCTCCGCGGCACAATTGGATGACCACGTGCGATCGCTGAAGTCTCAGGGGGTGCTTTTCACATTCGACGATGGCCATCAGTCGCACCTGCATCAGGCCGCTCCCGTTCTTGAAAAGTACGGTACTCAAGGCCTTTTCTTCGTCACCGCCGGATGGACGGAAAGCAGGCCGGGCTATCTGAGCTGGCCGGAGTTGCGCGAACTGGCCGCGCGGGGGCATCGAATTCAGGCGCATGGCTGGTCGCACAAATTCTTGACGAATTGTGCCGATGCGCAGTTGTACGAGGAATTGGAGCGCACCAAGAAGACGTTGGAGGACCGCGTGGGTTGTCCCGTCGACTCGATTTCCGCGCCAGGCGGCCGATGGAACCGGAGAGTGGCACAGGCCTGTGAAGCTGCCGGCTACAGCCGCCTTTACGTATCTGTTCCGTGGGATCCGCGTAGTGATGGCAGCCGCATTCAAGTGCTGGGCCGAATTATGGTGCGCCGCACCATGGATCTCGCGGCATTGCAGCGACTTCTTCATCTGGGAAGGCGGGACCGCGGGATCGCCCAGTTGAGGCAGGCCGCAAAATACGGGCTGCAACTGGTACTCGGCGATCGGATTTATAAGTTAGCTTGGAACCTGCTGGGTGGGCGATCACTGTCGGATCACGATGGGTTATGATGAACCCGCGACCAGCGACCCTTTGTCACACCAATAAAGCCCCGCCTCACCTCGGCGCCAGGATCGTTTGAGTTCCCTTCGAGCACGATGCGCCGTCGAAACTACTAAGAACTCGGCTTGCGCCACGCAGAACAAGAGATTCGAAGCCTTCAACATCCGGCGGGAGCGAATCGTCGTCAACCGCTTGTATCTAAGGCTCTGACCTTGAGTGTCGAGGTTAGATAGGCTAGTGCCTCACGGACCATACCTCGGGCCTCGGCATCGAGCGCGCACAGGAGTGCGACGTAAAGAATCATCGCACTTAATCCTTTCATCGCTCCGTTGACGAACAAGCCCAGCCCGGTCTGAATCCGAAACACCAGCGCTCCGGCCGCGGCGGCGGCCAGGATGGCCTTGCCAGGCCGCGCCCAGCGTACCCCCACGGCAAGATGTTTCCGGCCCTGCCACGCCACCATCCCCGTGTACAATGCATAACTTAGTAAAGTTGCGATGGCTGCTCCCCAAATTCCCATGATGCGGAGAAGGCATATATTCAGGGCAACATTGACCAAAAACGAGAGAAACACCAGCCGCGTAAGCTCCACCGTCTTACGACGAATAAGAAACGGAGCGTTGAAGAATACCTGAGTACCCCAAAAAAGCAATCCGGCCAGAATCACCGGCAACAAGGGAAAGGCGCTCTCATACTTCCTCGAGCTTAGTACTATCAACATTTCCCGGCTCGATACCGTAGCCACCGCCAACACGCCTGCCGCTACAAGGATGTACGCGTTGAGCCAGCGTCTGAGGAACGCCCCGGTCGCCGCGGGTCCGTCGCGGACCCATATTTTCATATAAGCCGGCGTAATGGCAAGACCAAGCGGCGTCAATAACAGATCCTGTACATATGTGCTGAAGTTATATACTACGGAATAATAACCGAGTTGCGTTGCGCCAAGAAAATATGTTACGAATATCCGGTCTCCCGAATCAAGTAGGATCGCAGAGACTTCGGCGCCGAGCAACGGTATACAGTACAACAGGCTGCTCCGAAAGAGTGTCCGGTCGAAAGCAGCGGGTCTCATCGACGTCCGGCTGTAGATGGAAACAAGGATACCTACGGTGGCAGTTGTTTCCACGATGATGAGCCCGGTCAGGAATACCCATACGCGCACACCAACAAGGAATAACAATAGCGGCACCACCGTAACCGCCCCGGCTCTGATTAATACCTCGACAACATTATAAACGCCTGTTCGTCCTTCGACTCGCAAGAAGCTCATTTCGAGCCAATACACGCCGCGAATGGCGACTAATACGCACCCGACCCGCAACGAGGTGCGGAGATCCGGCTCGAACCAATTCCATGAAACCGTGAGCAGACCGAACGCAAGAAGCGCTACGGCGCATGAGGTTAGGACGACACCGCCCAATAGGGTCGAATAATATGAAGTCCGCTGGTGCTCGCTTTCCTGATTCTCTTCATAATGTCTGACCACGGCGTGCTGCAGGCCCAGTTTTGCTGCAGTTGTTGCCAGCGTGACAAGCTTAAGTACCAGGCTGAGCCTGCCATATTCGGCAACCGAGAAAAGCCGAGTGTACAGCGGAAACGAGACCAGACCAAGCAGCAGCACTGCGGCACGACCGCCAACGTAGTGGGCGGTTTGCCTAAACAGGGGTGTCACTTTCGCCATACTTCGGCGTTCCGGGTTTACGCTGGCCATGGGTCCGTTAATGCGCAGTCACTCTGACTGGTGGCGTAGGGAAAAGCGGTTTTCCAAGAAACAGGGGCCCAGGAAGGAGATGAGGTACACAAGTGATCCTCCGGAGGCTAAATCACCTTCCGGCGGGCTGGGCTCCAGCCATCCACACAATCCTCAAGTATACCGCCAAAGGACCCGCCGTTACGAGCCCGCCCCGCAGCGGCCTATCGATCGCGTCGCGCCGCTAGCGCGAATGTAGAGATTCAGGCCAGACTTGCGATTAAATGGGTTTAAAATATCTGGTGTGACACGTCACTCGCCTTGGGAAGTAAGCCGCATGCAATATGTAAATAATTGAAACCAAATCACTTGCAACCGGGTCGCCTATCGGCGTATCGGGATGTGATCGAAAACGGAAAAACTTGAACATATTGTCACACCAACCCTGGCTAGTGCCAGCGCCTCTTGCCGGTACGTTGTCGTCCGGGGTGAGCAACGTGCTCCTAACCATTAGCAGTCTTGTCCTACCGGGCAAAATTGAGTGATTACTAGAGTGTGAGCCGCGCTCGAGTTTTGCTGGCCGTTGGGGCTGCCAACTAAATGGAGAAGCGAACGAATCCGATTGTCCTCTCATATGCGCTTGGATGGAGAAGCTGAAATGGAATATCGCCTGCCTGAATCAGGAAACCCAAGACATTCGCTTGTGAAACTGCGGTTGCCGAATCGAGGAATCTCAAAATGCACAGAATACTCTCACCTGCGCTAATCGCCGGTCTCCTCTCTTGTCCTATTACTACCCGGGCTCAAGGTAGCTCGAACAGCTGTGACTTGAATAGAGACGGGATCGTCAACATTGTCGATGTTCAGTTGGCAGTGAACATGGCCCTTAAAATGATGAGTTGCGCCTCGTTTGTAAATGGACCTTACATCTGCAATGCAATCGTGGTCCAGCGAGTGACCAACGCCGCCTTGGGCGGACCCTGCGTGGTCGATCCCCACTCGGTGTCGCTGGCCTGGGCTGCCAGCACTTCCCTGAATGTGATTGGATACAACGTCTACCGGGGGATTGCGTCCGGGGGACCCTTCACTAAACTGAGTTCATCGCCGGTGACCTCTTTGAGCTATGTGGACGCTACCGTCGTCAGCGGTGAAACCTACTACTACGTCACAACAGCCGTGGATAGCAGCGGTAACGAAAGTGCTTATTCGACTGAGGGCCGGGCTATAATACCTTCTCCCTAGGACTTGCACCAAGGACTCCAACCCGGGGTATCAACGCCCTCTGGATGCAGCCGCGCTATGCTGGTTACCTTCATGTCGATCGAGTGCCACAACGCTGGTAGAGACTAAGATACTTATTCGCCATCGTCTGGTGCGAGAAATGTTCCTTCACCCAACGTTGCCCGGTGATACCAAGCCTACGGGCCAGATCGCGATCTTGTAGGATGCTCATAACAGCACTATACAGTTCCCGTTGATTGCCCGGGGTCACCAGAATCCCGGTTTGGCCATGAGTAACGACGGCCCCGACGGCCCCGACGCGTGTAGCGACAATGGGGGTTGCAGCCGCTAAAGCTTCGAGGATCGTCATGGGCATGCCTTCGTGAATCGATGGAAGAACCAGCGCGTCCAGCGAGGCGTATACGCCGGGCATATCCTGGCGGAAGCCAACAAAGCAGATTGAATGGTTCAGGCCCCACTGGTCCCGCATGCTCTCCAGTTTGGAGCGCTCCGAACCTTCTCCCACAAACGCAAACCGCGCATTCGGAATTTCAGAAACGACGTCACGCGCCAATGTCAGAAATGCTTCCGGGTTCTTTAAAGGCACCAGGCGGCCAACGAAGCCCACCAGGAAACTGGCACCCTCCCGGCTTAAAGAAGGCGCGGCTCCCACGAACGCATCGCAATCGATGCCGTTGTGGACGACGCTCACGGTTTTGGCCGGCACACCGGAGCGGATCAGAATGTCACGAACCTCCTCGGAAACGGCCGCCACGGCGTGATAGCGTCGCAACAAAAAGCGGTTTAGTTTTTCATTCATCCGCATAGCCAAAGTGTCGTCCACATATCCGTGGCACGTGGAAACCAGCTTCGCTCCCGCGGTTCCGAGGGCCAGCATCGCGTAGATGTTCGGCTTGTACCCGTGTGAATGTATGACATCGGCCTGGAATTCCGCGGCCAGACTGCGAATGCGCCGGGCGGCAGCCCGATCGATTCGCCCACGGCATGGGATCTCCACCACGCTCAATCCTGCCGCGCGCGCCTGCCTGGCTACTTCGAGATTGGGACGGGGCTCATTTCGGAAAACACCTAAAAGGGTGCGGCAGCCCAGGCTCTCCAACGCCAGCGAAAGCTGGACGACCATGCGCTCGGCGCCGTAGAAGCCGCCGCTCGATATGAGTTGGAGTATCTTCGGGGTCCGGTCTGATCCCATCGCTGCCAGCTTCAGGCTAACGGTCTCCACACATTGTGGCCTGATAGCACCGCTTGGTCTCCACGGCAATTTCTGTCCACGAGTACTTGGCTTCCAGCATGGCGGTTGCCGCGCCCAACCGGCTCCGCTCCACCGGATCTTTGATCAATCGCAACAGAGCCGACGCTAGACCATCCACATCTCCGTAGTCGATCAGGATGCCGGTCTCACCATCCGTAAGCACTTGCTCGAAGGCGGGAAGCCTGGTGGCGACGATTGCTCTGCGATAGGACACTCCTGTCATCAGTGCGCCGCTCATTGTGATGGCCTTGTAGGGAAAGACGAGGATATCCGCGGCTTCGTGGAGTCGGCCCATTTCCTGGGCGCTCAAAAATCGAAAATTCAAATCGACCGTAGACTGAACTCCGAGTGCGGCGGCCTGGTGTTCCAGTTGCCGCAACAGTTGCGGCTCGCCCGTCCCGGCAATTACCAGGCGAGCCTGGGCCCCGCTTGCGTGAACCTTCTGCCAGGCTTCTAAGAGGAAAGGTAGGCCTTTGTAGGGTTTGATGAAGCCTTGGCACAGCACCATGCAAGCCCCCGGCGCCCACCCCGATTTCACTCGGGCAGCATCCTGCGTTCGGCCGGCGCCGGGGGCTAATACGAGAGGCCCATGCGCAATCACCCAAATCCTCTTCGGATCGATGGAGAAGTCTTGGACGAGCCGATCCTTCGACTGCTCCGTGTGGCAGATGAGCGCGTCCATTGTCGCGTACAATCGCGCATATTTCCGCTTATGTCGCTCACCGGTATCGTGGGGAAGCTGATCGTGCACCGTGTAGACAAGACGGATTCCGAGCTTCTTCACGAAACCGAGAAACCATCGCTCGGCCAGTGCCGCGTGCTCCATAAGCGCCAGGTACTGCACATGAATCAGACCGGGCCGTTTGAAGATTAAACGTGTTGCCAGTACGGCGAGATTGAGGACGTACTCTCCAGCCTTTAGTAGCTTCCTAATACCGCGATGTCGGAGCCCGAACTTTCCGACAATGTCGATGATGCCTGAGTTTGGACGCAGATTATTGCGGGCAAAATATTCAGGATCGAAATGGTAGGCAATAGAGACCAGCCGGACATCCACATTCTGATCTTTCAGGTTGCAACACAGCGGCCCCGTATAGTAGGGCACGATGCAACCCAAGTCGAGCATGTAGACCTCGATCCGAGCACGGCCCCCGTCGGCATCCTCCACTTTCCGCTGTCTGGAATCAAGGGCCGTAGCCTGTGGCTCAAACTCCGAACGTCCAGGCATTTGGCAGCCTCAGGGACCTCGCGTTCCATTCCCGCACGCCGAACGGCAGGAAACCGCCACGATTGGCATCCGGCTCGCGATAGGTGTTCCACAGTTGTATTTGTCTTCCCGCCTTCACTCTGCTAACTCCGGGCTTAGCCAACTGAAGCCCTGCATCACGCTTCGCGCCCAAGCCGGTGGCTATCGGCGCAGCACCTCCGGCAATCTCGGCATCGGCGGCCTCGCTCTCTTGCGTGATCCAGCGGGCTCGCGTCACCATCGCTGCTAGAGTGAAGGTGAATCCGCTGATCTCGATAAATGTCCAGCGGTCCCCAAAACAATTACACAGAATTACCGCCACCATTTGCGTGGCGAATCCCAGGCCGAGACCCCGCAAGAAGGGATCGTGTGCTTCGCGGAACAGTGCGTGGCCAGTCCGAAACAGGCTGACGAACAATACCAGCAGAATCGCAAGCCCCACTACGCCACTTTCAATAAGGGTGCGAACATACATGTTATGCGTATCCCGTAGTTGGTTAATGGCCTTCTCTTGCGCTTCCTCTCCCCGGTAGATCGCGAATCCATCATATCCGACGCCGAAAATTGGCTCTCTTTGAATCAGGTGAAAAGCGTCATTCCAGAGATCCACGCGTTCTTGAGCGGAGCTTTCTAACTGTCCTTGGGCGTTATAGGTCATCAGGATGCGTTCTATCACCGATTGCGGCAGGATTGCGGGCGCTGCGACTATGGTGACCACCAATGCCACAAGCAGTATGCGCATCTTGAATATGCCGGCGTACACCGCTGCGCCCGCCATCCCCAGGTACGCACCCCTTGAATACGAAAACAAAACACCAAGCACACCCGCAGCTCCCATGGCGAGGAGTGCTGCCCGATGGTGTAGTTTCCAACCCAGGCATGCCAGGGGTCCAATGAGAAAGACCGTGCACTCCAGTTCGAAAGCCGCCAAACCGTTTTGGCCTACCCAACCCAGGGGGCCAGCGTCCCGGATATTGTCGTTGTAGTGCGAAGTATTCCGTCCCCGCATAGACTGGTAGAAGCCCTTTTCAACCCACAAGAACGACAGGCCCATTAACAAAAGCAGGATTTTCATCTGGCGGACGTTCTCAATCGAAGCCAGCACCAGATAAAAGACAATCGGAAGCCGCATATAGTAGATCCAGTCAATCACCCTCTGGGTGAACCAAATCGGAGGAGCAGCCCCAAAAATCAACGACCCAGCCCATAGGCCGATGTAGTTAACTACAAATAACGCGGCGAATACTTTACCGAAAGGAGTCTTGGGAAAGAGCCTCTTGCCACTCAAAATAAGCCCGGCTGCTATGGACAGCATCAAGAGATCGATAAAATGATTGCCCAGAGGGTATTCCAAAAGGTGATACCGGCCGGTCTGCTGAGGCAAACACGGTATGAGTACAAAAATGCCAAAACGCGGTCTGAAGAGGGAAATCACGCAACCCAGGAGAAAAAAAACATACAGTAGCTGAGGTAAGAAGTGGCCAAGCCCTGTACCCATACGGAAGGATCACGCTCGAATCGAAACAGCTATTGAGTATAGCACGCCCCTTCATTCGACTGCTCAGCAATAGGCCCTTCGGAACCTTCGGATTACGTTACAGCGTGGTTGTGGGCGCGGCCGGATTCGCTTCGACAAACTCAATCAAACCCAATTCGCGAAAATATAAAAAAGCGACTCGCCGTCCGCCGAATGCTACAGCGGGCACGATCTGGGATGTCAGGATAGCCCCCCGATTGGCCGCTTCCTGAACTCGCGCCTCGATATCGTTGACCTCGTAGCACAGGTGGTTGAGGCCCCGGCCCTTTTCAAGCGCCTGCTTAACCGGTGAGTCCTCACTTGCAGCCTCTATCAATTCCAGGCGGCCTCCATGCCCATCGCTCCAGAACTGGATGCGGACCTTCTGGATCGGATCGTAATAAATCGGCGAATCCACTGTTAACCCGAGACTGCTGGCGTAGGCTTCCCCGTAGGATTCTAGTTTTTTCACTACAATGCCGATATGGTCGAGTTTCATAGTGGCTCGCGCCCAGTCTTCGCGGCGCATCGAAATCCCGGCAGTAGGACCCGGCCTGCTGGGGCCGGTACCGCGCTTCAGTCCGCGACACCCGTGGCCCGTAGCTGCTCCTGCAGGTGAGCCACCGATTGGAGCTTAGGAATCACCTCCGCGGGAAACTGAATTCCGTATTCTGCTTCCACCGCCAGCACCGCCTGAAGGTGACCGTAGGAGTCCCACGCTTGGATGCTTCCAGGGCCGAGATCCGCCGTTACTCGATCCGGAGGAATATCGAAAACATCCGCCAGTACGTTGCGCAGCCGCTCGGGAATGACCGAAGATTCTGGAGTTTGCATGGGCCTAGATTCACAATTGTACGCTACTTCCGTGGCTCAACGCCGTCGAGCGCCAGCGAATGAGCATGGCACCTCGCGCGCGCTGTTCCTAAGAAACCTGATCATGCACGCCAGCGTTCCGACTCACGTCGGCTGCGGAGCGTGCGAGAGAACCATACCGCATCAGGAAGCTGGCACGCGCAGCCAGTTGGCATAAGACTCCACTGGAACGATCTCGCTTCGACTTTCCAGACCGCGGTCCGTAATATTCTGAAACCCGTATCCGTGCTTCGAGAGGATCTGGGTTACCTCGGCGCCAGGAGCGCCTGGGTTCGCTTCGAGCACGATGCGCGGTCGAAAACTGCTAAGAACTCGGCTTGCACCACGCAGCACAAGGTGTTCGAAGCCTTCGACATCAATTTTCAGAAAATCGGGCTCGACATTCAGTTCGCCAACAATCGAATCGAGTGTTCTGCACTTCACCTGTATGACTCTACCGGGTTTGCCCCGATAGGCGTCCACCGCAAGACTACCCATCGTCGGATTCTCTGCCTCATGAAAAGGAACCATTCCGTTCGAGTCGCCAAGAGCGACTGTTGAGGACAGTCACCCTTGAATCGAGACGGTTGTGTGCAACGTTATATGCGAGCGCTGTGCAGAGCTTAGGCACGGGTTCAACAGCAACGACACGGACGCTCGGGTTGACTGTACAGCCCAAAACAGTGTAGATTCCGCAGTCCCACATCTATAAAGCAATTGGCACGGCGAATGCCTTCAAGGATTACCGGCGTGGTCTCCTTCTCCCACTCCCGTAGGCCAGACCAGAATATTCGGTGGCCAACCGCATCGAACCTCGTGGGAAACCATCGGCATTTCCACCCAGTTCCATATACTGTGAATGGCT
>Ga0307478_10003346_pt1 | contig 11934 bp, 4 predicted proteins | sample atmos_gasesECM4C_2_FD_203713 | JGI IMG/M metagenome (GOLD analysis project Ga0307478, IMG submission 203713) | Hardwood forest soil microbial communities from Morgan-Monroe State Forest, Indiana, United States - atmos_gasesECM4C_05 | ecosystem: Environmental > Terrestrial > Soil > Temperate...
GTCCGGACCTGACCGCGGAGCGCTTCGTGCCCGATCCGTTCGCGGCCGCCCCCGGCGAGCGGATGTACCGCACCGGCGACCTAGTGCGTCACCTGCCCGACGGCCAGCTCGACTTCCTCGGCCGCCTCGACCACCAGGTCAAGATCCGCGGCTTCCGCATCGAGCTCTCCGAGATCGAAGAGGCGCTGGCGCGCGCGCCGGGAGTGCGCGCCGCGGCGGTGCTGGCCAGGGAGGACGCGCCGGGTGCGCGCCGCCTGGTCGCCTACGTGGTGCCCGCCGCGGCGCCGCCGTCACCGTCCGAGGAGGCCGCCTGGATCGAGGAGCTGCGCCAGTCGCTGCGCCGGCACCTGCCCGACTACATGCTGCCGGCGGCCTACATGGTCCTGCCGGCCCTGCCGCTCACCGCCAACGGCAAGGTGGCACGCCAGGCCCTGCCCGCGCCGCCGCTCGAGCGCCACGGCGGCAGCGACAGCTTCGTCGCGCCGGGCACCCCCGCCGAGGAGGCGGTCGCAGCCATCTGGGCCGAGGTGCTGGGCGTGGCGCGGATCGGCGCCGCCGACGATTTCTTCGCCCAGGGCGGACACTCGCTCATCGCCACCCGGGTGGTGGCCAGGCTGCGCGAGGCGTTCGGGCTCGAGCTGCCGCTGCTGCTCCTGTTCGAGGCCCGCACCGTGTCGGCGCTCGCCGCGGCCATCGAGCAGCTGCAGCTCGAACGCGTCGAGCGCGACGCCGGCGCCGACCTCGATCGCCTGCTCGACGAGGTGGACGGGCTCAGCGACGACGAGGTGGAGAGATTGGTCTCCAGCTTCGCGGGCCCGGCCGGGTCCGACGCGGTGATGCCATGAGCGCACGACGCGGTGCCGGCGATCGCCTTGCCGCGCTCTCCCCGGCGCGGCGGCAGCTGCTGCTGCGGAAGCTGCGCCAGGAGGGGATCGACGGCGCCGGGACCGCGGCCGCGGCGCCGCCGCTGCGGCGGTTGCCCCGCGACGGCGACCTGCCGCTGTCGTTCTCGCAGCAGCGGCTCTGGTTCCTCGACCGCTTCCAGCCCGGGAACAACTTCTACAACCTGCCGGCGGCCTATCGCCTCGCCGGGCCGCTCCACATCGGCGCGCTCGCCGGCGCTCTGCATGCGATCGCGCGCCGGCACGAGGTCCTGCGCACCACCTTCGATCTCGTCGATGGGCGGCCGGTGCAGCGCATCGCGCCGCCGCGGCCGCTGCCGATCCGCCGCATCGGCCTCGCCGCGCTGCCGGCGGGCCGCCGCGAAGGCGCGGCGTTGGCGGCCGCCGGCGGCGAAGGGCGCCGCCCCTTCGACCTGGCGCGCGGACCGCTGTTCCGCGTCACCCTGATCGAGATCGACGGCGGCGAGCGCCTGCTCATCCTGAACCTGCACCACATCGTCGCGGACGGCTGGTCGATCGGCGTGCTGCTCGGCGAGCTGTCGGCCCTCTATGGCGCCGCGCTCGCCGGTCGGCCGTCGCCGCTGCCCGAGCTGCCCATCCAGTACGCCGACTACGCCGCCTGGCAGCGGCAGATCCTCGAGGGCGAGGAGCTGGCCCGGCAGGCGGCGTACTGGCGCCAGCACCTGGCGGGGGCCCCGCCGCTGCTCGAGCTGCCGGCGGACCGGCCACGCCCGGCGGTGCAGAGCTTCCGCGGGCGGGTGTGCGCGTTCCGCTTCCCGGCCCCGCTGTCGCGCGCCGTCCGCGACCTCTGCCGGCGCCAGGACGTCACCCTGTTCATGACGCTGCTCGCCGGCTTCGAGGTGCTCCTAAACCGTCTCAGCGGCCAGGAGGACGTGGTGGTGGGGATCGGCGTCGCCAACCGCAACCGCGTCGAGACCGAGCCGCTGATCGGGTTCTTCATCAACACCCTGGCGCTGCGCACCGATCTGTCGGGCAACCCGACCTTCGCCGAGCTCCTGGGGCGCGTGCGCGCGGCCGCCCTGGCGGGCTACGCGCACCAGGACCTTCCCTTCGAGAAGCTGGTCGAAGAGCTGCGGCTCGAGCGGGCGCTCGACCGCAACCCGGTCGTGCAGGTGGCGTTCGTGCTGCAGAACACCCCCATGCCGCCGCTCGACCTGCGCGGCGCGGCCGCGTCGCCGGTGCTGATCCAGACGGCGGCGGCCAAGTTCGACTGGCTGCTGTCGCTCACCGACGAGGAGCCGCGGCTCACCGGCCTGCTCGAGTTCAACTCCGACCTCTTCGACCTCGCCACGGTGGAGCGCATGCTGGGGCAATACCAGCAGCTGCTCGCGGCGTTCGCCGCGGACCCGCTGCAGCGCATCCGCATGGTGCCGCTGTTCGCGGCCGAGGCGGCGCGGCGGCTCGGCCTCGAGCCCGAGCGCCTGGCCGCGGTCGCGCCGCTCAACACCACGCAGCGCGACCTCTTCCTCGACCACGCCCGCGACCCCGAAAGCGTCGTCTACAGCCTCGGCGTGTCGGCGCGCCTGCCGGCGGCGGTGGACCCCCGGCTCTGGCAGCAGGCCTGGGCGGCGGTGACCGCGGCCGAGCCGGTCACCCGCCTGCGCATCCTGGCGTGGCGCGGCGAGCCGCTGCAGGTCGAGGACCGCGCCCCGGCGCCGGCCTGCGAGGTCGTGGACCTGGCGGCGGCGCCCGCCTGGGAGGAGCTGCTGGCGCGGCGGGTCAAGGTCCCCTACCGCCTGGAGGCGGGCGGGCTCTGCCGCGGCTTCCTGGTGCGTGGCCTGCCGCAGGGGGACGTGGCGCTGCTCGCCTATCACCACATCGTCGCGGACGCCTACAGCGGCAAGCTGCTGCTCGAGCGCACCGCCGCCGCCTACGCCGCGCTGGCCGCCGGCCGCCGGCCGCCGGCCGCGCCGGCTGGTCCGCCGGCCTTCTTCGCCGCGGTCGGCGACAGCCTGGCCCGCTTCGACACCCACGCCGTACGCGCCTTCTGGGCCGAGCGCCTGCGCCACGTCGCCCCGGTCCTTCCCCAGCCGGCGGCCCGCGCCCGCGCCGCGGCGCGCACCGCCGTGCGCCGCGTGACCGTCGGGCCGGCGGAGCTCGCCGAGCTGCGGCGGTTTGCCGCCGAACGCCTGTCGCTGGCCGCTTTGCTGCGGGCGATGGCCGGCGCCCTCCTCGACCGTCTCTTCGCGCCCGCCGGCGATCTCCTGCTCCATGACGTGGTGGGCGGCCGGCCGCGCGAGCACGCCGGCACCGCCGGCTGCTTCCACCAGGTCGTGCCGGTGGTCTTCCCGCGCCGCTCGCTCGGCCACGACCGCCCGGTCGCCGATCACCTGCAGGCGGCGCGCGAGTACCGCCGCCAGCTCGGCGACGCGCAGTACCTCTCGGTGCTCCTCGAGCGGCAGCTGGTCAAGGACGAGAAGCTCCGATTTTTCTACAACTTCTACAACTTCGCGCAGCTCGAGCTGCTCGGCGGCCGCACGGTGCTCGAGGTCCACGACTCCTTCCCCGCGGACGAGGTCCACCTCATCGTCAGCGACCGGGGCGACGAGGTGATGCTGAGCGTGTGGTGGCACGAGTCGAGCCTGCCGGACCTCGCGCTCCCCGAGCGTCTGCTGGCGATGGCGCTGCAGGCGGCCCGCGGCGCCTCCCGCCTGGGCGACCTCGAGGTCCTCTTCGCGGCCGAGCGCCGGCAGATCGTCGTCGCCTGGAACGCCACGGCCACCGCCTGGCCCGGGCCGCACAACCTGCAGCTGCTGCTCGAGGAGCAGGAGCGCCGGACGCCCGAGGCGGTCGCGGTGGCCTCTGCGGACGAGGCGCTCAGCTACCGGGAGCTCCACCGCCGCGCCAACCGTCTCGCGCATCTGCTGCGCGGCTCGGGCGTCGGCCCCGAGCAGGTGGTCGCCACCGCCGTCGAGCGGTCCCTGGACATGGCGGTGGCGCTGGTCGCCGTGATCAAGGCCGGGGGAGCCTACCTGCCGCTCGATCCGGACTATCCCGCCGAGCGGCTGCGCTACATGCTCGCCGACTCCCGTGCCGCGGTGCTGCTGGCCGGCGCGGCGGCCGGCGGCGGCGCGGCGCTGCAGGACCTCGCGGCCGCGGCAGCCGGCGTGCTGGATCTCGGCGCGCCGGCGACCGCCGCCGCCCTGTCGCGGCAGCCGGCGGCGCCGCCGGCCTGCCGCACCACGCCGGGCAGCCTGGCCTACGTGATCTATACCTCCGGCTCGACCGGCCGCCCCAAGGGGACCATGAACACCCACGGCGGCATCGTGAACCGCCTGCTCTGGATGCAGGACGCCTATCGCCTCACCGCCGCCGACCGGGTGCTGCAGAAGACGCCGCTCTCCTTCGACGTCTCGGTCTGGGAGGTCTTCTGGCCGCTCCTGACCGGCGCCTGCCTGGTGCTGGCCCGCCCCGAGGGGCACAAGGATGCGGCCTACCTGGTGCGGCTGATCGGCGAGCAGGGGATCACCACCCTGCACTTCGTCCCCGCCATGCTGGGCATCTTCCTCGCCCAGCCCGGGGTCGAGGTCTGCGGCAGCCTGCGGCGGGTGATCGCCAGCGGCGAGGCGCTGGCCCCGGAGCTCGTCGAGAGGTTCTGGGGCCGCCTGCCCTGCGAGCTGCACAACCTCTACGGGCCCACCGAGGCGGCGGTCGACGTCTCGGCCTGGGCCTGCCGCCGCGGCGACCGTCCGGCGCCGGTCCCGATCGGCCGGCCGATCGCCAATACCACCCTGTACGTGCTCGACCGCGAGCAGCGGCCGCTGCCGGCAGGGCTCGCCGGCGAGCTGCACATCGGGGGCGTGCAGCTGGCGCGCGGCTATGCCGGGCGCCCCGACCTGACGGCGGAGCGCTTCGTCCCCGATCCCTGGACCGCTGGCGGCCGCCTCTATCGCACCGGCGACCTCGCCCGCCATCGTGCGGACGGCAACCTCGAGTATCTCGGCCGCATCGATCAGCAGGTCAAGCTGCGCGGCGTCCGCATCGAGCCGGGCGAGATCGAGACGACGCTGGGCAGCCTGCCCGAGGTGCGCCAGGCGCTGGTCGTGGTGCGCGGCGAGACCGCGCCGGAGCAGGCGCTGACCGCCTACCTGGTGGCCGCGCCGGGCGTCGCCGAGCGTCCCGGCCACGGCGAGCTGATGCGGCGGATGCGCCTGACCCTGCCCGACGCCATGGTGCCGGCGCACTACGTCTGGCTCGACGAGCTGCCGCTGCTGCCCAACGGCAAGGTGGACCGCAGGTCGCTGCCCGCGCCGGCCGCCGAACGGCCGGCGCTCGACGGGGCGCTGGTGGCGGCGCAGAACGACACCGAGCGCACGCTGCTCGGCATCTGGCAGGAAGCGCTGGGCCTGCCCAAGGTCGGCGCCACCGACAACTTCTTCGACCTCGGCGGCCACTCCCTGCTGCTGGTCAAGGTGCAGACGCGGGTGCGCGAGAGCTTCGGCCGCGAGCTGTCGATGGTCGAGCTGTTCCGCCATCCGACCGTGCGCGCCCTGGCGGGCCTGCTCGCGCCCCGCCAGGCGCCTGCCGCCGACCCGGGCGCTCCCGCCGCCGCCGCCGGCATCGCGCCGCCGGCCGTCACGCCGGCGGCGGGCGGCGGCGGCGGCGCGGTGGCGGTCATCGGGATGGCCGGGCATTTCCCGCGCGCCCGCAATCTCGCGGAGCTGTGGCAGCGGCTGCGCGCCGGCGAGGAGCTCATCTCTTTCTTCTCGCGCGAGGAGCTGGCCGAGGCGGGGGTGGATCCCGGGCTCCTGCGCCGCCCTGCCTACGTGCCGGCCAAGGCGATGCTGCCGGACATCGACCGCTTCGACGCCGCCTTCTTCGGTTTCAGCCCGCGCGAGGCCGAGATCATCGATCCGCAGCAGCGCCTCTTCCTCGAGGCCGCCTGGGAGGCGCTCGAGGACGCCGGCTACGATCCGCGGCGGCCCGGCGGGCGGGTCGGGGTGTTCGCCGGCCAGAGCCTCAACACCTACCTCCTGTGGAACGTCTACCCCAACACGCGGCTGGTGGAAGGCGTCGGCCTCTTCCAGGCGTTCCTCGCCGCGGACAAGGACTTCCTCGCCACCCGCACCTCCTACAAGCTCGGCCTCAAGGGGCCGAGCGTCACCGTCCAGACCGCCTGCTCCACCTCGCTGGTGGCCGTCCACATGGCCTGCCGCAGCCTGCTGGGCGGGGAGTGCGAGATGGCCCTGGCCGGCGGGGTCGGCGTCTCGGTGCCGGTCAAGAGCGGCTACCTGTACCAGCAGGGCGGCATCGCTTCCCCGGACGGCCATTGCCGCCCCTTCGACAGCGCCGCCCAGGGCACGGTGCCCGGCAACGGCCTGGGCATCGTCGTGCTCAAGCGCCTTGCCGACGCCGTGCGCGACGGCGACTCGGTGCGCGCCGTGATCCTGGGCTCGGCGATCAACAACGACGGCGCCGACAAGGTGGGTTTCACCGCGCCGAGCGTCGACGGCCAGGTGGAGGTGATCTCCGAGGCGCTGGCCCGCGCCGGGGTGGGCGCCGAGACCGTCGCCTACGTCGAGGCGCACGGCACCGGCACGCCCCTGGGCGACCCCATCGAGGTGGCCGCCCTGCGCCAGGTCTTCGCCGCCGCCGCCCCCGCCGGGGCGGCGCCGGCGCCGGGCAGCGTCGCCCTGGGCTCCATCAAGAGCAACCTGGGTCACCTCGACGCCGCCGCCGGCATCGCCGGGCTGCTCAAGGCGGTGCTGGCGCTCGAGCACGGCGAGGTCCCTCCCACCGCCAACTTCGCGGCGCCGAACCCGGCCCTCGGTCTTGCCGCGAGCCCCTTCTACGTCAACCGCCAGGCCGTGCCCTGGCCGCGCGGCGCCGCCCCGCGCCGGGCGGGAGTCAGCTCCTTCGGCATCGGCGGCACCAACGCGCACGTCGTGCTCGAGGAGGCTCCCGAGGCCCCGGCGGCCGCCGGCGCCGCGGACGGGGAGGGCGCGCCGGCGGCGGGCTGGCCGCACCTGCTGGTGCTGTCGGCGCGCACCGCCCCGGCCCTGGCGGCGGCGGCCGCGGACCTGGCCGAGCACCTCGGCCGCCACCCCGGGCAGCGCCTGGCCGACGTCGCATGGACGTTGCAAGCCGGCCGGCGCGTCTTCGCCTGGCGCCAGGCGGTGGTCTGCAGCGGCCGCGCCGAGGCCGTGGCGGCGCTGCGCGGGGAGGCGCCGCACCGCGCCTGGAAGAACGCCGAGGAGAGCGCCGAGCGGCCGCTCGCCTTCCTGTTCCCGGGGCAGGGCACGCAGCACGTCGCCATGGCCGCCGGGCTCTACCGCGCCATGCCGGCCTTTGCCGCCGTCGTCGACCGGTGCGCCGCGTCGCTTGCGCCGCGCCTGGGCCTCGACCTGCGCCAGCTCCTCTACCCGGCGCCCGGGCGGGAGGCGGAGGCGCGCCGCCTGCTCGACCGCACCGCGTTCACCCAGCCCGCCCTGTTCACCGTCGAGATCGCCCTCGCCCAGCTGTGGATGGGGTGGGGCTGCCGCCCGGCCGCGATGCTGGGGCACAGCATCGGCGAGCTGGTCGCCGCCACCGTCTCCGGCGTGCTCGAGCTCGAAGACGCGCTGGCGCTGGTGGCCTTGCGCGGCGAGCTGGTCGATGCCCTGCCGGCGGGCGCGATGCTCTCCGTGGCGCTGCCCGAGGGCGAAGTCGAGCCGCTGCTCGGCGCCGAGCTCTCGCTCGCCGCGGTCAACGGCCCGGGGCTCTGCGTGGTGGCGGGCGAGGCCGGCGCCGTCGACGCGCTCGAGCGCACGCTGGCCGGCAGGCGGGTCGGCTGCCGGCGCCTGCACACCTCCCACGCCTTCCACTCGCACCTGGTGGAGCCGGCGGTCGAGCGCTTCGCCGAGGTGGCGGCGCGCTTCACCTTCGCGCCGCCGCGCGTGCCGTTCGTCTCGGGCACGACCGGCACCTGGATCACCAGGGCGCAGGCGGTCGATCCGTGGTACTGGGCGCGGCACCTGCGCCAGCCCATCCGCTTCGCCGCCGGCCTGCAGGCGCTCGCCGCCGGCGCCGCGCCGGCGCTGCTCGAGGTCGGTCCTGGCAACTCGCTGGCCGGGCTCGCGCGCGGCCAGCTGGGCGAGAGCGGCGCCATCGTGCTGTCGTCGCTGCCGCACCCCAAGGAGCGCGGCGCCGACGTGGAGCTGATGGTGGAGACCCTGGGCAAGCTCTGGCTCGCCGGCGCCGCCGTCGACTGGGCGGGCTATCGCGGGCCCGCCGAGCGCCGGCGGGTGCCGCTGCCGACCTACCCCTTCGAGCGCGGGCGGCACTGGGTCGAGGCCCCGTCCGCCGCCGGCGCCGCTGCCGCCGCTGCCGCCGACGGCGCCGCCACGCCGCTGGACGCCGCCCCCGCGCCGGCCGAGGCGGCCATGGCAGCCGCGGCACCGCCTCCCGAGGCGCCGCGGCCAGCCGCGGCGGGGGGGCTCCGCCTGCGCGAGTACGCGCCGCCCGAGGGCGAGCTCGAGCAGGCGGTCGCCGCCTTCTGGGGCGAGCTGCTGGGGGTGGCGGAGATCGGCCGCCACGACAGCTTCTTCGAGCTCGGCGGCCATTCGCTCGCGGCGGTGCAGCTCTTCTCCCGCCTGCAGGAGCGCTTCCCGGTGCAGCTGCCGATCGACAGCCTGTTCGAACACCCGACCCTTGCCGCCTTCGCCGAGCTGCTCGAAGCGTCTCTCCTCGACCGCCTGGAGGCGGTCTCGGACCAGGAGGCCGCGAGCTGGGCCGGGGAGGGCGCGCTCGCCGCCGCCGGTACCCTCGACGTCACCCCAAAGGAGGCTCCATGAACGACCCATCCGCCACGCCGGGAGGCGGCCATGCCGCAACCGTCGCCGCCGTCGCCACCCCTGAAGGCGCGATCGACCTGCAGCTGCCGCCGCCTCTCGAAGACGACTTCCTCGACTCCCTGACCGGCACCTGGCGCGGCGTCCTGCGCCTCGGCGGCGTGGAGTTCGAAGCCACCAACGAGGTCGGTTGGATCCTCAACCGCCAGTTCGTCCTGGGCAGGAACCGCGCGGTCAGCGCGCTGGGGGTCGGGGAGTCGCAGGAGCTGTGGCAGCGCACCGCCGAGGCGCGCGTCTACAAGCTGTGGTGGGCCGATGCCTGGGGCAACGCCGGGATCGCCGAGTGCCGGCCCACCGCCGGCGGCTGGACCATCGCCGGCAACGATCCCCTGGTGGGAGGGTTCCGCAACACCATTCTCCGCACCGCCCCCGACGAGCTCGCGATCGTGCAGGAAAGCGGGCCCGACGCAAGCGGCGCTTTCACCCGCATCGGCGACGGCCATCTCCGCCGCACCCAGACCTAGCATCGCGAGAGGAGCAGCTCGATGAACGATCTCAAGCAAGACCTGGCCTACACGTTGCGGACCCTGCGCCGCTCGCCCCGCTTCTCCCTGGTCGCCATCGTCACCCTGGCGCTGGGGATCGGCGCCACGACCGCGATCTTCAGCGTCGTCGAAGCGGTGCTGCTCAAGCCGCTGCCCTTCGCCGACCAGGACCGCCTCACCGTGCTGATGGAGCGGCCGAAGAAGCTCAACGTCGATACCGTCGAGCTGTCGCTCCCCAACTTCAACGACTGGCGCGACCAGAACCACGTCTTCTCGCAAATGGCGGCGCTGACCTCCAACAACTACGGCCTCAACCTGACCGGGCTCCGCCAGCCCGTGCACGTCGAGTCGGCGCCCGTGTCGCACACCTTCTTCAGCACGCTCGGCGTGAAACCGGTCCTGGGGCGCGATTTCCTGCCCGAGGAGGACCGCCTGGGCGCCCGCCACGCGGTCATCCTGAGCGACGGCCTGTGGCGCGACCTGTTCGGCCGCGATCCGCACGTCCTCGGGCGCCAGGTCCGCCTGGACGCGGAGAGCTACACCATCGTCGGCGTGATGGGGCCCTCGTTCCACTACCCGCGCGGCGCCGAGATGTGGGTGCCGCTCCTCCCCTTCCTGGGGCCGCACTACGCGGAGCATCGCATCGCCCGCCTGATCAAGGGGCTGGGACGGCTCAAGCCGGGGGTCACCATCGAGCAGGCCAGCGCCGAGATCGAGGGCATCGCCGCCCGCCTCGAACAGCAGTACAAGGCGGCCAACGACGGCTTCTCCTCGTCGGTGCGCCCGCTCACCGAGGAGGTCTTCGGCAAGATCCGTCCGGCGCTCCTGCTGCTGCTCATCGGCGTGCTGCTGCTGCTGGTCATCGCCATCGCCAACGTCGCCAACCTGGTCCTGGCGCGGAACCTCGAGCGCCGGCAGGAGATCGGCATCCGCGCCGCGATGGGGGCGAGCAGGCTCCGCCTCGTCCGGCAGCTGCTCACCGACGGCCTGGTGCTCTCGCTGCTCGGCGGCGCCGGCGGCCTGCTGGTCGCCGCCTTCGGCATCCGCCTGCTGACCTCGCTCGCGCCCGACGACATCCAGCGGCTCGACGAGGTGCGCATCGACCTGCCGACCCTGCTCTTCACCTTCGGCGTCCTGCTGGTGGCGGCGGCGGTCATCGGCATGGCGCCGGCCCTGCAGCGCCGGCGGGACAGCATCACCGAACCGCTCAAGGAAGGCACGCGGCGCGCCACCAGCAGCCTGGGCGGCGCGCGCCTGCGCAGCTTCCTGGTGCGCACTGAGGTGGCGGTCGCCATGCTGCTGCTGATCGGCGCCGGCCTCCTGGTGCAGAGCGTCATCCGGCTCGAGCACACCAGCCCCGGTTTCGATCAGCGGCACGTCCTGACCGCGCGCGTCCGGTTGCCCGAGAAGACCTATGCCACGGCCGAGCAGCGCCAGCAGTTCTTCGAGCGCCTGGTGACGCAGGCCCGGGCGATACCGGGAGTGGTCTCGGCCGCCACCGTGCTGGCGCGCCCGCTCGACACCTCGGTGACCTGGGAGGTCCGGCTGTGGACCGAGGGGACCAGCTGGGAGGAGGCGAAGCGCAATCCGCTGCTCAACTTCGAATCGGTGTCCCCGGACTACTTCCACACGATGGGGATCCGGCTCATCGAGGGCCGGCCCTTCAGCCTCCACGACGACGCCAAGGCGCCGCTGGTGGTGATCCTCAGCAAGCGCGCCGCCGACCAGGCATGGCCCGGGCAGGACCCGATCGGCAAGCGGGTGCGCAACCAGATGCTCGACATCCAGACGCCGTGGCGCACGGTGGTGGGAGTCGCCGACGACGTCCACTACCGCGGCTGGGACGACACCATGGCCGACTGCTACGTGCCGGCGCGGCAGTTCCCGTTCTGGGACTACATCAGCTACCAGGACCTGGTCCTGCGCACGGCGGCCGCGCCGCTCACCGTGGCCCAGCCGGTGCGTGCCGCGGTCTTCGCGCTCGACGCCAACCAGCCGGTCGCCTCGATCATGACCCTGCAACGGCTGGTGGACCGCTCGCAGGCCGGCCCGGCCTTCATCGTGGTGCTGATGGCGACGTTCGGCGCGCTGGCGCTCTGCCTGGCGATGGTCGGCATCTACGGCATCTTCTCCTACAGCGTCGAGCAGCGCTCGCACGAGATGGGCATCCGCATGGCGCTCGGCGCGCACCGCCGCGCGGTGGTCCGGATGGTGCTGAAGGAGAGCCTGCTGCTGATCCTGAGCGGCCTGCTGGCCGGCCTGGTCGCCGCCCTGCTGCTGACCCGTTTCATGGCCAGCCTGCTCTACGGGGTGAGCGTCTTCGACCCGCTGACCTTCGTCGCCGTGCCGCTCGTCCTGATCGCCATCGGCCTGCTGGCGACCTGGGTCCCGGCCATGCGCGCGGCGCGCTCGGACCCGATCCGGGCGCTCCGCTACAGCTGAGGCCAAGGAGGCTTGGCGAAAGAAGGCCCCGCGCGGCGTCCCTCTGCCCGGCGCTCTCCGCACCCCTCTAGGTGGAAGGAGGCGACCATGCAGAAACAGGACAGGAAGGTGCAGGCGATGCGCTTGCGGCGCGAGACGCTCCACCGGCTCGAGCAGGGCCAGGTGGAGCCGCGGGACCTGGCGGCGGCGCGGGGTGGCGTGTACACCTATCCGCCGGTCTGCGACACGTCGCGGACGGCCTGCTGAAAGCAGACC
>Ga0307478_10003347_pt1 | contig 11934 bp, 10 predicted proteins | sample atmos_gasesECM4C_2_FD_203713 | JGI IMG/M metagenome (GOLD analysis project Ga0307478, IMG submission 203713) | Hardwood forest soil microbial communities from Morgan-Monroe State Forest, Indiana, United States - atmos_gasesECM4C_05 | ecosystem: Environmental > Terrestrial > Soil > Temperate...
AGGTATTATTCTCACCGACCGCATCATAGCTGTCGTACAGGTACGCAGATCGCATAGAAAGATGGAGCGGGAGCGAGCAGAGATTCTCGACACGACCGAGAAGGACTACTACGAGTGTCTCGATCTTATCTACGACGGTCACCCGCCACTGAATGAGATAGATCAGAAGCGCAGCGATGCATTGCTTGGCAGGACGAAGCCAGTCGCTCTACCTGATCCGTACAACGTGCCAGGGCATCCTCGCGACATGGGGGCTCAGTACGAGGAGGTGAAGCGACGGTGGGTACAGCATCCAATCGTAGAGCCGACAGTGAAGAAGTTTCACGGACTGTTTACAGAGTACGATGTAGGCAACAAGAAAGCGTACTGCATGGACTGCGATCAGTGGGTATCGTTCAACGAGCTAGCAGGCCATTTCCATCAGCGTAGCGAAAGCGAGATGTGAGGTCCTACTGGGCGTTGCTGGTGTTGGTTGATCTGGTGCTACTCGCGCTTATGCGACTAAGGAGATCGTCACCATGACAGAGATACAACTGACGCAAGATCAAGTAACAAAAATTAGCGACGAAGACTACGCCGTTATTTCCGCGCATCGCTGGTATGCGGCGCTGACAGTCCGTGGTGAGTATGTAGCGGGGAGCTGGATTAGCGGGCGAAATGTAGATATGTCAAGGTATTTATTGTCGGCTCCTCCTGAACTCACAGTAGACCATATAGACGGCGACAAGCTAAATAACCAGAGAAGTAACATAAGGCTCGCTACTAACGCCCAGAACTGCTGGAACGGAGGTAAGAAGCTTCGACGCGGTAAAGCAAGTAGTAAGTACAAGGGAGTCTCGTACCATAGCCGAGACTATGTCTGGCAAGCAAATATACGAAAGGACTACAAGCTGTACTATCTTGGAAGCTTTGATTCTGAAGAAGCCGCGGCCGTAGCGTATAACACTGCAGCTATCGAGATGTTCGGCGAATTCGCTAATCCGAACGTCATCGTAGCCACCCGTTCGTCTGCAGCGCTCGATAACGAGGTATTGGAAGCGTCGAAAGATTAGTGTGTGCTAAGTCTAGACGATAGCCGACGTTTGGAAAGGAAACCTGTTTCGCTAACGCGAGGCACTCGTTACCGGCCGATTCGGGGGTCAGACCGCGGCCTACGACGCAGCCGATCTCAGGCCAGCCAGCTACCATCTGCAGGCGATGATCCTCCTCGAAGCCGCGATAGAGATAGAACTTCTCCGGGAACAGACCCTCAGCCATGATAGGGAAGCCGTTGACAGGATTATCGCAGAGAAGCGATAGCGACCCGGCGAAGCCTGTCTTGAAGCGGTCCCTCATGTCATGCGTGCCGGTGACCCACTGGCGAAGCGTGTCCTCGACTGAGTCCTTAGCGAGGCCCATGAGGATCGCCGGATACGCGTTAAACCCAAAGCGGAAGCAGTTCTCTAGGAACAGCGGCTCGCCGTTCACTATCATCACGTTGGCATCTACGGAGCCAGTGTAATGAGCAAACTCCTTGAGCTTCAGGTATTTAGCGACAGTGGATTGGATTCCCCTACAAGTAAGCGACGTAGCAAACACGTAGCCTCCTGCACAGCCGATTGGGGCGCCCAAGTCCCCGTCGAGCTTACGTTTCGACTCAAGATCGCAGAATGCCGCTATAGGCTTCCCTTTCCTGACCCACAGCTCAAAGTTCGCTTCAACACCGTGGACGAGTTCCTGGAGAATAAACTGCGGCTTGCCCTTTTCGGCGACCAGACTCAGGAGATACTCTCTCAACTCCTCGTTGGCCCTCATGGGGTCGTCAGCGTCGAGCGGCACGAAAGTGGCAGTAGGATCCTCTCCGTAAGGCTTATAGACATACGCTTGACTCTTGCGGGATTCGAGAAACTTAATCGCCTTATCGTAGTTGCTGAACTTCTCCGTGGCTGGCGACTTAAGTCCTACCGATTCCGCCAGACCAACCGCAAAATCCCTATCGTTTTCCCCTCGACGCGAGAGGCCGGAGGTGCCTACGACGAGCTCGCCCGCGCGAGAAAGCATATCTGCTTTGTCTGCGAGATCATTGCCGTCAAAGACCCAAAGGGCCTTCTTTCCGGTGAGCTTGCTGAGAGCCTCCCGAAGCTCGATCTTGTCAACTAAGCCATCGCCGTTAAGCTCTGTCGACTCTAGATCGTCGTCCTCAACTGCGTCGTAGTCGTAAGCGCCGATGACATCGCTACCTTGCTTCTTCATCAGCGCCGCGAAGCCGATGCCGCCCCAGTCTTGGGTGACGAGGATGACCTTCGGCATTAGAAATCCACCAGTGTCCGGCGAGCTTCTTGCCAGAGCGTCTCGAGGGCGGTCTTAGCGGGATGCTTGATCGACTCGTTACGGCGCTTGTAGGCGAGATAGTTGATGACTCTCCCGTCGATGAGGCTCTTCTGCGATAGCGCGTTGCCGCGGAGGAGTCGTGACAACTCGAATATGTTGTCATCATTAGCAGGGACGCCTTGCCCTATTAGCAGCCTCTTAGCGAACTTGGCGATAGACGCATCCATCGGCCTGTCGAGCGTCGCAGTCCGGGCAGTTGCCAGTACACGGCTAGCCATCTGAAGGCCCTCAGCGCCTCGAATAGGCCTGCCGCCGGTTGCTGCTTGCCCTACCCGGACGGCGTCTGAGAGTATCTCCGTTGGCGGCCCGAAGCTCTGCAGCAAGTTGCCGACTCGTTGGCCAGGCGTCATCTGTCGGCCAAGGTAGTCGCGACCTGTTAGCGTCTCGCCGATCACCTTGAACGCCGGATTAGCTCGGGAGAGCATGTAGTTGAACGGATCACTGAATAGCTTCAGATCATCCTGCCACCAGCCGATAAGGTCGAGACCGATCTCTCGTCCGTTAGGATCGCGGAGCCCAGTTCTCATGTAGAACTTTAGCGACTTCTCGTTGAACTGAGGAGCCTTGCCGCTCATGATCTTCGAGCCCAGGTATGTCAGCGCTACACCCCACGCGAGCTGGCGCATCTTGAAGGGCAGGTACATCGCGTCTCGGGGATTGATCGTGCCTGCGGCAATCTGTCCGGCTTCGCCAGCGGCGTTAGCGAGGATAGACAAGCGGCCCATAGTCCACTGAGGGCTGAACATGAGGAGGCGCATGCCCCTAGCAAGCTCAGGGTCTTGCAAATCCCGAGGCACCCGCCCAGCGACAGTGTTCGAGAAGTCTGCCGCTTTGCGCGCCTGGGCGGTGAACTCTGCGGAGCCTTCGAGGAACTTGCCGCCTGTACGATCGGTCCACTTAGACATCTCCATCGCGTAGGTGAACTTCTGTAGGAACGGAATCATCTTGTCCCACAGTAAGCGATCTTGCATCTCGAGGATGCGGTCGCCTCTGGCGCCGATACCGCCTAGGTTGAAGCGCTTAACGCCGACCTTGGTGAGGAGGTCCTGAAGCTGATTGTGCGCACGGACGCCGTAGTCAGGACGGTTGTAGAGGTTCAGCCCATACCTCGCCCCTTGCTGATCTATCGCATCCGTCGCTCGCATGTACTTGTACGCGTTGGCATACTCCAGCGGATTCGACGACAGGTTGACGATAGACCTCATCGCATTGAAGCCGTGCTCCCAGAACCAGAGCATCACTGTCCGCATCCAGAGCGACTTGACCTTATCGAGGGAGTTGATGACCTCGCTTCGCGACGACTTCGGACTGGAGATGCTCTCGAGCGCTGTCGCGATGACATCAGGTGCCATCTTCGCCGGGAGATTCAGCACTCCCTTAACTGGCCGCCAGCCATCTGGGATTGCCGTTAGCGCCGAGCGCGGGAGGTCTTGTAGCAGCCCCACTTTGTCTAGCGTCTGCTGTAGCCGCACTCCAGCTAGCGCACGAGAGAACTCGTTCAGATGGTAGCTATGGACCGTGGACATCTTCATGATCGGTCCAGGTAGGCCATTCTTCTCTGCCCACGACTCGAGGTCGCGTAGCGAGAAGATACGCTGCTTAGTGAACTGTCCGCTCGTCGGTAGCGCTCGGAAGCCGCCTGCCTTCCACTTCTCGAAGGTCTCAGGAGGGAGCAGATGGCGAACATAGTTCTCGCGGTAGGCGTCTAGAATACCATTCGCTTTACCTAGCACGCCTAGGCGAAGATTGAACTGATTTATCGCCATCGCTTCGCGCTGCTGCGCTAGCGTCAACGTCGCCCACTCAGGCGCGTTCTGGCCTTCGTCAGCGACGAACATTGCAGCTCGATTGGACGCCTCGTCAGGGAACGCTGCATCCATGACCTCGCCGTGGCTATGCGCCATAGCGCGCCACTCCATGAGCATCTCGACGTACTGACGGAAGGCCTCTTTGCCCTTTGGGAAGTCGTTCATCATCAGCAGCGGGTTGTATGCTGAGAGCAACTTCCGAGTGTAGCCAGTCTTCTGCATCCACTCGCCAATGCGAGGACCGAGGGCACTAAGGATCAGTATTCCGCCTACGGCCTTCAAGCCAGTACGGAAGCCCGGCGACAGCCCATCATCGTTGTAGCCTAACCACTCCATTCCGCTGCCAGTGCCGAGGAGCAGCAGGCGTCCCGAGACTCGACCAGCTTCGCTACTTAGCGCCCGCTTGATGCCCTCGCCAAGAGCGTTCAGCGCCTGATCGTTAAATCTCCCTGCCACCTCGAAGCCGTCGAGGTTCTTCGGATTGATGACAGGATCATCCGGCGCTCCATATTCGGGCGATGCTTCGATCTGCTCGAGAGGCTCAATAGAGATCTCTGGCAGGTCCTCCTTGACGCCTGCGAGAAGCCCTCGCTTGTAGTTCAACTCGTGAGGGGTCATTCGCTTGCCGAGCTCTAGCTCTCGTGGTCCAGGCGAGGTCATGTTGAGTAGAACACTTTGCTCGACGGCAGGACCATCTCGATTCAGCGCGGCGCTTAGGACGCTCTGTAGCGACTCCCGTGCCTTCTTGCTGCGCTTCGGCAGTTCGTGAATCTCCCCCTTGACGACGCTAATGGCGTCTTTGACCTCGGACTCAGCGACCTTCGTCGGGATGATACTCGCCACTGCATGATCCGTTGCAGCATCCATCAGCTTGATCTGCTCGACCTCGCCGGGCTTAGGCGAAGTCGCTATGTCCTTCGCGACGTTGGACATCTTGAGCTCAGCCACATCTGTCGACTCAGTCGAGGTCAAGCCGCGATGGTGCATGTCTTCGGAGATCAGAGGCTCGGGATGGTCTACCAGCGCTGCAGCCTCATCGCGGCTGATGAAGTCACGAGTGCTCGTCTTGAACCCTCGGTCAGGACTATCTGGCGTCGCCCCCGCGAACTCGGCCTCAGGCGCGCCCGCTTGTATCGCTCGATCTATCGTCTCCTGATGCGTCGCACCTCCAACGTAGAGCTTGCCTGACTTACCGCGAACAGTGGGTCCGACGAGGAAGTCCCGTGATACCTCAGCCTTTCCAAAGGTGACGACGATTCTGTTGTCGATCTCGTCGCCGAGGCTCTTATCTACGCCTTCGTATCCGTCAAAGCCGCGTGCTGATAGAATATCGCGGACACGCTTCGAGTAGAGAAGATCAGCAGGAGAGTCTGAGTAATGACGTAGGTCAGTGGACAGATCGGCAGCGTCGGGCGTCCCTTGGAATAACTCCTTCGGATCGCCGTCCTCGTCGAACTTGAATCCAGCTTCCACTGCCGCGGATAGAACCTCAGAGTTTCCGGCAGGATTGCGAATAGTCACTCGGCGACTAAGTACCTCTCCGCCTTTCTCTCCTTTAGCGAAGTGATTAGCGACTTCCCGATCTCGCGAAAAGAAAAGCGGTTCCGTCGTAGTAGACTTGCTAGTCACTCCTCTATACATCACCTCATCAATCTTCGGTGCAGCCCCCTGTGACCTTATCCTCTCCGCCACGTCTTGCTGCGCCGTCGCACCTGTTAGATCACTGAGAGTCCTACCTCCTGCGGGGGGTGGAGGGGTTGGGCGCTCGCCGGTTACCTCGAAGCCTCTAGAGCTACCGGGGATCGCTTTCAGCTTCTCGAGTTCTTGCTTAAATGTCACCTCGATAGGTGGCGTAAGCTTGAGCGAACTCGGCTGGTCGAAACGAGGTGCGTGCTCGAGTTCTCGCGAGGCCTCAGCAGAGATGATATTGTCTACATTCACCTGCCCAGGATCGAGGTTCTCGACAGCCTGACGAAGGATCGGCTCTTCGAGCTTCGTCGCAACGTCAGGCGGTAGCTGATCTAGCGTGACGCCACCCTCAGCTAGCTTCGCTTCGACTTTGTCAAGTTCCGTCTTGACCGTCGTCAGCGCGACCTTACGCGCAGCAGGCGGCAGCCTGAGAATGTGCCGCTTCAGCGCCCATGACGCCAGCTCTCCCGCTCCGCGTATCGCTCCGCCAAAGGCAGCGAACACAGCAGCATCTCCCAGAACCGCCTCAGCGCGAGTCTCATCATCCGCTGTAGGCCGCACAGCGCCGTAGATCGAACCTCCAAGGAACTCGCCAGTAAGGAAGCTTCCCCAAGCGCCAAGGCGTGCTGCAACGGCAGGTATCTCACCTATCAACGGCCCAGGTGCCATGCTCGCGATCAGCGCAGCTCCTCGTCGCACGTCTGCTTCGCCCTCGGGAGATAACGCTGGTGCCTGCGGCTGCGTCGCTAACGTCGTTGCCACGTCGCCTGTGCCTCGGACGTCGCCAGGAGTAGTCACTGGCTGGTCCTCACTCGGCAGCGTGCCAGTCAGGTCCCAGATAACTGCCTTCGAAACCTGCTTCATCGGCTCGATGAGTAAGCCCGCTATGCGAGGATGCAACTGCTCGAACGTCGGAGGCTTCTCCGTGCTAGGTGCAACGCCGGCAAACGGATCAGCACTCGTATCCGGCGCTGACGACGCGACGAGGTCCTTGAAAGGGTCCTGGTCAGGTGGCAGTGGAGCTGCCTTAGCTGGGCCTTGAACTAGCGCCGCAAAGGGATCACTCATCGAGTCGTCTCAGTGTTCGCCTTCGCGAGGTCGTAGGCCTTCTTGAGCTTGCGATACTGGCTCGCCGGTAGCGAGTCCTTGAGCCTGAGCATCACCGCTCGAACCTCGAGATCGGTGAAGCTGCCATCACGTTCGTGCTGTGCGATGTACTGGGCAGCCCGCTCAGGATCAGCCTTAGTCGCAGCCTCAGTGATCTGCGAGACGCGATCTCCTGCCGGCGCAGTTCCGGCTTGCCCTCCACCAGGCTTACTGGCAGTCGCTTTCGGTCCACCTGACTCTGGCACAGCCTGCAGCTTCGACATCGCCTGGTGCAGTCGGCTCTGGAACTCCTGTGGCGTCATGCCCCAGGTCTGGAGGTACTCCTTCGCGACGTCGTCCGGGTTCGGCTTGGGATTAGCCGCTTTGTACGCCTCAGGATCGCCGCTTAGCGCTGCGTCGTTCTCCCACTTCGTAACGAGCGCGTCATACCTCTTCGAGCTTTCAGTTAGCATGTCATGAAGAATCTTCACATTGTCAGCAGCTTGCTGACGCTCGAGTGAGAGCCCTTCACGGTATAGCGCGATGTTGCGAAGGCGGTAGTCGAGGACGCCTGTCGCAGCTTCCTCCGCAAGCTTCTTGAACGTCGGATCACTACCAAGCAACGCCGTCGCGCCTTCGTACACGTTGCGGTTGAAAGTGGATCCTGCCGCTTTCGCTCTCGCCTCGGCTGCGCCAGCTTCGGCCTCGAGCGCAGGTACGCCAGCGGCGGTCTTAGCGCTAGCCTCAGCGCCCTTCTCAACCGTCACGGCTTCGCCTGCGGCAGCAACAGCCTCGCTTGGCACCTGTGTGACAGCGCGCGCTTGTGCCGAGTCAGGCTGCACCTTCTGCAGCGCTTGTGATAGCAGCCGAGCCATGTCTTCTTGCGGTCTCGGTACGAGCGTATCAGGTATCGTCACGCCATAGGCTTTCTGAAAGAGCTTCTTGACCTCAGGGTCTTTCAACACCGACGACGGACGAATCCCTTGCTGAATCTGGGAGATGATATCCTGCGCAGCCTTATGCGCGATCTCCTCGCCGTGACGCTTGCGCTCCTCACGCACAGCGGCGACTGATCCAGCGGCTTCGCCTGCCTCGTCGAGGAACGAAAACGGACCTGGTGCGATAGGTATAGTCATAGTTTACTTTCCCGGAAACAGGGACGAGATCGAGGACGAGGCGCCAGAGTCGGCAGTGCTCGCCGCGCCGCCACCGCCTGTAAACGCTCCCGCAAGCGCCGGTGCAGCCTTGCTAATGCCGGAGAATAGATAGTCCAAGAACCCTGGCGTGTAAGTTTGCTGCGCCCCAGGACTCGCGAAGCTCGCTCCTTGGCCGAGGATGCCGAGGAGGAACGAGCTTAGCGATCTCCCTGCGGCAGTACCCTCGACGTTGCCTAGGCTGGTGCCCGTCAAGTTCCCCGTCGACTCCTTCGCTTGCGCGAGCACTGGTCCGAGCTCATTCTGAAACAGGCTCGTGAAGGGATCATTACCCTTACCGCTTAGCAGGTCGCCGTAGGCACTGGCGTACTGTCCCGCTAGGGCGCCAGTAGGGTTATTGGTCTTCCCCAATAAAAAGCTCATTTGACCTCCGAGCGTACGATGCCGAAGATATCCACGTCGACCCATCTGCCGCTAATCAGCACTGCTTGCCGCTTGCGTCCTTCGCGAACGAACCCTATATCCATCGTCAGCCGAATCGGCGCGTGATAGATCGACGGCAGTTGCGTCGATAGCCGCTGCAACGGAAAGTTCGCGAAGAGCCAAGCGATGATGGCTTTGCACACTGGTACTTTGTTCGCTAGCTCGCGATCGAAGAAGAGCACATGGGACTCGGCGTCGATGACCTTATGCAACTCCTCAAACGTCGCGATGCCGACGAGAGACGAACCTCGCCAAATCTCGAGCCAGAGCGTATCTTCGCTAGTGACATACTGCACGAAATTGACAAAGTCACCGCGCGTAAGGTCGCTGAACAGCGTCCTATACTTCAACAGCTCCTTCCAAAGCGCAGCAAGCTTCTGTCGAGTGAGCGTCATCTGCCGCACTTGGTACTCACCGTGCTCCAGCAACGGCGCCGGCAGGCGCTCTACATCACCAACAAGTATAGATTCACGCTGCCTACGCTGCACTTTAGGAACAGTTGCGACGTTGTCCAATTCGCCCTCCTCGAGTCGTACACTATCGCCGCTTGATCGACGTTCCAAATGTAGTTCGTCGGAACGCGACCAAGGTTGTGCTGCACAGTGAACTCAACATCGTGTGTGCCTGCCGTGACTATCGGCCCTAGCAGCTTGCAGTACAAGTTATCCTGAGGCGTAAGGTTGTTCGCCATCGCCTGAAGGACCTTCTGCAAGGAATCCGGCTTTACTGTTTGGCCGATATTCACGGATGAATGAGCGCTCCCTTACTCGCGAAGACGTGTAGCGCGTAGATGCTAATCTTGCCTAGGGTATCACTTCGCACTCGCACTTGGAGGTTTTCATCTTCGACGCTACCTCGAACACTTAGCACTTGCGCGCCTGTCGTCGGTTGCACAGTGACCGTCGAGAACTGCACCCATGCGCCGTCGCGATAGATGTCGAAGAACAAGTTCTGCGCTACGCCTGCGTCGTACTCAACCTGCATCTCAACGATCTCGGTCTTGAATAGCGGCGAGTCGACGTAGACATATCCTGTCCACACGTTGAACGTCGTCTGTGGAACCGTGAAGCCAAACGGGTCTGCGTCGGACGTCGCTGTCGGGTCCTCTCGTAGCGAGAGCGTAGATATAGCCGAGACGCGAGTATCTGCTGTGACGTACACTCCATGAAACTCGCCTGAGCCTGACTGGTAGTACGCATGCTCTATCGACCACGGCTCGAAGCTGAACACCTGCTGAGTCCATCCCTTATCGTCGAAGCTGTAAACGAAAGTGCCAAGGCCCTTGATGTTTAGCCAGTAGCGTTGATTCCAACGATCGTAGTATCCGTACGATGCCGCGAGCGTAGAAGCGATCCCTGTAGAGCCCAGTGCCACGAACGACGGAGATAGAAACACGCTGTCGAGAGCCTGACGGCCAATGCGCTGAATTCCGCCAAGCGTCACGATGTAGACATCATCGTATCCGAGGAAGATCACTCCGCCAGTAATCGCCTGAATCGTTCGCCGAGCGGAAGTCCCTAGCTTGTCAGTTAGCAGCGTGAATAGGAACGGAGCATCAAAGTACCCTGTCAGGTCCATCCGCCAGATGCTCGACTCGCGGACGACGAGAGCAGTAGTATCGCTAATCGGATACACTCCCATCACCGCGTCACAGAGCCCGCCTGACATATTGATTAGGTCTTCGAAGCCGCTACCAAGCCCAGCCCAGTCGTTATCGTTATCCTTGACTGTCCACTGAATGCGATTCAAGACGTTCGTGAACAGGCCGTACACTGCCGATACGATGATCCTATTCCCAAACATCGTCGCGTGCGCGCCAGTCGGCGACCCAGCAAGCAGCCTAAACGTCCCTACTGGATTCGCGACTGTAGGCGGCGTGTACTCAATCATACCTGGCGATGCCGCGAGTATCCCTGTAGAATAGACCACTAGCCCGTTCCACATTGCGTAGTTCACGCCATCGTCAGGCAACTGCTGGATCGCATGCGAGATGCCCGTATCCGACCAGCCGCTAGCAGTGTACACATACAACTTCGATCGCGTCCATCGTAGTGGCCACTTAATCGCGCTTCCTGCCGTAGAACAGAACTCGATGTCAGCAGTCAGCATCGTCGTGTCTGTTCCTGCCGGCTTCGCGCCAAAGGTCGAGAACGCATTGCGGCTCTTAGTGATCCCTCGCTGGAGGATCACATTCTGTGACCCGACGAAGTGCTGTCGGTCTACGCGGCCTAGCGGCGCTAGCGTGTCGAGTCCCTTCGGCGGACTAAAGAACGTCAACGGCGGAGCTTCGATCTTAGGCGCAGCCATCAGTGCCGCAAACTGCCTCGGACTGAGCCGAGAAGTGGTGCCGCTTATAGGTCTAGCCATGCGCCACCTTGTCCAGAATTGGACACCTATTTCCCGTTGCCCGTGACTGCCGAAGCCACCGCAGGTGCGATCTTCTCACCGCTTCGTCCTATTACGTAGCCGCCAACTCCGATCTTCATCAGAGTCCACATATCAGCGGGAATCGCAGCTGCTGTCACTCCGAGAATCGGTACGAAGATGTAGTTCCACGCTATGATGAAGGTGAAGGTGAGCATCAGAATCGGTCGCCAGTTCTTCGCAAGCCACGAATCTGACTTGACCTCCGCTGTGATCACGCTCGCTTGCGCGTCGGCAAGGGCCCTATCGGCGTCTATCATCTTCGACTGCAACTCCGCCGTCGCCGTAGCGATCTGCGACTGGAGCGCGAGCTTCTCAGCCGGGTCAGGCACGAACTTGCCGATGACCCCGTTGACAGTGTCTATTACCGCCTTGAGCGGGTTCAGTGCGTCAAGCAATCCACTCATGCCGATGCCCTCCAGCGAGCAATCTCCACCTCGCGACGGTGTACAAGAGCAGCTAGCACCTGACCTTTCGACTTGATCCAGCGCCGCATCTCTCCTGGTACTGCGCTATAGTTCGCCTGGTTTAGCAGCTTCGCTAGCGTCGAGTGCTCAAATGCCTCGTTGCCTATGTTGAACGTAAACGACACTAGCGCGTCGAACTGAGGCTGCGAGATCGTTACCTTCACTGTATCAGTGACGGTCTTCTCGTCGCCAGCTAGGTCCTGCTGAAGCAAGGCATCCACCTGCTGATTATCTAGCCCTGCTGTCCAGTCATACGGCTTCCCGGCGATCCAGATCTCGCCTGACGAGAGCTCTGACTCCGTGAGCTTATGTCCCACGCCAATAGTGGGTATCCCCACCTGGTCGTGATACATCTGGAGCCTTTCGCCTTCGAGGCCCTCAAGCATCTCTAGTCCTATAGGACTCATGTTCATCTGTCTCGCCTATCCTCCTCACGAGCCTGTAGCACCTGTA
>Ga0307478_10003348_pt1 | contig 11931 bp, 12 predicted proteins | sample atmos_gasesECM4C_2_FD_203713 | JGI IMG/M metagenome (GOLD analysis project Ga0307478, IMG submission 203713) | Hardwood forest soil microbial communities from Morgan-Monroe State Forest, Indiana, United States - atmos_gasesECM4C_05 | ecosystem: Environmental > Terrestrial > Soil > Temperate...
CACGCGCGCCTGCGGGCCTGCGCCCTCGACGTTGAGGACCACGCCGTCGCCGAACTTGCCGTGGCGCACCCGCGCCCCGAGGCGCACCCCGCCCGCGTCCGCCTCATCGGAGCGGAAGCGTCCTACGGCGAGCGGGCGCGACACCTGCACGCGCGGGCGCACCTCCTCGATCAGGTCCTCGGGAATCTCGCGCACGAAGCGCGAGACCTGGCCGTAGCTGTCGACGCCGTGCAGGCGGCGCTGCTCGGCGCAGGTGAGATACAGCTGCCGCATGGCCCGCGTCATGCCGACGTAAGCGAGCCGCCGCTCCTCCTCGAGCCCGTCGAGGTCGCTGAGCGAGCGCTGATGCGGGAACAGGCCCTCCTCCATACCCGCGAGGAACACCACCGGAAACTCGAGGCCCTTGGCGGAGTGCAGCGTCATCATCTGCACGCAGTCCTCCCACTCATCCGCCTGGCCCTCGCCGGACTCGAGCGCGGCGTGCGCGAGGAAGGCCTCGAGCGGCGGTAGCTCGGACCCCTCGGGCGTGAAACCGCGCGCGGCGCTCACCAGCTCTTCCAGGTTCTCGACGCGCGTCTCGCCGCGCTCGGCCTTGTCGCGGCGGTAGTGCTCGATGAGCCCGCTCGCCTTCAGCACCTGATCCACCTGCTCGTGGAGCGCCTGGGGGCGCGTCTCGGCGGCCAGGCGCTCGATGAGCGCCATGAAGCCTTGGATGGCGCCGCCCGCCTTCGCGCCGAGCGCCCCGGCGGTAGCGATCGAGGCCGCGGCGGCCTCCCACAGCGAGATGCCCCCGGCGCGGGCGCGCTCGCGCAGCACCTCGAGGCTCTTCGCTCCGACACCGCGCGGCGGCAGGTTCACCACGCGCTCGAAGGAGGCATCGTCGCTGCGGTTGGCGAGGAGCCTGAGATACGCGAGCGCATCCTTGATCTCGGCGCGCTCGAAGAACCGCAGCCCGCCGTACACGCGGTACGGGACGCGCGCCGACAGGAACGCCTCCTCGAACACCCGCGACTGCGCGTTGGAGCGATAGAGGATCGCCATCTCGCGCCTCAATCCCCCGCGCGAGACGTGCTCGCGGATGCGATGGGTGACGAACTCCGCCTCGTCCCGCTCGTTGAAGGCGGTGTAGAGCCGGATCGGCTCGCCGCGCGCGCCGGCGGTCCAGAGCTTCTTGCCGAGGCGGCTGGCGTTGTGGGCGATGAGCCCGTTGGCGGCTTCCAGGATGGTGCCGGTCGAGCGGTAGTTCTGCTCGAGGCGGTGGAGCGCAGCGCGCGGGTAGTCGCGGCGGAACTGCTGCAGGTGCCGCGCGCTTGCCCCACGGAAGCGAAAAATCTGTTGGTCGTCGTCCCCGACCACGAACGGGTCGGCACCGCTCCCCTCACCTGCGACCGGCTCGCCAGGCGCGGCGGCGGTGTCACTCTGCGGCGGTGCGAGCAGCCGCATCCACTCGTACTGGATTGCGTTCGTGTCCTGGAACTCATCGACCAGCACATGCCGGAAGCGTCGCCGGTAGTGCGCGAGGAGCGAGGCGTTGTCGCGCCACAGCTCGAACGCCCGTAGCAGCAGCTCCGCGAAATCCACCACCCCGGCGCGCGTGCAGGCTTCCTCGTACGCGGCGTACAGCCGTATCAGCTCGCGCCGGGTGGGGTCGTTCTCGTCCTTGAGCTGTGCGGGGCGGCGACCCTCGTCCTTGTTGGCATTGATGAACCACTGCACCTCGCGCGGCACCCAGCGCGTCTCGTCGAGCTCCCTCGCCCTGATGACTTTCTTGATGAGGCGCTGCTGGTCCTCGGAGTCGAGTATCTGAAATCCCTGCGCCAGGTTCGCCTCGCGCCAGTGCAGCCGCAGCAGCCGGTGCGCGATTCCGTGGAAGGTGCCGATCCACAAGCCGCCGCCCGGCAGACCGAGGAGTCGCTCGACGCGCGCGCGCATCTCCCCCGCGGCCTTGTTGGTGAATGTCACGGCCAGGATGCTATAGGGGGAGACCCCCTCGGCCTGGATCACCCACGCGATGCGGTGCGTCAGCACCCGGGTCTTGCCGCTACCGGCCCCGGCGAGCACCAGCACCGGCCCGAGCGGCGCCGTGACGGCGGCGCGCTGCGCCTCGTTCAGGGGATCGAGGATCGGGGACACATCCATGGCGGGCGCATTCTACGGTAAACGCAGAAAGCTCAGGCCCCGGCGCTTCAACGCTCCTGCGCGAAGCGCACCAGCGCCACGACGAAGCTCAGCAACACCGGTCCGATCACCAGACCCAGGATGCCGAAGGCGGCGGCGCCGCCGATGGCGCCCACGAAAATCGCCAGCGTCGACACCTCCGCCTGGTGCGCGGTCAGGAGCGGGCGCAGGATGTTCTCCCCGACCCACATGGCCGCGGTCCAGCAGGCGAGGAAAATCGCCGCCCCCCAGCGCCCGCTGAAGGCGAGATACAGCACCGCCGGAATCAGCACCGCGGCGGCGCCGGCCGGCAGGAAGGCGGCCACGGTGGCCAGCACGCCGAACACCACCGGCGAGGGCAGGCCCACCAGGGCAAAGCCCACGCCGACGAACAGTCCCTGGATGAGGGCGGTCACGGTGGAGCCGAACACCACGGCGCGCGTCACGTCGCCCAGGTATTTCAGCAGCCGCGCGCGCCGCTCGTGCTCCACCGGCACGAGGCGTGTCAGGCCGTCGAGCATCGCGCGCCCGTCGCGCAGGAAGAAGAACAGCATGAACAGCATCATGAAGAAGCCGACCAGGGTGCCGATCGCGCCGAGCGCCACGCTCCCGCCCATGGAGGCGGCGCTCTTGAGCAGCGTCTGCAGGCTGTCGGTCATCCAGCCCTGCAGCTGCTCGGCGCTCACCACCGCGTTCTCGCGCATCCAGCCGACCGCGCCGCCGAGCAGCGGATAGGCCGACAGGCGCTCGACCAGCTCCGGCAGGGAGAGGAAGCTGTGGCCGCGCAGATAGCCGATGAGCCGCGTCACCTGGCCGACGAACGCGCCCGTCAGCACCGACAGCGGTGCCAGCACCAGGAAGGGCGTGAGCGCGGTGAGGATGCCGGCCGAGAGCGCGCGCCGGCCCTTGAAGCGCCGCGTGAGCCCCTCGTGCAGGGGATGCAGGATGAAGGCCAGCACCGCCGCCCAGCCGAGCATGCCGCTCAAGGGATCGAGGATCTTCAGCAGCAGGTAGCCGAGGATCGCCGCGGTCGCGATCTGGAAGGTGCGCAGGTAGAAGGCGGATTCCAACGCCGCTACCCGGAGTTGGTTTCCTTGCCGAAGCGATGGTTCACCCGCATGCCGTACACGCGTAGTCACTCTTGTGGCGCGCCATTGCGCTGACGCGTTGGCTGGTTGCGCAGAGTAACAAACCGCGCTCGCGGCTACCCGACATTCGCCGGCCTCGGCGGGCGGCGCTCCGAGCGCTCAGCGGGTGGCGCCGACGAAAGTCTCATCGGTGAGACTGTCCAGAAACGCCAGCAGCGCGCTGCGCTCGGCGGCGGAGAACGGCACCCGTGGCAGACGCCGATCGGCACGCGCGGCCTGGGCGAGGGACGAATAGTGATCGAGCACCGCGGTGAGGCTCGCGAAGCGCCCGTCGTGCATGTACGGGGCGGTGAGCGCCACGTTGCGCAGGGTCGGCACCCGCATCGGGCGCTCGCTCGTGCCGTTGCGTGCGAAGCTCGCCGGCCCGGTCTCACCCTGCGCATCGCGCCAGTTGCCCGAGAAGTTGAATCCCGAGTGGCAGCCCGCGCAGCCCGCGCGCCTCGAGAAGAACAGCGCCATGCCCTGCTTGGCCTGCCCCGACAGCGCCTCGTGCTCGCCGCCGAACACGTAGCGATCGAAGGGCGAGCCGCCCGAGATCAGCGTGCGCTCGAAGCTCGCGATGGCCTTGACCATATGTCCGAGGCTCACCGGTGCGGGATCGCCGGGGAATGCGGCGGCGAAGTCGGCCGCATACGCCCGATCCGCCGCCAGCTGCGCGCACACGGCGGCCTCGCGGCCCTTCAGTCCGAGCTCCACCGGGTGCTCATTCAACATCGGCTCGAGCATCTGTGCCTCGAGCGAGCGCACCCGCGGCCTCATCCAGCCGAAGCTGATGTTGTAAGCGACGTTGACCAGCGCCATGGCGTTGTGCGGCAGCGCCTCGCCGGTGGCGCCGATCGCGACCGGGCGATCCTGCGCGAAGGAGTGCGCCGGTTCGTGACAGCTCGCGCAGCTGTACTGGCCGGTCACCGACAGGCGGCGCTCGAAGAACAGCCGCTCACCGAGCGCCACCTTGGCCCCGGACATGGGATTGTCAGGGGGTACCGCGGGCGTGGGGAAACCTCGCGGCAGGTGCCAGGCATACTCTTCGGCCGCCAGCGCAGAGGCGGCGGCGAGCAATAGCAGCGCGGCTGCCGGGAGGACTCCCCGCGCGCGCGTCAGCGCCAGCTGGCCGCCGTGCCGGCGCGCGTCAACGCCGCGGTCTGGCCCGCGATCTGCGCCCGCTCCTGGATCCACTTGTCGAGCTCGTCCAGGTTGGTGGCATTGCTGCCGGAGGCGTTGGCGCGCTGATCCGCGGCCCAGCTCTTCATGGCCGCCAGGAGCTTGCCCGCCAGCGTCCGGTTACCTGCGTACAGGTCGAGGTACGCCTGCTGCGCGTCGGGGACGCGCTCGAGCGCGAGATAGGCCTCGCCGCGATACTCGAGCGCATCCGCATAGCCCGGCTTCAGAGTGAGCGCCTTGTCGTACGCCGCGAGCGCCTCCTCGTAGTGCCCGAGCTTGCGGCTCGTGTAGCCCACGTAGTTCCATGCCTCGGGCAGCTGGGGGTCGAGCCCGCTCGCCTCCTGGAACTTGGCGAGCGCTTGCGTATACCGCTCGCGGGCCTCGCGCGCGGCCTTGTCCTTCTTGCCGGCATCGCTCGCCTGCGCGGCGGCCGTCTGTGCGTTGTCGGCCTTCTTTACGTAGTGCACGCCGTCGTTGTAGGCGTCACGCGCCTTCTGTTGCGGCGTCTGCTCGCGCGGCGTGGGCGGTGGTGAGGGCATGGACATCCCGCCGCCGCCGTTTGCCCAGCCCGCGGCCATCCCGCTCGCCAGCAGCAAGCCGGCCAGCACCCGAAGAGCAATGCGCATACACGGTCCTCCTGAAAGCCCTATGCTGCAACGCTGGCACCGCAGCGGGCAACCGGCGCGCGCGCGCCTTCAGCCGATGGCCGTTCCCTCACCCGGCGCGCCTACGGCGCCTTGGGCGCCGGCGCCGCGACCGACCAGTGGACGTTGCGGAATTTCCACCGGCCATCGCGCCGTTCCGCCACGGCGGTGAAGTAGCCGCGGTCCGTGATCCGGCCGCCGTCGGCGGCCACCCGCAGCTCGGACCACGAGCTCGCCATCACCGCCAGATCGGGCGTCAGGGGGTCGACGCGCAGATCGTCTCCCCAGCGCAGCTCGATGGAGCGCAGCGTGCGCGTGAGATCGTCGATCCCGCGCGCCGCGGAGGCGGCGTTCGAAAACACCAGTTGCCCGTCGGAGGCCATGAAGAACGAGGTGTTCGGGGAGAAATAACGGCGCCAGGCGGCCGGGCCCTCGCGCGTGACGTCGTGCGCGACGTCCCGGGCGAACTGGCGCACCGCGTCGTTGACGGCGCTGCGCGTCGCCGCACTCAGGGCCGCCGGGGCGGCGCTGCCGCCATCACGCCGTGGCTCGCAGCCGCTCAAGGCCAGCGCTGCCGTGATGAGGATTGCCGCGACGACGCGCACGCGCTTACCAGCGATTGCGCAACTCGCGCAGCTTCACGAACACGGTGCGGGCATCGGGATGCTCGCCGATGTCGGGAAACGCCTCCCGCAGCCGCGCCAGGACCCCCGGATTCTGCAGCCGCAGGAACGTGTTGATGCGCTTCTCCTGCCCGAGCGTGGTCACCGGCGCGGCCGCCGGGTCGTGGTGGCGGGCCTGCTCGAGCAGCGGCGCCGCGTCCGGGTTGGTGGGCTCGCGATCGAGCGTGAACTCGAGGTTGCGTGCCAGGTACTCGTGGCCGGGGAACACACGGGTCTTGTCCGGCAGGCGCGCGAGCTGCGTGACGAAGGTGTCGTACAGCTTATCCGGGTCCCCGCCGTTGAAGCAGTTGCCGGCGCCGGCGTTGAACAGGGTGTCGCCGCAGAACAGCGCCGGCTCCTCGGTGCGCGACAGCAGGCAGATGTGCGTGAGCGTGTGCCCCGGGGTGTCGAGGCATTCGAGCTCCACGGTGCGCCCGACCTTGATGATGTCGCCTTTGGCGAGGCCCCGGTCCACGCCGCCGATACGCGCGGCGGCAGCCGCGTGCGCGGCGACCTGGGCGTGGGTCGCCGCCTTCAGGCCGGCATTGCCGCCGGTGTGGTCGGTGTGCTCGTGGGTGTTGAGAATCTGCGTGATCTCCCAGCCGCGCTTGCGCGCCGCCTCCAGGCACAGCCGCCACTCCAGCGGATCGACGGCGAGCGCCTCGCCGGTCTCGGCACAGGCGATCAGATAGTGGAAATTGCGCAGGCTGTTTCCCGACCAGATACGTTCCGTCAACATAGAGCACCTTTGGCTGTCGCTAAGTCGCAACGTACCCTGAAACGTGCCGTGCGCGCCATAATGCACCCATGGCGCACACGTTTCTGTTCCAACCGGCGGTATGGACCGCGAAGGGAACGCTGTGGCGCGCCGACGGCGAGCCACTGGAGGCGATCGGCCGCACCGAGATCGCGCATCGTGCGGAGTGCTGGCTGCTGTCGGGCACGCTCAAGGTGCTGGGATCGCCGCCGGCGGAATTCGTGCACGCCTACTGGATCGAGCCTCCCGGCCCCGACGGTACCAGCATGAAATGGCGCTTCGAGGACGCGACCTTCGGCACGCTACTCGGCCGGTTCGCGGTCATCGGCGAGTCGATCCTGTCGGTGTACGCCTGCGAGTCCACGGGCTATCACGGCGCCGAGCACCTGGGCCAGATCGACGCCGGCACCTACCGCAGCGCCGGTGTGTTGCTGTTGAAGGACCAGATCATCTATTCCTGGCGGATGATGCTGCAGCGCGCATCCTAGCGCGCCTGGGCACGCCCGCGCTTACCTCGGCAGGTAGTGATCCACCAGCAGCGCCGCGAACAGCCACATGAGATAGGTCACCGAGAAGCGGAACACGCGCATCGGCAGCTCCTCGCGGCCGGTGATCTTGAGCGCCAGCGCGTAGTAGAGGAACCCGGCGTTCAGCGCCAGCGCGGCGACGAGATAGATGAGGCCGCTCATGCGGGTGAGGAACGGCATCAGCGTCACGACCGTGAGCAGCACGGTGTACAGCAGTACCTGCAGGCGCGTGTAGGCGAGGCCGTGCGTCACCGGCAGCATCGGAATGCCGGCGCGCGCGTATTCATCGCGGCGCGCGATCGCCAGCGCCCAGAAATGCGGCGGCGTCCACACGAAAATGATGACAAACAGCAGCAGCGCATTCGGGTCGATGCCGTTGGTCACCGCCGCCCACCCGAGCACCGGCGGTGCCGCCCCGGCCGCGCCGCCGATGACGATGTTCTGCGAGGTCGCGCGTTTCAGCCACAGGGTGTAGATGACCGCGTAGCCGATGAGGGTCAGGAAGGTCAGCACCGCGGTCAGCAGGTTCACCAGCAAGGCGAGCATCGCCATGGCGGCGACGCCCAGCACGGCCGCGAACACCAGCGCCTCACGCTCGTTCAGCTGCCCGCTCGGCAGCGGCCGCGCGCGGGTGCGGGCCATCTGCGCATCGATGCGCCGGTCGAGCACGTGATTGAGGGTGGCGGCGCAGGCGGCGGCGAGCGCGATGCCGAGATTTCCCCACACCAAGGCCTCCAGCGGCGGCGCCCCGGGGCTGGCGAGCAGTGTCCCGACGATGGCGGTGAAGGTGACGAGCGCGACGACCCTCGGCTTGGTCAACTCGAGGTAGCGGCGCCACAGTGGCGGCGCTACGGGTGCATATTCCGATGTCGTCGCCACGGGATGCGCAGCCTAGCAGATCGCGGTGCGGCGCAGCCGGGGCAGCAGCGCCTTAGCGGGTGCTCAGGGATCGCAACAGCCCCAGCGTGGCGAGCAGCAGCAGCGCGGCGCCGGCGGTGTGCGCCGTGGCGAGCCACAGCGGAAATGCCTTGAGCACCATGGATACGCCGATGAGCAGCTGCAGGCCGAGCGCCCCGAGCAGCGCCCAGGCGCGCAATCGCGCGCCCGACAGCCCGCGGCGCCGCAACACGAACAGTGCCGCGAGCGTCAGGGCCACCGCCGCCAGCAGCGCGCCCAGCCGGTGCGTGAGGTGAATGGCGACGCGCGCCGGGTTGTCGAGCAGGCCCCCTTCATAGTCGATGTTGAGACCGCGCCACAGCACGAAGGCGTTGTGATAATCCCCGTGCGGCCACCACGTGCCCTGGCAGGTCGGAAAATCCAGGCAGGCGAGGGCGGCGTAATTGCTGCTGGTCCAGCCCCCGAGCGCCATCTGCACGCCGAGCGCGGCGAGACCCGCGAGCGCGAGCTGACGGGCGCTCGCGATCGGGGAGGCGCCGCCGCCGCTGATCTTGCGGCCGGCGCTCTTGAGCGCGGTAGCCCCCCAGGAGCTGCGCGGCAGGGACAGCATCAGCCACCACAGGAGGCCAAGGGTGGTCATGCCGAACAGCAGGTGCAGCGTCACGATGAGGGGCTCGAGCTGGCGGGTGACGGTCAGCATCCCGAGCGCGGCCTGCACGATCAGGGTCGCGAACAGCGCCAGTGCGAACGGCAGGCTCACCGGCCGCTGGCGGCGCGCGCTGATCGCGAGCGCGGTGATCCCCGCGATCACCAGCCCCAGGGCGCCGGCCGCATAACGGTGGATCATCTCGCGCCACGCCTTGCCCGGCGCCAGCGGCCGCCCGGCATACGCGGCTTGCGCCGCGGCGCTGTGCTGCGCGCCCGGGGGTGTGAGGTGGCCATAGCAGCCGGGCCAGTCGGGGCAGCCGAGCCCGGCGGCGCTCAGGCGCACGTAGGCGCCGAGCACCACTACGGCGAAGCACAACAGCACGCCTGCAACGGCCAGGCGATGCATCCAGCGGGCAACCGAGTTAGCGGGCATTCACATCACGGAGCATCTACTTAGCACTGAGCAGCAGGCAAAAGTCACGCCTTTTGCCTGCGGAAACGCAGCTGATGTCCGCCGAAATAGCCGCAGGCGATTTCGGCCAATCAACCGATGTGCGACAGCTTCAGCAGCTTCTTCAGGTCCTCGAGCAGCCCGTGAGGATCCCGGCGCGCATCGTAGCTCATCATGAGGTTGCCGAGCGGATCGACCACGAACAGCGAGTGCTCGCGCCCCGCGGAGGGAAACTCGCGCAGCAGCGCCGCGCCGGCCGGGCCCGCCGCGTCCAGGATCTCGAGGCCGGCCTGCTCGCGCCCGAACAGCTCGCGGGAACAGCACCCGGCGCTGACGAGGAACACCCGCTGCAGGCGCGTCATGTCGTTGTTGAGCGCGAGGCGCGTCTGACGCATCACGTAGAGAGTCTGGCGGCAGGGGCTGTCGCAGGCGCCGTTGCCGACGTACACCAGCGACCACTGGCCGCGAAACGGCGTGCCGTACGCCGCCGCGCCAACGCCGGGCTGCGGCAGCCTGACCGGCGGCAGCGGCCGCGCTGGCGTGATCAGCACGCCGTGGTTCACGCGCTGCGCCGGCCGCCAGCCGGTGCCGTAGTAGGTGAACAGCGCCATCACGAGCGGCAGCAGGAACAGTGCCGCAAGCCCCGCCAGGGTGCGCAGGTTGCGCGCGCGCGGCGCTCTCGCCGGGGTATTCATGCGCTCGCGGCAGCGTGGTTCCTGCGCGTGCTCATGATCGCCCACACGATGAGCGCCAGGCCCGCGAAGCACCACCACTGGATGGCGTAGGAGAGGTGGCGCAGCGGCGCCATCCCGGGCGGCTGCCAGTCGCGCAGATAACCAAACGGGGCCTGCGGGTCGAGCAGCACGATGCGCGTCGCGAGCGGCGCGCCGAGCGCGGCGCTGAGCTGCGCCACGCTCGGATAACTGGTGACCTTGGGCCACGCCGCGCGCGCGTCGGGGGCGGCCCGGCCGCTGGCGAGCCCCGGGCTCGGAAGCTGCGCAACGCGGCCGCTCAGGGTCACGGGCGCCGCCGCCTCCAGGGAGATATCCGGCAAGCGCGCCCGCGTGCCGGAGAACGGCACCCAGCCGCGATCGATCAGCAGCACGGCAGCCTCGGCGCGCCTGAGCGGCGTCAGCACTTCGTAGCCGGCGCGCCCGCGATAAGTGCGGTTGTCGAGCAGGAACTGGCGCGCGCCATCCAGCCGCCCCGTCACGCTCACGCGCTGATAAAGCGGCACATCGCTCACGGCGCGCTCATCGAGGGCGATGACCCGATCGGCGCCGCGCGCGAAGCGGGTCCACTCTTCCTGGCGCTGGATCCCCTTGTGCCACTGCCACACCCCCAGGCGGATGAACAGCGCGCACAGGAGCAGCGCCGCGACCGTGAAGCCGGCCGACGGGGCGAACACGCTTCTGCCGAGCCTCAGGCCCCGCGACATGGATCATTGCTCCGCGGCACCCCGGCGCTACACTGCGCCCCATGCGCGCGCTGGTGTTGGTGCTGATCCTGACGAGTCTTGCGGGGATCGTCGCGAGCCTCGGCTTCGGGCTGTTTCATCTGTCGCGCGGCGGCGCCGACGATTCGCGCAAGCTGGCGCGCGCCCTCACCATCCGCATCGCCGTGTCGCTGGTGCTGTTTGCGCTGTTGATGCTGGCCTGGTATCTGGGGCTGATCTCGCCCCACGGCCTGCAGTCCGGCAGCGTCCCGCCGCATCCGTAACAGCGGGCGCGCAGCTACAGCCAGTAGACAAAGATAAACAGGCCGAGCCACACCACGTCGACGAAGTGCCAGTACCAGGCGACCGCCTCGAACGCGAAATGCCGGGTGGCGGTGAAGTGCCCGCGCAACACCCGCAGCCAGATGACCGTGAGCATGATCGCGCCCACCGTCACGTGCAGGCCGTGGAAGCCGGTGAGCATGAAGAACGTCGAGCCGTAGATACCGGTCGAGAGCCGCAGGCCCAGCTCCCGGTAGGCCTCGCCGTACTCGTGGGCCTGCAGGCTGACGAAGCTGAATCCCAGCAGGAACGTCAGCGCCAGGAACAGCGCCAGCCGCCCGCGCCGGCCGGCACGCAGCGCGTGGTGGGCGATGGTGACCGTGAGTCCGCTGGTGAGCAGGATCGCGGTGTTGAGCGCGGGTACGCCGAAGGCGGGAATGGTGCTGAAGGTGGAGTCGGCGTGGCCGCCGACGTGAGCCGGGCCGTTGGTCGGCCAGACGCCCTCGAACTGCGGCCAGAGGATGAAGTTGGTGAACACCTTCACGCCCTGGCCGCCGAGCCACGGCACCGACAGCATGCGCGCGTAGAACAGCGCGCCGAAGAACGCGCCGAAGAACATCACCTCGGAGAAGATGAACCACATCATTCCCATGCGGAACGAGCGGTCGACCTGCAGGTTGTAGATGCCGTGCTGGTTCTCGTCGATGACGGTCGAGAACCAGCCGAAGAACATGTAGGCGAGCAGCACCGCGCCGGGCAGGAAGACCCAGGCGCCCGCCCAGTCATTCAGGTAGCCGATCGCCCCCAGCATGATGGCGAACAGCGCGATCGAGCCGCGGATCGGCCACGGACTGTCGTGCGGAATGTAGTAATGGCTGCTGTCGGGAGCGTGTGCGTTGGCCATGTGCGTGCCTAGGGTTGGCGGGTGACGCGCGAGGATTCGTCGTAGAAGGTGTACGCCAGTGTGATGAGATCGATGTGGCGCGGCAGCGCCGGGTCGATGAAGAAGCGCACCGGCAGGTCGCGCCCCTCGTTGAGCGCGAAGTGCTGGGGCGAGAAGCAGAAGCATTCGGTCTTGTGGAAATACGCCGCCACCTCCGATGGGGCGATGTTGGGCACCGCCTGCGCCACGCTGTCCCGCCCGGTGAGGTTGTGCGCGTAG
>Ga0307478_10003350_pt1 | contig 11929 bp, 9 predicted proteins | sample atmos_gasesECM4C_2_FD_203713 | JGI IMG/M metagenome (GOLD analysis project Ga0307478, IMG submission 203713) | Hardwood forest soil microbial communities from Morgan-Monroe State Forest, Indiana, United States - atmos_gasesECM4C_05 | ecosystem: Environmental > Terrestrial > Soil > Temperate...
ACATCAGCCGCACACGCTTTAAATCAGGTGATCTTGCGCAGATCGACCTGGACAGAATTGAACTGCAGCGCGTGCAGTATCTATCTGACTTGCAGACGGCAGAAGTAAATCTGCGGATCTCGAAGATTCAGTTGTTGCAGCTGCTGAATGAGCGTACGCCGGTCGATCAGTTCGATGTTCAGGCGCCTTTTGATTTTGCTGACCAGCTACAGCCGCTTGAAACATTCCGTCAAATCGCCCTTGATAGCCGGCCTGACCTGAGAGCAGCGCTGGAGTCCGTTCAGCAGGCAAACACCAACCACAAGCTGGCTGTCGCGAATGGGTCGACCGATCCAACATTTGGCGCCTGGTATACATACAACCCGTCATTCAACAATCCTTACGACAACCAAACGCTCGGGCTCAGTGTGAGCGTTCCTTTGCGCATCTTCGATCGCAATCAGGGTGAAAAACAGCGCACACAACTGGATATTGGTCGTAATCAGCAACTCACGGATGCGACGCGAGCTCAGGTATTCGGCGATGTGGATTCCGCATACGCGCAGGTGAACAGCAATTTGATTCTGTTGCGACCGTATAAGGATAGGTATCTGGCGCAGGCGGCGCGCGTACGCGAGACGGTCACGTATGCCTATCAACACGGTGGCGCCTCGCTTATGGATTTTCTGAATGCGCAGAGTGATTACCGCAATGTGCAGATGACGTATCTGCAACTAATCGGCTCCTACCTGACCGCCGCCAGCCAGTTGAATCTTGCCGTAGGGCGCGAGGTAATTCAATGACAAGCAAGTCCTTTCTGAAATCTGTTTGCTGCCTCGCTGCATGTATTTCGCTAACGGCATGTGAGAAGAAGTTCAACCCTGCGGATGGCGCGCCGCCGCCTGCGCAGAGTGTGCAAACGGGCGACATGAGCCTGGTTACAGTCGATAAGCCGGATCAGTTTCCACTGGTTCGAGCAGATCAGATTGAAGCTCCTACGGAATTGAGAGTCACTGGCGTGGTCAACTCCGATATTGCTCGCGAAGTGCCCGTCATCTCGCTTGCCAGCGGCCGAGTGGTCGACATAAAAGCACGCCTCGGAGATGACGTAAAAAAAGGCGATCTGCTCTTGAAGGTGCAAAGTCCAGACGTCACGAACGCATTTGATACCTACCTGAAAGCCGTAAACGACGAGCAACTCGCAAATAAAGCCTACACGCGATCAAAAGATCTCTACGAACACGGCGCAATTTCACTCGGCATATTGGAGCAAGCCGAAGACACTGAAAAGGACGCTAAAGCCGATCTGAATGCAGCCGAGGAACAGCTCAACACTCTCGGGATAAAGAAAGATCATCCGTCGAGCATTGTTCCGGTCTATGCCCCGATTTCTGGCGTCATTATCAGCCAGAATGTCACCAATGCGGCGGCTGCGGGTGTGGCCTTTTCAGGTTCGTCCACACTGTTCACCATCGCGGATCTATCTGTGGTCTGGATACTCTGTGATGTCTACGAAAACGACCTTCCTAAGATCGCGTTAGGACAATCAGCGACCATCCATGCGGACGCCTATCCGGACAAACCTCTGACCGGACGAATTTCCGATATCCAACCAGTCCTCGATCCTAATCTTCGGACAGCGAAGGTCCGCATTGAGGTTCGCAATCCTGGCTTTCTCAAAGTTGGGATGTTTGTCACTGCGACGTTTCAGAGCAAGGGGCTGGCAGACCACGCCGTTGTGCCTGCATCTGCAGTATTGCACCTGCATGATCGGGATTGGGTCTTTGTTCCTGCTGACGATAACAAGTTTCGTCGGGTTGAAATTCATGGTGGGCAGATGCTGCCTGGGAACCGGCAAGAGATTCTCTCCGGCATTACACCCGGCGAGCGGGTGGTCTCAAACGTACTCCAGTTGGAAGCGACGCTGGAGGGGCAATGATTCGACGGATCGTCGATTTTGCGCTGAACAATCGGTTTCTTGTTCTTGGTGGGGCGCTGTTGCTCTTCGCGTGGGGTATTGTGTCGTTTCACAACCTTCCAGTCGAAGCCTATCCGGACGTCGCAAACAACTACGTCAACATCATCACCCAATGGCCCGGGCATTCCGCAGAGGACATTGAACAGCAAGTAACGGTTCCGACCGAGATCCAGATGGCGGGTATCCCTCATCTGCAGCATTTGCGCTCAACCACGTTGGCAGGACTATCCAGCATCATGCTTATCTTCGACGATGATTCCGACAACAATTGGAACCGCGAAAGAGTCGTCGAGAGAATGGGTATGGTTTCGCTGCCTGCAGGCCTTGTTCCGCAATTGGGCACGGACTGGAGCCCGGTTGGCCAAATCTACTTCTACACACTTGAGAGCAAGAATCCGGAAATCGATGTCATGGAGCTCAAATCCATCCAGGATTGGACGCTCGAAAAACAGTTCAAGCAGGTTCCAGGAGTTGTGGACGTTTCCAGCCTCGGTGGCGAGACAAAGGAATATCAAATTCGTCTCGATCCGGACAAGCTTGTCTCCTATGGATTAAGCATTGCGCAGGTCGAGCAACAGCTTGCGAACAACAACACGAACGCAGGTGGCAGCTTCATCGTCGCTGGGTCGCAGCAAATCAATGTGCAGGCCGTTGGACTCGTCTCCCGGGTGCGGGACATTGAAAATACTGTGATCAAGACGCAATCCGGAACGGCTCTGCGCATAAAAGATATTGCCGTAGTCGAGCAAGGACCAAAAATCCGGCTCGGGCAGAACGGTAGGACCATCCACCGTCTGGACGGGAAGCTTATTGACAACCCGGATGTTGTCGAAGGTATTGTGCTGCTGCAAAAAGGCGATGACTCCGATCCGGTTCTCCGCGGCATTGAAGCTAAAGTACGGGAACTGAATGAACGAATTCTTCCCAAGGGCGTGAAGGTCGTCCCATTTCTCGATCGCAGCGACCTGATCCACTACACCACGCATACGGTGTTGCACAACCTGACCGAGGGGATCGTACTGGTTGTAGTTGTTCTCTTTCTCTTCTTGGGAAACGCGCGTGGTGCTCTGATCGTCGCGCTTACCATTCCTTTTTCGTTGCTGTTCGCATCCATTTGTCTCGATCTGCGGCACATCCCGGCGAATCTTCTTTCGCTGGGAGCGCTGGACTTTGGCATGGTCGTGGATGGCGCTGTCGTGATGGTCGAGAACATTGTCCGTCATCTCAATCGGAACGGTCACGGGTCGCAAACACCAGCCGAACGGATCCGCGAAGCTGCACATGAAGTACAACGCCCGGTTTTCTATGCAATCGGCATCATCATCACCGCCTACCTGCCGATTTTTACGCTGCAGGCTGTGGAAGGACGCCTCTTCAAGCCGATGGCGTGGACGGTAGCGTTTGCCCTGCTGGGCGCGCTTATCTTTTCCATGCTGCTCGCACCTGTTTTGTCCAGTTTTCTATTCCGACGCGGGGCTAAAGAGTGGCACAACCCGGTCCTGGTCTGGCTGACCGATCACTATAAACGAGCGGTCACGTCTGCCATTCGTAACCGCTATATGACTGTGGGTGTCGCGGGCCTGGCGCTTGCATTGTCGGCCTGGCTGGTGTTTAGCGGTGTTATCGGATCGGAATTCCTTCCGCACTTGGATGAGGGAGCCATCTGGGTACGCGGGACTCTTGCGCCGAGTACCGGTCCTGATGAGAGCGTGGCAATTGCCAATAAAGCGCGAGTATTGCTGGCCTCGTTTCCCGAAGTGACGGAGACGACAAGCCAGGTGGGTCGAGCTGACGATGGCACCGACACAACCGGCTTCTTCAATACCGAGTACTACGTTGGACTGAAACCAAAAGCGGATTGGCGGCCGATCTTTCATCAGAACAAGGAGGATTTGATTGCTTCCATGAACGACGAACTAGAGAAAATTCCTGGGGTCATCTGGAATTTCTCGCAACCCATATCTGACAACGTCGAGGAAGCAGTCAGTGGTGTGAAAGGCGAGTTGGCCGTCAAGATCTACGGCGATGATTTGAAGACCCTTGAGGAAAAGGGCAATGAGGTTGTCAGCATCATGAGCAAGATCCGTGGTGTTGAGGATCTCGGTTTGTTTCGGGTAATCGGCCAGCCAAATTTAACTTTTTCTGTAGACCGGCAGGCCGCCGCGCGCTTCGGGATCAACGTAGCCGACATTCAGGATGCGATCCAGACGGCTGTCGGTGGCAATGCGGTCAGTCAGGTTCTACGCGGAGAGGCTCGTTATGATCTCGTGCTTCGCTACCAGGAGCCATATCGCGATACTCGTGAAGCCATTGAGAATGTGCGTCTCCTGTCTCCCTCGGGTGAGCGTGTCTCCCTGGCACAACTGACTAAGGTTGCCACCACCGACGGCGCCGAAGAAATTTACCGCGAAGGAGAGCAACGCTACATCGCAGTGAAGTACAGCGTTCGCGGCCGTGATCTGGGAAGTACGGTTCAAGAGGCGATCGACAAGGTGAACAAGCAGGTGTCGCTGCCCTCTGGGTACCACATTGATTGGGCTGGAGAATATGAGAGCCAGAAGCGATCGCAAAGACGACTGCTCCTGGTACTTCCGATTACGATCATTCTGATCTTCGTCATTCTGTACACAATGTTCAAGTCCGGCAAATGGGCCACCTTGATTATGGTGAATGTCGCGATGGCACCCATCGGAGGGCTGCTCGCACTCCTTCTCACCGGCACGAACTTCAGCGTTTCCTCAGGGGTGGGATTCCTGGCTCTGTTCGGCGTTTCCGTGCAGACCGGAGTCATCATGCTTGAATACATCAACCAGCTTCGCGTCCAGGGCCACTCCATCGAGGAGGCCGCGATCGCTGGTGCTGTGCTTCGTCTGCGCCCAATCATGATGACCATGTTGGTTGCCACTCTTGGCTTGCTCCCAGCCGCAATGTCTCATGGCATTGGCTCGGATTCACAAAGGCCATTCGCCATCGTCATCGTCGGAGGGCTGGTTGGGGCTCTCTCCATCAACGTCTTCCTGCTTCCTACGCTTTACGTATGGATCGCAGGGGAAAAGGACGTTTTACCTGTACCGGAACCGGAGTTTGAGAACTAGTTCTCGATATCAACGAGCATGAAATGCAGAAGGCAAATTGCAAGAGCGTCCCTGGGCATAGGGGAAGAGACCGCACGAACCGAAGCGGAAAACAAGATAGTGGCCAATTTGTGGCGGTCATTTTCTGGGTCGGTATCACGCTTGTGGTTACATTCCTGCTGTGGAGTTTTGCAATGGTTCTTTTACAAGCGTTCGAGCATTGATAACCGTGACCTGCTCATATTGTTCCATTTCATTTCCAGCCGAAGAATTTCTCAGCGTCCAAAGTGAGGGTTGGGCGCAGACCGTCGCAGTTCCATCCGGCAGTCCATCATGGCTCGGTATGAACATAAACAGCCCCTCGACTAAAATATGAGCAAAATTACGAATTTTTACTTATTTTGCTGATCTAAAACCACTATTGTGTCTTGGTTAAAGCGAGTAGACAGGCTGTGCATCAGTGTGTGAGCCTTTGACTATGTTTATGAGCGATCATGCATAAACCTAGAGAAAGGCCTGAGCAGACCATGATTTATCTCATTACCGGCGCAACTGGAAATGTTGGATCTCTCGTTGTCGAACGACTTATCGGTCGCGGGGACCGGCCGCGCGTTTTCGTGCGCGACCGGAAGAAGGCGCAGGCACGTTACGGTGACAGCGCCGATATCTTCACTGGCGATCTCGGGGATACAGCCACTCTAAAGCTCGCACTCGCAGGAGCCGATGCTCTCCTGCTCATCACTTCCGGCCACGAGTTGGCCGTGCAGGATGAAAGGATCGCGAAGGCCGCAAAGACAGCGGGCGTCATACATCTCGTCAAGCTCTCGTCCTACGATGCACGCGAACACAATGTGGGGACGGGAGTGTGGCACGCGCAAGGGGAATCCGCGATTCGCGCAAGTGGAATCTCATTTACGTTCGTGCAGCCGTCCGGATTCATGTCCAACGCTCTCTTCTGGGCGAGCTCCATCAAGGCCGAGGGCGTTGTGCGTACAGCCACAGGCGACGGCAGAATCCCCTTTATTCATCCCCAGGACATCGCCGATGTGACGATTGAGGCATTAACGTCTGAGGCGTACCGCCGGAAGTCGTTGCCCATCACCGGCCCTGAGGCGTTAAGCTACGCCCAGATGGCCGCGAAGATCGGTGCTGCCATCGGCAAACCGATCCAGTCTCAATTTATCACTGAGGAAGATGTACGCCAGCAGCAAGTCTCGTGGGGCGCATCCGCACCGCTGGTCGAGGCCCGCCTCTCGATCTTTCGTGCGATCCGGGAGGGACGGCTTGCAAACGTCACGGACACGGTCGAACGCGTCCTTGGACGAAAGCCCATCACGTTCGATCGGTGGGCGAGCGAAAACAGAGACGCATTCCGCTGAGGTGGACGCCAGGTGTTTCGCGACAATTGATTGCTGATTGGCCGCGGAGTCGCAATGAGCACCGTCGCATAACAAAAACGCCCCTGCAATTTGCTCAGAGTGTCTACGAATGTCATCCTTAAGGGATGAAGCAAAGACTATTGTGCGTAACCATGGGACTGCTGTTGGCCTGTTATGCGTCGGTCACTGCACAGGAATTAGGGTATTGGCGTGCGGAGAGTTCCACGGCGCGATCGATTACAGGCGATGTCGGATTATCTGAGACAAAGATAGCAATCAACTTTTCCAACTTTTCAATCGTCCGCGCACGTGATCTCGAGCCGGCAGAGGTAAGCTCGGTTTTCGATGTAGACAGTAACTCCACGGATAAGGGCCACCTCTACAAATTGAACATACCTGCCTCGAAAAAGTTCATGCATAAGAACACCCTATGCGGAGCGGAAGATACGCAGTGGATGGCAGCCTACGTTGAAGGGCACTCCCTGCACCTCGCCTTTTTTTCTGGACAAAAGGCCCCTGTCTTCACGATGGATGCGATTTCGCATTCCACTAACCTGTGCGGCACACATACCTACATACGTTGATCCGGTGTTTGTGCCAGGACTAGCCAATCTGTCTCACCTCCATTCGTTCTAAGATTTGTAGCCGTACCAGATGGGTATGATTCTGCTCGTCGGGTATTCGTACCGTAGTCGTAGAATGTCGTGAGTTATTGCTATGAAACTCCTCGCCGTATTTCTCGTAATGTTTGCGTTAGCGCCAGATATTCCGCGAACGTGGGAGAAAACTGCTGTCGAGACGATGGAATTACCCCTTGCGAACAGACAAATTCTTGTCACTCATATCGATGAAGCTGCCTACTATCGAATCCCTGAGCGAGTCATATATAAGTCTTACCCGGTCTATGCTCCGGGGCGCGAGCCCGCAGGATACATGGAGTGGCTTAAGACGGTCGAGCCGCAGGCTGCTTTCGACGAATCCGACTTGAGCACACAAAACCAGTGGATAGCGGCGGGGGAAATCGTATTTAACGCTCCGACGTCTCTTCATCCTGTTTTCTTTACTGCACAAGATCTGCGCGATCCCAATTTTTTCAGCGAGACCAGTATGCCAGTTGCAAAGGATGGGACCGTTCCCTTCGCCCGATGGGTGGTGCGGCAGAAAGGTGTAGTCGAACTCGGTTCAATGAGTTGTGCCACTTGTCATACGCGCGTTCTTGAAGACGGAACGGTTGTCCCGGGAGCGCAGGGGAACAATCCCAACGATCGCGAAGGGGCCAGGCTGATGCGGAAATCAGCCGAGATGCTCGGCCGGGAGAAGGTACTGGCACAAGTGCGGAGCTTCGCGCGGCAGTTCGAATTGCCTTGGCAGCCCGATGATATCAATCGGCTTGTGAGTTCGATGAACCTCGATCAATTGATTGGCGCAGGCGAAGCGATCCCTCCCGGAGTCACAGCGCGGGCAAATACCAGCATTTTGATGCCTCCGCAAATTCCGGATTTAATCGGCGTACATGATCGCCGATTCCTCGATCACACCGGCCTCGTTCGTCATCGGGATATCGGCGATTTGATGCGATACAGTTCGCTCGCCCAGGATGTATTTTCGGCGGACCGTTACCAGTCTGCCGAAAATACGAATTCATCTTCTCCTGTTGCCCGTTATAGTGACCCGCAGCTTTATGCGCTGGCTTTGTATCTTTACTCGCTCAGGCCGCCCCCGAATCCGAATCATTTCGATGCCTCTGCCGCACGGGGAAAAGTTCTGTTTTCAAAGCTGAAGTGCGCCACTTGCCATACCCCGCCGCTTTACACCAATAACAAACTCGTAGCAGTCGATGGTTTTAAACCGCCGGTAGGCGATGCTGACGTTATCCCTGTCCGCATTGGCGTTGACCCGCGATACACGCTACAGACGCATAAAGGCACTGGTTATTACAAGGTGCCATCTCTCAAGGGTGTCTGGTATCGTGGTCCCTTCGGCCATAACGGTTCGGCGGCAACGCTCGAAGACTGGTTTAACCCAGATCGGCTTAATCCCGGATACGTGCCCACAGGCTTTAAAGGGTACGACGGAAAAACGCGTTCGATTCCAGGGCATCTCTTCGGTCTTCAACTGTCGCCATCGGAACGCAGAGATTTGATCGCTTTTCTCAAAACATTATGAGTCGCACGAGATCTCGCCACTCATTCAGGGTGGCAATGTCTAGCTATGAGTGATTTGTAGGTTGGTACTCAAAGCTTTGTGACTCAGGAAGCATCGTCGTCTGTCTCGCTATCCTCGGAATCTATCTCGCCGGCCGGGTCTCGTTGTAAAAAGAGCGGCTCTCCGGTGCGCGTAATGAACAGCGATGCAACTCGTGGGTTGAACGGTTCTGCGGCTGGATCTTGCTGGGGCCCGGACAAACTGCCATTGTAGTACCCCTCATACACCGAATCCGGGACGCGAGAAACCATGTCCTCTTTCGCTCCGCCCAGTGCGAGCAGGGGCGTCTCCTTTAACGCTCCCAAAACACGGATGACATGGCTTCCGCTGGCAGCCAGTAAAATACCACCTTCGCGGATTTCAATAACGCTGGTGATGTGATTTGGCATTATGGCATCATTAACAACAATAATAGAAAGCCCCTCAATGCAAGTTTCTTCTCGCTGGACAGGTCGCGTGTTACGGGCATATATCGCGGGTCTTCTTCGTCCCAATTTATGGATTTCAAAATGGCCGTCGCATTAGCCTTGACGAAAGTGAGATCGCCAATATCCATTCTCGCTTTCATGAACGGGTAGACTTGTGCATATTGCGCCAGAATTGGCATGATCGTGGGTACATCCAAGGACTTGGGCCGAAACGGATCATAAACCTTGATGATGAGCATTCCTTCCAGAAACGACGCTGCGGGCCCGCCGGAGAAATAGCCGACTTGATATAGCTGTCCATCCACTGCGCCGCGGGGGTTTCCTGGATCGGCAGCGGTAATAGAGAAGCCTGTCCCTGCGGTAACACTGGACGGAAAAGATATACCTGAGGGAGGGGTCCCTGAAATCAGCTTGAGGTCCAGCTTGCGCCCCGAGGTCGCTACTCCAAATTCAGTCGCCACTAACGTCACGCTCTGGCTGTCTCCAGAATTGAGACGGAATGCGATCTCGGTGGCGTCTATATACAGTCCCATGGGGCGTTCATTCATTACAAGACTGGTTGACGGGCTGCTAACACGCAAGCCCAATTGGTTCTTCTTAAGAAGCGAAACCTGCTTGTCGGTGATCTTAATATCTTCGATACCGGCAGTTTGTTCGTAATGAGCTTGAGAATAATCCAGTGTACCCAGCACCTCGGGTTTGGCCGATGGCAGAAGGATCACCGCTTCCATGGTTCCGAAATTCCGGCGCGCACCGGCAGGAGACACTTCTGGAATGCAGTTTCCAAGGTCGATTGTCACCTTCTTCTTTCCCGGGTTCAACTTGAACGGCGCCTTGCCGAATGCGCGGCTGCCAGCATCCTCCATCCTGCGCGCCTGCAGGAAGTGGACTCCCAGATCCATACCGGAAGTCTCATCCCCGTCAGCCGGTCCAAATGGGCCGATCGTGCCGACGATTCTGCCAAAGGTGAATTTTGGTGTGCCTTGGGTCGAATCGTATGCGTAGACAACAAATTTAATGGCGATACCCGTGGCCTTACTGAGTGCGGTGAGGATCGGTGAACTGGAGACCGATTGGAATGTCGGCTCTTTAAATGCGGACTGATATACACCCGAAAATCCCTGTGAAAATCCACCTGGAGCGCGGCCAAGCCAGAGGTCTCGCAGCGTTGCAGTCTGCAGCTTGTCTTTGAACTCCCCCCCGCCACCTTTCAGCGAAACCTTGAACTGCGCTCCCCAAATTTGCGACGCCTGCTGATAATCCGGGTCGATATCCACCATTCTTCCGTACCCAGGATCATTTGTCGTATCGACAGCACCACCGACTACAGCATCGGCCGGCGCAGGATTCCCGTCGGGGCCAATCGCCGTTTTGACAGTGCAATCTTGAAGATAGAACCAGTGCATCCCCATTGGATTCCACGCTGGTACGCCCGATGCGCCCGGCGCAAAGCTAGCCTTGTTATTGTTTTGTGTGGACGGATTACTGCAGAAGGACCCCGAAAAGTGAATACGTGGAATGTCCAGGTAGCTCATCGGGCTGTTGCCCCTATTGAATGAACGACGTCAGCGTGTAAACCGATGTCCGGGCAACCAACCACTGCAAAGGCCTTTGCCGAGCACCGTCCATCGCGAGCCAGCGAAAGATCGTTGACCGACACCGTGGACGAAACAATTGCGGAAAATGTAAGGAGGCACGCGAATAGCAAAAAAGAGGTGAGCACATTGTGCGGCCACCATGCCTTAGAATCGACACTATCATCCCGCGAGGCGACAGCTGTGTCGCCGCCACTGTCGGTGTATCTTTCAGGAAACGCTTTCAGCATAAGGCGAAAGCTCTCTGGACCATCGGCTGGAGCATCAATCGTCGCCCAGCCATCTTTGTCCGTTTTGCCGGTAATAATCTGGCCATCGAAAATTGCGTCGAAGTCGGCGTATGCCATCGCAGTGTTGTCCTCGTAGAGCAGCCTTATGGCTATAAGTCGGGACAAACGCTCGCAGGGCGATAGTGTCAATAGCCGCTGATAGAAGCGGCAGGCAAAGGTGTCTTCGGTATCAGCAAACTCCCTCGGCTTGTCGGGAAGCCGTTCACTCCGTCGTGTTTCGCCGTTCGACCAAAAGCGCTTCTTACAGTCAGCGATTCCCTCGCTGGTTCGCGGGCATGGCCACCGAGTCGGATCCACTCGGCTTCCCTTGCGGAACATGAGGATTACGACCCGGCGGTTCGGCGCATTTGCCGCATCGCGAGCGGAGATACCTTTCGCATTACTCTTCTGCTTTGCTTTCTCGAACTTCGCCTCTTTCTTTTGAGAAAAAATCAGGAGGGGATTGACTCACTGCAGCCTTGAACATCTCCCTTATTTCCAGAGTCCGCTCCCTGCGCCAGGAAGTCTTTTTTGGTGAGTAAGAGGTCGGAGGGGCACAATTTCTGCATATACGAACGAAAAAGTGCAGAATCGGCGGTGCCTTGAGGCAGGCCGGTGAACGCTTCCATCGTTTGCCGTTGGTCCTTACCCCAATGTTCAGTGCTCGATATCTGTTGCCAGATACCTACCGCCGTCCCCGGCTCACTATTGAAGATCAGTAGCGCATACACCGCCATGGCTCTTCTTCCGCTGAGCGCCTTGTTGTAATCGTGTTGCTTAGATGCTCGAGGTTATTTTCGTTTCAGAGCTTCCAGTTCATCCAGAGTGCGCGGCCAGTCCTTTCCGAGCAACCGGGAAAGACTGCGGTCCGCTAAGACCTTGCCGCCTGTCTGACATTGAGCACAGTAATTCGTTTCATTGTCGGCGTAGCGAATACGCTGTACTGGTTGACCGCAGCGTGGGCATGGCTGTCCGAAGCGTCCATGAACAGCCATGTCTTTCCGAAACGCTGTGACCTTCTC
>Ga0307478_10003351_pt1 | contig 11929 bp, 12 predicted proteins | sample atmos_gasesECM4C_2_FD_203713 | JGI IMG/M metagenome (GOLD analysis project Ga0307478, IMG submission 203713) | Hardwood forest soil microbial communities from Morgan-Monroe State Forest, Indiana, United States - atmos_gasesECM4C_05 | ecosystem: Environmental > Terrestrial > Soil > Temperate...
GTTTACATCTCGCTGCGCAAAGGTAAGTCGCACGACTACATCCGCGCGATTGCGGATGGGGTCCATCGCGCGCTGCACGAAGCCTTTCATGCTCCGCCCGACGACCGCTTCCAGCTCATTCATCAGTTCGAGCCCGAAGACTTGATTTATGACGCGAATTATCTGGGCATTCAGCGCACCAACGACATCGTTTTTGTGCACATCGTGGCGGGAAAGTGGCGCGACACTGCGACCAAGAAGGCGTTCTATCAGCGTGTCGTCGATCTGCTCGCCGAAAAGCCAGGTGTCCGTCCTGAGGACGTTCAGATCATTCTCTCCCTGAATGATCGCGATGACTGGTCGTTTGGCAAAGGAGTCGCATCGTACGTAAAAGACTGAGTTGAAGAGAGTGATCAGAAATCCGATGGTTGCCTCTGTTCAGGGAAAAGTGCCCGTGGTTGCTGCTGATTCTGCTCACGTCGCGCAACTCGGGGACCTCCACGCAAGCGAAGAATGAGGTCCCGGTACGCCGGCATACACAATCGGTGCGATAAAATAGATATCACGGTTTTCGAAAGTCCGTCCCCACAGGAGACTGGATGCCCGTCACACAAGACGAAGTTCTGAGTGCGCTGAAGCAATGCTATGACCCGGAGATTCCGGTGAACATTGTCGATCTGGGGTTAATCTACGAGGTGCGCTTCGCGACCGCTCCGGAGGACAAGCAGGATGTGACGGTGGATATGACCCTCACGGCTCAGGGCTGCCCCGCCCATGTCCAGATCAGCGATCAGGTCCGCGCCCGCCTCGAGCAACTGCCCGGCATTCGGACGGCAAACGTCAACATTGTCTGGACGCCCGCCTGGACTCCGGAGCGCCTCAGCGCCGACGCCCGCAAACAGCTCGGCATCGAGTAAAACGTCTCCGTTAGCGCTCTTGAACCTGTTGAGCACCTTCCCGTGATTCACGCCGACTGCACAAGTAGTCCTTCGTGCATCTTCGTGTCCTCGGTGGTTGCCTTCGTTCGCGGGCAAGCGCCACGGACCGTCAGTGCGCGCTAGGACGAAATCTCGTCCCAAACTTCGTGCCCACTCTCTTCCGCGAGCTTCGCAATTTTCTGTCCGGCTCGGGAAATCATCTCCATCACCCGCATTCCCCGATCGAAGTATTGTGGCAAGGTATCCCGCAGATCCTCAAACTTATCCGGATACTCGGAAGCCAGGACTGCGAGCGCTACGCCGGCCGTGAGCACGCCCGCGGGCCATCTCTTCTTGAGAAACAGAACGGCCGCGCCTCCGGTCGCTCCCGCCACCACTGCTTTTTTCCACGCGTCCATGAAGTCCCCCTGAATCTCGATTTTAACTTACCTTGCCTGCTCTGCTTTATACTGCGCTGGCCGCTCCACGATCGTTCCGAACAGAACGGTCCATCACAACCATCTCGGAGACATTGGATGCTTTCTCACATGCCAATGGAAAAACGTTTTCCACCCTCGACGCTGGTGTTTTCTGTTTTTTTCATGGCCGTGCTTGCGTTACCCGCATCGTCGGCAGCCCAAGCCAAGCCTCGCGCCCGCGATCTCGGTGTGCCCTTTGACGGCACTCCGGGCCGATTCAATGCCATCACCGACGTCAAAGGTGTGGAGGTTGGCCACATCACGCTGATCTCTGGCTCGGGGAAATTGAAGGTGGGAGAGGGACCGGTGCGGACCGGAGTCACGGCCGTGCTTCCGCGTGGCAAGGACTCGCTGGACCCGGTCTTCGGCGCATGGTTCACGTTGAATGGCAATGGCGAGATGACCGGCACCACGTGGCTTGAGGATTCCGGTTTCCTGGACGGCCCCGTCATGATCACCAATACGCACAGTGTGGGAGTGGTGCGCGATGCGGTGATTGCCTGGCGCGTCAAGAAAGCTCCGCCCGACCAGCAGGGTTATGCGTGGTCGTTGCCCGTGGTTGCGGAAACCTACGACGGCGACCTCAACGATATCAATGGCTTTCATGTGAAGCCCGAACACGCCTGGCACGCGCTCGATACGGCCCAGGGAGGACCCGTCGAGGAAGGCAATGTCGGCGGCGGCACGGGCATGATCTGCAATGAATTCAAAGGCGGCATCGGCACCTCGTCCCGCGTGCTCGACGCGAAGTATGGCGGCTACACCGTGGGCGTGCTGGTGCAATGCAATTACGGCTCGCGAAGTCAATTGCGGATCGCCGGCGTGCCGGTTGGCCGCGAGATTGTGGATCACAAGGTCCGTGACAACGACGTCGGCTCGATCATCGTGGTGGTGGCCACCGATGCACCCCTCATCCCGACGCAATTGAAGCGGCTCGCCCGCCGTGTATCGCTCGGATTGGGACGCGACGGAAGCTACTCGGGCGATGGTTCGGGAGACATTTTCATCGCATTCTCTACCGCAAATCCGGGCTCTGCCATCTCGAAAACCACGCGCCAGATCACTATGCTTCCCAATGAGCAGATTGATCCGCTTTTTCTGGCAACCGTGCAGGCTACCGAGGAGGCCGTGATCAATGCCATGGTCGCCGCCGAGACCATGAAAGGCATCAACGCTTTCGAGGTGATCGCCCTCCCGCATGACCGCCTGCGCGAGGTGCTGAAGAAATACAATCGGCTGGCACAGTAAAAGGCACATCAAGCACACCGGCACGTATCGATCACAGGGCTCGCCTGAGCTGCGATCCGAACGAGATTCCTCCGCCGCGTTCGGCTTCGGAATGACAAGATTTGAGGACTACGTGGACAACGAACTATAACTCCGCAAAGGTGAGCCGACCAATCAGCCTGTGATTTCAGGCACGGAACGCCGCTTCGTCTCTGCTCTATCGTTGTTGTCATTCCGACGCCGAACGGCGGAGGAATCTGCGACAGCATGGCACGCGAGAAGCGATATCACGTTTACATTATGGCAAGCATCACAGGGGTGCTGTACGTGGGTGTCACGGGATTCCTCGTGAGCCGAGTCCTGCAGCACAAGTCAGGACAGACCGACGGTTTCACCCGACGTTATCGTGTGCACAAACTCGTCTACTACGAGACCTTTCAGTACGTGAACAATGCTATCGCACGAGAGACCGAAATTAAAAAATGGCGGCGCGAGAAGAAGGTCGCGCTGATTGACGCGCAGAATCCTGACTGGATGGATTTGGCAGCGGATTGGGGTAAGCCGGCTGTAATGCGGCAGATTCCTCCGCCGCGTTCGGCTTCGGAATGACAAGATTTGAGGTCTACGTGAGCAATGAACTCTGATCCGTCGACGTTCAACTGATCAATCAGCCAGTGACTCATCAGGCACGGAACGCCGCTTCATCTCTGCACTATCGTTCTTGTCATTTCTATCGTTCTTGTCATTCCGACGCCGAACGGCGGACGAATCTGCGACAGCACGCCCCGCTGGAAGCGATATCAGCTCTATATGATGGCAAGGATCAGCGCGCTGGGGGATGGAGGGACAGCGCCCTAGTGCTGGTGGGCGGGTGGTGGGAATCTAGCTTTTAGTGTCCGGCGCTCGCCGCGTCGGCGTGACGTTTCCGGTTATAGCGCAGGGCGATGTTCATGAAGACACTGCCGATCGGCGTGTCGAAGCACATCACCAGAGCTTCAGTATCTTCGCTGCTCTTGATGCCTTCTTCCGACATGTGCATCACCGGTGGATGAACGCGAAAATGGAAGCCCTGATCGTTGAGCGCCGTGATGGCGTTGCCAATGATCTGGTTGGCGAGTTCGCAGGCGGTTTCCCGCACCAGCAAGTCCGATTCGGGCAATTCCGCGCCCGCCATCTTGCTGGCTACGCGCACCGCCGTTTCCGGATCGAGGTCGATGATAATTCGCCCCTCGATGTCCCCGGTGACCCATACCATGGCCGCCACACCTTTCCGGCGATACGCTTCCTCTTCCATGCTGAGGCTGCCAATGGCTGTGCTGCACTGCAGGCCTTGCGCCAACACTGCGTCCGCCGAGTTGATGAACGGCTGGATCACATCCATCTTCATGAGATCAGGCTCCCGCGCCGGCTGCGCTCGCCACGGCGCCATCATCGCCCAGCACGTATTTGATGACTTCGTACAGCACTTCCGGCTTCACCGGTTTCTGCACGAAATGGCGTGCTCCGCGCTGCAATGCCGCCACGATGTTTTCCTGGTAGCCCACCGAGGACACCATCACAATGCGCGCATCGGGATGAGCTTGCACGATCCGTTCCGCCGCCTCGATGCCTTCCATCTGTGGCATGGTGATGTCCATGAGCACGATGTCGGGATGCGTGCGGTCATACTCGGTGATGGCGGTCAGGCCATCCCCGGCCTCGCCGGCCAGATGTCCACCGAAGGACTCGACCATGCGGGCCAGGTTCTTGCGCGCAAAAACGGAGTCGTCCACTATCAGATAGCGGACCGGCTGCCCGTCTTTGCTGCGTTTTACTGGCGCAAACTGCTCCATAACGACCTCCTGTTGCTTACCTTCGTACCATGCGGCGCAATCGCCGGCTAGATAACCCTAGTTTTGCCCGGCGCTTGCTCCCTTGCCGCTTGCGCCGTGCCCTGACTGCTTCTCGCCACGCCCGCCTTCGGGCGCGCACTGCGCCATCAACGTGCTCGCCATGGCTTCCAGACTCACTACCCGGACCGCGTACCCGCGATCCACCGCCGCCTTTGGCATGCCATAGACCACGCACGAATCTTCGCTCTGCGCGATGGTCATGCCTCCGGCCGCTTTGACGGTTCCTAACCCTTCGGCCCCGTCGTCCCCCATGCCGGTCATCAGCACCCCAACCGTCTGTGCGCCGAATTCTTCCGCGGCGCTGCGGAAAAGCACGTCCGCTGAAGGACGATGGCCGCGAATGCGCGGTTCATCGCTCAACAGCGCCACGTTCCCCAGGGGCAATTTCTTGACTTTCAAATGGCGGCTGCCCGGGCAGATCAGCGCGCGTCCCGGCATCAGAAGGTCGCCCGACTGCGCTTCCTTCACCCGCAGCGCGCTGGTTTCGTCCAGTCGCCGCGCAAACATCTCGGTGAAATTCTCCGGCATGTGCTGCACCACCAGGATGCTTCCTGGAAAGTCGGCCGGCAGTTGCGAAAACACATACTGCAGCGCATGAGGGCCGCCGGTTGAAACTCCGATCGCCACGATCTTGGTCGGCGCCTGGGTGGACGCGACGGGCGCCTTGCCATACTGCATCGTGCTCGCCAGGGGCTTTACCGCGATGCTCTTGCTGTTCGCCGCCGCCTTGATCTTCGTGATCAACTCCGCGGCAATCTCGGGCATGCGGGTGGAAACATCGCGCGGCTTTGCCACGAAATCGAATGCGCCGAAGCCCAGCGCCTTCAGCGTGATCGAAGCTCCCTCGGTACTGTGCGAACTGACCACGATCACGGGCACGGGATACAGCTTCCGCATGACCTGGCGCAGCATATCGATGCCGTTCATGCCCGGCATCTCGAGATCGAGTGTGACGACCTGCGGCTTCAATTCCTCAATCTTCTTCAGCCCAAAATTGCCGTCCATCGCCGTGCCAACCACCTCGATGGAATCGTCGGCTTCCAGAATCTGCGGAATCAGCTTACGCATCAGCGCCGAATCGTCGACAACCAGAACTCTGACCCGGGTAGGTTTCACGACACACCTCCCGCCGTGTTCCGGCTCAGCAATTCACGATCGGACTGCGAAAGCAGCATGCCAAAACTCACCGCTCCCGGTTCACTGGGCCGAGTCCGCGCAAAATGCTCCACCACCGTAGATAAATTGAGAATGAGAACAACCCGTCCATCTCCCAGGATCGACGCCCCGCTGACCAGGTCAGTCGAGACTGCATGGTCGTCCAACGCCTTGATGACCAACTCTTCCTCACCTTCCAGCCCATCGACAATGAGCCCGAACTTCCTCTCCCCCACGCTGGTTACCAGCACAAAAAGCTTGTTCGCTCCGCGGTCGGGGTTCTCGCTTCGCGGACGTCCCAGCCGCACCAGGGGCAGCACCTGATTCCGAAGCTGCAGAACTTCATAGTGATCGACCTGGTGCACTTCCGACTCCCGGGTGCGCGCGATCTCCACGACCGAATTCAGAGGGATCGCATAAAGCTGCTGCTGCACCTGGAACAGGAGCGCCTTGATGATCGCGAGCGTGAGCGGCAGCTTCAGCCGGAAGGTCGTGCCTTGACCGGCATGCGTGTCGATATGGACCGTGCCCTTGAGACGGTGCATCACGCTCTGCACCACATCCATGCCCACTCCGCGTCCGGAGACTTCCGTGACCTCCTCCGCCGTGCTGAAACCCGGCCGGAAAACGAAATCCAGAATCTCCGCCTCGCTGAGTCGGGTGACGTCTTCGGCCGTGACCAGCCCCAACTGAATGGCTTTTCCCTTAATCCGGTTCACATCCATGCCGCGGCCATCATCGCTGACTTCCACGATCACCTGGTTGCCCTGGTGATAGGCCCGCAGCCGGAGTGTGCCTTTGGCGGACTTGCCCGCCTGCTGCCGCTCCTCCGCCGATTCCAGCCCGTGTCCGATCGCATTGCGAACCAGATGAGTGAGCGGCTCGGCAATCGCGTCGAGGATGCTTTTGTCGAGGTCGGTGTCCTGGCCGGTCAGCACCAGTTCGACATCCTTGCCGCACTGCCGCGCCACGTCCCGCACCATGCGCGGGAAGCGCCGGAACAGCTGCTCCACCGGCACCATGCGAATCTTCATCACCGAGCGCTGCAGATCGTTCAGCACGCGCGCCTGAAACGCCATGGCATCGGCGAATCTGCCCCGCAGCACATCCTTGGGATAGGTCTTCGAGAATTCATTGAGCGCCTGCTGCAGCATGGATTTACCGATGATGAGTTCGCCCACCAGGTTGAGCACGGAATCGATTCGTTCCGAATCCACGCGCAAGATGTTTTCTGCCAGAGTCGTGTGCGGCTGGGTGGCAGGTTCACTCGCGCTCTCGTCCACCACGGGAGCCGCATCCGGCTCCTCAGTTGCCAGAGTTTCGGGTGCGGGAGCAACGATTTCCGATTCAGCGGATTTTGCCGCTTTTTTCGCGGCACGCCGGGGAGCCGCCGCTACTTTTCCGGGCAACATCGCGGTTTTGATACTGGCCACGATGGTCGGAATCTGGCACTTGGCCGAGACTTCCTCAGAACTCTTATCCGTCGCCAAGAGGAATTCCGCTTGCTTTGCCGGCGCCGGGGAGCCCGCTTCCGGACGCGCCGCCAGCACTTCTCCCATTCCCGCCAGCGCGTTCTGCACCAGTTGCCGCGCTGCGATCGGCATGGCGCAATGCGGATCGATCTGCGCCTGCACGTGGTAGACAAACTTTCCGGCTTCCTGCGCCTTCTGGACGGCAAGCTTTTCGTATTCGGTCCAGCCCAGGGTTTTCGCGGTGACCGCCGCTTTCTTTCGCCCTGAAGATTTCGTCCCGGGCTCCTGGGTAAGCTTCTTCACCATCTTGCGCAGCGGATCGCGCGAGGGAAGTTTCGCGCGCTTGCGATACGCCGCCAGCATGGCGGAGAAAAGATCGGCCGCGGTGAACGCGACTTCGGCAAGTATCGTGTGCGCTGCCGCTGACTCCAGTGCCAGCGCGTCTTCCAGTTCGTGCGCGACCTCGCTAAGCTCGCGGTAACCGCAAGCGGCCGCATCGCCTTTCAGGGTATGTACGATCCGACGCAGCGTCCGCACAATCTCGGAATCGCCGGGATGCTTCTCCAGCTTGAGCGCTTCATCGTTCAGCGCCTGGAGAAGTTCCTGCGCGCTCTCAAAAAAGAGCTCGCGCAGTTCCGCCATGCGATCGTCCGACTGGCTCACAGCTTCACCTCGACGCGCTGATAGGCGGTCCCGTTATTGCGGTGCACCATCTGAAATTTGTCGGTCAGGCCCAGCAGGCTTTCCGCGTGGCCCACGAACAGGTAGCCTTCCTGATTCAAACAGCGATAGAACTTGTTGATCAGGCGCTTCTGCTCGGCCTCGTCGAAATACATCATCACGTTGCGGCAGAAGATCACGTCGTTGCGCTGTGGCAGGTACTCCGTTTTCAGATTGTGAAAGTCGAAGTGGACCACTTCCTTCAGGGCCTTCTTCACCGCGTAGCGTTCGCCGACCTTGTCGAAATAGCGCAGCCGGTAACTGTAGTCGACCGTCGACATCTGGCTCTCGCTGTACGTGCCGTCCTGCCCCGCGCGCAGGACCGAGTAGCTGATGTCGCTGGCGAGAATCTCCACCTTCCAGGGCGCCGGAATCAGCGGCTTGGGCGTCGGCGCCTCGACCGGCAGCGGATTGCGCATGTAGTAATAAGCCAGCGCATCGGCTACCTGCATGGCCATGGTGTAGGCCTCTTGCCCGGTGGAGCAGCCCGCGCTCCAGAACCGCAGCGAGAAATCGCGCCGCTCCTGTTTGCGGCGCAGCAGGTCTTCGAGAACATATTTGTGAAACAAGTCGAGCTGGGCGCGGTTGCGGAAAAAGCTGGTCTCGTTGACCGTGAGATTCTCCAGCAACTGCGCCAGTTCTGTCTTGCCGGCATCGCTGATCAGAAGCCGGTAGTAGCTGTAAAACGAATCCAGCTGGCACTCCCGCAGCCGGCGCTGCAGACGGTCCTGCAGAAAATGCGTGCGCCGCTCGTCGAAATGCATGCCGCATTCCTGGTAAACGAGAGCCTGCAACAGTTTCAGTTCCGCTTCCGTGAGCGCGGGCGCTGGTGCTGCTCCTGGTGTGGCCATGTGTGATCCGGTGCCGTGCTGCTCAACGTGCAGCCGCGCCGCGAACCTCCGTCTTCGAGTTGGCTGCCGGCTTGGTCTCGGCCCCGGCTTTTGGGACGCGCAGACTGCCAGACTCCAGGAGCTTGCTCGTGTCCAGCAGCATGATGAGCCGGCCCCGGTACTTGCCCAGTCCCGTCACGCAATTGAGACCGCCTTCCTGCAGCACGGCGGGCGGCGGTTCAATGTCGGTGGCGGCAATCTTGAGCACTTCGGAAGCGGAGTCCACGATCAGACCGTTGAGCCGGCCGTTGTACTCCACCACCAGAATGCGGTTGCGGCGGCTGGCGGCGGCCTCCCTGATCCCAAACCGCTTGCGCAAATCAATTACCGAGACGATCTTGCCGCGAAGATTGATCACGCCTTCCATGTACTCGGGCGCATCCGGCACAGCCGTGATCTCGGGCACGCGCACGATCTCGTGCAGCGCCGTGATGGGCACCCCGTAAGTTTCGTTGCCCACGCGGAAGCCGACGATCTGCAATTCGCGGTTGCTGTGCCGCTCGATGCTCATCGTCTATGCCCCTGCCGTGGCGCGACGCACACCCTTCGCGGAGATCCGGTCGCTGTGGCGGGTTCGCTCCTCGACTTCGCCGGTCCGCCCGGCTACGCGCTCCAGCGCATCCAGCAGTTCGCGCGACATCTTCGACATCTGCTCCGCCGATGCGGCCAGTTCGGTCGATCCCGAGGTGCTCTGCTGGATCAACTCGCGCATGCGCTCCATGGCTTTCACCACGGCTTGCGCGCCCGATGCCTGCTCCTCCACCGCGGAATTGATTTCGTGCGTGATTTCGTTCAGCCGGGTCGTGGCTCGCGCAATCTGGGAAGAGCCATGCGACTGCTCGTTGGTGGCCGCGCCGATCTCCTGGGCGAACTTGTAGACTTCGGTGACCACGTTCGAGATCTTGCGCAGCGCTCCGTTCAACTCGCCGCCCAGTTCCAGGCCTTCGTTGACGATGGTCGTGCTCTCGTCCATGTTCTCGACGGCCTTGCGGGCTTCCTTCTGAATGCTCTGGATCAGTTCGGAAATTTCCTTGGTCGATTGCGCCGACTTCTCCGCCAGCTTGCGGACTTCGTCGGCGACCACGGCGAAGCCGAGCCCATGTTCCCCGGCGCGCGCCGCTTCAATGGCCGCGTTCAGCGCGAGCAGGTTGGTCTGCTCCGCCAGATCGTCGATCACCTCGATGATCTTGCCGATATCGTCCGCGCGTTGTCCGAGCGCGTCGATGATGGCTCCGGACGAACGAATGGTGTTGTTGATCTTGGTCAGGCCCTCGGTCGCCTTGTCCATGGTGGTGATGCCGCTATGGACCTCTTCGCGCGACCGGTTGGAAATGTCGAGCAGCACCTTCGCGGTATCGGCCACGCGCTGGATCGAAGCCACCATCTGGTCGATGGAGGCCGAGGTCTCGCTCACGCTGGACGCCTGCGTCTGCGTGCTCTTCACCATGTTCTGCACGTTGACGCTCATTTCATGCATCGTGCTGGTGACTTCGTCAATGGCGGAAGATCCCTGCAAGCTGATCTTGGCCGATTCGTCGGACGCTCCCGCCACCTGGCTCGACGCGCTCGCCACCTGCGAGGCCAGATCCCGCACGCTGCGTACCAGCCCGCGCAAGCTCTCCACCATCTTCTGGAAGGCGTGTCCGAGGGTATCCTGCTTCGAGCGCGGCTCGACTTGCACCATCAGATCGCCGTTGGCGATGGCTTCCGAAACGGCCGCCATTTCCTTCAGGTAGGTGACCATGTTGGCGAACGTACGCGCCAACTCCCCGATCTCGTCCTGCCGCGTGGTATCGACTTCAATGTTGTGATCCAGATCGCCGGTGTTGCCGATCTTGTGCGCCACCGTCATCAGTTTCGCCAGCGGTTCTGTAATCGAAAAGGCGGTGCGATAGGCGATGCCGGTGCCCACGCCCAGCGCCAGCAGCAAACTCACGACGGAAGCGATGATGGTCCAGTTTGCCGCAGTATCATCTGACTTACGCCGCTCATCGACGATCTTGTTGTTCTCTTTGTCGGCAGCGTCCAGGAATTCTGTCGAATTCTTCACCCACGAAGAAGCGTCTTTCTGTAGATAGAAGATCTGCAGTTCGGCCACTGTGGCGTTGCCGCTGTCGACGTCCTTGCGCTTATCCACCAGCGGCTGGGCAAATTCCTTGGCCCAGTTCTGTTCCAGTTGCTGCACTTTCTCGAGCGCCGTCTTTTCCTGCTCTGACTCCGCCAGTGTCTTGGCTCTTTCCAGTTTGTCGTTCAGCATGCGTATGCCGTCATTCATGCGGTCCACTTCCCGCGTATCGCCGCTAAGCAGGTAATTGCTCAGATAGAGCCGGTTCTGCATCATCTGGAACTTGACCGCATCGGTTGCGTCCTTCAGGTCCAGCGACGTCTGTGCCGCCTTCTTCGCCTCATGCTCGCGGCTTACAGCCCTCCAATTGACAGCGAACATGACCAGGACCATCACTAGGACGGCGCCAAAGCTCATGTAAAGTCGGTTACGCAGCGTCATCGCTGTTCCTCCACTCAAAGACCGCCTGCCTCGCGCGAACTGCCCCGAACGGCCACTATTGCGCGGCTGCGCTCGGATCAAACTTGAACTCGACCACACCCGTCGTCTCATCCGCCGCCGGCTCGAACCGCCATTTCTTGACGGCATCGACTGCCGCGTTCACCAGCAGGGGATGCCCGCCCACAACTTTCGTGCTCTTCACCGAGCCGTTCGGAGCCACCACAACCTGCACCTTTACCACGCCCGCAATGCTCATCCGCCGCGCCAACTCCGGGTAGGCCGGCGACACCTTGCTTTTGACCTTGCGGGTGATTTGATCCTGCTGGGCCTGGCTCGACAAAGGATGCAGCAGAAGGGCGAACCCGACCACACTCGCCAATAACGCTCCACCGAACCAACGTTTGATTGCCTCTCGAGACACAGCCCCTCCCGGGTACACAAAAAAATCCTACCCCGGCAAGTGCAAAGGCCGTGCCAGCTTTATCGTTGGGAACATTACTTTGGTGACCGCGGATAAGTAGCTGACGCAGAACGGAATGAAGCTATGTCAGTCGTACGCCTCAAGCCGGAAGGTGAGAGATGTCTCACGAAAGGTGCCTCTTGGACCGCTGAATTCTCAACCTGAGACGACGCCCCTCATTCATTCCTGGGATTTCACAGTTCGACACCCCAGACCTAATTCACTTGACTCA
>Ga0307478_10003353_pt1 | contig 11924 bp, 10 predicted proteins | sample atmos_gasesECM4C_2_FD_203713 | JGI IMG/M metagenome (GOLD analysis project Ga0307478, IMG submission 203713) | Hardwood forest soil microbial communities from Morgan-Monroe State Forest, Indiana, United States - atmos_gasesECM4C_05 | ecosystem: Environmental > Terrestrial > Soil > Temperate...
GCAATGAAAAAGAAGACCGGGTCGGTAAAACTTCTCGCAATGATCGTTCCCCAGGTCTGCGGCAGTTTGAGCAGGTCACGCCAGCGCGGACGGGCCGTGCCCTCATCTTGTGCATCCGCATCACGCTTGTCGGCCACGATCATGTGGAGTTCGGCTTCGCTGATGAGCGGGTGGGTTTCCGGCGGATAATAAAGCCATCGCCAGGCAATGAGCCAGAGGAATCCGAGGGCGCCGGGAACCATGAACGCGGGACGCCATCCCCATCGCGAGTAGATCGAGTAGGTGAGGTAAGGGGTGATCGCGGCTCCGATGGAGGAACCGCTGTCAAAGAGTGCCGTTGCCAGGCCGCGCTCGCGCTTCGGAAACCATTCCGAGACGGCTTTCGTTGCGGCTGGCCAGTTGGCCGATTCGCCGGTCCCCAGCAAGAAGCGGAAGGAAGCAAGGCTATAAAACCCACTCGCCAACGAAGTCAGGATCGAGATGATCGAGTACCAGAGGACGCTAAGTGTGAGGCCTCGGCGCGTACCGATGCGGTCCATGAGCTTGCCGAAAACCGTCTGCCCAATGGAGTACGCGACGCGGAAAGCGATCGCGAGATTGGCGTAGTCGCTGTTTGTCCAGTGATACTGGGATTGAAGATACGGAGCCAGCCAGGAGAGAGTTTGGCGGTCGATGTAGTTGATGACGGTGGAGGCAAACAGCAGGCCGCCGATCCACCAGCGTAGACCAGAGATCGAGTGCGCGCTGTGTGAACGGGGTTGGTCGGCATTAGCCATGTCGGTGCTGAGTTGCGGGTGAACTCGACGACTCTTTCTCGCAAAATTGCTTAAGCGGAAGTCTTCAGCGCGGAGCTCAGCAGACTGGCGGAGTCCTTGTCCAGATACACGTTGGTGTTGGCGTGTGTGCGCAGGATCGAGGCAGGGGCCGTCGGACTGATCTCGCCTTCGAAGCACATCTTCACGGCCTGCGCCTTTCGCGACTCGGGCACGATGGCCAGAATCTCCCTCGCTTTCATGATTTGCCGTACGGACATCGAGATCGCCTGCTTGGGCACTTGTGATATGTCGGCGAACCAGGCTTCTCCGACCTGCTGGCGGCGGCAGGCTTCGTCAAGGCTGACAATCAGGTACGGTTCTTCGGTTTCGAAGTCCGCAGGCGGATCATTGAAGGCAAGATGGCCATTCTCCCCTACACCCACGAAGGCGATATCCACCGCGGCAGATGCCAGTGCCTTGCCCACCTGGCGGATCACCTCGGAAACATCGCGCGCGTCGCCGTCGAGGGGATGAAACTTCGCGATTCCGGCTTTGTTCACCAGTCGATCGAGAAGTATCTTGCGAAAGCTTGCAGGATGGGTCGCAGGCAAGCCGATATATTCGTCGAGGTGAAACACTTCGACTCGTCCCCAATCGATATTCGAAGACTCGGTGAGAGCAGCCAGAAACTCGAACTGGGAGGTCCCGGTGGCAGCGATGACGCGTGCCTGGCCACTGTCCCGGATGGCGCGGCGGATCGTAGCGGCGGCCTTCTCGGCGGCCGCTTTTCCCAACGAACTCTTGTCGTCGAAAACCTTTAACACCATTTCTCGGCTTTTTCTCCAGTGAGCTCGAGTGCGTACCCAGTGAGATGCCCGGAAAGTATACAAGAACTCGACCGACCACAAGCCGCGCCCGATGCGGATCGAGAACGGAATGGGATTGAAAGTACAGTTCGTCTCACACCGTGAAAGTTCCAGGTCTCGGCGCCCGTTGACGACTGGACAGATTACACTGATCAGTCGTGTGAGTGCCGAGGTTAAGGCGACTCGCGCGACTCGTCCTCAGACCGGTGCACGGGACTGCGATGCAGAATAGCGTTCTGAAAATCGACCCCAAAGACAATGTCTTAATTGCACTCGCAGATCTGCGCAAGAGCGAGCGCATCACTTACGCGGATCAAGCCTACATTCTGACGTCGGATGTCCCGGCCAAACATAAGTTTGCCACGCAGAATCTATCAGCCGGTGATGATGTGGTGATGTACGGTGTTCTCGTCGGTAAGGCGAGAGAGCGAATTCAAGCCGGAGAAGTCCTGACAACACGCAATGTAAGACACGATGCCTCGCGCTACTCCGAGAGTTCGCGGCAATACGAGTGGAGTCCTCCCGATGTGTCGCGTTGGCGGCAGCGAATCTTCCTTGGATACCACAGGCCCGATGGGCAGGTCGGGACGCGGAACTATTGGTTAGTGGTACCGCTGGTTTTCTGTGAGAACAGAAATATTGGGGTGTTAAAACAGGCGTTCCAGGAGGAACTGGGTTTCGCTCAGCCGAACATCTATCGGCAACAAGTAGCTGAAATGGTTCGGCTTTATGGTGAAGGCAAATCGAAAACCATCGAGACACATGCGCTGGAACCGCAGTCCTACTCGGCCATCCGTCCCAAGGTTCTGGAGAATGTTGATGGAATCAAGTTTCTGATGCATGAGGGCGGTTGCGGCGGAACGCGTGAAGACGCCAATAATCTTTGCGGGCTGCTTGCGGGGTATATCCATCATCCGAATGTTGCCGGAGCGACTGTTCTAAGTCTGGGATGCCAGAATTCACAAGTTGCCATTCTCCGGGAACAGATCGCGCGGCGTGATCCGCGTTTCAGCAAGCCTATGTTTGTATTTGAGCAGCAACAGAGCGGCTCCGAATTCAAGATGCTTTCGGAGGCCATCCGGTCGACTTTCATCGGAGTCATGGAGGCGAACAGAAGTCAACGTGCCCCCGCCTCTCTGTCTCACTTGTGCGTGGGTTTGAAGTGCGGTGGCTCGGATGGATTTTCCGGTATCTCTGCGAATCCTGCGGTTGGCCGCGTGTCGGATGCGCTGGCAGCTCTCGGCGCGAGGAGCATCCTCTCCGAGTTTCCTGAACTCTGCGGTGTCGAGCAGGAATTGATCGATCGTTGCATCGGGCAGGCCGCCTCTGATCGCTTCATTCAATTGATGCGCGACTATGCAAGCCGGGCGAAAGCCGTCGGCTCAGGCTTCGATATGAATCCTTCGCCCGGAAACATTCGGGATGGATTGGTGACTGACGCCATGAAATCCGCCGGGGCTGCCAGGAAGGGAGGAACTTCACCGGTGACTGCGGTGCTCGATTATCCTGAGTACTGCATTGCCCCGGGATTAAACCTCCAGTGCACACCGGGCAATGACGTCGAGTGCGTCACCGCGCAGGTGGGCGCAGGCGCTAACCTTGTTCTGTTCACTACCGGGCTGGGGACGCCGACTGGGAATCCTATTGCGCCGGTGCTCAAGATCTCAACCAATTCGCCGCTAGCCGAACGGATGCAGGACATCATTGATATCGACACGGGTGCTGTCGTCTCAGGTGAGATCTCGATCGAAGAGATGGGAGACGTACTGCTGGAGCGGGTGATTGAAGTGGCGAGCGGTCAGGTTCGAACCAAGGCAGAGTTGCTCGGGCAGGACGACTTCATTCCTTGGAAGAGAGGCGTCTCCCTCTGATGAGGTGCCGCGTGAGATTACGTCTGTCGTAGGCGCGAACATGCAACTTGCAGGAAAACGAATGAGCCATCCTCGTTTGGATCTCACCCATAAAACCGCGGTCGTGATCGGCGGAACCAGCGGGATTGGACTGACCCTGGCCCGCGGGCTGGCACAGGCTGGCGCAAATGTGGTTCCGACCGGACGCCGCTCTGAACTCGTCGAGGCGGCCAGCCACGAGATTGAGTCGCTGGGCAGAAAGTCGCTACCAATCACCTGCGATGTAGCCGACAGGGAAAGTCTGAAGGCACTGCTTACTGCAGTTTGCCGCAGATTTGACAGCGTGCAGATCCTCGTAAACTGCGCCGGCCAAACGAAACGAACTCCCACTCTGGATTTAGGCGAGCCGGAATGGAACGCAATATTGGAAACGAATCTGACCGGCACATTGCGCGCCATGCAAGTCTTCGGCCGGCACATGATCGAACAAAAATACGGTCGCATCATCAACATAGGTTCGCTTTCCTGCTTCCTTGGTCTTTACGAAGTTGCGGCGTACGGTGCCAGCAAAGCGGGCGTACTGTCTCTGACCAAATCGCTGGCCATCGAATGGGCTCGATACGGAGTGTGCGTCAATGCCCTGGTGCCGGGCGTATTTCGCACGGCCTTGAATGCGTCGTTGCTCGATGGTACAGCCCGCGGTCAGGAGTTTCTGCTACGCACGCCCATGGCGCGCTTCGGTCAACTGGAGGAACTCATGGGGGCTGCGGTATTTCTTGCTTCTGACGCTGCCAGTTTTGTCACGGGGCAAGCAATCGTAGTCGACGGTGGAATTCTTGCCAGCGGGGTCAATCAATGATCCGTTTCCCCTCGCGCTCGTCAGGTGACTGCAAGCGTCTGATGTATCGATCGCGACAAGCGCGTATTTTCGATGGCGTAATCGCTTGCACCCTCATTCTTGTCGCAGTCCAGATACTCGCCGCAGCCGAACCCCCTGTGATGGAAAGTACAAAAGCCCAAGAAGACATGGCGCCGAGTACGGATCCGACCATCGCATTCTGGCGCGGAGCTCAAGCTGTCTATACCGACAAAGCTCCTTACGGCCAGAGCCAACCGCGCTACCGTACCGCGATCCTCTCGCGCTGGACAGACAAGAATCTGTACTTCTTATTCGTTTGTCCTTATGAAGTGCTGCATCTCAAGCCTTCACCCGACAGTGCAAGCGAAACATATGAGCTTTGGGATTGGGATGTTGCCGAAGTCTTCATTGGTTCCGATTTCGAAAACATCCGCAGATATAAGGAGTTCGAGATCTCGCCGCAAGGGGAGTGGGTTGATCTCGACATTGACCTATCTCAGCCGCATCACGAAGAGGGCTGGAAGTGGAATTCTGGCTTCACTGTGGCCGCCCGCATCGACCCGGCCGCGAAAATTTGGTACGGAGCCATGCGCATCCCATTCTCGGCATTGCAGGGCCACGCTCCATCAGTTGGCGACAGGTTTCGAATCAATTTGTTTCGCAGCCAGGGGCCGCCGCCGAACCGAACCGAGGTTGTCTGGCAACCCACGATGAGTCACACGTTCCACGTCCCAGAGAGATTTGGCCTGCTTCGCCTCGGCGCGGAAGGGCCGGAGTAGGACGTCTTGCGCCGTGCCGGCGTGATTCAACCAGATCAACCGCCCGCTCTTTGGACCCCTCCGCCGGACTGCCGGGGCCGGTTGGTGTTCAGAGTTTTCGTTTGCTGTCGACTCTTGGTTTGTTCTGGACATAAGACAATCAACCGATATAAAAAGAAACCTTCCGTTAGCGTTCGCGCCTCGCGCTTAAGTTGCAGTTCCAGCATTTCGCTTCGTCCAGCGGCCCCGAACGCACGGAAACCGTCGGGAGGAGAACGATTCATGCGGAGGCGGGACTTCGTTAAGGCCGGAGCAATTCTGGGAGCCGTGCGCAGTTTCATGCCACCGCGCTTGTGGGCCGATGTTCCAGACCATCTATGGGAGGGCTACGACTTTGGCTGCCCGACCATGACCAACCGACTCGACCAGGGCCCATTCGGCATCGCCCAGGACGAAGGTTGGTTCACAATTTTCACCACGCAGCCTTCGCGCAATCGCATCCGAAATTTCGGCTCCGGTTTGGTCGGCTACACGTGGGAGGAAAACGGTCCGGCGCTGACCGTGCAGTGTGGCCAAGAAACCTTGGAACAGAGCGTCGAAAGAATGGCATCTCTGCCATTCGTCGACGTTTTGTACATCCGTTGCGACTGGCGAGATGTACAGACTAGTCCTGGAAAGCTCCAACTTTCTCCGGTTTGGGAAACCACGTTCGACGCTGCCAGGCGGCACAATCTAGGTGTTGGTTTCCGAATCCAGCTCTCCAGCCCAAATATCCAACCGCAAAAGCTCTCGATGCCGGATTTCCTGCACGGCAAAGTTCCAATCGTCAACATCGGCCACAAATCGAAAGCGCACCACACCGATTTTGATTTCTACGAGCCTCGCTACGACTCGCCAGAATTTCAAAAAGCTTTTGCCGACTTGAATGAGTTGCTTGCTGCAAAATTCGAGGGCAATCCCCAGTTGGAATACATGGATTTGATGATGTACGGCTTTTGGGGGGAAGGTCACACCAACGACTTGCCAAATCCGTTCCCCGACTACCTGACCGCAGAAAAAACCTTTGTTCACATGACCCAACTCCAGATCGACGCGTGGAAAACGACGCCCCTGGCGGTCAACACCCAGCCCGATATCAGCAGCGTGGGCAACCGACAGGTGCAGGATATGGCTGTTCGCGCAGGATGCTGGCTGCGTTCCGACAGTCTCATCATGGACGAACCGATCCAAATCGAAGAACTCGGCAATCGTCCACCCTGGGTCGCGATTGTCATGGAAGATGGTGAGAATCGACACTATGTGCTCCCTGAGTTCGCGGCCGAGGAGAAAGCTTGTCTCAGCAAGCTATCCGGCTCGAAACTCGCGTTTGTTGGACCGGACGACGAGGCCCTGCCAAACGACGACTATCCTCACCGCGTCGGCGGCCCGATGGATCGGCCTTATCGCGAAAGCGCGAGCTACCACGCGCTTGATATCGGAACGAATTATTTTGGACTCTGGACTGAAGCCGATAACATCCGGCGCTACTACGACAAGTATCCGGATTCGCTCCGCGCCATGGAGCAACGGCTCGGGTATCGCGTGCGCCCCTCAATCATCTGGCAGAGAAAACGCTATGACACGATGGAACTGATTCTGGGCATTGTCAACGATGGCGTCGCGGGAGTGCCTGGAATTCTAGGCATCTATGCCGAGACTCTCGACGGCCGGGTCAGAGCAGGAGGGAATCTTGATGCCGGTCAACCGTTCGCCGGCAAATTGCGACAAGCCTCGATCATTCTCCCCAAGGACATGGACGGTCAGCAGATCAATCTGCGCGCGGAACTTGAGGTCAAGGGCGTGCGAAGGCCTGTCTGTTGGGCTTGCCATGAGCGAACCAATCCCGACGGTTCTCTGACCATTCGTCTTAAGAAGGGTGGCGATTCAAACTGGATAAAGGGAATATAGCGGGAGTAGCTCGATGTTGAAATCAGACGTGAATCGTCGCGAATTCCTGAAGATCACTGCTGGAGCCGGCGCTGCCTTGGCCATGCCAACTTTAGGACATTCTGCTGTCTCCCCGAAAATGGTCGGCATCCAGGTTGGAGCAGTTTCGTTTGTGGATGAAGGTACCGAGAAAGTCCTGGATGTGCTTCAAGAACGTGCCTGCGTAAACACGTTGTTTCTGGCAGTATTCTCCTACGGTCGAGGTATTGCCGGAAGACAGATTCCGGGCCAGCCGCTGCCTGATCATGGCAAGCAGGAATACGATCTCAATTTTCACGGCGGGAATTTCGCTACTCCTCATCTCCAGTACTACAAGAACACGGTTCTGAAAGACACTCGTGCTCCCGACCATGGCGACCTGGATATCCTGGCCGAAGTGCTCCCTGCGGCTAAGAAGCGCGGCATGAAGGTCATCTGCTGGCTTGAGGACGTGTTTCGCACCGACCTGCCGAACATCGAGAAATTGCAGGAGCGAGATCTGTATGGGCGGAACGCCGAGACGCTGTGCGTCAACAATCCAGACTACCGGAATTTCCTGACCGGCCTGGTCGAGGACTATGCCCGTTCCTATGACATCGACGGCATCATGTGGGGCTCCGAGCGGCAGGGGGCGCTTTGCGACAGCCTCGGAGCCACGCACGACACGCCACCGATCGATCCGGGCAACGTTACCTGCTTCTGCGAATTTTGTCAGAGCCGAGCGAAACAACAAGGCATCAATGTCGAGCGCGCCCGGCAGGGATTTCTGGAGTTGGAAAAATTCGTTCGCTCGGCGCGGAGCGGCAAGCGCCCCATCGACGGCTACTACGTTCAATTCTGGCGGCTGCTGTTGCGGTATCCCGAACTAGCCGCCTGGGAAATGCTTTGGACTGACAGCCTTCGCGACACCTACGCAGCAATTTACAAAACGGTTAAGACAGCCAAGCCGGCAGTGCCGGTGGGTTGGCACATCTGGCACAACAATTCCTTTAATCCGATCTACCGTGCGGAACAGGATCTTCACGAGCTCTCCAATTATTCCGACTTTATCAAGGTCGTCATGTACAACAACTGCGGCGGCGAACGCATGGCGTTGTATGCAGACAATATCGGCTCGACCCTTTATGGAGATCTCTCAAAACAGAACCTGATCGATCTTAACTATGCCTTGATGGGATTCAGGGAACGAAGCTACGACCAGATTCCTCACACCGGACTTTCAGCAGACTACGTCTTCCGCGAGACGAAACGCGCGCTCGATGGTGTTGCTGGAACGAAGACCCTGATTTGGCCGGGCATTGACATCGATATTCCGACCGAACCTAATAACAGCAAGTGCACGCCAGAAAGCGTCAAGGAGGCAGTCATGGCAGCCTTCCGTGCTGGCGCGCCAGGCGTGCTTCTATCTCGCAAGTATTCCGAGATGCGCCTCGCCAACCTCAGCGGCGCTGGAGAAGCGATTCGCGAATTGAAACTGTCAGGTTGAGAACCGCTTGTCACAGTCGCCCGGCTTCCCGGTAACGTTGAGTGTTCTAAGAGGTGGTAAGTCCACCTCTTAGTGAGTGCTCACACCACTGACTCCACGCCGGCAGCGAAGTAGTATGGTTGGTCAACATCGGCGAGTAGTCCTGGCTGCTTCGGCTGCCAACTCAGCTGTTTCCGAGTCCACTCGCCGGACGCCGGAAGGTCGCCCGCCGCAAACTGCGCGAACCAGCCGAAATGCTCGTTCGCCTCCTCCCGAGTCTTGGCGACGACCGGAAGGTTCAAGCGGCGACCGATCAGAGATGCAATCTCGCGGAATGGTATTCCTCCCTCCGCCACCCCGTGATAGCGGACGTCCAGAGCGCTCTTTTCCAGCGCGAGCCGATACACAACCGCAGCGTCGAGCCGATGCACTGCTGGCCAGCGGTTGAGCCCGTCGCCCACGTAGGCCGAAACTCCCTTTTCGCGAGCAAAACCAATAAGCATCGGAACAAAACCATGATCACCCTCGCCATGCACTGAAGGAGGAAGTCGCACCACGGACGCGCGGACACCACGCGATGCCACCTGAACTGCTGCCTGCTCCGAAGCGCGAGGCCAAGACGGAGAGACAGGCGGGGCCGCCACGTCTTCGGTCGCGACCTTTCCCGGGGTCAGTAACCCCGTGCCGGATGTCACGATCAAGGGACGGTCAGAACCAGCAAGCGTCGAGCCGAGAACCTCGATGGCACGTTTGTCGATTTCGCAGCTTTCTGCAAATTTCGAGAAATCATGGATGAATCCGGTGTGAATGACACCGTCAGAAGCCTCGGCTCCGCTGCGCAGGCTCTCGAGATCCTGCAGAGAACCGCGATGTACTTTAGCCCCTGCAGCGGCTAGAGACCTGGTACCCGCATCGGAGCGAGCAAGACCAAGGACCTGATGCCCCGCACCAATCAGCTCTCGAACCACCGCGGAACCGACGAATCCTGTTGCGCCAGTAACGAATACTCGCATATTAATTCTCCTTTCGTTGTTTAGCGATTGAGTTGAGATTCCCAAGCATTTCAGCGGGAATATGGAGCTGTGAAGCCTGAAGATTCTCGCGAAGGTGTTGCACAGAAGATGTTCCCGGAATCAGCAGGATGTTGGGCGAGCGTTGCAGAAGCCATGCCAGCGCAAGCTGCATTGAACCCACTCCGAGTGAGGCTGCTGCTGTGTCGAGTTCCGACGACTGTAGCGGAGTGAAACCACCCAGTGGGAAGAACGGAACGTAAGCGATCCCTTGCGCGGCAAGGTCGTCGATGAAAGCATCGTCGTTCCTCTGCGCCACGTTATAAAAGTTCTGCACACAGACAATTTCCGTAATGCTCTGCGCCTCGGCAAATTGTTTGAGAGTAATGTTGCTCAGACCGATATGACGGATGAGCCCCTGACGCTTGAGTTCAGCGAGCACAGTCAATGGCTGCTCGATCGATCCCTCCAACGGTTCCATGATTCCGCCGACGCGAAGGTTCACGACGTCCAGAGCGTCCAGGGCGAGATTTCTCAGATTGTCATGAACACCATCGATGATCTCCTGCCGTGAAAGAGCGTGAATCCAGGATTTGTCCGCACCCCGACGAGCTCCAAGCTTAGTGACGATCACAAGGTCATCCGGATAGGGATGTAGCGCCTGCTTAATAATCTGATTGGTCACGTGCGGACCGTAGTAGTCGCTGGTATCGATATGGTTCACGCCGGACGCTACGGCTTCGCGCAGAACGGTGATTGCGGCATTAACATCGCGCGGCGATCCCCACACACCGGGGCCAGCAAGTTGCATTGCGCCGTAGCCCATGCGGTTCACTGTTATGGCTGTGCCGCGCAGAGTGAAGGCGCCGGCGAGAGCAGTCTGTTGAAGCATTTTGTTCCTCCCGGTCTCTTGTTGCGTTTTGCTACAATCATTTGATGAAGCATTCTTCAGGTTTGGAGTTCGCATTATGGCAGCTAACGCTCTAGTTGCATTTGAGCCAAGAAAGACGCCTGTTCAAGCCAGGGCGACGGTCACGGTAGAGGCAATTTCCGAGGCCACTGTTCAGGTTTTGCTCAGCCAGGGAACTCAGCGCTTGACGACTACGCGAGTGGCCGATCGCGCTGGGGTATCCGTGGGAACCTTGTATCAATATTTCCCGAATAAACAGTCCCTGCTGTTTGCGGTGCTGGAAGGCCATTTGGAACGGATGACCAAAGAGGTGGAAGATGCCTGTGAACACGCGCGCCACAAACCGCTAACACAGATGATCAAAGAGGTAGTGGAGGCGTTTGTGAACGCAAAGATTGCTCGCGCAGATATTTCGGTGGCCCTCTACAAAATCGCCCCGGACGTCGGAGGGCTGGCGTTGGTCAAACGCGTGACGCAACGGATGCGGAAAGCCATCGCGCGGATGCTCGAGTCGGCAACCGATACAAAGACCTCACCCGACGAATTCGCCATACAAATGATGCTGGCTGCAATGTCAGGCGCGATGCGCTCGGTGCTGGAGACAGGAGGTTCACCAGCTATGATGCGTAAGTTGCGCGAACATCTTGTTGTGCTTTGCCAATCGTACATGGCGGCAGCGACGATCGGCGTTCCTAAAGCGCGAGAAGGGACAAATCTCAAGAGAATGGCGCAGTTATAAGAGTCGACACTCGCCAATGAGGCTCTCCTTGGAAGGAAGAAAGGCGGTGGCGACTGACGGTGATGCAAAAGTACACTTTCCTAAAGCAGGCGCAACCGGGTCCTACTGTAAAACCACGGGTCTCGACCGGGATGATCCTTACGGTTCAGTGCCAACCGAGGGCTGGGGCGACCGTAGTCAGAATTGCCTCCATGACGTGCGAATTGTAGGCAACACCTAGTTGATTTGGAATGGTTAGCAATAATGTGTCGGCCTCCGCGATCGCCTCGTCTTTTCTAAGCTGCTCGATGAGAATATCTGGCTCAGCAGCGTAGCTGCGCCCGAAGATCGCCCGCGTATTCTCTTCAATGAACCCAATTGTGTCCTCTTCCTGAGGGCCTCGTCCGAAGTAGGTGCGGTCACGGTCATCGAGCAACGGGAAAATACTGCGGCTAACGGAAATGCGCGGAGTACGCGTGTGACCAGCTTCCTTCCAGGCTGCGCGAAAGGCACGAATCTGGGCGGCTTGTTGGACGTGGAGTGGCTCGCCGGTCTCGTCGAACTTGAGGGTCGAGCTCTGCAGGTTCATTCCTAGCTTCGCGGCCCACACTGCTGTCGCGTTGGACGCGGACCCCCACCAGATTCGATCACGCAGTCCCGCCGAGTATGGCTCAAGACGTAGCAGCCCCGGAGGATTGGGAAACATAGGACGCGGATTGGGCTGAGCGAAGCCCTTGCCGCGCAGCAACTCAAGAAATTCTTCGGCGC
>Ga0307478_10003354_pt1 | contig 11920 bp, 7 predicted proteins | sample atmos_gasesECM4C_2_FD_203713 | JGI IMG/M metagenome (GOLD analysis project Ga0307478, IMG submission 203713) | Hardwood forest soil microbial communities from Morgan-Monroe State Forest, Indiana, United States - atmos_gasesECM4C_05 | ecosystem: Environmental > Terrestrial > Soil > Temperate...
CTGAATTCTCTGGTTCGCTATTCTTTCTCGGTCGCCCTGGTTTTCTTGGCGATGTCCGCCGCGTCCTTTGGGCAGTTTAGAGTGGCGGTGACCTTCGGGCCACCGGCGCTTCCCGTGTATGAGCAGCCAGTTTGTCCGGGCGATGGATACATCTGGACCCCGGGCTATTGGGCTTGGGACGATGACAGCGAGGATTATTACTGGGTGCCGGGCACCTGGGTTGAGGCTCCGGAAGTTGGTTATCTGTGGACGCCAGCGTGGTGGGGCTGGGGCGGCGAAGCGTTCATTTTCCATGAAGGATACTGGGGTCCGACAATAGGTTTTTATGGCGGGATCAATTACGGATTCGGCTACTTCGGCGACGGCTACGAAGGCGGACGATGGGACCACGGACGGTTCTTCTATAACCGCGCAGTGACGAATGTGAACGTCACCATCATCCATAATGTTTACGAAAACAGAGTGGTTAACGAAAACCGGGAGAGCCGCATCAGTTACAACGGCGGCAACGGCGGCATTAATGCGCGTCCCACGTCCCAACAAGAAGCAGCGGCACGCGAACGACATGTGCCTCCCGTGGCCGCTCAGGCTGAGCATGTACGGGCGGCTCGCGGGAACCCGCAACTGCGGGCGTCCGCAAACCAAGGACGGCCGCCAATCGCGGCTACCTCAAGGCCCGGAGCATTTGACCGGGCAGTGCCGGCCAGGGAAGCCGGAGCTCCCTACCATCCGCCCGCCAATCGAGGCAGGCCAGAACAGGGCGGCAAGCAGCAGGTTAGTCGCCCGGAAAACAGTAGTTCCCGTCCCTCGAACGCCGTGCATGTGAAAGATCTTCCGCCCGCGGAGCGCCGTGCCGCGCCCAACACCGGCAACCAGCAGCTCGATCAGAAATACCAAAAGCAGCAGCAAAAGCTGAATGCGCAACAGGACAAGGAGCGGCAGAAGTTGCAACAGAGGCAGGAGCAGGACCATCAGCGTCTGGCACAACAAAGCAATGCGCACGCGAAAACGCAGCAGTTGGAGCAGAGGCATCAGCAACAGACGCAACAGTTGCAACAAAAGCACGCGGCTCAACAGCAGCACATGCAGCAGAGGCAGCAGCCGCCGGCACGCCAGAACGAGGCCAAGCCTCCGAAAGGAAAACAGTAATCGTTTAGCGAATCGCAGCGCGGAGCATTGGGAAATGCTGCAGATAAAATCAACAGGAGAGTTCTCTGCGATAGGAGCAAAGAACGAATATCTACTCGAGGGTCAGGTTCATTTCGCCGCCTTTGCTGAACAGGATACGCAACATCTTTTCAGACCCCCCGGCAAACTCTCCTTCCACCGTGCCGGATTGCTCGCTGGCGCCCGCTCCGGGACTCACCTGAACCAGGAGAAGATGCTTCCCGGGCGGGATTTGCACGGCGTGGAATTCATGCCCTTGAACGTGGTGGAAAACTACTAGGTGTTTCCGATCGACCCCTTGCAACGGGTGAGTGTAGGTCAGTTCCTGATCGACCCAGATTGCCAAATGAGCCTCGGCGAATTTGTGGTCCACTTCGATTTCCAGCATTGCGGGTGCGGCGGGCGATTTTGCGGCTGGTTTTTTCGAATCGGGATGGCTTCTCAAAATCGAGTTCCGAAGCTTGGCTGCGGCGGGCGGAGCCGCCGGTTTGAGAAGCGCGGCGTCCGTAGCCGCTAAAGACGGCGGGGCTGCCTGAGCCGTCACTGCTTTTGGGGACGATGTTTGCTGGGGCCAACCGAAGTACCGCGTAGGCATTCCCGTTCGCATTCCGAAGATAAGTAATCCAAAGAGAAGCAGGACTGCCACAAGTAACTTTTTCCGCAGGTCCAGCAGGACCCGCGCGCCGCGTTCCACAGACCGAACGTTCGACGTCGATTGCGGTTTGAAACCACCGGTCAGTTGAGTGATGAGAGCTGAGGGGCTAGGTTTTGCACTTTGTTCTTGGGTTGCGCCGGGGGCTGAATCCGGATGCTTTGCCTTGCTCCATGGTTCACGTCCTTCCCTCAATCCCTGAATGTCCAATACTATTTCCATGCCGCGCTGGTATCGCTGGGAAGGATCTTTCGCTATGGCGCGAGAGATGATGTAGTCGAGTCCCGGAGGCAATTTTGTGTCGAGAATGGTTGCCGGTATGGGTTCGCGATTGACTACTTTGAATGCGACGGTCATGGCGCTGTTCCCTTGAAACGGCCTGTATCCGGTCAAGAGCGTGTAGAGAATCACACCCAGAGAAAAAAGATCGGAGCGGCCGTCCACGGGCTCGTCATTCAACTGTTCCGGCGACATGTAAGCCGGTGTGCCCAGCGTGCGTCCAGTCTGGGTGGCGTTATTGGAGAGATTCAGTTTCGCGATGCCGAAGTCGGCGATCTTGGCACGACCATCTTCAGTAAGCAGAATGTTTGCCGGCTTGAGGTCGCGATGAACGACCCCCAGGCCGTGTGCACAATCCAGAGCTTCCGCCAGTTCCAAGGCGATCTTGAGCGCAGCGTCTGCCGGTAATTTCCGATCGTCGCGCGACAACAGCAGCTTATCGAGTGACTGCCCCGCGACGAACTCCATCACGATGTAGGGAGCCCGCGTCTCCGGTTCCTCGCCGACGTCGAAGACGGTGACGATTCCGGGGTGCGACAGGCGGCCGGCGGCTTCCGCCTCGCGGAAGAAGCGCTCTCGATATTCCTGCTCTTCTTCGGGTGGTTGACCAGCCAGAGAAAATGTTTTAACCGCGACCACGCGATTGATCTTGGGATCCCAGGCTTTATAGACAATGCCCATGGCGCCCCGTCCCAACTCAGTCAGGATTTCGTATCGCCCAAAACGTTCGTGCTTGCGCTCGTCCATAGCTGCTATCGGTAGTTCGGCCTGTTACCCGACGTGTTTAGGCATAGCTCCGGGTTCCCTCCGAGCGGGGAGGGCGGAGGCATTCGTCTACCGATATTGTTACCCGAGAAGGAGGAGGGTCCCAAGTTACTGACGTTACCAAGGTGTGATTCTGAGAGGGAGCAGCCAGGGGAATTCGGCTGGAGTTTCACCCAACGCTACGCCATGTCCGCCGACGGGTTCGCCCTGCGGCAGCAGTGGGACCGTCCCCAAGGTAAAAAAATAAACGAAGAGCGCCACCACTCCCTCCGTTTAAGCGCATCCGAAGGTTTCCGGGTCCGGCATTTTTGTTTTGGATTCCTTAGCCGCCGGAGGTTTGGTCCACGCAAAAGGGCACACCGTTTGGTGTGCCCTTTTTTATAATCGTCCGTTTAGCGGTTTACTCTCACTGATAAGTGAAGGTCAACTCATCCAGATACACGGTGTACGGAGTCTGCGCATCATTTCCGTCCATCTGATAGTTGATGGTGATGCCCCACCAGGTGCTGGGCGCTGACCCATGGTTGTAGTACTGGTTGAGAGTATGAGTTACTCCGTTCAGAGTGATGGACTGGTACAGCAGTTCGTTGCTGGAAGTGCGCTCCACCTGAAGTGTCAGATGGTTCCACGCATTGGCCTTGGGGTAGCAAGAGACACCAGTGGCAACCCAACGTTTGTTGAGGTTGTCCCAGACATCCCATTCGTTACCACCGGCGATGCGGCATTCGTGGCCCCAAATGAAGCCCATGCTATCGAAGAACTGGTTGATGTCGAACTCCAGGGCCTGAGAATCCCCGGGATTGCTCCCCCAAAAATAAACATCGTAGGTGAAGTTATGATACGAGGGCACCAGCGTATGACCGGTGTCAGGCATTCCCTGCGATGAGAGAGCGCCGATTAGATGGTTATTCCACAGCGTATCGCCGAAAGCGACGTTTCCAGCGAGATAGTATGCAGACGACTCCCCGCTCATGGCAGGAGATTTAACTCCCTGAGTCATAGTAAATGTGACGTTATCGCAAGGCGAAGGGGAGCAGTCGGTGTAGTTAGGAGCTCTTTGGCCGTAGCCCGACCAACCACTGCTATGCTGGAGGTTGGTGAATGATTTTCCCCCGCCTGAGGTAACCGTAACCTTTATGGGAGTCGTTGCCGCGCCACCACAATAGTCCCACTCTTCGACGGTCGTATTGTAAGTTCCTGCACTCAAGCTCAAACTGGTGTTCAGCTTCGAGCCATTTGAGACGTAGGCCAGAACCCCGGGAGCGGTATAGATTCCCATCGTCGCGACTCCCTTGGAGCAGGTAGACGTGGTCGCGGAGGCTGCGTAACTAACTGCACCTGATACGGTTGCGCCATTAGCAGGAGACGTGACGGTCACGCCGGCAAAGGCAGCGGGCGCACAGATGGCAAGGCAGCACACGATCAGCAATAAAGACTTTGGCATGTAGACTTCTCCAAAATGAGGTTTATGAGCTTCCGAGCAGCAGAACTGCACGTGTCGAGCTACCCTTACGCGTGAGCGGACGCGTAGGATCAGAGGAAGTGGCTTAGTTGCGGCGCTGGGTCTCTCGGCCAATTTCGGACAATCGAAAGCCGTATCGCTGGGTAAAGGCCTCAATATCCGGAATCAATCAGTCAAACAGTGTAGTGAGCCTACCAGAAACGCTGTATCCCATAAAAGCGAAAAATGCTGGGTTTTTACTCGAAAGTTCGTAGCCCTCTGCCCTGTTTTGCTTGCGGCGAAAGGCGGCCAGCGGCCAACCATGGGTGGCAAGCAGGACACTTAAGCCATACAAATATGTGTCGGTTACGGAGACGATATCCGTGCAGGAAACACTGTACACGTGCTGCGGCGAATCCCTTCATCTAAGGCGAAAGGTGAATCATGCGAGGCTCCGCCGAAAGCGCTCTGAAACAGATTCACCGCACCCGGCTCCGGATGGCGATCGGCATTGCCGCTCTGACTTTCGTGGTCACCGCATTCATAACGGTTCGGTACATGATCGCCCATGCCGGGCCCATTCTTCGAACTCGAGTCATCCAGAGCCTGTCGTATCGATTCAATAGCAAAGTTGAACTCGCGGGTTTCCAAGTGTCCCTTCTCCACGGAATTGAAGTGACGGGCAGCGGCCTGGAGATTTATGGCTCGAAAGATCCTAACGCCTATGAGCCGGGAGTGCAGGCGCTGATCGAGATCCGTGAGTTTCGCTTTCAAGCTGCTTTGCGAAACCTGTTCCGTTCGCCGATGCACATCGACACCGTGTATGTGAAGGGCATGGTTTTGAATATTCCGCCCAAGCAAGGCCGTGAAGAAATGGCGGGTATGGGCTCGAGAGCCAGGCGAATGGCGATCTTCGTGGACAAATTTGTTTGCGAAGATACGAGACTGATGATCAACACCATAAATCCGGACAAGCCGCCGCTGGAGTTCGCCATAAGCGAGTTGAAGATGAAAGACATTGGTCCCGGTCTGCCACTTCAATTCGACGCAACTTTGGTGAATCCGAAACCGGTGGGGGACATTCAGTCCACTGGTCTGTTCGGGCCGTGGAAGCAAGACAGCCCTCGCGACACACCGGTGCAAGGGAGATATTCTTTCAGCCATGCGGATCTGAGCACGATCACGGGCATCGGCGGGACGCTCTCCTCCGTCGGCCAGTACTCGGGAACGTTGAACAATATCGTTGTGCACGGAACCACCGATACGCCAGACTTTCGAATTGCGAGCAGCGGCCATCCAGTGGGACTGCATACGGAGTTCGACGCGGTGGTGGACGGCACCTGCGGCGACACATATCTCAAGCCGGTGAAGCTATTTTTCCTGAATACTTCCCTCACGGCAAACGGTTCCGTGGTGCGGCTGAGAAATGGCAAGGGCCACAACATCGAACTCGACGTTTTCTTGAATCGCGCGCGAATTGAAGATCTACTCACGCTGGGGGTACGCACCGACCCTCCGATCATGACCGGGCCAGTAGATATGAAGACGAAACTGAGCCTTTCTCCGGGTGCAGCGACTGTCTCCGACAGGCTGAAATTAGCAGGCGATTTTCATGTGCTTCGCGCTCACTTTGCGAACGAGAAAGTGCAAGGCAAAATCGATTCGTTGAGTTTGCGTAGCCAGGGACGCAAGCAATCGCGCGAGCAGAATGGCGAAGATGTGCCGGTCGATTTGCAGGGCGTGTTTACTCTAGGGCACGGATTACTTTCCTTTTCATTCCTGCATTTTTTAATTCCTGGGACGCACGTCGATATGACCGGAGACTACAGTCTGGATGGACGAGAATTCGATTTTCATGGCACAGCCCGGCTGGATGCAAAACTTTCGCAAATGACGACTGGTTGGAAATCAATCCTTCTGAAGCCGGTCGATCCATTCTTCAGCAAGGATGGAGCAGGGACAGAGGTTCCTATCAAGGTTACAGGCACAGAATCGGAGCCTCGCTTTGGTCTGGACTTCCACCATAAAGATGAGCATGACAGCACCGTAAAGAAAAAAACAGATACATTGTCGAAGCGTTAGTGAAGGCACGTGAGGGCTTTCCGTATGTTGCGAATGGCAGGGCCGAACGTTATGATACCAACCAACGCCAGGGGCAAATTCCCGTTAGACTGCTGAGACAGGAAATCATCATGAACGACAAACCCAGTACCACTTTGCCTGCAACGGTCGAAAAAATCATTAAGTCCCCATCTTCCATCGAGCCTGAAAAAGCGCAGATTGTCGTAGAAGGCGCCGACCATCTTTACCGGGAGCTGCGCATCGAAAACACGCTGATCGACGAAAATGGCGAGAAGGTGAGCCTCAAGCAGGGTGCCGAAGTGGAAGTCACCATTGAAGCGGAACCAGAGGCGACCACGCCCCAGGGTTGAAGGAGGAAGAGATCAAACGGCGCGAAGACGCCAAAACCGCGCCGCTGTTCGCATTTTCCTACTTTCACGATCTTTGGGTTTTACCGCGGGTTTTACTGCGCCCCACCCGCAAGCAAGATTCGAAGCAGCAACAGCCAACGCCGAACGTTGGTGCTCATCAAGAAGTTTTCCTTTACGTGTTCGTGTCCGTTCTGACCGAGCTGTCTGGCAAAATCGGGATGGGTCAAGAGATAACGTATTTGATAAGCGCAGCCGTCCACGGAATGTACCAATGCTCCGGTTAACTTGTGGATGATCTGATTGGGAATACCGCCCACCGCCCCGGCGATGGTCGGCTTCCCTTTCCACAAGGCCTCGGTCACCGTCAGCCCAAAGCCTTCTCTGATCGATTTCTGCACGATGATTGTCGAAGCACGTTGCAGGGCGTTGATTTCCAGAGCGCACCAGGGAGGCAGATCCAGAAGAATAATGTCCGGGTCTTCGCCCACAGCCTCCTTTACTTCTTTGAGAACGGCGGCTCCTTCAGGATCGTCGCTCGCTCCTCCACCGGCCATCACCAGTTGGCAATCCACATACTTGCGGGCCTGCTTGAAAGCCTGAACTACTCCCACTGGATCTTTCGCCCGGTCGAAGCGTGAGACCTGGGTGACGATGGGCCGCGAGCGATCGATTCCGAACTCGTCACACACATGCTGAACAAAGCTGTCTTCAATATCCTTGTTTTTCTCAGACAGGGGATCGATGCACGGGTAAAACAAATACTGGGGAATGGGCAACTGACGAGCGAACGATTGCGAAGAAAAAATCGCCGCATCGTACTTTTCGACGAAAGGCCGCAAGAAACCCCAGACTTCAGGATTTGGATTGGAAAGGTCGATATGGCAGCGCCATATCCACCGTTGATTCGATTCCTTGCGGGCGCGAATAAGTGCCGCCGGCTGGGGATCGTGAATCACAATGAAATCTTCCGAAAACTCGATGCGATTGCGGTTTTGCTCGTTGTGCATCAGGAAGATATCGCGAGCGTGCTGCGTGAGGTTGTAATCGCTGCCTTGCAGAGCGTTATGGAAGGCTTTTGTGACCTCGAAGAAGTCGTTGCCTCCGGTGATTACGTCCCAGTGGGTTTGTACCTCCAATTCTCTCAGCAACGGGACCAGTTGATTGAGCATCTCGGCCACCCCTCCACCCACGGCGGTGGAGTTGACCATCTTTACCTTCTTGCCCTTGAGTTCGCGCGCGAGAAACTTTAACTCGTCGATCTCGCCCTCACCCACAATGCTCTTGTAGTCATCCAAGTGCGTAGGAGGCGCCGGGGCGGGAGGTGTTTCCCACGTTCGTGGTTTCCGGCGGCGCTCAAGACCTTCACGCGTGGCGGGCGTAGAAGCCGCGGAATGGTCTGACGACGCGTCCGTTACTGTCGACTCGGAATGGACTTGCTGTTCGATTGGTTCCATAGATGTGCGCGCTGCCTAAATCAGCGCTCGCTCCACAATTTTAATTATTTGATTGCGTACGTCTTCCAGCGTCATGGTGTAAATGTCGATCCGGTTCAACTGGCGAGCCGCTTCCGTCAAGCCCATGTCTTCATACAGCCATTGCGAGAAATCGTTCGACATGAGCTTCAATCTCAAGCGTGCTTCGATGAAGTGATGATGAATACAGTGCACGGTTACGCCCCGCATGCCCTCCGCGAATTCTCGCAGCGAATGGGCCACAAAGCTGGTGGGAATCACAACAGTGTCGGAGGCGCAGAAATAGAAAGTTTCCTTGGCAGCCCGGGTGGCGGCAGCTGGAGAGCGCTTCAAAAAGTCTTCCACAATTTGGACAAAGCGCTCGCGCAACTGCGCTACTGAGGTGAACTCACGCACATCTACGCTGGCCAATTCTTCCGCCAGGCTAGGTTCATTGCAGGCCGACACCGCCCAGTGCGCGAAGTCGTTGGAGAAGCCCTCTCGAATGAAGTGATGCTCTTGCAGCGTTCGAAAACTATGCTGAAAGATCGAACCCTCGGGACATTCCCGGAGAGCATCCAGGAACTCAGACAGCGTGCTCGCCTTCTGTCGAGTGATGCGGAGAAGATGAGCGGAGGTGTTGAAGTAGAACGGCTTGGCTGGAGTGCGAGTCAGAGGTGAAGTCAGGGGTGAAACCGTTGCCGTTGCCGTGGCCGTCGTCATGCGTTTACCTCCAGGGTATCCTTACTGTTCGACTCCTTGTGCGCTTGGCAAGCGTGGAGCCACTGCACCAGCAGGTCAAAGACTTCGTAGGGCGGTTTCAGCCACAACTGCGCGGCCGAGGCCCGGTACCGTGGACGAACGAGAACACTCAGTCCCCGCCCATTCATTGCTTCAAATGCGTGCTCGTCCGTGGTGTCGTCACCAAAGAACGCAGCCGGTGTATCCGGAGCCATTTCCCTCATGATGGTACGGACCGCATCTCCCTTGTCTGCATCGTGCGCGCGAATCTCGATGCCTCCGTCGAACTCCAACAAGTGCAAATGGGTATGCCTCGCAATGGGTTTCCAGCCCAGGAGCACGCGTCCTCGAAGCGCTTCCGAGTCGCACTGACCCAGGCCTCGCCAGTGCACTGCGATGCTTCCAATCTTAAACTCGGCCGTGTGTTGCAGATTCTGATAAAGCAGCCAATCCTCCGCCGCCGCCAAAGCCTTGATCGTAGGCTCGTCAAGAGCAGAAAGTTCGACGCTGCCGTCAGGGTAGAGCCGCTGCAATCCATGAAGCCCCCAAATTTCAGGGCGAGGTTCAATTTCCAACAGAGGAATCAGTTCGTTCGCGTCTCTGCCGGAAACGACGGCGACCCGCGTCCTGCCGGTGCAAACGATTTCTTGCAGCAGCAGCGTAAAGCCAGGATACGGAAACGCCTCGCCGCGGTTCTTCCGGAACGGAGCAATGGTCCCATCGTAGTCAAGCATCAATAACGATTGAGGCGCTCTGCTTACTCTCTGCAGAAGAGATTCAATCAAGGACTTCGCGGACAGCTTCACTCCTTTCTCCTTATCCTGGGACATCAAGCGGCGGCCACACTACCGTGAATTTTCTGCTGCGTTGGATCCGCCGCGTCAAGCCTGAGCTCGCAGAGTTCGGTGATCAGGCTTCCGGCCCAGTGATAAATGTTCTGTTCCTTTATGACCCTGCGCATGCGGTGCACCCGCATCTGCTTTTCTTCGGGCTCCATCTCCAACGCCACCCGAATGGCTTCGGCAGTCTGGTCAACGTCGTAAGGATTCACCAGGAGGGCATCGCGCAGCTCGCGCGCGGCCCCCGTGAACTGGCTGAGGATCAGTACTCCGCGTTCGTCGTGTCGCGCGGCTAAAAATTCCTTCGCCACTAAGTTCATGCCGTCGTGCAGCGACGTCACCATGCAGAGGTCGGCGGCGCGATAATAGCGTTCGATCTCTTCGTGATTGTGCTGACGATTCAGAAATACAATAGGCTTCCATTTGCTGGTCTGAAATCGCCAGTTGATCCGTTCCGCTTCCGCTTCCAGCTCTGCCATCAGGTCGTGATACCGCTTGATATGAACGCGGCTGGGGGCGCCAATTTGCACAAACGTGAATTGCTCCCGGTATTTGGGATATTTTTCCAGAAATCGTTCGACTGCCTGGAAGCGCTCCTGGATTCCCTTGGTGTAATCCACACGGTCAACGCCGACTCCGACGAATGGCGAGTCCACGCCTAAGTCGTGCAACAATGCTGAACGATCCACATAGTTCGCTCGATATCGGTCATTGTCCAGGGATTCATCATCTGTGAGGTCCACGCTGATGGGGAAAGGATGGACAATCGTGCGGTGGCTTTGGCGGGACACGGAAAAGTGTTCCCAATCCACTCGCGATTCCACAACCCGGTCCACCGTCTGCAGGAAGTTGTTGCAGTGCGACTGAATGTGAAATCCGATGAGATCCGCGCCCAGGAGTCCGTCTACGAGTTGCCGCTGCCAGGGACAAATGCCGAACGCTTCCGGATTTGGCCAGGGGATATGCCAGAAAATGGCCACGCGCGCGTCTGGCCTCTTCTCCTTAATCATCTGGGGCATTAAGGCAAAGTGGTAGTCCTGAACCAGCACTACAGGCTTGGGGATATCTTTGATTTCCTCGAGCACCGCGGCGGTGAACTTCCGATTGACTTCTTGATAATGGGCCCAATCCTGTGCCCGAAAGATGGGGCGGGTATGGGCGATGTGACAAAGCGGCCAAAGGCCTTCGTTGGCAAAGCCGTAATAGTAGCCTTCCTCCTCCTCTTTGCTCAGCCACACCCGGCGTAACGTGTAGCGAGGATCATTGGGAGGAACGCGCAACCGATCCTGCGCATCCACGACTTCGGCATCGGCGGCGCCACTGCCGTGTGCGATCCAGGTTCCGTCGCAAGCATTGAGAACGGGCTCCAGAGCAGTGACCAGGCCACTGGGCGGCACAATCACTTCAAGCGACTTACCGTTGTGCCGGTGCATGTAGGGCTCTCGATTGGACACCACAAACAGGCGGCCTCCGTCCAAGCGGGCCTGGAGCTGTATCGCGAGCCTGTCTGCCGTCCAACGGGATTCCGAGGCTTCCCGCAAACGAGCCTCATTTTCCGCCGCGTTGCGTGCCTGACTCAGGCTTTCTGCCAGCGTCACTACTTCCCACGCCAAAGGTTTGAATAGCTCCAGGTCGGGCATTTGCTGCCGGGAAGAGATTCTGCCTGTGCGGAGGGCGCGCATCCACAGTGCGGCTCTCGCAATTGGCCCCTTGATACTCCAGCGCACGATCAGTACCGTGATGAAAACGATTAGAAAGACCTGGACAAGTACTCTCAGGAAACCCTCGCGCCAGGTGAGAAGGCTTTGGGCGCGAATGTAGGTGGTATCATGCACGACCGCAAGTCCACCTACTACCTCGTCCTGACGACGCAGAGGTAGGGCAAAAATGTGAACGGGATTCTTCCCCAGACGGACGAACGAACCCTCTCCGTGACGGTCTGCCATGGCCTGCGAGACGTCAGGGGGCATCGCCTTCAGAACCTGACCGAGCTCAGTTGTAACTGCCACCAGTCTGCCCTGGCGGTCATAAACTGCAACTCCGAGCAGATGTTCGCGGTTGCCGAAGCGCTGCACCAGTCGCTGTAATCCCCGCTCTGATCCGGACTCCCACGATTTCTCAACATTGCCCCCGACGCTTTCCCCGAGCACCTC
>Ga0307478_10003355_pt1 | contig 11918 bp, 6 predicted proteins | sample atmos_gasesECM4C_2_FD_203713 | JGI IMG/M metagenome (GOLD analysis project Ga0307478, IMG submission 203713) | Hardwood forest soil microbial communities from Morgan-Monroe State Forest, Indiana, United States - atmos_gasesECM4C_05 | ecosystem: Environmental > Terrestrial > Soil > Temperate...
CACGTTCAGCCTCCGCTCGCGCGGTCAGGCAGCTCACGCCCCTCCTCGCCTGTTGCGGCGCCCTGGGACTTCTTGCCGGTTGCGCCTCCGAGCCGGATTCACATATCGTTACCTCCCTGCCCCCGACCTCACCGGCGCCGGTTAACTCGGTGACAACGACGACCACCACGACTCCTCCAGTCGTCGTGACCAACCCCGATTCTTCCACGACGACCACGACCTCGACGCCGGTCGTGAGCACCACCGTCGTGACCCAGGCCCCACCGGGACCGCAGACGGACGTCGTGGGTCCCCAGCCGTCGTCCAAGTATGTGTGGCTGACCGGCTACTGGACGTGGCGCGCCGACCAGTATCAGTGGATAGCCGGTCATTGGGAACAGCCCCCGAGCCCGAAATCGGCGTGGGTGTCACCGCGCTGGGAACAGGAAGGCACTGCCTTTAGATTTTATGAGGGTTATTGGAACTAAGCCGGGATCGATCGAATATCGGCGTTGGTTAGTTGGCTGAAACGCAGAGGATGAAGGCATTCTCCGCGTTTCAGCTTTTTTGTGCTTCCTCGATGAGGCATTCATTCAGAAGTCTTGTGGGCGGGGTGCTCCCACCCCGCACTGGTTGCCGGCGGCACCGGCCCTCACGCTTGTCATTCCGAGCCGTGCGAGGAATCTCGTTTTGGTAAACTGTAACCTATTGGGTTACACTCCGGGGGAGAATTTTCGTTTGTAACGTATTATGTTACAAACGGAGATTTCTCGCTCGGCTCGGAATGACAAACGTTCTAGAAATGCACAAGGTGGAGCGCGGCGATGTAACATAATACGTTACAAACGGGAATTCCTCGGCACGCCCGGTCTCCTTCGCAGAAGTTTCCGCCTTCGCCAAGTCTAAGGCGGACCAGACGAAGACCAGGAAGATCGAGCCCTACCTCTTTTCGAAGCATGTTCCCAGGTGGAGCGCGGCGTCCCCGACGCGTTCATGCGCAATGCCAATCGAACGCGTCGGGCCTATTTCGCCAAGGCTGCGAAGGCCAGGGACGCCGCGTTCCACCCCAAGCCAACAATCCTCCGCGTTTCAACCCTTCCGCGCTTCCGCAATAAAAATTAACTCATCAACAAGCGCGTTAGGACGCCGCGCTCCACCCCAAACCAGTCGAGGCCCGGACTTGGATGTTGGGTGTTGAATGTTGGGCGTTGGATGTTCGAGGCGGCGCTGCGCGCCGCCTCACGCGCGAACCTACCCGACCGCCGCTTCCGCCGGGATGGACGGCTGCGCGCCGCGCACCGCGTCGGCCACGTTCGCCACCGGCTGCGCCTCGGCCTCGCCGTGCTCGTGATTGAAGCGCATCGACACCGTCTTCGACACGCCGCGTTCCTCCATCGTCACGCCATAAATCGCATCCGCCGCCGCGATCGTGCGCTTGTTGTGCGTAATGATGATGAACTGCGAATCCTTCACGAATTTCTTCAACAACTCGGTGAACCGCCCGATGTTCGACTCGTCGAGCGGCGCGTCGAGTTCGTCGAGCAGGCAGAACGGCGACGGCTTCACCAGGTAAAGCGCGAAAAGGAGCGCGACCGCCGTGAGCGCCTTCTGGCCGCCCGACAGCAGGGTGATGCCTTTCAACTTCGTGCCCGGCGGTTGGGCGACGATTTCGATCCCGCTCTCGAGGATGTCGTCGGACCGGATGATCTCCAGCTCCGCCCGTCCGCCGCCGAAGAGCGTCTGGAACGTGTAGGCGAAGTTTTTCTTCACCTGCTCGAAGGTCACCGCGAATTGCTTCTGCGAGGTCTGGTTGATCTCGTCGATGGCCTTGAGCAGCTCGACCCGCGCATTCGTCAGGTCGTCGGTCTGCCCTTTCAGGAAATCGTGGCGCTGTTTCAGCTCGGCGTATTCCTCGATGGCCACGAGGTTGACCTCGCCCATGCCGCGCAGCCGCTGCCGCAAAGCCTCGACCTCCGCGCGCAATTCGTCCCAGTTGGTCGCATCGAGCGCCGCCAGGTCGGCCCCGGTCGGCTCGCCCTTCTGCTTGGGCTTCGGCTTCCGGCCCCTCGGCTTAACTTCGCCGTTTTGCTCCGTCTTCTGGCTTCCGGCTTCTGGATTCTGGCTTCCTTGTCCTCCGTGGCCTTGGCGAAGGGGGATGTCCTCCGGTTCATCCTCTTCGAGGTCGAGCGGCTTCAAACCCTCGGGCTCGTCGTCGGCGTGCCAGAGCTGGTGCTTCCAATCGACCGCCGCGAGCTCGGCCTGGAATTCACGGCGCGCCTCCTCGGTGAGAAACTCCGCGCGCGAACGGTTCTCGGCCAGCTTCACCTCGCAGCGGCTCAATTCCTCCTGGGCGACGTCGGCCTCGGCGCGCACCGACGCCTGGGCTTCCTCGCTGGCGGAAATCTCGCGTTCGACCTCGACCAGCTCGATCCGGATTTTCCCGACCGACTCCTGCGTGACGACGAGCGTTTTGGCCAGCTCCTCGCCGCGCGCGCGCTGCGCCGCCGCCTCGTGCTCGAGCCCGGCCATCTGTTCCGTCCAGGCCTCGATCTCCTGCTGGCGCTGGGCCAGCAATTCCTGCAACTGCATGCGGCGGCGTTCCATCTCGCCGAGTCCGCGGTCGAGCACCTCGACCTTCTGGCGGCGTTCGGCCAGTTCGAGCCGCGCCTGGGCGAGGGATTCCTTTTTCTGGTCGCGTTCGGCGCGCACCTCGACGATGCGGGACTCCAGCCGGGTGATTTTTTCGCGTTGTTTGACCGCGGCAACGTCGGCCTCGGCCAGCCCGGCCTGCGCCCTGGCGAAACGCTGTTGGGTCTCGTCGCGGGCCTGCGCCAGCGCGGCCAGTTCGCCTTCCATGCGGCGGAGGCGCGCCGCCACTTCGTCGAGGGATCGCTGGGCATTGCGCTGCTCGGTTTGCGCCGCCGCCATGGCCTGCGTGACCGTGAGCACGTCGGCCCGTTTTTGCTCGATGGATTGCTCGGCGGCGGCGAGCCGGCCGTTGAGCGTGTCGATGCATTTGCGCTGCTCGTCGTGCGACTTCTGGTCCTTCGCGAGCTCGCGCCTGGTTTCGCGCAGGTCGATGTCGCGCTGCAAGATGCCGCTCGTGGATTTTTTCCCATAGCCGCCAAAGACGAGGCCGCGCCGGTCAACCAGCTCGCCTTTGCGCGTGGCCACGGCGAGGAAGCTGAAACCCGGGTTGCCCTTCCAAAAATCGAGGAATGCGGCGAGGTCGTCGGCGATGTAGCACGCGGCGAGCAGGCTCAGCGCCGGATGCGCGGGGTCGATGTTGTTCAGGGTCGAAGTCACCGGGATTAAAAATGCCGGCAGCTCTCCAGGATTTGAGATTTGAGATTTGAGATCTGAAATTTGCAGGCACACGCTGCCGAGCTGCTCGCCCTCGAGCTGGGCCAGGATTTTTTTTGCCGTGCCGAGATCGGCCACGTGGATGGCCTCGACCGCGGCGCCGAGCAGCGCCTCGAGCGCCGGGCCAAATTCGGGTTTGACCTCGAACCCCTGCGTGATGGGCGTCGCTTTGACGTCGCCGAGCGCGGCGGCGAACCGGCCGGAAAGCAGCGCTTTCGAACCCTCGCCGAAACCCTCGAATTTTTCCTGGAGCTGCTGGAGCAGTTTGAGGCGCGCGGTGCGTTGCGCGAGCTGGCGGTCGGTGTCTTGCAGCTTGCGCTGTGCGTCGCGAAATTCGCTCGTGAGGTCGGCGAGCGTCTGCTGCGCGGCCTGCGCCTCATTATGGGCCCGGGATTTGGCGGCCTGCGCCTCCTCGACATGGGTGGTGAACTCACCGGCCGTGCGCGCGGCCGCGGCCTGCTGGGTGCGAACCTGTCCGAGTTCCTGGGCCAGCCCGTCGTGGCGGAGCGCGCTGGTCTTTTGGTCGACTTCGTAGCCGGAACAGTCGGTGCGCAGGCGCGCGACCGTGCTCTCGAGCTGCAACAAATGAAATTTCGCCTGCTGCAGCTCCTGCTCGAGCCGGCCCAATTCGCCTTCGCTCAGGGCGAGTTCGCGGTTGCGCGTCTGAAAGGCGGCGTCGCTGCTCCCGAGCAGGCCGAGCTGCATCTGCTTGTCCTGCGCGCCGGTGTCCACCTGCGCGGCAAGTTCGCGGACCTGCATCTCGGTTTCCCCGAGGTTGTCGCGGCTCGATTCGAGGCGTTCCTGCAGGCCGGTGCGCTTGATGGCCGCGACGTTCGCCTGGTTTTCGGCCTGTTCCTTCTGCGAGCGCAGGTCGAAGACGGCCTGTTGTGCATCCTGCACGCGCTGGTTGAGCCGGCTGCGGCTGGATTTTTTTTCGTCGAGCTCGCCCTGGCGCCCGGCGAGCGCGGAACGGCGGCGGCCGGCTTCGGCGCGGAGCGCGGCGGCCTTGGTCTCAAGTTCGTCGAGCACGGTACGGAGCTGGCCGAACTGCCAGCCGCTGAGTGCGAGCGAAAGATGGCCCAGGCGGAAATTGAGCTTTTTATAGCGGAGCGCCTTCGAGGCCTGGCGCTTGAGGCTGCCGATCTGGCGCGAGACTTCGCCCACGACGTCGGCCACGCGGGCGAGGTTCTGCTCGGTGAGCGCGAGCTTGTTCATGGCGTCGTGGCGCTGCGATTTGTACTTCGTGATGCCCGCGGCCTCCTCGAACACGGCGCGGCGCTCCTCCGGCTTGGAGGACAGGATCTGATCGATCTGGCCCTGCGCCATGATCGAATAGCTGGTGCGGCCTATGCCGGTGTCCATGAAAAGTTTGTGGATATCCTTCAGGCGGCACGGCTGGCCGTTGAAAAAATACTCACCCTGGCCGTCGCGCGAGCCGCGGCGCATGATCTCGATCTCGTGAAACTCGCTGCCGAGTTGTTTTTCGCAGTCGGTGAGGAGCAGCGACACTTCGCAGAGCTGCGCGGGTTTGCGGGTATCGGCGCCCTCGAAGATGACGTCCTGCATTTTGCCTCCGCGCAGGGCCTTGGCGCTTTGCTCGCCGAGCACCCAGCGGATCGCATCGGCGATGTTGCTCTTGCCGCAGCCGTTGGGGCCGACGATCGCGGTGACGCCGGGTTCGAAACGCAGGGCGGTCGAGTCGGCAAATGATTTGAAACCGTGGAGTTTTAGCGCCTTCAGATACATGTAAGGGATTTTGAAGCTATCTCGAAATTGAAAATGGGCAGCGCGACAGGTTTTTTGGCGGAGAGCAAGGCGGTGGTGCATGTGGCCGTGAGGCCGCGCACCCAGCCGAGGCGGCAATCCTTGGAAAGGCTTGCTCCTCGGCGACAACGCCGCTCCCCGCCAGGAAAACCTGCCGCCCTGAGGGTTTGCGCGCAGAAGCGCCAGCGCGGCGTTGCGCCGCGAGGAGAGAGGCCCTCCGGGCATACCTCTCTCGCAGCCCGCCTGGCGCTGGCAGCTTTTGCACGCAAACGATGCCCATTTTGAATTTCGAGATAGCTTCTACTAGAGAGGCCGGATTTTCGCGCGGCAATGGGAAAAAATTTCCAGTTGTTCACAGGGTGTTCGCAGGTCACACACATAAACACGGATAGCCAGATGTCCGGCCAGGACAACCATGAGCGACACTCCATCCACTGAAAACAAAATTTCCGCCCAGACGCTGCGCTATCTGCCGTGGCTGGTCGCGGTTGCGCTGTTCATGGAGACGCTGGACATGACCATCGTCAACACGGCGGTGCCGGTGATGTCGAAAAGCCTCGGCGTGCCGCCGCTGAGCCTGAAAGCGGTGCTGACAAGCTACACGATCACCCTGGCGGTGTTCATCCCGATCAGCGGCTGGATCGCGGACCGCTTTGGAACCAAGCGGGTTTTTGCCCTGGCGATCACGCTTTTCATGGCCGGTTCACTTTTTTGCGGGCTTTCAATGAATGTGCCGATGCTGGTCGCCTCACGCATCCTGCAAGGCATCGGCGGCGCGATGATGACGCCGGTGGGACGATTGGCGCTGGTGCGGTCGTTTCCGCGCTCGGAGATGATCGGCGTGATGAACTACGTGGTGATTCCGGCCATGATCGGGCCGTTGCTGGGGCCGTTGGTCGGCGGCTTGATTGTGCACTGGCTGCATTGGCGCGTGATCTTTTTCATGAACCTGCCCTTCGCCTTGGGCGGCCTGGCGATGCTGCGCCGCTACATGCCGGACTTTCGCGAGAAAGGCGTGCCCCCGCTCGATCTTGAGGGTTTTCTTCTCTTCGGCAGCGGCGTGGCCCTGATCTCCTACGTCTTGGAGATTTTTGGCGAGCACACCCTCGGCGCCGGCTCCATCGTATTTCTGCTGGGCTGCGCCGGCATGCTGCTGCTCGCCTATGGCTGGCATTCGCGGCAAACCGTTTCGCCTGTTCTCGCGACGGAACTGTTTCGCTTCCGCACGTTCCGGCTCTCGATTGTCGGGGGGCTGGCCACACGGCTCGGCATCGGAGGCATGCCGTTTTTGCTGCCGCTGCTTTACCAAATCGGCCTCGGCTACCTGCCGTGGCAGGCGGGCTTGCTGGTGATGCCCCAGGCCGCCGCAGCCATGGGCATGAAGGTCCTGGGCAAATCCCTGCTTGCCCGCTTCGGGTACCGGTTGGTGCTGATGGTAAACACCGCGCTGCTCGGCTTCACCATCATGGTCTTTGTGCATGTCGCGCCGGGCACGCCCATCTGGGAGATACTGACGTTGAGCTTTGCGCAGGGATTCTTCTCGTCACTCCAGTTTACGTGCATGAACACGCTGGTTTATGCGGAGATCAGCAACCGCGACGCAAGCAAGGCCGGCAGCATCGCCAGCACGGCACAGCAGATGGCGCTCAGCTTCGGCGTCGCCTTCGCCTCGCTGCTCGCCGAATGGTTTCTCGGCGGCATCGACCGCAGCGATACAGCATTGATCGTCCGTGCCTTGCATCACGCCTTTATCATCCTTGGCTGCGTGACCATCCTATCGAGCCTTATTTTCTCCGGCCTGCACACCAACGACGGCAGCAACATGAGCAATCGTCCGCATAAGGAGGACGAAGACGAGGTGAAACCGGCGTGAGCGGCCTTCGAGATATGGCGATTTGGTGTGGCTATTAAAGCAAAGTTGCCGTATTATGCATGAGACCAAAGAAGAGAGGCTTTGGGAAAAAGCCGGCCACGGCCGAACGAGGGTCCAGTAATTTATTTTAAAACTTAATCCTGCGACTAGCGTCCATTTCATCATGCCAGCAGAGGAGACTACCCCATCCGGTTCGCTTGCTGCCGGCCAGCACGCGCCCGGAGGCGCGGCCGCTAAAAAAAATGCCCCGGCGCAGCCTTCGCCGACGAACCTTATCCAGGTCAATGGCACCACCCTCCCCGAGGGCTTTGCCCACGATCTGAACAACCAAATCTCCATCATCAAGGGTTATGCGGAAGTCAGCCTGGGGCACCTCGGCCATGGCCATAAGGACGAAAAACTCGAAAGATATCTCAACGCAATCCACCAGGCCACGGAGGAAGCGGCGCAATTTACGCGACAGCTCCTGGCCTTGAGCACTCGAAAAAGATCTTCCGCCGCCGCCTTCAAAGGATTTCCCCAAGGCGACGAATCCGTCTTTGTGATCGAAGATGAAGTGGTTTTGCGCGATATGCTCCGCACCGTGCTCACGCAGCACGGCTACAAAATCACCCTGGCCGGCACAGGCGAACAAGCGATCAAGGTTTTTGCCGCGTCACCGAAGGCGTTCGACATCGTCCTGCTCGACCTGCAGCTCCCTGACACGACCGGCCTGATTGTCCTCAATCGGATCAGGCAAATGCGCCCCTCGCAAAAAGTCGTCGCCGTCAGCGGACGCATCGATACCGAAACAACGGCCATGCTCAAGCACCTCGACGTGCAAGACCACCTGCTCAAGCCATATCACCTCTCGGACCTCGGGCGGGCGATCCGGAACGTCCTTGGACATGCCACGTAGGTCGGAGTTTAATCCGTTGGTAGGGCGGAACCGCCGGTAACGCATCGGCGCGCCCGGCGGTTTACCCGCCTTTGGCGGCGCCGGAGGCGACCAGGGTCGCGCCCTACCCGTGCTGCCGCGCGAAATTTCGGCCGCTCAAAAATATTTTTTGATCAGTCGGCGCAAAATTGGCCGCACCTGCCGGGCCAGTCCCGGATTCGCATAGCCCACCCAGGCCACGGGCGAAGTCGTGTCGAGCGGTCCGCGCAACGGCCCGCCGCCGGGCGCCTCAACCACCCCACCCGCTTCCGTCAGCAGCAGCTCCGTGCAGATGTCGTAAGGATGGCAGACGAGGGACGAGCCAAAGCCAAGTTTCGCAAATGCCAGCGGCCGCAAGTCGCCGACCATGCGGTCATGGCCCGCCAGCAGCTCATGGATCTGGCCGCCCGTCGTGAGGTATTGGTCGTCGAACACCACCGGTGCGCCGGGCCGCCCCAACCCGTAAAGCTCGTCCCACAATTCTTCCTCGACGCGCGCCAGCAGCGACTTGCCCTCGGGAAAAAACTTCACGAGCGAGGCGAAGCCATGCTGGAAATCGCGTGCCCGCGAAGGGCGGGGTGAAATCTTTTTCCGGGTGCCCCCGCGCACGTCGATCGCCTCGGCCACCAGGCGGCGCGCGCCACCGCCGCGCACCGCGCTCAACTGGTCCGCCCGCCATTGCTTGCTGGTGGGCAGCTCCGTCATGGCCGCGACGACCAGATCGGCGAGGTTGGTCCTGGCCCCGCGCTGCGGCGCGAGCGCCGCCAGCGTCCAGGCACTGCGTTTGTCATGCATCAAGTTCCGCGTGCCATCGATGGGATCGAGGATGCATTTGAACACCGTGCGGGCGACCGGCGTGCCGCGCGGAAACGTGACAAACTCTCCGTCCTCGATCCCCTCCATCACGAGTTCGACCGGCCAGGCACGCGGCCAGTTTTTCTCAAACCAGGTGAGGATCGCCTCCTCGCCCACCCGGTCCACCTGGTAAATCGTGTCAGCCGCGGTGATCGCGGCCACGCGGGCGAAATCCGCCAGGTTTTTTTTGCGCGCGGCCAGCAGCGTGGCGAGGATATGATCCTGCAGCGCGCACAATAGGCGGCGCGCGCGATGGAGCTGGGCGGCGTTCATACGGTTTGTTTTTTCCGCGTCATACTTCGATGGCCTATTCTATTGATATCCGCGATTGAAAATCACAAACGCCAATGCTCAAACGCCAAAAAAAGCCAAAGGATCCAGGTCTCAGAAATTGGCCTTCTGGAATTTCTTTGGGGTTTGGTGTTTAATCAAAGCTGGATTACGATTTTCCCGAATTGCCCGCCGCTCTCCATGAGCGCAAAGGCCCCGGCCGCGCGAGCGAGCGGAAACACCTCGCTCACCACCGGCTTGAGCCGGTGTAGCGCAACAAACTCCAGCATCCCGGCAAAATCGCAGGGACTGCCCATCGTCGAACCCAGCAACGACAGTTGCCGCCAGAAAATTTTGCGCAAGGGCATGCCGGTCGGATTGCCGCAGGTTGCACCAAAAAACACAATGCGACCGCCGGGCGCAGCGAGCTCGATGAGATCGTTGAAACCCTCGCCGCCCACGCTATCCACGATCACGTCGAAAGGCCCGTGGGCCCTGGCCAGTGCCGCCGCCCAGCCTTCCTCTTTGTAACTGGCCCCGCCCGCGGCGCCGAGCGCGACGGCGCGGGATATTTTTTCCGCACGGCTGGAGGTGACAAAGACCTCCGCGCCCTGCGCAGCCGCGAACTGCAGGGCAAACAACGACACACCGCCGCCGATGCCGGTGATGAGCACGCGGTCATCCGGTTTGAGCCGGGCGCGCGCAAAAAGCGCGCGGTGCGCCGTAAGCCCGGCGAGCGGGAGCGCCGCGGCTTCCTCCCAGGTGAGATGCGCCGGCTTGGGCGCGAGGTTGGCCGCCGGCACGGCGACTTTTTCCGCGAACGTGCCGTCGCGTGGAAGGCCGAGAATGGAATGCCCCTCGCTTTGCGCCGACTCGCGTCCGCCCCAATCAAGGCTCGGGTTGATTATAACTTCGCGCCCCAGCCAGGCGGCATCCACACCTGCGCCGACACTCTCGACCACACCCGCTCCGTCAGAGCCGGGAATGCAGGGGAACTTCAGCCCGGCGTACTGGCCGAGCTTGATCCACACGTCGCGATGATTGAGGGCCGCAGCCCGCAGGCGCACGACCGCCTCGCCCGGCGCAGCCTGCGGATCGGGCACGCTCGCGACATTAAGTTCGTTGACGGCGGCAAGTTGAACGGCATGCATCCTAAAAAAAATTTCAAATCCCAAACACCAGATTCCAAAAAAACCTCAAATGACTAATCACCAGAAATAAGGAATGCTGGGGTTTTATTTTCTTTGGCGTTTGGGTATCGGCGTTGCGAGTTTAAGCCGCGATGGGCGGCTGATTAAATGTGTTGAATGACGTCCGCCGGCTTGAAACGGACTTTTTTTGCGGTGGCGTACTTGTCGTCGTCGGCACGGTAGCCGGCGGCGCCGGCGCAAAGCGCCGTGTGACCTTGGGCGGCCAGACCGAGGATTTCGTCATATTTCGGCGGGTCGATGCCTTCCATCGGGCAGGTGTCAACGCCGAGCAGCGCGGCCGAGGCGATGAACTGGCCAAGCGCGATATAAATCTGGTGCGACTGCCACATGTCGAGGTAGCCGCCCGTTCGCGCCTTTTCGAGGCTGCCGATCATGCGATCGCGGTAACCCTTGAGGGCGTCCTTCGTGCCGCCGCGCACCTCGACGATGCGGTCGAGATAGCGGTCGACATGATCCGCACCGAGGTTTTTCCGCACCGTAAAGACAACAAAGTGCGAGCAGTCGACAGGCTGGCTTTGCCCATGCGAAGCAGCAGAGAGTTTTTGCCGCGTCGCCGGGTCCTGCACGACGATGAATTTCCACGGCTGCAAGCCGGACGACGACGGGGCCAGCACGAGCGCCTGTTCGAGCGCGGCCCACGTGTCGGCCGGAATCTTTTTCGCCGGATCGAATTTTCTCGTGGCGTAACGCCAGTTGAGGGCCTCGAGCAGCGTCGCGGCGGTGATGGGTTTCATGGTGAAGTGGAACGGAACGAGGCGAGAAACGGAGCTTTGTCAAAGGGCCGGTGCGAATTATGACACGCCCTCCCTAAAAAAACTTCGCACGCAGCTTGCGCAGCAGCGTGCTGAACTCAGCGTGGCCCTCGATTTTCAGCAGCCAAAGGACCACGCCATAAACGGCCACGCCGAGCGGGATCAGGCCGAGCACGGCGACGAGATCGGCCACGCGCACCTTCAAATGAATCTTATCGATATGGAAATGGATATCCACGCCAAGGTTGCGCACCAGCTGCCAGCCGGCCCACACCACCACGCCCATCACCAGCGCACCGAGCATCACCTTGATGAGGCTCGGACCGAGCGGAGCGAGCGTCATGCCCGGCAGCCGCCGGGCGAGTGCGCGCTGCAAGAGCACCATTTGCACGATGATCGCGGTGGTGCTCGCGATCACCAGGCCGGCGGGGCCCAGCCAGCGCATGAGGGAAACGCTCAATATCAGGTTCACGATGAAATCCACCACCGCCACTTTGACCGGCGTCGTCGTGTCCTTCATCGCGTAGAACGCGCGCACGATCAGGTTCACCACGGAGAAAAACGGCAGGCCCACCACAAACAGCGCGAGCAACGGCGTCATCGCGTGCGAATCCTCCGCGGTGAACCTGCCGTGCTGGTAAAGCAGCCGCACGATCGGTCCGCTCAACAACGCGAGCCCCACCGCCGCCGGCACGTTAATGATCAGGATAAGCCGAAGGCCCTTGCGAAAATCGTCGGCCATTGCGGTGAAATTTTGGGTGACGGCATGCCGCGCGATCAGCGGATAGACGACCGTCGAGACCGCGATGGCGAACACGCCGATCGGCAGCTCCATCAGGCGGTTGGCATAGAAAAGCAACGTGCCGGCCGAGTCGTTGATCGAATAAGCCAGCAGGCCGGAAACCGTGGTGTTCACCTGGTAGATCGCCGTGCCG
>Ga0307478_10003356_pt1 | contig 11916 bp, 8 predicted proteins | sample atmos_gasesECM4C_2_FD_203713 | JGI IMG/M metagenome (GOLD analysis project Ga0307478, IMG submission 203713) | Hardwood forest soil microbial communities from Morgan-Monroe State Forest, Indiana, United States - atmos_gasesECM4C_05 | ecosystem: Environmental > Terrestrial > Soil > Temperate...
CACGCCACGAAGCTGGCGGCTTCGCGCTCTGACGCGGTCAAAAGGCACTGTTTTATTTTTTCCGCGAAGCACGCGCCGTCAAATCTCGCTTCTGCCCGTGCCCGCGATCGCTCTGACATCAAACACCGCCGCGGGTAATCGCCTAGCAACTCGGTGGCGGACGCCGCTAGTTCGGAGTCCGAATCGGCCCGAACGTAGCAAACCGCGCCTTCCTCGCCCCCCACCTCGCGCATCGGGCCAACGTCGGTAACCACACAGGGCAGGCCAAGGGCGATCGCCTCGGCCAGGGCTGCGCCAAAGCCTTCCGCCGGAGTGGTGCCATAGAGAAAAAGATCCCACTCTCGCGCCACGGGAAAGGGGCTGGGAAGACGCCCGTGAAAGATTACCCGGTCGGACAAACCCAGCGTTCGGGCGCGGGTCTTTAAGTTTTCCATTTCGCTGCCTTCACCGATGAATTCCAGCTTCGCCCGGGGATAATTTTCCAGGATCAACCGGAACCCGTCGATCACCAGGCGGTGATTTTTGATCGGATCCAGTCGTGCCAGCATGCCGACCCGGACGGGATCGTCGCGCGAAACCACGCGAGGGACATGGGGCCGGGCATGCTCTGTGCTGCCCATCAACCCGGCCGAAATCGCCACCTCGTGCCGATAGCGCCGGTAGAAGGAGCTTCGAAGGAAGCTCTTTCGCACGTAGTCCGAGCAGTGCAGCATCGTCACCTGGACATTCGGCCTCAGCCAGGCGCGAGCAGCCCAGAATTTCACGCGCGTTCCCAGCGAACTATTCTCCGGATTGCCGGTGTGGCAAAGCACCGGTCCCTTGAATCCATCCAGGCACTTGAGCACAAGGGGCAGAAGAATGACACTGCTGAGAAAAACTCCATCTGGCCGGGTCGCGGCTACGGTTCGGCGCACTGCGGTCATCAGGGCCCTCCGGGAGGAAGGGTTCAGCTTCAGCAGCGTAACCACGGCCCCCGCATCGTGCCAGGCCTGTTCCATTGGCCCGGCTCCAAAATAGACCGCGATGCGGTGGTCCATGTCGGGCAGATACCGGCACAACAGGAGCGAGTTCGATTCGTCCCCTCCGGAAGTGGCCAGGCTCTGAAAATGCAATAGACGGAAGGGTTTCGCGGAAGCTGTCATGGTGGTGGTTAAGCCGGTCTTCTGCATGCTTTGCTCGGAGCGACGCTGTCGAGCAGTTCGTCCACCTGGCGCATAAAGGCGGTTTCGCTAAACCGCTCCTCGGCGCTGGCCCGGCATTCGCTCCGGGAAATTTCCTTAATGCGATGAATGGCTTCCACCATCTCGCTGACGGAGTCGCACAAGAATCCGGTTTTCCCATTCTTCAGGATTTCGGGGGTCGCTGCAATCCGCCAGGCGATCACGGGCGTGCCGGCGGCAAGGGATTCAATGATCACGGCCCCGAACGGTTCCTTCCATTGGGTGGGAAACAACATGGCGGTCGCACCGCCGAGCAGCCGGTTTCTCTGTTCGTCGTCAAACTGGCTCACCCACTCGCACCCGGGGCCAAGGCGGGGCTTCACTTCCGTTTCAAAATACTCCGCGCTGCCCGCTTCCTTCGTGAAATTGCCCCCGATCACCAGTTTGATGCCGGCCTGCCGGGCCGCTTCGATCGCCAGATGCGTGCCCTTGTTCCGCGTGATCCGGCCGAGAGAGAGCAAATAAGGAGGATTCTCCGAGGCGGGGGAGAAGTGAATCGCCTCAGTATCCACCGCGTTGTAGACCACATTAAAACGGGCGGCCTCCGGATCATCCGAGGTTTGGGAACGGCTGATGCCGACGAAATAGTCCCCCCGCTTGCGGCGGCTCAATATATAGCTGGCTTCCCGCCCGGTCAGGGGATTATGAAACCAATGGATGAGCGGTTTTTTCGTTTTATACAGGATTTCCAGGTAATCCACCCGGCCATGGTTGATGACGAGGTCCATGCCAGCGGCCGCGCGCGCCACAAGGAATTGAAACCAGATTTTCCGGCAGGCCCGGCTGCAATACGCGAGCGAAGGCGCACGGTGAATCGTCAGGCCCCCGCCGTAGTCCTTTGATCCGGGGCCGGCCATCAAGTGCACGCGATGGCCCTGTTTTGCCAGTCCCCGGCACATGAGGTCGACATTCCGTTCAATGCCGCCGTAGCCCACCGGGGGCACGGGTATATGCGGATCTGCAATGACCAGTATCTTCAAGGGGACTTTTTTTTCGCGAAATAAACGGGTTCCCGCCCGGCGCCGAACCGTTCCAGGAAAAAACCGAACGGCGCGAGGTGGCCGTTGAGCCGCTCGACTGTCGTGTTGGGATGAATCTCCATGATGATGGCCCCCACCTTGGCGAGCCATTGGTTGTCCTTGGCGAGAAGATCTTCTTCCGCCCCCTCAATATCGATTTTAAGCAGGTCGATATCGTCCCAACCGGTTTGCTTCATGACGTCGGGCACGGTTGTCACGGCCACCTCAACCGTATTCGAAAGATCGTGCATGCCGGTCCCTTCCAATGACGAACACGTGGGGTTCGTGCCATAGCGCAGGGCAAGTGTTCCGGCCGCGGATCCGATGGCCCCCTCTATGACTGTCGCTGAAACCCGGTTAAGGCCAAGGTTCTTTCGCAAGAGCGGCAGGTTGCGGGGATCGGGTTCAACGACCACAAACTTCGCCTCCGGGAATATCCTTGAAAAAAAAACCGAAGCACTTCCGATGTTTCCGCCCAAGTCGAGAATCCGGCGTGGAGCCTGTTCAAGCTGTGTTGCGCAATCGTACTCTTTGTCATGAAAGACACCCATGAGGGAGCCTATATACATATTCGTCAGGGCAAATTCCAGGCGCTGTCCGCGATAGGAAAACGGTATGTTCCTTATGGGCATCGTTGTCCCACGCCGGTCGTGCCAGCGTCCCAGGCAATAGAAAAATACCGACCAGCCGAACGGGCGGCCCAAAGCCCTGTAGTCGGCATCCTCCCGGCAGATTTCACCAAACGCACGGATTGAGCGCAATACATTCATTCGCAAGTCACCTCATTGAAATGATAAATTTCATGCGGCGAAAAAGCGCTGCTTGAGCCGCCACCCAATGGCGGAGGCCTCTCCGGTTGCGACCAGCTTCAAGGCAAAGGCGGCGGCAAGATAGCCTGCCAGCCCGACGGCAGCGGCAAAAATCAAATGCAATATTGCCACGAAGGTGTGGCCGCTTCCTCCCATGCGGGCGATCATCATGGCCGCGGCTGCGCCAACCGCCATGGCCACGCCAATTTTTAGAACAAATGACAGGGTCGGGAAGCAGCCGCCTCCGAGCTGTGACTTGATCTCGCGGCGCAAGACCCAGCCGGATGTCGCGCAGGCTGCGCAGACGACTCCTACTCCCACCGCCCCAAGCCCGAGCCAGCGGATGGCCAGCACCACGAGGCCCAGGCTGAGCAGTCCGTTGGCAATTTCGGCCATGGCTGCATTGCGGTGGCGGTTCAACCCGGTCAGCAGAAACTGCCCGGCGGAAAGCAACGAGCTTATCACGGTGATTCCCGAAACCGACACTGCCATGGCAGACCCGAGCCAAAGCCGGTTATGGGTCCACAGTCGGATGAAGGTGTCTCCCTGCACCAAAAACAAAGCGACGCCCAGCCCCCCGAGAATCAGCGCCCGTTCCAGTGTGCGCTTGAAAGCGCCCCGCACCCAATCCTTGTCACCCGATGTCCAGGCCTCGCCATAGGCGCTTTGCATGTTTGCATTCCATGAATTGATCGGGGTGAAAAACAGCGACAGCAGCGTGACCGGCACGGTATAAAAAGGCACCGAGGCCGGCCCGAGGATGGAACTGATTCCCATGGTGGGGGCGGTGCCGCCCAAGGTCCGGCCAATCTGGAGCAGGAAGTTTTTGGCTCCGATGCGAAGTTGCGCGTGATATTGCGTGCGGTCAGTCCAGGAGCCGGTGGTAAACGCCCAAGGGTGCCGGCGCCAGACATGGAAAATGGCCGCCGCCCCGCACAAGACTATGAACGCCAGTTGCACCAGCATCATGATCGCAATGTTACGCGTTAGCCAGGCGGCGCCCATGGCGCCCGCCAAGCCCAGGAGTCGTCCGAGCCCCTGATAAACGCCGGTCCAGTAGCTTTCCTGAAGCCCTTGGAACAGATTATAAAAAATGCCCAGTTGAAGGTTTAGTCCAAGCTGCAGGCCGGCGATTAAAATCAAGCGGTCTGCCTCGGGGTGGTGGGCAAACATCGGCAGACGCCAGCCAAAGGATGCCGCGATCAATATCGTGCTCACGGCCAGCGCCACGATCAGGCCAGAGCCGGCCGCCAAAACTGCGCTATGGCGGACGATGTGCGCGATCTCCGTCTTGCTGCCCCGTCCATGGGCCTGCGCAATCAAGATCATCGAACCCCAGCTCAAGCCGGCATCGGCAAAGGAGAGATAACCCATGAAGGCCATCACCGTGACCATCAAACCATAGCCCTCGGCACCCACTGTGCTCAAAAACAAGGGAATCGCGAGAAGCGAAAGGCCTTGGGCTGCGTAGCCAAAAACAGAAACTACCACGGTCGAGCGCAGCGCGCGGGAAGTGCGGTTCATGCGAAAAAGTTTATCTGATGAATCAAGTGGCGCCTCATCCGTCTCTCACTTTGAAAACCAAAGCTCGGTGCGATGAAAATTGTCGTGGCCGATTTTTTTGAACGAATGCCTTGTCATCACGGCCTCGGCCTCCCGCGCATCTACGTTGTGATGAATCTCCATCAACACATTGCTGGCCAGGCCCGACCAGCCGTCGATGTCCTCCAACAGGAGTTTCTCCGCACCCTCGATGTCCACTTTCAGCAAATCCGCTGACGTCCAGCCAAGATCGCTGATCAGGTTGCCCAGGCGGGTGATGGGGACGGTGGCCGTTTTTTCTGTAAATCCCAGACGGCCCAGATTGGCCGATTGCAAGGTTTCAAGGCTGTGTCGCGAGTGGCTCTCGTTCAAGCGCACCGAGGCCGTCCCTTCGGTCGCGCCCACCGCGATGTTTGCAATCTCTATATTCAGCCGGTTTAGATCCGTCAGACGTTTGATGGCGGCTGCATTCTCCGGCATCATCTCGGCCGCCACGATTTGTGCGTCTGGAAAACGCAACGCAAAATACAAGCTGACCAGGCCGACATTCGCACCCAAATCGATCACCCGCCTGGGATCACGGGCGGGACGCCAGCGCTCCCAGGGATTCTCCGGCGTAAACAGCGTCAGGCCTGCCACCAGGGTTTGAATGTCCTGGACTGGAATTACGATATCCCGGCCGTCCCAGGCCAGCTTGAGCAACAATTCGGATTTGCGCCCGGCGTACCGAAAACCGAGAAACCACCATAAAACTTCCAGGCGATTTTTGCAGTGAACCAAAAGCAGGAGCTTAATTATGGTCGGCATATGAGTGAACGACTGCCGGGAGGGTGGAGCATGGTTTTTCCGCAGACTGTTTAGAGCGTTTCAATCGCTGATGCACACTGATCCGGAAATTTTACAGAAGATCGCATCCTCCTTCGCTAAAGCTATGGAGGACGGGGAAGGTCGTGAAGGAGACTCGATTCCTGAAAACCGCCTTGGCGCTCTTTGCGGCCTTGGTGTGAAATATTTCTTGCAGAAGGTAACCAAGGTAACGAAGCGACCAGTGTGGGCGTGATCCAAATTTCCAAGCAATGTTGCCCTTGCCTTTGATGTCGGAACGCCAACCGACTCTTCGTTATCTTCTGTTCAAACAAATCCGGATCGACGGCTTTTAACCGCCTTGGCGCTCTTTGCGGCCTTGGTGTAAAAGCTAGTTGTACCGTATAGCTTGAGCTTCGCCCCGTCACTTCCGGGCGGAGGCGGCTTTGAGGAGCGATGCGATGGCGCGCATCATGAAATTTTTTTGTGATCCGCCTCAGCCCGGAGGCTGTCCGAAAACTGAAAAGCCACGGCGCGCGACCGAACTTTTCGTAGAGGCCCTGGATTTGCGGCTGCTGCGGGCGAATGGGCGAAGATGACTCACGCTCGCAGTCTCAAACCCGCTTGGAGATGTTCAACGCGAATACCGCCGGAATGGTTACGCCAAGGTTAAATCTCGCCAATCCAACCCTTATTTACACCCGATTGCCCGGCTTTTACCCGGTCCCCAAAGCCCTGCGGGCAAATGTTCAAATCCCAAAAGTCCAAACGCCAAAAAAATCGCAAACGCGTCCCGCGTCGGCGGCGCGCCGCTGACTCTTGCGATTTGAACCTTTTTTTGTGATTTGATCCTTTGGCGTTTGAGATTTCTCAGCGCCGGGTTCCGGCGCTGAATTGTTACAGCGTGGTGACCAATTCGCTGCAAACAGGTGAAATTTCGACGGGAGGCATACCGCTCCCTTGACCTCGGAAAATCCCCGGACCGAAACTGGGTCTGCTTTTATGCGACTTAACGGTGTATCCGGATTTCTGATATCAATGATGCTGGCCTCCGGCGGCTGGGCGGCGGATCAGGCCGCACCAGCCTTGGCTGGTAAACCTGTCGCCCCCGGGGCCTTGTCCTTGAAACTGGCCGCCCCCGGGGAACCAACCGCGCCAAAATTCAGCGATGTGCAGCTGGCGCGGGTGAGCGGCTGGATGCGGGAACTGGCGCCGGCGTGCCCGCCCGCCGCGGTCGCGTCGGCCGCGCAGCATTTTCTCGAGGAATTGCAGTGGCGGCAGCCGGACAGCCTGGATCGCCTGCTCACCGACAGCGTCTCGGCCAGGGATTACTCGTCGATGCTGCTCCGCCATCTGGCGGTGCAGCTCACGGCCGCGCCGCAGGCGGCCTTGCGCGAGGAACTCGCCCGCCAGCGCGTGCAGGTGCTGCTCGCGCACGGTAACAGCGCATCCGCGGCGACACCGCAGGCCACCGCCGGGTTGATTGAAAAATTGAAGGGCACCTCCCAAGTCTATTATCGCCGGCTGCTCGAAGGCCGCATCGAGGATGGAGATTTGAACCTGTTGCTTGCGGATGCGCGCCAAGTCGGAAGGTCGCCCGCATCGCTCGCGCCGGCCAGACCGAAAGAGCAGACGGCGGCGGACATCATGGCCGAGTTTTCGCGCCACAATCAAAAGGACCGGGCGCTGGACCATCTGCGCGCTTATACGATTGACGGCACGCTCACCGAGTTCGGTGGCAAGACGGAGGAGCTTCTTTTGTTCAAGTTGCGGCCCGACCGCTTCCGGTTGCACGTGCTGGTCGGGGACAGCACGCGTTACATTCTCTCCGCGGACGGCACGCAATTCTGGCAGCAAATTCCCGGCGGCAAGCCGCCTCAAGTCGTGTCCCGTGAGTCGCTCGGTCCCCGGGCTTACCTCACGGAGTTCGTCAACCCGCTGTTTGGCGAATTGGAAAATTACACGTTTAACCGGATCGAGGATGGGACCCTGGACGGCCGGAAAATTTACCGGATCTCGGTGCTGCGGACGGATGGCTCGCACTACGTGGCCTGCCTCGATGCCGAAAGCTTTCAGGAGGTCGACGAAGAATATCCCGGGGGCATTCGCGTTCGCTATTCGGATTTTCGCGAGGTGGCGGGCCTGACCGTCGCCTTTCGCGAGGAGACGAGCGACGCCAAGGGACACAAGGACGTGTTTGTGCTGACGCGGTTCACGGCGAATCCGGGCTTGGTCCAGGAGTTTTTTGAAACCGTGCCCGGCCACGACCTGAATTATTTTGCCTTCGAAAGGCTTGCCGCAAATGCCTCCGTGGCGGCGAGCGCGCCAGCCACGCCAGAGGGCGGGCAAGCCCCGACGGCGGCTAACAATAAGAACTGATGAGTACGCCGACCACTTTTTCCGGGCAGACTGCGCTGAAAACCTACCTTTTCGGCAGCCTTTCCCTGCATCGCAACGAGGTGAATCACACTTATGCGCTGCGCATCAACGGGCCTCGGCTGGCGCTGGTGGCGGGAGCCGCCTGCATCGCTTGCTATGCGCTGCTGGTTACCGCCGGCTATCTCTGGCTGCACGACCTGCGCAAGATCGACCGGGTCGGTTTTTTTGAGGTGGCGTTCTTTCGCGTAAAAGAAATCCGCCAGGACATGGCCACGCAGCAGTTCGCCACGATGCAGTCGGCGGCGGCGGCCAGGGACATCCACGGGGCCTTTGTCGCGATGAATTCCGCTTTGCACCACGACCCGGACAATGTCGCCGGCCGGTTGCAGGCCGCCAATTTCTTAAAATCGGTTGGCGCGAATACGCTCGCCGTCAACACCCTGGAGGACGGGCTGGCGCGCACTCCGGACAATCAGGACTTGATCAAAGCCACCTTCGGCCTTCTCACGACGATGGGCCGCGATGGCCCGGCCCTCAAATTGCTGCGCGGGCAGCTGGCGCCGCAATTTTCCGGTCCGAACGGAATCTTGCTTCGGACGTATGAAGTCCAGGCATCGCTGAACGCCGAGGGACCGGCCGCGGCCCGTCAATTGCTCGACCGTTATCCTGACTTAAGAACAACCACCCGGTCATTGCCGGTGGTGGCCCGGGTTCTTTGGGACACGCAGGACCGAACGGGCGCGATCGATGCGCTTTCCACATTCGTCAAGGCCGAGCCGGACAATTTTCCCGCCTATGCCGATCTTGCCGGTTATCAACAGACGGCCGGCCGGATCGCCGAGGCGCGGCAAACCGCCGATCTCGCGTGCGCCCAGTTTCCGAAGGAATTCGCGCCTCGCGTTCTGCGGATCGTCATGCTGACGCCGACCAAGCGGGACGAGATCTTCACGTGGGAGAAAGAAATCGGGTTGTACATCAAGGATTTCGGGGACAAGCCGGAAGCGGTCGCCATGCTTGCGGAAATATCCGGGCGAAAAGGGTGGGTGGATCTGGCCCGTCTGCTCTACGAGGCGGCGGCCGCTCGCCAGCAGAATGTCCGGCAGCTGGCGATGTACTATAGCGACGCCTTGATGTATCAGCGGAAATTCCCGGAGGCGCAGCGCATCCTAGCCGAGATCGACCGGCAGACGCCGGACTCCGGCAATTTTTCGGTTTTGCTCTGGCAGCGCGAGATCGTGGTGGCGGCGGCATGCGGGGACCGCGACGATGCCCGCGAGAGTGCGCGGCGTGTGGCCTCCGCTCTGCGTCGCGATCCCGACGGCCTCGAAACCATCCGCCAGCGTTTCGTCAAGCTGGGGATCAAGGAGGCGGTGGCCGAGCTCACGGTCACGACCCCGGCGGCAAAGAGTGACGCCGCCTCGATCACGCCGGGTTTACCTGCCTCAGCGGCGGGCGCGACCACCCCGGCAATGAAGACCGTTGCGCCGGACAAAAGCTAATCCCAATGCGTATCGAAAAAATGATTACATTGCTCTGTCCCAAAAGCAATTTTTACAGAAGGCCGCAAAGGTCGCGAAGGAGACAGCTTTCCTGTCAAACTGACCTTGGCGTTCTTTGCGATCTTGGTGTGAAGAAAGGCATTTACAGAAAGTCGCAAAAGAAACAAGGCGACTGGTGGCCAGTAACCGTGAACTGTAAACCGATAACCGTGAACCACGCCCGGTCCGTCACCATCCTGTCACACGCTTCCGACACAGATCGTTCACAGAAGAGTCACATGATCGACGGCTTTTTGCGACAATCGTGGGGTACTTTCCTGCCCGGAGCGGGGAATGGTTTGCCTGGGCGGTCATTTGATCGTCCGCGCCGCACTCCGTTTCAAACGATACTAACCTCATAATAACACGGTAGAAAAATGAAAAAGACCAAACTACTCACGGCGGGCTTGTTTGCCATGCTTGCTCTCAACGTCGCCTTCGCGCAGACGGAAATCCGGTTGACCGGTTCCACTGCGTTCCGGAAAGCGACCGTCAACTCGATCCAAAACATCCTTAATTCGGATTATGTCTGGGGCTCGACCGGCGGCAGTGGCGGCGGCGCCAACCAGCAGGTTTTCGTCGGCACGACAAAAACCGGCAGTGTCAACGTCATCATCAAGTGCTCATGGTCCGGCTCCGCGGGCGGCATCCAGTCGCTGGCCGAAAACATTCCGGCCGGCCAGCCCTTCATCATCGACCCGACCGGCGTGACCTTTTCCCCGGCCGCCGGAAGCGTCGGTGGGATTACGCTGACCCATGCGGGAGCCAATATTCCCACCGGGTCTGACATCAGCGAGAGCCACACGGCCGATGTGGCCCTGTCGGATGCTTTTGCGGCCACGACCCCCTTCACGGGCACCGGGTTCACCGCGCTGAAGGACACGGTGGTCGGCATTGTCCCATTTGCCTGGGTCAAAGGCGCCTACACTCCGGACGGCACTACGGCTTCGGCTGTCGCTGGCGGCTATCCCGGTGTGACTAACATCAGTTTGGAACAGGCCCAGGAGCTGATCGGCGGCGGTCTCAACCTCAATCAGTTCACCGGCAACCCGTCTGACAATGCGATTTTCGTGCAGCTGGTGGACCGTGATCACGATTCCGGCACCCGCATCGGTTATATCTACGATTCGCAATATCTCGGAGACATCTTCGGCAAGCCGACTGACGGTTACAGTGACGGTATCCTACAGTATCTTCCCCAAGGCAACGGAACGACGGGCACCAGTGCGACCGTCGGTGCAACCCAATTCGCCTCCCAGAGCGCGGGCACGGGTGTGATTTCCGGCTTGGCTCCTTGGCCGTCTGAGACCGTCATTGGCGAGACCCGGGCCTCCGGCAATGAAGGCTTCTTCAGCGGTGGCACGGTCGCGTCGGTGTTGAACCGTCCTTGCGATACTTCCCAAGGCAACTACATTATTGCCTCCCTTGGCTTTGGCGATTCCCCCAGCGTGAATCCGGGCGCCGGCTACTCTTACACCGATGGTGCGGGCAACGTCTCCACGATCACGCCCAGCCAGAACTGTATCACGTATGACGGTTATTATCCTGGCACGCCGGCGCATCCGTTTGGCCCTCCGTATGTCAACATCGAGCAGGGCATCTACGCCTCGTGGGGCTATGAGCACTTCCTGTATGCCTCCTCCCTCGGAGCCGGCAATCTCAAGACCGTGGCCGATCAAATCGCCACCCAGCTCAAGTCTGAAGCGGACTTCGGCGGTGTCGGTGATCTCCTCAGCCGCATGAACGCCAGCCGCGCGACCGATGGCGCTCCGATTACCTCCCCATAATTACATGATTCAAAATCACACACAGAAATAACTAATTAGTATTCAGTAACCAAAAGACACTAAATATGAAAACAAAACATCTCATCCCAGCCCTGCTCGCCATGGCGGGACTCGCTGTGGGGGCCCACGCCACGGTCTCCTCCGCCATACCGGATCTGCTCATTGGTTTCCAACAGTCGGGCACGCCCACCGACTATGAAGCCGATCTCGGCAGCATGTCGAACTATCTTGGCCTTGGTGCAAACACCACCATCAATCTGTCCGGCGATATCTCCGCGACCGATCTGATGGGGATATTCGGGCCCAACGCGTTGACTGGCGGAACCGTGACATGGGCCGGTGCTGCCACCGTCGGGGCTAGTGCTGCCACCCTCAACGGAGTGTCAGTTCCGGCCTTCGGCACATTTGTCACGCAGTTCGATAGCATTCAGACTAGCCTCACGCCCGGCGGTACACCGCCGGTCTCGGAGTTTAATGGTGCAGGCACGTCCATTCTCCACACTCGGGCGACTGGCGTTTCGAACCTGTACAGTGGGCTGAATGGCGCCACCTCGGCCTCCACGCCGAATGCAGCTGCGATTCCAACCGGCAATTTCAGCTATGACCATTGGATGAACAGCTCAACCGTCAACGGATTCGGCGCTGGATTCGATTCTCCCACCGCGCTGGGTCTCACGCCCGGGGAATACTCGGTTGTCGATCTATTCCAGTATGGCTCAGGTACAACCACTCCGGGAACATATATCGGCTCGCTCGAGCTGGGTTGGAACGGAACGATCGCAACGTTGGACTTCACCAACTTCGTTCCCATCGCGATT
>Ga0307478_10003357_pt1 | contig 11910 bp, 10 predicted proteins | sample atmos_gasesECM4C_2_FD_203713 | JGI IMG/M metagenome (GOLD analysis project Ga0307478, IMG submission 203713) | Hardwood forest soil microbial communities from Morgan-Monroe State Forest, Indiana, United States - atmos_gasesECM4C_05 | ecosystem: Environmental > Terrestrial > Soil > Temperate...
GTCGTTCCGTATGTACCGTAAACCTCGGACTGATGGGTCGGGGAGCCGGTGACGTAGTTCCAGAAGCAGATGGAGGGTGCATGTGGGGCCGGCTGGGAATAATAGCACTTTCCCCATTGATCAAATCCCCATAGACCTGTAGGCGGGCCGTTCTTGGCCGCGTTGGTATTGCAATCAAAAATTGAATACGGCCCATCGTAGTCTGAACCAGCCACGCCGGAATTGCAGAAGTACTGCCAATCTGGAGGTCCTTGTGTGCCGTAGCGACAACCAGCATGACCGTTATTCCCGCAGCTAAATACGCCCAATTCGGCCACTCCGCAACTCTGATGAGTGCCCAGGTTGTGTCTGGCGTATGCGGTCTGCCAGCCGGCCGTTCCTCCATTCAGGAATGTAGAGACGGTACTTGAGTAAATCAACCCGATCGCTGTGCAGTTTACCGAGCCGATTGTTCCTGGCGCAAAGCAGGAATTGGGCTGGTCGATACAGCTGAACAGATCCGTGGTAGTGTCTGCGGCCTGAATCGTGACTCCTGATCCGGGCGCCTCAGATGGGCCAGTCGTGGTCTGTCCGCCGAGGCTTCCGTGATTGAATTTCATGGTTAGCGTTTTCTTATGGGTGATATTCGGCGGACAGCTAGGGGTGCAATTGGTCGAACCGGACAAGGTAGCCGTGGCGGTCATGCTGAAAACCGGGAAGCGATACGTGTTCCCGCCCGACTGATTGGCAAACGTACACAATGGGCCGCAGGTGCTGATATAGGTGAAGCCAGAGCCCAGAAGCTTATCCCATGTGTTGGCCGATTGATTTTAGTGGTAAATGTAACTGTCCATTCCGACCACAAAAACGTTCCCACTGTCGTCAATCGCCGGTGCGTGAGAACTGGAGCCGTTCAGGAATGATTCGCTACCATCACCAAGAGATACTGCCCAAATCGAGTTATCTGTTCGTACTGCCGCTGCTGAACCTCCGGCGATTGGTACTGCATATTCCCAAAGGGCGCTCGACGTGCCGGTCGGTTCAAACCAAGATGACCCTCCGTTTGTAGATTCCCACATCGTATGACCGGGACTTGGATATTGCACACCCAGCAGCGTGCCATCTGACGAGGCCCCAAATTGGGACAAGCACGAAGTAGAACTGGGCTGAACCAGAGAAGACCCGTTCCAATAAAAAATCCCGTACCAGGCCGCATTCAAGCCGGTGCAATAGGCCGTGGATTTAAGCACCCAAATTTTTCCAGCGGCCCCAACCGCCACCTGCGAGACGGTCCCAAGTTCTGGATGCTGCACCCAGGTACTGGGATTCGAAGCCGCCGTGAAGTCTACATATTCCCAAGCCTGCCCCGCCGAGGTCCACCCGTAGTGAATTGAAGTTCCCGTAGAGTCGTATCCTGAAGCCAAGCCAATCAAGGCAGGCGCCCCGGACATCAGATGCCAAACGTTGAGTGTCTTAGCATTTGGGAGGTTGTCTCCGAAACTGTAAGTGGGTTCTCCGGAAACGAGGTTCACATTACCGAGAGTGTAGTTGGTGCACATCTGGGGATTCACCCCATGGCAAGAATTTCCTTGCCCCCAGCCCAACGTTGTACAGAACAAGAACAGCAAACATGCTAGAGTTTTCCTCATCGCAATTTCTCCTCGTGTGAATTGCGGTCGTCCGGAGCACGATTTGATTTCCAGTCGGTTGTGCTCGGAATCGTCCCGTCGTTCTACAAAAGTCTTCAGAGCGAGCACTTCACCGGCGCCTGTGTGGCTAACGGATGCGCTTGAATATTCGGGATGCCGCGCGGCTCAACGGATTCCGAGATCTTCGTGTCTTCCTTCGCGTCCTTAATAGAGGATTTTGTTTTTTACCCAGCCCCGGGAACTTGCACCTGGAACGGTTTCAATGCCGCGCCGCGGCGGGTACGACGAAAAGGGATCAGCTTTCCCATCGCCTGCGCGCCAGGACGGGACGAACGGACGCCGGTTTTCCGTCGGGACTTGGTTCCGCGTCGTGAGCGGCGGCTCCTAGCTTGCGAGGATTTGCGAGGGTTGGGAGAAATCGCTTCCAAGGCAGCGATGGCAGTGTCGAGCTGGTTTCGTTGGGCTTTGAGTTGAATCAGAATGCGTGCGATGTCCACGTGGGAAGGTCTCCTCTTTCGGGGCCGATTTTCCCCGCAAAGACGGAGAGGTTGCGCGGGTTCTTAGTTTTGTTCCATTTTCCGAACAAGATCGTCAAAAAGTTTTAACCCAAGTCTTGGGTGGCGCCTTGCTCAAGGCGAACACCTTTGACCTGCGAACGCTTCTCGGACATGCTGTGAGCGTCTCTCGCCGCTCTGAGAGTAAGCTGCCGCGCGTCGCTGCAGACTTTGTCGCGAAGCACCTCCCACCCATCTCCTCCCGTCTTTTTTCGACACGATGATTACGCCCGTACTTGTCCCGATTCCTTGCACTGGCAGGCTGACGTTCTCTTTTGCCTCGACCATCCGCGCGAAAAAATGAACGTATGCGGTCGAGCTATGGACGGAAACTAAGCGTATTCGCCTGCCTGATTGTCCTCGCGTCATGCTTCGAGGCCTGCAGCACTCCTCCAGCCGCTTCGAACACCAACAACAACTCCGGCGGAGGCTCGGGCGGATCCGGTGGCACTGGGGGCACCGGGAACTCCAGTACTTCCTGCCAGCAGATGACACCCGGGCAAAATGCCAGCCTTGGCGGATTCGTTCCCTTTCCCGGCAGCAGCCTCTGGAACACCGATGTTTCCGCCGCACCGGTCGATCCCAATTCCGATGCCATCATCACCAATTACATCGGAACCAGCACGCACCTGCATCCCGACTTCGGCACCGATCCAACCTACGGCATTCCGTACATAATTGTGACGGGAACTCAGAATCTTGCCGCCATCAACTTGGGTGCCTATGGCAGCGAGAGCGATCCCGGACCCATGCCTGTCCCTTCAAACGCTCCGGTTGAAGGTGGAGCGTCCAGCACCGGCGATCGTCACGTTCTCGTGCTCGACAATGGGAACTGCTTTCTCTACGAGCTCTACAATGCGGCTCCGGGCGCGAACAGCTCCTGGAGCGCCGACTCCACCGCCGTCTGGGATCTGCTGAGCAACCAGCAGCGGCCTTACACCTGGACCTCCGCTGACGCCGCTGGACTGCCCATTTTCCCCGGACTCGTGCGCTACGACGAAGCTGCCGCCGGAAACATTCCGCACGCATTCCGCTTCACCGTGCCGCACACCCGCGCCGCATTCATCCCGCCCGCGTCGCATTGGGCCTCGAACACGAGCGATCCGAATGCTCCCCCGATGGGCATGCGCTTGCGCTTGAAATCCAGCTATGACATCTCTGGCTTTTCTGCCCAGATGCAGGTGATTCTCACCGCTATGAAAAAATACGGTCTCATCCTGGCCGATAACGGCAGCGCGCTTTACGTGACCGGCGCCTCCGACAGCCGCTGGGGCAGCGATCTCGATTCCCTGAAGAACGTGCCCGCCACCGCCTTCGAAGTCGTGCAGATGAATCCGATCTACACCGCTTCGAATACACCTTCCGGATCCGCTCCCACGGTCACCAGTTTTACAGCCAGTCCTGCCAGCATCTCAGCCGGGAGCAGCGTGACGCTCACGTGGAACGTGAGCAATGCTTCTTATGTCATCATCTCGCCTGGAGTTGGAGCGGTGCGCGGCAGTAGCGTGACGGTGAATCCGTCGGCAACGACGACCTACACTCTCTACGCCACAAACCAGTGCGATCGCAGCACAGCAACCGTCACCGTGACTGTTCCTTAACTTAACAAGACGTTCCCGTTCTGATTACAGCCGAAACTGCACGAGTCCGACCGCTAAAAAACGGATTACGCAGCCGTAAAATATTCGTACAATACGCAGATCTTGTCCCACGCCGCTTCGCGTTTTTCCAGTCCTTGCCAGAGGCTTTGGATCGTTTGGTGCTTGGATGAAAATCTCGAAGCGAGAATGGTTCGGTTTAGCTGTACTCGGCTTTGGTGGCGTACTCGGTCTGGTTGCCGGTGGTACTTTGGGGCTCGCTCTGGCTGCCGTTTGCCTGGTCCTCGGACTCCTTCTCTTTGTAGCCTCCGAGGGGCTGGCCATAAGATCAAAGGGCAAACCAACCTCCGGTGAAAGCGCGGCCCACAAAACGAATCTCCTGGTCCTGGTGAAGGAAGTCCACGCGCGGCCTTACCACCTTGGAAAATTCCAGGAGATTCGCGGACCTGACCAGGCCGACCTGCAGTTTGAAGTCTTCGCCCATTGCTGGATCGTCAACGACGCTGACCAGCCAATTGTTCTACCCCTGCATCAAGTCTCTCTGACCAAGCCCGACGGGGCATCGGTGGTTCTACCCCGGGTTCGCGGCGACTTGGACTCATGGCGTCTCGGCAGGTTGCGTGACGAACTGGACTCATATGGAGTTCGTTATGTCCGCGCTAACCACGAACCCATGCTGGAACTCAATCTCGACGACCCGCTGCCCGGCGGTGCCACTCGCCAAGGCTGGTTACACCTCCGGGCGGAAAATCTCACACCCGCCCAACTCAGCCGCGGCACCATCACTCTTTCCATCATCGACTCCGACTGTGAAAGCCACATCGGCTCTGCCAAAGGCCCGCACCAGGTCCCCGGCCGCGTCTGGCCAAGCCCTCTCCGTCCCGACACCGAGAATGCAGCAAATCAAAGCACCCGACCTTCGAGGAGCACTACCTGAGTTGTAACGTCACAACAGTTTGTGATATCTGGCCTTGCCCGGGCCCGGAAACCTCGCCAAAATTGCCTTGCCACAAGTGGCGCGATCCCGCGGGGGTCTTTGACAACTAAGTCCTTATTCCGGAATATTTTCCGTGTAAGTCCAATGACTTCAAAGATCTTGGTGCTCTCGCGCGCGTAACCTGCTGATCCTTAAAGAGCGGGGGGAGGGGGGTACTCGCCTGTCGCCTGCCTCGAAATCGCTGCGGGGGCCGCCTTGACAGCCGCTCCACCGGGAATTTTTTTGACCGCCTGCCAAGAACTTCCCGAGAGCCCTTGAAGCGGCCAGCTTGTGAAATTCCTTCACCCCGCACGCATCAGCAGTCCCGTTTTTGTCATCTTAAACAAGTGGGCCGCTGCGGATACTGGCTTTGGTAACCTCAGGGGACAGGATCCGTCCCATAACGATACGGTTTCGCATGCTATACTGCGAAAATTGCGCGGTATTTCGGGGCTTTCTGCCTCAAAACTAAGGACCTGAAGATGGCTGGTAGTTCTCGTCGTTCTCTCCTGCTGATCGTCGTAATCCTCGTAACCTGTGGCTTTTTGGGCATGCTGTTCGCGCAGCGCAGTCCCATGACTCCGCCCAGCAGCGATTCCGACATCAAAGACAGCCTGAAGCAGTTCACTCAGGTCTACCAGGTTGTCGAGGATAACTACGCCGAACCGGTGAATGCCGACAAGGCCATCTACAACGGCGCCATTCCGGGCATGCTGCACGCGCTCGACCCGCACTCCAATTTCTTCGATCCCAAGTCGTACTCGCTGCTGCGCGAGGAACAGCGCGGCAAGTACTACGGCGTCGGCATGACGGTCGGTCCGCGCAACAATAAAGTCATCGTCATCTTCCCATTCGTCGGAACGCCCGCTTACAAGGCCGGCATTCATCCCGGCGACGTGATCATTGCGGTCGACGGCAAGGCTACCGACAACATGAGCACCGCGGATGTTGCGGACCTGCTCAAGGGGCCCAAGGGAACGACAGTTCACATCACCATCCTGCGCGAGGGCGTTGATAAGCCGATGGAGTTCAGCCTGGTGCGCGATGAGATTCCGCGCAACAGCGTCGACCTCGCGTTCCTGATCAAGCCCGGCATTGGCTACATCCACATCACCGGCTTCCAGGAGACTACCGAGCGCGAAGTAAGTGACGCCCTCGATAAGTTCGGCGATCTGAAGGGCATGGTACTCGATCTTCGCCAGAATCCCGGCGGCCTGCTCAGCGAAGGCGTGGGCGTCGCGGACAAATTCCTGAAGAAGGGCCAACTGATCGTTTCGCATCACGGCCGTTCTTCCCCGGAGAAACGCTACACCGCGACTCACGGCAGCGGCGGCAAGGATTATCCGATGGTCGTGCTGGTGAACAAGGGCACGGCTTCGGCGGCAGAGATTGTGGCAGGCGCGATCCAGGACCATGATCGCGGCCTGATCGTTGGCGAAACCACGTTCGGCAAGGGACTGGTGCAGACGGTCTATCCGCTCGCCGAAAACACAGGATTGGCACTCACGACTGCGCGCTACTACACGCCCAGTGGACGCCTGATCCAGCGTGATTACTCCAACGTCTCGCTTTACGACTACTACTACAATCGCGACATCGACTCGAACAATGCCAACAAGGAAGTGAAACTCACCGACGGCGGGCGCACAGTCTACGGCGGCGGCGGCATCACTCCCGATGAGCTCGTGCCTCCAGTAAAAAGCAACCACTTCCAGGACACGCTGCTGCAGCATTATGCGTTCTTCAACTTTGCCAAGCGCTACGTGGTGAAGAACACGGTGGCCAAGAACTTCAACGTCGATGACACGATCGCGCAGGAATTCCACAAGTTTCTGGACGAGGAAAAGATTCCCTATACCGAACAGGATCTGGTCGAGAACAACGACTGGATCCGCTACAGCATCAAGAGCGAAATCTTCGTCGACCAGTTCGGCCAGGATGAAGGCCTGAAGATCCGCGCCGAAAACGATCCCCAGATCATCAAGGCGCTGGAACTGTTGCCCAAGGCGCGCGCGCTCGCCGATCACGCCAAAGAAGTGATCGCCCAGCACAACAACGCGCGGGCCATTACTCAATAATTCGTGGCAGACTGGATTTCTGAATCGGGCCCGGACAAGTTCCGGGCCTATTCTCTTCCCGTGCTTACAAGTCGCGCTGCTCTTCCCCATCTTGTCATTCCGACGCCGAACGCGGCGGAGGAATCTCTTTCGCCACGCCCGCTGCCACGTCGCTGCGCGTTCGTTCAGAAGGGTAATCCAGGCAACGCACATTGTCCTTTCTCCTCATTGACTTGAGCTGCTAAGTATGTGAACATCCACCCATTCGCGGGCCTTTTCGGCCGACGGCGATGGTTCAGCCTGGCGTGCTGCGGGATCCTCGTGATGTCTCCTCTGAAAACGCGACAGCCTATGGTCCGGCAGGCATGATCCAGGAGAGCGGCTGGTTGCTCGCTGTATTTCTGGCTCTGTGGGCAGGCGTGCTGGACTGGCGTTATCGCCGTATCCCGAATTGGCTCACGCTGCCGGGATTGCTGGCAGGAATCGCCGTTAACACGCTGGCGAACGGATGGGCGGGAGCGAAGACTTCCCTGCTCGGGGCAGGATTAGGGTTGTTGCTTCTGCTGCCCTTTGTGGTGATCAAGGCATTGGGCGCGGGAGACTGGAAGCTGATCGGCGCCATCGGCGCCTGCCTGGGAACGGGTCGCCTGATTGAGGTGCTGATCGGTTCCGTGCTGGTGGCAGGAGTCATGGCGGTTGGGCTGATCATTTACAAGGGTCGCGCGCGCCAGGCGCTGGTCAATATCGGTCATATGCTGCGCGCGTTCCTGACGATGCACCTGCCGGGCCCGGAGGTTTCGCTCGATAATCCCGATGCGGTGAAGATTCCGTTCGGGGTAGCGGTGGCGCTGACGGTGGTGCTGTTCGGTGTGCGGCGGGTGCTGGGCGGAGCGTAGAGAATCATGCAATTTCCAAAACGAATCCTGCGGGATACAACTGGCTCGGAGATCGCGGAGGCAGCGCTTGTGCTGCCGGTCCTGTTCACGATTCTGCTGGGAGTCTTTTTCTTCGGGCGCGCCTACAACATTTACGGAACCATCACGCAGGCTGCCATGCAGGGCGCGCGGGCCGCAGTCGCCCCGGCGTGTGCCACGTGTGGCAGCACACCGCTGACCGCCGATGTAATTGCCACCAACGTGGTCGCTCCCGTGTTGCAGGCTTCACATCTCGATACGGGCGCGGTGCAGTCGCTCCAACCGGCGGCGTGTCCGTGCGGATCGGTGGCCTGCGGAACCCCGGTCGCTTGCGATCCGGCGGGCGTCTCGGCGACGCCATCCATCTGCGTTCAACAGAACGTCAATCTCACGGCGACCGCGGGTAATCAGCAGTGCGGGACTTCGGTGGCCTTTCAATATCCCTACGGGTTCAATCTGCCGTTCCAGCAGTTCACGCTCAACATGAAGGCAACGGCGCAAATGCGAAGCGAGAACTAGTGACTGTGAAGACTCAAAGCTGGCTTGCTGCGATGAAGCGATGGCGTATAGCGCTCGCGGACACGCGCGCCACGCAGATCGCGGAGTTCGCCGTCGCATTGCCTTTGCTGCTGGTGATGGTGGTGGGAATTTTTGATTTCGGAAACGCCTACAACCTCAAGCAGAAGGTCACGAACGCAGTGCGCGATGCGGCCCGCTTTGGAGCGAGCGAACCAACGAACGATCTCTCGAACGCGCCTCCCCCTTCGGTCACGGCCATTCGCGACCTGGTATCGAACGCGTTGATCTCCAGCAAGGTCAACGATTGCGGGCTTGGCTCAGCGACGGCAACGGCGGCGGGCGCTCCGTGGAAATGGTCGTTCACGGTTTCCTGTGGAGCACCTGGCAATCTCGTCCTCACGGTCGATCGCGGCTACGTGTTCACTAGCACGGTGACCGCGAGCGGGACGCCGATCAAGATGATCTCGACCAACGTAACAATTCTTTATCCCTACAAATGGCAATTCAATCGCGTGATCACGTTGCTGGCCCCAACCTACATTTATCCCGGCACCACGCAGATCTCCGTTACCTCCGTGATGGCGAATCAGAGTTGAAGGAATGAGCATGATCCGACGCCGAACCCAGCTTCCCTTAAAGAATAACGAGCGCGGTGTGACGATGATCCTGGTCGTGCTGGCTATGCTGAGCATGCTGGGGATCATCGCGTTGGCAATTGATGTGATTACGCTATATTCCGCTCGCAGCGAGACCCAGCGCGCGGCCGATGCCGGGGCATTGGCGGCGGCCAAGATGCTGGTCGATATGGGTGTGACCACGGCTGATCCTGCGAACCCGTCCGTACCGACGGCAGCGCAGATCGATGCCGCAACGAAGGCGGCCCAGAGTGTGCTTGGCAATCTCAGCATTGCTGGACGGACAATCCAAACAACCGACGTGAGCCTCAATTTTCCGGGGAGCGGGAATCCAGCGTTTGTCGTGAATCCGAAGGTGACGGTGACCGTGCAGAACGCGAATCTGCCGACTTTTTTCTCACGCATTTGGAACAGGTCGCCTCTGACCGTGCGTGCTTCGGCCACTGCGGAGGGATTCAATCCCTCGAATTCAGCAAGCATTACCGGCACGAATGCCGTGCCGATCATTGCGCGCGGTGTGAAGCCATTCCTTATTCCGAATTGCGATCCGAACCCTGCGCGTACTCCAAGTGTCCCCCCCCCTCTTTGTGTAGGTCCCGCCACCGCCACGTTCTTCGATCCAGGCACAGGTGATATCACAAACAAGGGGGCAGCACCGACGGGTATCATCGGTGAAACATTTACCCTGTTTTCGGATTGCACCGGGCCGGGATGCATTCCGGGCGCGCCAACCACTACTGCTGGATCACCACCGATCCTTAAGTATTACCCGGTGCAGATGTCGCTCACGGCCAGCGCTTGTCCGACGTCTTGTCTAGGCCCGACGACATTCGAGAACAACATCGAGTGCTCCAACCCGACGCCGATTTCGTGCGGCACGACCGTAACCGCTCCAGCGGTAAATCAGCTCTTTCTTGACGATACCGTTCTTCCTGACGGACATTTCGGCCCGGCGCAGGACGGCGTCGAGTGCCTGATTCATCAAAATCCGGGAAATGGGCAAGATACCCTGAATCCGGTTCCGCCGCTCTCTTATCCCTTGGAAATTCAAGTCGGCAGCAATCACCCATTGTCAGGAACGGTCTTGTCCACTGGCGACTATGTGACGACAAGTGACTCGCTCGTCACCATAGCGGTTTATGACGAAACCGTCGCCCCCGACCGGCCGACCAGTGCGACAAGCGTCAAGGTGATCGGTTTTCTGCAGGTCTTCATCGTAGACGCCTTTCAAGGCGGAGGACCCCAAGCGGGACAGTTCGACGTGGTCGTCGTGAATGTCTCCGGATGCGGCAACGCCGCCACAGGTACACCGGTGATGGCCAGCTCAGCCGTACCGGTCCGGCTTATCCAGCAGTAACTATCAAATCATGTGGAGGGACGGGCGTCCCGCCCGTCCGCGCCATAATGCCACTGGGAATCTAGTTTGGCGCGGGTTGAGGGTCGCCGGGCTGCGGCGTGGTGTCGGGCGGAGGATTGGAGTCTCCCTGCGGCTGCACGTCCTCGGTCGGCGGCGGAGGCACCGGCGGCGGGGGAACGGCGCCGGGACCTTGCATCTCCGCGACTGGAGTCGGCGCAATCGCGGACTCGGCCATGTTATTTTTCGGACTCAGTACGACGCGCTCGACCTGATTGGCGTCCGCATCGGTGCCAACGATAATGAAGTTATAACGGGACCCGTCCAGGAGCCGCGAGATCACTTCGCGCGGTGTGGCCGGACCCAGCGCAACCGCGACCACTTCCTGTTCTGCCCCGGCGGGCACAACGATCTCCGCATTCAGCTGCATGCGAATTTCATTCAGGACTTCAGCCAGGGAAGCTTTGTTTGAGACCAGGCGCAAGCGTCCATCCTGAAAACTAATTTCCACCTTCTTCGGAGCCGGAGGCGCAGTCGGCACCGGTGTGCTTGGGTTGGGAGCGCTTACGCTGCCAGGCGGCAAGGCCGCGACCATGCTGGCTCCGGAAGCCGGCAGCTTCACGATCACGGATTTTGCTGACGGAAATATCTGGTAGGCCAGTGGCGATTTCAGGTCGAGCACCACGCGCGTGACCGGCGGCTTCGAGGTGAGCAGCCCGACGCGTACGCCTTTCACTTCGCCCTGGTTTACCGGGATGGCGCGCAACTGTGGGCCCGGCAAAGATTCCGGAAAGTCGACTACCAGGCGATCAGGGCCGGTGACAGCCTGCACGGACGGAGATACGCGCTGGCTGGTTTCAATCTCGATCTCGGTCGCTCCGCCCACCTTCAACACCGCGAGATGGCGAATCTGCGCAGTTGGCCCCGAGCCACTTCGCACTGGAGCGTCCGGCACGGTCGGCGCCGTATTCATGACAGCGGGTGCGACGCGCACGGCAGGAACCTTCGCGGGCATCGCGATTGATGCGGGAGCAGGAGGAGCAGCGTTCACCGCTCTGGTGGTCAAGACAGGTCGTGGCGTGGGTGGAGGAGGCGGTGGCGCGGCAGCGGCTTCCGCTACATTGGCCGAGGGTGGGGCGCTCGGGGCGGCAGCGGCAGAAGTGGCGCCAGCTCCTTCGCCGATTTTTACTGTGACCGACTTGCTCGACGGGAACAAACGAAACGATTGGGGCGACTTCAGATCCACCACCACGCGCGTGACCGGAGGATTGGAGGTCACGCGGCCCACGCGAACCGCCTTCACCTCTCCCTGGTTTACCGGCACGGTGCGAAGCTCAGGTCCCGGCTCGGCATCTGCAAAGTCGATGACCAGACGGTCCGGATCGGTAACGACTTCGGTGAGAGGTACCACCCGCTTGCTGGTCTCAATCTGGATCTGGATCGAGCCCCCAGACTTCACCACCGAAACATGGCGGATTTGGGCGTTCTGAGCCGTAACAGCGGGAGACAAACAAAAAACGTAAGCAGCAGCCAGGATAGAGATCCAGGCGATCTTGGGGAGGTGGGTCATGAGCTAAGTACCTTTATGCTGTGGATTCTAGCAGTCTGTGGAACCTGTGAATTACACGTTAGTCGTAGAACCCTTGCTTATGGCGCGTCGTGGCGGCGGATGGGG